>Ga0163144_10013196_pt1 | contig 17277 bp, 11 predicted proteins | sample OliLak19BULKMAT1_FD_123175 | JGI IMG/M metagenome (GOLD analysis project Ga0163144, IMG submission 123175) | Freshwater microbial mat bacterial communities from Lake Vanda, McMurdo Dry Valleys, Antarctica - Oligotrophic Lake LV.19.BULKMAT1 | ecosystem: Environmental > Aquatic > Freshwater >... | reverse complement strand
GGTTTGACAATTGAAGGTGATTCTTATTTCGATACGATTAAAGTTAATCCCCCAACCCCCTTTTCAAAGGGGGAATTCAATGCGAAAGTAAAACAATTAGCAGAAGCTGTTCAAATTAATTTCCGTTATACAGATACAGGAATTACAATTGCGGTAGATCAAACAACGGAAGCAGATGATTTAAATGCTATCATCGACATCTTCGCGAAAGCAATAAGTAAAGCAGGTTCAAAAGTGACTCAGGAAATTATTTTTTCTGCAAAACCATCAATCACCTTCCGTAAATCAGCTATTTTAGCTCACTCTATTTTTAATTCATATCACTCCGAATCAGAAATGATGCGCTACATCAAGCGTTTAGAAAATAAAGATTTATCCTTAACACATTCGATGATTTCGTTGGGTTCTTGTACCATGAAATTAAATGCAGCTTCTGAATTAATGCCAATTACATGGCCGGAGTTTGCACACATTCATCCGTTTGTTCCTGTGGAGCAAGCAGCTGGATACATTGAAATGATTGATGAATTGGATCGTTCGTTAAGTGAGATTACTGGTTTTGCAAAAATGAGCTTTCAGCCCAATTCTGGTGCTCAAGGCGAGTATGCAGGTTTGTTAGTTATACAAGCATACCATCAATCACGTGGCGATGCACATCGTAATATCGCTTTAATTCCAACATCAGCCCACGGTACAAACCCGGCAAGTGCTGCTATGTGCGGAATGAAAATCGTATTGGTGAAATGTGATGAAAAAGGAAATATTGATGTAAATGACATGAGTGAAAAAGCAACATTACACAAGGCTAATTTATCTTGTTTGATGGTGACTTACCCAAGTACACATGGTGTTTACGAAGAAGGCATTATTGAAATTACAAATATCATCCATGAAAATGGCGGACAAGTTTATATGGATGGAGCCAACATGAATGCACAAGTGGGATTAACATCTCCGGGAAATATTGGTGCTGATGTTTGCCACTTAAACTTGCACAAGACATTTGCTATTCCGCATGGTGGAGGCGGACCAGGAATGGGACCAATTGGTGTTGCAAAACAACTGGTTCCATTTTTACCCTCACACGTATTGGTAAAAACAGGTGGAGAAAAAGGCATTTCAGCAGTTTCAGCAGCGCCATTCGGCAGCTCGTTAATTTTATTGATTTCTTACGGATATATTAAAATGCTTGGTGGAGAAGGTGTTACAGAAGCAACACGCATGGCTATTTTAAATGCAAATTATATCAAAGAAACATTAAATGGTCATTATCCTACTTTATATAGTGGTAAAAACGGAAGATGTGCTCATGAAATGATTTTGGACTGTGTTGAATTTAAGCGTCAGGCAGGGGTAGAAGTTGGAGATATAGCAAAACGTTTAATGGATTATGGTTACCATGCACCAACCGTTTCTTTCCCAGTTCACGATACATTAATGATAGAACCAACAGAAAGTGAGTCCAAAGAAGAATTGGATCGTTTTTGTTCGGCAATGATTTCTATTAAGAAGGAAATTGATGAAATTATATCCGGAAAAGCAGACAAAGAAGATAATGTTATAAAAAATGCACCCCATACTGCTAAATCTGTTATTACAGATGATTGGAAGCACAGTTATTCCCGGGAAAAGGCGGTTTATCCATTAAAATGGGTGAAAGAGTCCAAGTTTTGGCCAAGTGTAGCGCGTGTTGACAATGCGCATGGCGATAGAAACCTTATTTGTGCTTGTCCGCCCATAGAAGCTTACGCTGAGGTGGAGTTGGCTTAATAAGTTTGGCAAAGTAGAAAATTTGATCTAAATTAGCTTATCGTCCCCGTAGTTGATTTCTCAATTTTTATAGAATGAAAAATGTTACCATGATTTTTTTGCCATTGTTTCTATGCTGCTCCTTATCGGCTCAAACTGGAAATAATGAAGCATTATCAGTAAACGAAAAAACACATCAAAACTTAAATTTTAAAAAGTCGAGCACATTACCTGAATCCAGAAAAGGGTTGCCTACAAGCGTGTCTGCATTAGCTATAATCTGGTCGGATGATTTTTCAAATCCTGGTAATTGGACAATCAATACGCCTGTAGGAACTGGTGTCGGAAAAGATTGGGTGATAGGTACAGGAGGGCCTGCAGGGGCTTTTGCAATCCCGACTATTCTTTCAACTACTGCCGCAAATGGCTTCGCATTATTTGATTCGGACTTCAACTGCAGTTATGATCAGATAGCAGACATTACCACCTCACTTCCAATAAATTGTTCTGCATATCCTTTTGTAAGATTAAATTTTGAACAGCAATACTTAAGGTATCGTGACAGTACATTTGTTTTTGTAAGTAATGATGGGTTTGCCTGGACAAAATATCCTGTGAATGTGGCGGTAACTGGTGATTATGGATATTCAGTCAACCCAGAAAATATAAAGGTAGATATTTCTGCAACGGCAGGTGGGCAGGCTACAGTATGGGTTCGGTTCCAGTTTTATAGTCCGAATTCATTGGGTTTTGGTTCCGGATGTAATTATGCCTGGATGGTAGATGATGTTTCAATCACAGAACTTCCTTTGAACGAATTAGTGATCGACCGTGCATACAATGATTTTGCATATGAGGATGGAGGTTATTATACACAAACACCAATTACCCAAATAGTGCCGCTAACATTTAGAGCAGCAATCTCCAATGAAGGAGCATTGGCACAAACATCCGTTATGCTTAATGTTAAAATTTCCGATGGTACAAGCATCTTGTATAATCAGAACAGTGCTGTATTGCCAACTGTTGCATATCAGGCGGAAGATACTTTGTCGATAGCGACTACATTTACACCTCCGGCAACAATAAAAAATTATTCGACAACTTTCCACGTTAGCCAAACAGAAATAGAACTGGCTGTTGATACAATTAATAATAGGGTTATAAAAGATTTCACCATTACAGATACTGTTTATGCCAGAGACAATGGAATAGCAACTGGTACTGTAACTCCAAATAGTTATCCGGGGGGTGCAGTGGATGATGCAAGAATCGGTTTAAAATATGAATTTCCTGTATCAGCAACAGCAACCTCCATTTCTGCATATTTAGATGTTTCATCAGGTAGTGGCACTTATGCCCAAGCTAAATTATATGAGATTGTAAGCGGGGTGTATACAGAAATAGCAGTGTCCCCAATCTATACGGTAGGCTTATCGGTTTCAGAATGGATCAATTTTCCTATTGCCTTAACTTCTTTAACTGCAGGAAAAACATATTTGGCCGCAATTGTTATCTCAGGGGTAGCAACCGGCCCCGACCTCTTTGTTGTGTTAGGTGCCGACAGGGTTACACAGCAACCGAAAGATATTTGTCAGGTTTATCTTCCAGGTCTGGGTTATTGGAATTCACATTCCGTATTGCCTATGATTCGACTGAATATTTTATACCCATTTGCAGGAGTTTCTGAAAAAACAACAGATGATGTAATACTTTTTCAAAATATTCCAAATCCCGCAAAGGCTTCATCTGTTATAAATTTTCAACTGAAAAAAAATGCAGCTGTGGTCTTGAACATAATGGATGTTAGAGGCGAAATTCTAGTGAGGAAGGACTTGGGAATGCAAGATTCAGGTAATCATTCTGTAAGCGTTAATACGTTAGGTTTGCAGGCTGGAGTTTACTTTTATTCAATAATGGTTGATAATAAAACAACTCCTTCGATGAAAATGGTTATAATAGATTAAATGGGCAAAAGGACTGTAATACAGGATTATACTGAAAGATTTCTAAATAACTTGCTTAAATGGTAGGAGTTTCTTAAATTTGTAGTCTAAATTAGAATTAAAATTAACAACTAAAAACAAATAACATGAAAAAAATTTACACGCTTATTGCTACTGTAGCGGTAGTTTTATCTGCAAATGCGCAGAGAACGATTTCAACGGTTACACCTGTTAGCTCTGTAGGAGTTCCTACACTTTCTGCTGACAGAACTGTAACTGATACATTGGTTGGTTACTCTTGGACAAACGCAACTGCTGTTGGGCCAACTTTTATTGGTGCTGCTCCTGGTGGTTATGTTGCTGGAAATAACTTTTATGGTGATTTGCAAAAGACACAATCTTTCATTAACACAATTGGTAATATCAATGTAGAAGGTGCAATTATCTGGTTTGGTGCTAAACAAAGTGATATGGGAAGTTCTGGAACTTCTAAGATTCAAGTTCGTCACCACACTTTAAATGCATCTGGTGCTGCTTCAACCGGGCCTAGCACTTCTGCTCCAGGAACAATTAACGGAACAGTTGATGTTCTTTTTTCAGCTGTAGATACAGGATTTGCTTATGTTGATGGAGTTAATATGATTATGTTTTCAACTCCAATTTTCACAACTGGTGACTTTGGAATCGGAGTTAACTTTCAAACATTGGCTATTGGAGATACTTTAGGTATGATTCATAGTTCTAATGGAGATGCTGGTGCAACTGATATGTCTTGGGAACAATGGTCTGATAACTCTTGGCACACAATGTTCCAAGCTTGGCCTTTGGACATCGATTTCTTTATCTGGGCTTTAATTGATATCAACGTTGGTATTGAAGAAGGTTTCATTAACGGAGCTAGATTATCTCAAAACAAACCAAATCCTGCGGTTAACAACACTGTTGTTACGTATGAATTGGAAAACAACACAAATAACGTTTCTATGGTTATTTTTGATGTAACAGGTAAATTAGTTAGAACTTACAATGAAGGTAACAAAGCTGCAGGTAAATATTCAATCAATATTGAAACGGCTGATCTTGATGCTGGTGTTTATTACTACGCTTTAACAGCTGGTAAAGGACGTGTTGCTCAAAAAATGGTTGTTACTAAGTAATTAGTCTAAAATCTATTTGAAAGCCATTCTTCGCAAGAAGGATGGCTTTCTTATTTTTAATCGATTAGGTATTGTTTTTTATACTACTATTTTATATCTTTATCGTTCAATTTAGAAAAACTCAAATTTAAACCCTGAAAAAATGAAAAAAATTTACCTTTTATCATTGTCGATTTTTGTGTCTGCCGGAGTGTGGGCTCAAAGAAGTGCTAGCACAAATGCAGCAACGGCAGTAATGGCAAAATCTACTGAAGAAGTTACTGCTTCACAACCCAATAATGATAGAGCACCTTTTGATGTTATCTGGTCGCAAGATTTTGGATCAACAGCAATGGGAGGTCTTCCAACAGGTTGGAGTGGAGCCGGAGCATTTCCTGTTTGGAAAAAAACAACGATTGGATCTACAGGATGCTTTGGAACATCTACAGCAACATTAACTTCTCCAACTGCATCAAATGGAGTTTTAATTTATGATGCCGATTCCTTGAATGAGGCAATTACAGGTGATTGTACAGGTGCTACTTATGCAGCAAGAGCTGGGGAAGTTATCAGCGAAACAATCGATTTAACTGGTGAGCCAAATGTAAGATTGGAATTCAGACAATATTTCAGATTGTGCTGCTCTCCAGCTACAACTTTTTTAACAGTTTCTGTAAGTGCAGATGGTGGTGGAACTTGGACAAATTATGATGCAAAAGGAACAACAGGAATTAATAGTTACAATACAAATAACGAATTAATTTCAATAAATGTTAGTGCTGCAGTTGGTGGGTCTAACAACGTAAAAGTGAAATTTACATTTGACAGTGGTTTAGGTGTTTATTTCTGGCAAATTGACGATGTGAAAATTATTGAAGGTCCATTAAACGATGTGAAATTAGAACGCGTTTACAACGACTTTAGCTACTTAGATGGTGGGTTTTACACTCAAACTCCAGCAGGTCAGGTAGCACCAATAATGTTCAGAGGTGCAATTTTGAATGATGGATTTCAAGCTCAAACTACCGTTAATATGAACGTTAGCATTACTGGTGCTGGTACTTATAGCCAAAACAGTAATACAATTACAAGTTTTCCACTTTATGGAAGAGATACATTAATGATAACAACACCAACGTTTGATCCTTTGGCAGTTGGAACTTATACAATGGTTCATACGGTTACACAAACCCAAACAGATGAATTAATTTCTAACAACAGTTTAACTAGAACACTTAAAGTTTCTGATACTGTTTATGCAAGAGATTATGGTATTATGGGAGCAGGCATCACTAATTCATTAAGCCCTTCTGATTATGTTGGTGGCGATGTAGATGGATCTGTTATTGCAACATTATACGAATTTCCAGCAGTAGCAAATATTACAACAGCTTCTGCGTTTGTTGCAACATCAACACAAAATGGTGCATCATTTGATTTTGTTTTATATAACATTGATATGACTGGAAACTTTGTTGAAGTTGCTAACTCCGACATTTATCTTGTTGCTGGAACTGCGGATAAAAATAAATGGGTAACACTTCCATTCATTTTCCCTGGTGGACCATACCCTGTTCTTGCAGGAGAGTCTTACATTATCGGTGTTAGAGTTTATGGTGCTCCTGCTTTTGATTTGGATATCCTTAACGATTTAACTTTAGAAGGAACACAGCCTGCTCAAACAACATTTGTGGATGCAGGTGGAACAGGTGCTTGGGGATGGATTCAAAAAGCTCCGTTCTTACATTTGAACGTAGAAGCAATCAATGCTGGAGTAAACGAATTGGATGCATCAAACGCTGTTTTGCACCAAAACGTTCCGAATCCTGCAAATGGAAATACTGCTGTGAATTTCGAAATTGTTAAATCAAATGAAGTTTCTTTATCTCTATTTGATGTAACAGGTAAATTAATCAAATCAGTAAATGCTGGAAATTTATCTGCTGGAATGCATACCATTTCATTAGAAACAGCTGATGTTGATGCTGGTGTTTATTTCTATACATTAACAGTTGGTGAACAAAAATTGACTAAGAAAATGACAGTTATGAAATAATAATAATTGTTAGCATAAAACAAAAACGGGTTCAAATATTATTTGAACCCGTTTTTTTTATTTTGTAAATGAACTAAAATTTTGTCTTTAAATTTTTCATGAATTTTGTAGCATATACAAAATCACAAACTTCCTGATTGTCTGTTTTTAATATATCCTCTTTGCTTCCTTGCCACCAATTATCGCCTTTATAGATAAACATAATATTGTCTCCAATTTCAATTACCGAGTTCATATCATGCGTAATAACCATTGTTGTGATGCCGTATTCATCAGTAATTTCTTTAATCAGATTGTCAATTACAATAGATGTTTTTGGATCCAACCCGGAATTGGGTTCATCGCAAAATAAATATTTGGGTTGAACAGCAATGGCTCTTGCAATGGCTACTCGTTTTTTCATTCCTCCGCTCAGTTCTGCAGGATACAATTTATTGGCATCAGGCAAATTCACTCTTTGTAAACAAAAATTTGCTCTGTCGCGTTTTTCACTTTCTGTTAAATCGGTAAACATCGACAAAGGGAAAGCAACATTCTCTTCTACTGTCTTTGAATCAAACAATGCGCCTCCTTGAAACAACATTCCAATTTCTTTTCGGATTTCTTTTTTGCCATTAAAATCTAAGTCATAAAAATTTCGTCCATCAAACAATACTTCACCAGCATCAATTTCATTCAACCCAACCATACATTTAAGCAAAGTAGTTTTACCAGAACCACTTTCTCCAATGATCATATTGGTTTTCCCTTTTTCAAACGTAAACGAAATATCGTTCAGGACTTTTCGTCCCGAAAATGATTTTGATATGTTGTTAACTTGTATCAAACCAATAAAACTTGAGTTAATATTAAATCGAAAGCCAAAATAAGCACACTCGCATAAACAACGCCTTTGGTACTCGAGCGGCCCACTTCCAGCGCACCACCTTTTGTGTAATAACCATGATAAGCAGGAACAGAAGCAATGATAAATGCAAATACTGCTGTTTTAATTAATGCATAAATAACGTTAAAAGGTCTAAATGCATAAGTGATTCCTAAAATGTATTCGAAATCAGTTACCACTCCAGCCATCAATCCAAAGATGTATCCACCCAAAATTCCCAAAAACATGGAGAAAATGATTAGAATAGGGTTAAATAAAACAGAAGCTATTATTTTTGGAAAAATTAAATATCCGGCCGAATTAATTCCCATAATCTCCAAAGCATCAATCTGCTCGGTTACGCGCATTGTTCCAATTTCGGAGGCAATGCTGGAACCAATTTTTCCGGCTAAAATTAAGCTGACAATGGCAGGTGAAAATTCTAAGATCATTGTATCGCGAACCGCAACACCAACAGCGTAGGGAGGAATAAGCGGACTTTCAAAATTAAAGGCTGTTTGGATGGTAATAACGGCACCCATAAAAACAGAGATGATGGCAACAATTCCAAGAGAACCAACACCAAGAGAATACATTTCTTCAAAAATGCGGTCCTTATATAGGGAAAGCTTTTCGGGTTTGCCGAAAGCACGCTTGATAAGTATGTAGTATCTACCGAAGTGAAAAAAGATATTCATTTTTAGCTAAAGCCCTTCTGTTTGAATCATTTATTCAGGGTTAAAAATAAGAATAATTGACCACAAATGATGTGTTTTGTTTTTGCTATCTTTGTATATCAATCTTTCGATTATGCATCAAGGCTTACGAAAAACACCAAAACTCATTATACTCCTGCTGATGGTTTCATTGTTCTCAGGTTGTTTTGCTGCGCGTAAAAAAAATCGTTGTGGTGATTGCCCGAAATGGAAAATCGATTTCTCGATTTTTTTACAAGATAATTTCTCTATAAACAGTTAAAATACCCTTTTTTAGGTATCGTCAGAGCCTGTAAATGGCTTTAAAATACGTACTTTTGTAGTGTACATGATAAAAGCGTTAAAAAATTTAGCAGAACTAAAAATAGGACAAAGTGCAATCATTGATTCGTTTACGGATAAAGAGATGGCCTTGAAACTATTGGAAATGGGTTGTACGCCAGGTGAAATTGTGAAGCTTGACCGCATTGCCCCTTTGGGTGATCCAATTGCTATTTCAGTTGCTGGATATTTACTCAGCTTGCGCAAGTCGGAAGCTTCTACCGTACTCGTATCTCTTATTCCAGCTAGTTAATCATTTTTGTTGTGGAGTCGAATTCATCTTTCGTTAATTTTTCTGATAAACCAACTTTGAAAGTTGCACTCGTTGGAAATCCTAACAGTGGCAAATCTACTTTATTCAATGCGCTTACTGGCTTAAATCAAAAAACAGGAAATTTTCCGGGTGTTACCGTTGATAAAAAATCGGGTTTTGCTAAATTAAACTCAACTGTTACTGCCGAATTTATTGACCTTCCCGGAACATATAGTTTGTACCCAAAATCCTTGGACGAGCGAGTTGCTTTTGAAGTGCTTTGCAATAGTCAAAATGCCAACCATCCCGATGTTACCATCATTGTTGCTGATGCGAGTAATTTAAAACGAAATCTATTTCTTGTTTCTCAAATCATTGATCTTAAAATTCCTGTGATTTTAGCATTAAATATGATGGACATGGTGGAGAAAGATGGCGATGTGATTGATGCGATTCGTCTTTCAGAAAAATTGGGAGTAAAGGTTGTTGGAATAAGTGCCAGAAATAAAGAAGGCGTGGAGGTGTTGAAACAAGCTTTGTTACAACCACTATCTGTTCCGCAATATGATTTTATCGACATAAAAAAAATTGCTTCCGAAGCAATTGATAAAGTAAAATCGGTTATAAATGTGAAAAGTGATTTTGCTGCTTTTCAAATTATCAATAACCTTTCTGATATTAATTATTTGCATGATAAGGAAATGCAAATTAAAATTACCGATGCGGTAAATACTTTAATTATTGATACCAATAAACTTCAATCGCTCGAAAGTGTAGAACGTTACAAAGTCATCAATCGCATTGTTGAAGAATGCATCACTCATAAATCGGCAATAAAAACAGAATCGTTTACGCAAAAATTAGATGGGATATTAACTCATCGCATTTGGGGATACGCTATTTTTTTAGTGGTGTTGTTTTTTATATTTCAGACTATCTTTTTCCTTGCCGCCTTTCCTATGGAATGGATCGAGAGCTTGTTTGTTTTTATTTCTGAAGCTACAGCCAATGTTCTTCCTGCAGGTGAACTCAGCAATTTACTAGTAAATGGAATAATAGCAGGCTTGAGTGGAGTGGTTGTATTTGTTCCTCAAATTGCATTGTTATTTACATTCATTGCCATTTTAGAAGACACAGGTTATATGGCGAGAGTGAGTTTTATCATGGATAAACTCATGCGAAAATTCGGATTGAATGGTCGGTCTGTTATTCCATTAATTAGTGGAGTTGCTTGTGCCGTGCCCGCAATCATGAGTGCGCGTACCATCAGCAGTTGGAAAGAACGCATGATTACTATTTTTGTAACTCCCTTAATGAGTTGTTCGGCTCGACTTCCTGTTTATACTTTATTGATTTCGTTGATAGTTCCGCAAGATAAAAATGCAGGTTTTTTTAATTATCAAGGTTTGATATTAATGGCCATGTATCTGATTGGATTTATTGCTGCGATTGCTGCTGCATGGGTTATGAAATGGATTTTAAAAGCAAAAGAGAAAAGTTATTTTATAATGGAGTTGCCTGTTTATCGCAGTCCGCAATGGCGAACGGTTGGGCACACCATTTACGATAAAGTAAAAATGTTTTTGTTTGATGCAGGTAAAATCATTGTTGCTATCTCCATCATTCTTTGGTTTTTATCAGCTCACGCACCTGGAAATAAATTTGAGCAGATAGAAAAAAAATATCAAGATAATACTTGGAGAGCAAACATGAACCAAGATGAAGTAGACGCAAAAATTGCTTCCGAAAAATTAGAAGTATCCTATGCTGGAATGTTAGGAAAATCAATAGAACCAGCAATCAAACCTTTGGGCTTCGATTGGAAAATCGGAATTTCATTGATTACTTCTTTTGCAGCCAGAGAAGTGTTTGTAGGAACAATGGCAACAATCTATAGTGCTGGCAGCACGGATAATACACAAACCATCCGTGAAAAAATGCAAGCAGAAAAAGACCCCGAAACAGGAAAACAAAAATATTCAATAGCTGTTGGATTCTCCTTGATGATTTTTTATGCTTTTGCTATGCAATGTATGAGTACGCTCGCAGTTGTTTATCGCGAAACAAAAAGCTGGAAATGGCCTACAGTTCAATTCTTCTTCATGGGCGCATTGGCTTATGTTTCTAGCTTTATTGTTTATCAATTGTTAAAGTAGTACGGATAACGAATAAAAAAAACGAATTTGCGAATCTGTGTTCGTTGATTTTTTATAATCAGGATGTATTCCCCTCGTGAGAGTAGGTAGGCCTGCCTGCCGGTAGGCAGGGGTGTGTATAAAATGTCTGTTATTTTAATAAATTAGATTCGTAAATTCGTTTTTTTATTCGTTATCTGCATATCAAATGAACCAACTCGAAAGAAATCAATCCATCCTGCACAAATACATCCCTGAAAAGGCGGTGCCTGCTATTTCCGAATGGATTTATAAATTCGATTTCAAATTAAAAATTAAAAAAAGTCGCAGCTCAAAGTATGGTGATTATCGTCCGCCTTTTAGAGGAGAAAATCATTTGATTACTATTAATTACGACATGAATAAGTATGCTTTTTTGATTACGCTTGTTCATGAAATTGCTCATTTGTCGACCTACAACAAACACAAAGACAATGTGAAACCGCATGGAGAAGAATGGAAATTGCATTATAAATTATTGATGCAGCAGTTTTTAATTCCAGATATTTTTCCGGTGGATGTGATTACGGCATTGCGAAAATATATGAATAACCCAGCTGCATCCAGCTGTTCGGATACCAATTTATTGCGAATCTTAAAAAATTACGATATCAGAGAAAACACTGTTTTACTGGAAGATGTTCCAGAAGGGGCAACCTTTTCCTATAACGATAATCGCCACTTTATAAAAGGCCCTCAAGCCCGAAAACGGATTAAGTGTTTGGACGTGAATACCAAGGCGACCTACCTGTTTAACCCCATTACCGAAGTATTGGTAATTCATACTCCTTTTTTTGCCGAAAATAAGGCATAAATCACCAACAATTAATCAACAAATAGGCTGAACATATTGGGTTTTTGTTAAATTTGCTCTTAGGGCAAATTTAATACTAAACAGACTATTTTCCCCTCTCCTTTTTCTAGGAGAGGAATGAGGTGAGGTTTTAAGATTGGACTTTTTAGTATTTTATTTGCATCCAACATTTATCAATTAGAAACGCTTAAAAATTTTACATTATGACTGCAAATACAATGGAAAAAAACATCGATTTAAAAGTTTCAAAACTTGCTCAGAATATTATTGGATCTGAAATTATAAAGCTAGCAGCTGAGGTAAACGAAAAAATAAAACAAGGAGAAAAGGTTTATAATTTTACAATTGGTGATTTTAATCCAAAGTTATTTCCTATTCCTGCAGAATTAAAAGCTGCAATCATTGCTGCTTATGAAGATGATCAAACAAATTATCCGGCTGCGGATGGTATGTTGGAATTGCGTCAAGCTGTATCCAACCTTCTAAAAGAACGCGGAGATTTAGATTATAAAACCGATGAGATTGTAATTGCTGGTGGTGCTCGTCCTGTTATTTATGCCATTTTTAAAGCATTGGTGGATGAAGGCGATACAGTTATTTTTCCTGTTCCATCATGGAACAACAATCACTATACATATTTGAATAATGCAAAACCGGTGTTGATTGAAACAAGCCCTGAAAATAAATTTATGCCAACGGCCGCTGATTTTAAGCCTTATATGAGCTCCGCAAATTTAATTGCGCTTTGTTCCCCCTTAAATCCTACCGGAACAACTTTCCGTAAAAAAGATTTGGAAGAAATTTGTGATATGATTTTGTTAGAGAATGATAAGCGTTTAGCAGAAAATAAAAAACCATTGTATTTGATGTACGATCAAATTTATTGGGAATTAACTTTTGGTGAAACAAAACATTATAATCCGGTATCACTTCGTCCAGCAATGAAAAATTATACTGTGTTTGTAGATGGTATTTCCAAATCATTGTCTGCAACTGGAGTAAGAGTGGGTTGGAGCATGGGTCCGAAAAAAATTATTGAGAAAATGAAATCCATTTTAACGCACGTTGGCGCTTGGGCTCCGAAAGCGGAACAAATGGCAACTGCAACTTATTTAAACGACTTAAATCAGTATGGTAAATTTTTGACGGACATCAAAACAAAAATTAATGACCGCCTTGTAAATTTCCACAAAGGATTTCAAAGTTTAAAAGCAGAAGGATTTAAAGTGGATTCAATTGCTCCGGAAGCAGCTATTTATTTAACAGTGCAGTTTTCTTTACACGGACAAAAAAAAGCAGATGGAACAGTTTTGAATACAACACAAGATGTAACAAAATATATTTTAGATGAAGCAAAAGTTGCTTTGGTTCCATTTTATGCATTTGGTGCTTCCGTTGATTCAAGTTGGTACCGTTTGTCGGTTGGAACTTGTAAAATAGAAGAGATTGATGCGGTGGTTGAAAGTTTGAGAAGTGCTTTGAAGAAACTAAAATAGTACGGATAACGAATAAAAAAACGAATTTACGAATCTGTGTAATTTTGGATTTGTAAAAAAATCAGTAGATGAAAAATAGTACAACCAAACAGGAGCAATTAGTCTGAAAAAATAATTCAGATAGAATAATGAATTTTAACAAACCCAGATTCGTAAATTCGTTTTTTTTCGTTATCCGGATAAAAGAAAAAATATAATTTGTAATAATATTATCTAAGTGAAAAATAATTATTGTGTGATAATGGCAGGTGGCGTAGGAAGCCGCTTTTGGCCGATGAGCAGAACCGCTCATCCAAAACAATTTATGGATATTTTAGGGACAGGCAAAACACTTTTGCAACAAACCTATAGTCGATTTTCAAAACTTTGTCCGAAAGAAAATATTTACATTGTTACCAACGAAGCTTACGTAGATTTGGTAAAAGAACAAATCAAAGGCATTGCAGATGCAAATATCTTAAGTGAACCTTCTCGTAAGAATACCGCTCCGTGTGTAGCATACGCTTGTTATAAAATAGCACAATTAAATCCGGATGCACTTACCGTTATCGCACCTTCTGATCACTTGATTGTGAAGGAAGATACTTTTGTAAAAGCAATCAAAGCCTGTTATTTAAAAGCAGCTTCGCAGGATTGTTTGGTTACGCTGGGTATTCGTCCTAGTCGCCCCGACACCGGTTATGGTTATATTCAGTTTGTAGAATCAGAAACAACGGAAAAAGATAAACGGATCAAAAAAGTGAAAACGTTTATGGAAAAGCCGGAGTTGGAAATGGCAAAATTCTTTTTGCAGAGCGGAGATTTTTTATGGAACTCAGGAATTTTTATTTGGAGTGTAAAAAGTATTATAAAAGCTTTTGAAGCACATTCTCCTGAGATAGATACAATTTTTAAAGAAGGAAATACTGTTTACAATACGGACAAAGAAAAAGAATTTATTGCAAAAGCATATTCCAGCTGTAAAAACATTTCCATTGATTATGCAATCATGGAAAAAGCAACGAATGTGTATGTGCGTTCATCCATTATTGGTTGGAGCGATTTAGGAACTTGGGGTTCGTTATATGGTCACATTAAACAAGATGATAACAACAATGCTGTTGTAGGCAAAAATGTGATGATGTACGATTCAAAAAATTGTATTGTTAATGTTTCCAAAGATAAATTAGTAGTAATGCAAGGCTTAGAAGATTATATTGTTGTTGAATCGGATGGAATTTTGTTGATCTGCAAAAAACAAGATGAGCAAGAAATCAAAACATTTGTAAACGATGTGAAGATTCAAAAAGGGGATAAGTTTGTTTAGTTGGTTGACTTGTTCATTGGTTTAATAGTTCATTGGTTTGCTGTGTATTGTTATTGTGGGTGTGATCTTCGAACTAACTATGATCAATTCCCCCTAAAAAATTGTTTCAGCTTCCCTTCTCCATTTGGAGAAGGTGTCCGAAGGACGGATGAGGCGAAAAGGGGGGTTAGTGGGATTTGCATGATGTAAGAAAAATTAAATTTCAAAACCAAAAATCGGTTACATATGACGAGATTGCTTCGCTCTGCTCGCAATGACGCCATCAATTAGCACTTCACTCAATCCACACTCTTCCCATCATTATATTTCTTTCCTCTATACGCTCCAGAGAAATAGACAATAAACTTTGCTCCGAAAATAGCTTGTTCCTGATTCCAATCCACAAAAAAAGTTAAGCCTGCACCAACATCATATGTAATTTTTTTTACTGCTTCTATTTGCGCATAAATTCCAGGTTGTGTAAACGGACGAGTATAAACACTGTCGCCAACCTTTGCGTAGCCTGTTGAATAGGACAATCCTGCAAATCCTGCAAAATGAATGTCTTTGTCTTCGTATCGTTTTCCATACCCTAAATGAAATTGATAATTGTCGTAAAAACCAAATTGTTCTCCTGAGATAAATGTACCCAATTGAAAATAATGTTGTTTTAAATGAAAATTGAAATCTAGTCCGCCCGCAAAACCAATTTTTCTTTTGTAGGTTAAGTTCTGATTAAAACCTCCGCCAACGGTTAACCAATTGTTGTAGTAGCGTAATTTTTTATTGTTTAAAGTAAAAGTGCTATCGATAGGAGCGATGTGTCTTTTCTTTTTACCGCTAGCAGTAGTTTGTGAGTCATTTGTTTCTTCAACTATTTTATAACGTTTGCCATTGATCACAGTATCGGTTTGTGAAAAAATAGAGCAAGCAATAAAATTAATTGCAATAAAAAATAAGATGGAAAGATGTTTTTTCAAAATCTTAATAGTAAAAATAAAAGGGATGATTATTAACGAAGGCAAGCCTCCTTTTAGTGTATTGTTTTCGCTTCATATTAGAGATTGCTTCACTTCGCTCGCAATGACGTCCTTTAATAGAATAGTTTAAATAGAACGTCATTGCGAGGCACGAAGCAATCTTATCTTTGCTACTTCATGCTCCCACACATATCTTCCGGCTTCACCCATTCATCAAATTGTTCGTTAGTAACATATCCCAATTCTATCGCTGCTTCTCTTAATGTCTTGTTTCCTTTATGAGCAGTCTTTGCAATCTTCGCTGCTTTCTCATAACCAATATGTGTATTCAATGCTGTTACCAACATCAATGAATTTTCTAAATGTTGTTTTAGCATAGGCAAGTTTGGCTCAATTCCTACAGCACAATTATCATTGAAAGAAACACAAGCATCACCAATCAAACGTGCCGATTGTAAAACATTTGCAGCAATCACAGGTTTGAAAACATTCAGTTCAAAATGCCCATTCATTCCGCCAATAGAAACGGCTACATCATTTCCCATCACTTGTGCGCATACCATTGTTAATGCTTCGGGCTGTGTTGGATTTACTTTCCCTGGCATAATAGATGAACCCGGCTCGTTATCAGGAATAATCAGTTCTCCAATTCCTGAACGCGGACCGGAAGACAACATTCTGATATCGTTTGCAATCTTCATTAACGAAACGGCTGTACGTTTTAATGCTCCTGATAATTCAACCATTGCATCATGTGCCGCTAATGCTTCAAATTTATTGGGTGCAGTTACAAAAGGAAGGCCTGTTAATTCTGCAATTTTTTTTGCTACTAAAACATCGTATCCTTTTGGTGTATTCAATCCTGTTCCAACAGCTGTTCCGCCCAATGCCAGTTCACGCACCATCTCCAATGCATTTTTAATTGCCCGAATACCATTCGTTAATTGTTGTGCATATCCACCAAACTCTTGTCCGAGTGTTAAAGGTGTTGCATCCATAAAATGGGTACGACCCGTTTTTACAATATTCTTAAAGTCGTTTGATTTTTTTAATAAAGTATCTCTTAATTTTTCAATTCCAGGAAGTGTGATATCTACAACTTGCTTATAAGATGCAATGTGCATTGCAGTTGGATAAGTATCGTTTGACGATTGTGATTTATTTACATCATCATTTGGATGCAATACTTTTTTCTCGTCTGCTAATTTTCCTCCACTCATTACATGTGCACGATATGCAATTACTTCATTCGCATTCATGTTGGATTGTGTTCCCGAACCTGTTTGCCAAATTACCAAAGGAAATTGATCGTCCAGTTTTCCTGCAATTATTTCATCACAAGCTTTTGCTATAAGATCTTTTTTATCTGCCGACAAAACACCCAATTCACAATTAGCCATTGCAGCCGCCTTTTTCAAATAACCGAATGCATATATAATTTCCTTGGGCATACTTGCTTCAGGTCCAATTTTAAAATTGTTACGTG
>Ga0163144_10013195_pt1 | contig 17277 bp, 20 predicted proteins | sample OliLak19BULKMAT1_FD_123175 | JGI IMG/M metagenome (GOLD analysis project Ga0163144, IMG submission 123175) | Freshwater microbial mat bacterial communities from Lake Vanda, McMurdo Dry Valleys, Antarctica - Oligotrophic Lake LV.19.BULKMAT1 | ecosystem: Environmental > Aquatic > Freshwater >... | reverse complement strand
TCATTCTAAAAGCGTCTCTAACATAGGGACGCTTTCCGAAAGTGTCCCTAATTGTTGTGATAGCGTCCCTAATTGAAAAGCGCCTTTAACAAAACGTTCCTAGTTATAAAAAGCGTCACTAATTGCTAAAGCGTCCCTATTTCAAAAAGCGTCCCTAAGTAATCGATATATCGTTAAGTATCGGATGGTCCAGTACGCACGTCGTTCAGACGGGTCAAGTGCTGCACCAAAAAACTTCTTCGAGGAAGTGCGCGTTCTAATACTCAACCGGTTTCCATTTTTTTTGTCATACGCAGTGGGGCGCCGGAAGAGTCTTCCAACCAGTTTCCATCTGGGATACTATTAAGGAACAAGAGAGAGAGAGGGAGAGACAGCACAAGGAAAAGACAATACGCATAGATACATGGGCACAATTCTTTGTTACAACTATAACTTTGTAGGAGGTGCCTCCCTGGTGATTTTTTTTATGACTCCAACTCCAATGGTTTGGCGCATATCACGAATGGCAAATCTGCCGAGCGGCGGAAACTCGCTGAACGTTTCGACCGAAAGTGGCTTTTGCGGCACTAGCTCTACAATAGCGGCATCCCCCACTTCAATAAATTCTGGGTTCGCTTCTACAACTTCCCCAGTCCTACGGTCAATTTTCTCTTTGATTTTGGCAAATCTACAAGCGACATGTGCAGTGTGAATATCCACTACGGGCGTGTACCCTTCTGTGATTTTTCCAGGGTGATTCATAATAATGACCTGGGCTTCAAAAGACGTGACTGCGCTGGCTGGACAATCCTTGGCATCGGAAGCAACAAAGCCACGTCTTAGATCCTTTACGGCGACATTTTTGACATGCATCCCCACATTGTCTCCTGGAAAAGCCTCGGGGAGTTGCTCATGGTGCATTTCGATGGATTTCACTTCGGCGACAATGCCCGCCGGGGCAAATATAATCTGCATTCCAGGCCGCACAACACCCGTCTCGACTCTTCCTACAGCGACTGTCCCAATGCCACCGATTTTATACACGTCCTGCAGAGGGATTCGAAGTGGCTTCTCGACGGAGCGTTTCGGCGGATCGATCCTGTCTAGTGCCTCGAGAAGAGTAGGCCCGTCATACCAAGGCATATTGGCGGATTTTTCTACCATATTATCACCTGACCATCCCGAGATGGGCACAAAGTCGATTTCCATGGGTTTGTAACCAACCTTTTTCAAGTAATCCGACACCTCTTGTTTGATCGCCACATAGCGACTTTCCTCAAAATTCACACTCTTGTCGTCCATTTTGTTGACTGCCACTACCATTTGCTTGACACCTAGCGTGTATGCTAATAAGGCATGCTCGCGTGTCTGACCGTCCTTGGAAATACCAATCTCAAAGCCTTCCTGAGAGGCATCTATCAGCATGAGCGCGGCATCGGCTTGACTGGTTCCAGTGATCATATTTTTGATAAAATCTCGGTGTCCCGGCGCATCAATAATCGTAAAATCATGTTTGGGCGACTCAAATTTCCACTGACTGATATCAATGGTAATTCCTCGTTCTCGTTCCGTCTTTAAATTGTCCAAAATCCATGCATATTTGAAGGACTCCTTTCCAAGTTCCTTGGCCTCTTTTTCGAATTTTTCAATTGTTTTTTGGTCGATGCCTCCGCATTTGTAGATCAAATGCCCGATCGTAGTCGACTTGCCTATAATAACACGGCAATCGCGGTCAAATGGGAATGTGAGTGGAATATAAAGGGCATAGAAGATTGAGATACACGGATCACACGCATGCAAATGAATACACAAAAATCCAAACAACATCTCAATTCAAGCGAGAAGGAGACCATACCTGCGTCCGAGTGGCCAATAATGACAAGACTGAGTTTTGATCTTTCTGCAGACATTTCTTATTCTAGCTACTGCCAATCAATTCTAAACGAGTAGTGGTAAGCAGTCGCTACTCTGACTAGTATGGGGACCTCTGGGTGGTGCGCAAGTATTGTGGCAGCAGCGCATCAGCGTCGGTTTGGATCATTGTCAACACCGGGGGATCTTCATGAAAAAGTCCGCACATTGCTTCGTCGATGTTGTCTCCCCGATCGCACACTAGTACTGATTATTACGTGAGAGAAAAATGATGTGGGCGACGGACGGACCAAAAAATGAAGGGACGCCCTTCCTTTCCAGCTTTTTGATGGCATGGCATGGCATAACTCTGATGAAGCCGATGATGAAATCAACAATCATACATTGCATAATTATCAACAATTAAGTGTGCACACTACCTACAGTACTAGCTAGAAGCCCGACAATACACTAGCAAATAGATTACTCGATAGGAAGTAACTGAGAATATGGTCTATAGAATTGCAAGAGCCGTACGTATATCCACTTCTTCTCAACAAACTTCTTCTCTTGCTGCCAACCCTAAAGATATGTTGCGCTTTTCCTACACTCTTCCTTAACCAGACCCTGCTCTTTCTTTTGCTGCAGCTCTTTTCATCGGCGGCATCGGGATTTAAACCAGTAAAACATGTTGTCATGTTTAGTTTGAAACAAGATGCTACAGCCGCTCAACACGACCAGATTCGACAGGGTCTCTTGTCGCTGCCAGCCAAAATTCCACAGATCCAGGAGTACCAACTCGGTGCGGATCTTTGCCTACCTGGAGGACAAAATCACCCTGCTGGCAAGAACCGAGCCATTTGTTGGGCAGCCACCTTTAAGAATACAGAAGATTACGAAGCTTATGATTCATCGCAAGCCCACAAGGATTTTCTAGCTACGTTAAAGCCACTGGTCGAACCTGGAACACGGGCCGCCATTCAATTTGAAATTCCAGAGTAAATTCCTCAGGGGTCACGCAAACGCCATCTGCTTGGGGTAGGCTTCACCATTGGTCGCTCTAGTAGCGAATCCCTCGCAGTAATAAACTCTGCACAATCCGCGTTATGTGAAATGCATTGGAGCAGTGATGATATAATTTTAAAGAATTCCGTTAGATATAATCAATTGTTCACATGTTCATCACGTCGTATTAAGCCTTTGCAAATTTCCCAGAACTTCTTGTGACAATTAAGAAAATACAGAAGGAAGTGCACTGTTCTTATTTCCAGGCCAGCCTATAGTACCAATCCGCGGGATTAAGTCCATGCAAATATCAAATTCAGTACGACGCAATTTCTCACACTAATAAGAAAAATGGATATCTAAGATCTTGTCAATGCAATCACGTTCCCCCATGTTTGCAGGTGTTCACCCAACAAATCTACAACTGTATCGAGGCTTGCTCGATTTTTTACAAGTGGTAACTAAATTTCGATCAAAGCCTCCACACGGAAAATTTCAATCTACCGGCACAAACTTGTTTGCTACAGAGACTTACTAAAGGTCTACTATACTATGGAACTATTTAGCTGTCGATCAAAAGGCGCTTATCTGGGCCGTCATACTGCACAAAACATTGCAATGATACACGAATGCCATCCTGGAACCCCACAGCGGCGTGGGGGCGTTGTGTGCAGATCATAACTAGATCACCTGGTTCAACCTCTACTGAGACTGGCTCTCCAAGTTTCGCGCGAAGCATCACTTGCATCTCGGGATCTTGAGAGGACAGACCTGATAAGAGCAGCGCGTTCTGTTGTTTTACCCAACCAATGCATGCAAAGTGAGAGATTCGTGTCGAAGTACAGAGTAGAGAATTCATCATCACTTGTGCAAAGGAAACTTACTCGGTACCAATCCCACCGATTTCGGACGCCCACAGGCCAAATTTCCAGAATCTTTTGCTTTCGAGTCTTTACATCGCTTGGCAGTTGTAGATAAATATTGGCCGAGAACAGTCCTCGATCGGGATCTAGTGGACCCATTTCATCTACATGTACGAATCCCTTTTTCCATCGTGTTGGTCCCATCATTACACGAGGCAACCCGCCACCAAATGGCCGGTTCTGTCCTTTGTTTTCTCGTGCAAGCCCTGCTCCTTGTGGCCACGCTTCATCTAGCTCCAATCGAAATTTGTCCAGAGGCCATAGTTGTTGCAGAGGAGCTGTCTCACCAGCCACTTCGTTATCATTCTGCCCGCCAACAAGTATCTGTCTTCGTTGTTGAAACTCTCGACGCACTCCTTCAAAATAGGCATCAATATCGGCTTGATTTTTGGATGCTGTTGCGACATTATACGGTACATGCTCTCCCATGGTGATAACATCACTGCTTTCCAGTCCACGTGAGGTGGAAACTTTCCAATTTCTACCACGTCCTCGTTTGGCTTCCTCGGCTAGTTGTGCCCCCAGATTGGCTGCTGCTTGGGTATTGTAAAATCCTTTGACCTGTAGTGCTGTAGCATCATGTCGCAGGAGGCGTTGCAAGTCCGTTGAGCGAAGAGTACTGTCGATAGAGACGATGAGTTGAGAGGCCGGTCCTGTATCCAAAGGCAAGCCCCCCCAACGCGATTCAATAAACGTGAAAAGACGTCGCAAGGCTGCCGACGACTCGGCCGCTCTTGAAGTGGTTCCATTCATTCTTGGTTGCTGCTAGTGCTGAATTTACAATGATTTCATGGGTGATAAATTAAATCTTCAAAATAAAGAAGAAAAGTGTACTATTAACAATGGAGACCGTCTCCAAAATCAACGATATCATTCTCTTTTCGATCGGTGTACTAGTAGTCTAGTACTGTAATACTAGTACCGATGCACATCAAAGGCGGGCCTGTCCCTCGCCCGCAACCAGAAGGCTCAAGTCTGCGTCTATGTCCTTTTGATCCCACCCGGGCGCTACCAAAGGCCACTTGTTGGATACAAGGTAGCGGTACAGTACTACTAGTAGCTAGAGTGCTACAAGTAGCAGCCGCCAGTGCGGTTTTACCTACAATTCTCCTACAATAGCTCCTACACAACAACCGCCCGCTACATAGCAATAGGTAGCTAGTCAGGGGCTACATAGTGGTAACCTCCGCTAGTAGAGGACTCCAGGCGCAGTCCTGCGACTGCTTCCTGGTCATGTGCTGCACAGATCAGTAAGGGGGGATGTTTGTGTAATGATCTGCCCGGTGGTCGGAATCTGGTCGGAGTTTGGTTAGATGCCAAGATGATGATCTGTGTGCCTGGCTGGGCTAGGAACAAGATGTTGTGTTCTGGGCAGCATCCCACATTGCTAGCTAGCCAGCCAGGACCCACAAGACGGATTTGATGCCATTTTGATGGTGACAAGGTAACTGAATCTGGGTGGATGCCACTCAAGCGATCGCGCGCCTTTTGCTGTGCAGAACCCCACCTGCTCATCAATTTACTTTTCGAAACCTATCATTTCGCTGGCGAATGTACTCTGGGTGGATGCCAAGATGGTGTTGCGGCAATCCATGCTGTACCAGTATCTACTTGCAATTTGTGATGGTAAATGCTTGCTAGTTCTACCGTAGAATGTACGTAGTTGTCCCGTCCAATTATTAATGGTCGCACTAACGCGAAACTGGTTATCGCTACTGTAGTGTCTGTTCCATGTGCAAGAGTTTCTTAGGATTCAGGTTTTTCCGTTTTAGTAGCAATCCGCTAGTAGCTAGTACTGTACTCGGAGTACTAGTACTTTATTTTGTTATAGTGCTTGTACTGTACTCACGATCTTGCCCGGACTGCTTATTGCTTAAAGTACGGTCATACTATGTCCTTCCAGGTTTGAAACGAACGCCAAACCGACGGGTTTTCACCTTAACTTTTAAATCCTTGAGCATGTGAACGCCTCAAAGGCTACGGCAGGTCTGAAGCGATCCACATTTTTAGCCTACTAACTCGTTCGGAAATGTGGTAGGTTGACGGTGGTCAAGGTTTCCGGTCATTTTGACACCGGAGGAACCACCGTAGGAGCTTCGTACCTCACCGGAAATCCAGTTTTCAATTCGTCTCACAAAACTCACAAAAACAAAAAGCAAAAGCAAACAGCAAAACAGAAGCACAGAACTCATTATATCATGAACAATTTCCCGCTCTACGTCTTCATGATTTTGGCCATGGCTCCGTGGGCATCGGCTCGCCTTGGTGGCCACCGCAAGCTCAAGTCTGTTTCGGCGGCAAACAGAAAAATCCCAGGCCAATACATCGTGTTATTGAACGACAACGTCCAGGATGTTCCAGGTTCGCTGAACAGCATCCTGAACGCCAACGAAAATGCCAAGATTCACCACTTCTATCAGCGTGCTCTGCGAGGCGTCTTGCTGTCGAATGTGCCGGATCAACTTCTCCAGCATCTTCTTGATAGTACGTCGGTCAAAGCGGTCTACGAAGTAAGTACCAATCTCTCGAGCTGAAAACTGGGACTATCAGAAACAGAATTCGTCATCTCACTGACCTCTATCTACTTGCACTTGATTAGGATGCCGAAACAACTGGATCTGCTGTCCAGGCCAACGCCCCGTGGGGCCTCGACCGAATCGACGCTAGAAGCGGCTTGGACGGAAGCTATAACTACGATCTGGATGGAACTGGAGTAGACGTTTACGTGTTGGATACAGGCGTAATCTGGCACCCCGACTACTCTGCACGATACCAAGGTGGATGCATTGACTATACTGGCGAAGGCTGCCTGGTCAGCACTCCGAATAGGCATGGCACACATGTAGCCGGCACTGCTGTAGGTACTACCTACGGCGTGGCCAAAGGTGCGAATTTATACAATTATAAAGTGCTGACAAGTACAGGCAGCGGATCCTTCGGTTGGGCAGCCGCAGCCGTTGACGACATTACTGGGATCAAGCAACAGATCCCCAGTAGCAAAATTGTCATCAATATGAGCCTTGGGGGTGGAAGATATGACCCAATGAACGCAGCGGTGGATCAAGCGAGCGCTGCTGGAATTGTTGTGGTCGTTGCTGCCGGCAATGAAGCCACAGACGCCTGTAACACATCACCCGCATCAGCAGTATCGGCCATCACTGTCGGGGCCACGACCAATCTCGACCAAATTGCCTCCTACAGCAACACTGGTAGCTGTGTGGACATTTACGCTCCCGGGTCTAGTATCTTGTCTGCATCCATGGATGGAGGTAGCACAACCTTATCGGGAACGAGCATGGCTTCACCACATGTCGCGGGCGTTGCCGCCTTGTATCTTCAAGCTAACAAGAATCCTTCCGTGGATATGATCGCAGATGCAACCATGTTGGGCTCTCTGCCTCTTCTTTTTGTCCCCGCGGGTGGCGCGGGCGCGCCTGCACCGCCGGCACCTACAAATCCACCCACAGACCCACCTGCCAATCCCGACCCTATTGCACCCCCTCCGCCCGTGGGTACTTGTGGATTGAATGGAAGCTCCTGTACGTCGAATAGTCAATGCTGCGGCGGCAAGTGCAATGGCGGATATGGCAAAATGAAGTGTGTAGGCGGCAGTGATCCTGCGCCAGCTCCGACCAATCCTCCTGGTGGCAACCCGTCGTGTGGATTGTTTGGGGCCTCTTGTTCTGCGGCCGGTCATTGCTGCAGTGGAAAGTGCAAAGGCTCAGTAGGAAGGCAAACCTGCAAATAAGTGTGGGCAAGAAGATCCTGAATCATGTCGTCAGTGTCTTTCAAAAAAGGAACCATAGTGTGTATAGTACGTCGCATCGCATTCATAAACTAAATAATTCGAGAGGAAAATAATGCCCCCTGGCGCGCGCATCCAATCGTTGGCCTCTTTACGGGAGTCAGCCGTTGATCTTTCGCGACGATTAGAATTTCTTGGATAAAAATTAACGAACCAAATTAAACCCGAATTCGAATAGCTACTCTACTACTAGATAGTAGTCAAATATCTTGCTAGCTAGCTAATAGAAGGAGTACGAAGGCGACGACCAGCTGTCCTTCTTTTGCTATAAAGAGAATAACCACCCACAAGGGAGAAGAAGACGCCTTCAACTGAGCCGCCACTGATAACCACATTTCTAAGAGTCCTTGTTGCGCTTGGTTGTGTCTACGTAGCTGGTCAAGATACTGCCGGTTCCAAAGAAAACCATGACGAAAAAGTCTCCCCTCGAATTTTACGATGAAGAACTCTCGCGTACCATTCGGCAAATCCAAGAAATGCTCATGGAGGTAGAATGGCCATCGGTGGACAAAACCGAGCCCAGCCAGGAGGATCAACTTGCAACCATCGACAAGCTTTTGACGACATGCGGCATTTTCGTACAACAAATAGAGCTTGACGTGAGACGAATGGAACGCGGCGATCCCGACAAGAAACAGTGGCAAGAAATTGTGAAATTCCGAAAAGCTACATTGGGGCATTTGGCCAAGGAACGTTCCAATGTGCAAATCTTTGAATTTCCGGCCATGGAATCAGGAGAAGCAGACACTAAGGGTACCACAGCATAAAGGAAAACCCGTCAAAGTGCTAACGACAATACGTGTGGATTGGGTTGATTGCCTGATAAGATCTTGAGAGTGCGTAACTGCCAGCTACTTGTGGTCGCACGTGGACAACTATGAAATTGGTTCCTGTCGGCCTATATAGTGTATGTAAAATTTCATAAGCGGGAAAAACAAATGGTCTGTGCCAGTTTTGCAACAATGAACTTTTAGACTACATTGAATGTTAATTTCATTCTGTTTTAAAACATAGTTAGAAACTCTGAACCTACTCGCATAGCCCTTCACGGCAAATTTCAAGATTGTTTTCAGATCTGGCCAGAGGATGCGTTTGCTTCCGAATAACATATCCTGCCTTCAAATCAATGATGTATAAAAGTAGGGTTTGTAATCGGCCAATAACGGTGTGGTCAGGGTCGGTTCAGAACAATGGGTTGCCAAACTGTGACCCCTTCCATTCCATCACAGACTTTCATGTACTGTAGGCTTCTCAACATCTTTGAGGACTCTTTCTGCAACGCTACCTAGCTCGCTACTAGTGATTATGGCAAAAACCCAATCCGTGACAGGTACTTCCAAAAAAGCTCATTACTATCTTGTATAATCTTTAGCATACATTGTTCTAGGCATAGCCACGTTGTTTCAAGCTTATCATATTCTTGTTCCTCTCCTATTAGTAGACTGGCTAGAACTTCACTTTCTGGTGAAATGATTTCTCCCAGGTGTGGAGTGAAGAAATGATTATTATGTGTGGACCAGCAAGTTGACTGATGACCACTGTGCGTCTGAAGTGCAATTGCAGACAAGTGCGCGATCATGAAAGAGAAATGAATTCCATTGTTCGGCAAATCCATGGAAAACAGCTGCAATCAATGAATGCAGCCATCACCCGGCACACATTGGTTCCACTCTAACAACTCTGTCGGATCAAACACCAGGCAATAGACCAATACGCTGTACTAGTATCTGATCACGGAAGCTATTGTGCTGCCTCTGCATGCAGTCAGTGTCACCAAGATTCCTCTGATCTTGACATTTTAGCAAGTTTATTAGTCGATTATTTCCAAGAAACTTTTGTAAGAATGATCATTGGTGCCGTCGTTGCTACTGCACTTTTGGTGTTGTGTCAAGTCACGGAGACGACTGGATTCGTTGCTCTGGTGGCACCTCAACCTACAATATGTTCGAAGACACAACCTCTCTATCCGTTGTGGTCCTCAGTAAACGATGATGACATCACCAAGTCGGCGAGGAAAAGTGGTGGTGGTTCCTGGAAGTTATCGAATGATTTTCTCCTCTTTATGAACCAGTGCGCCATTCAGTCCTTCATGCTAGTACTGAGTAGTTTACGAGATCCTCAGACCGTTCGATGGGTCGACAACTATACGCAACCAGTCATCGACATTCACCTCCTCGGCTCTAGGGAACCTCGGCTCACAGGAACCACAGAAGCCACCACAGCCCTCACCAGCAATCCCAATGTCGCCAATCCCAATGGAAATTCGTATAGTCAATTGCTGATCTATCATGGGATTGGTGCCATGAACACCACAAAATTTGCTACCTGGGATTCGTATTTCGAAAAACTGCTGACAATGCCCGTCGAAGCCTTTACCATCCAATCGTATAATGGCATGGCCAAAGAATATGACATTGAAATCAATCCAGCTTCCATTTGCGCACGAATCATTTCCGTGCGTGAAAAAATTGCCCAAGAGTTCGCCAACGATCTTGGAGTTGTCGCGAATATGGGATATCATACGATGGATAGCTATTGGGATTACATAGACAATCAACGAGATGAAGAAGAAGATCAGGAAACCGAGCCAAACCAACAAAATGATAGTAGTGCTGGCGGGGGTACAGGAGAAAAAAGGAAACGGAAGCAAGTGACCATGTCGTCGGGAGAAGAAGGCAGCCCTCGAAGATTTCCGCCCCACAATTTGGTCTTTTTGGGGTGGAGTCTCGACCCTATTGATGGCATGGCTCCCTCCACGCTTCGAAAAGGAAATTTTGATCTGGCGGTTCTCTTGGCGACGCAAGAGAGCATCCATCGATTCTTAAACGGAGACCTCCACCGGGATGTTGGAAATGATTATCCCAAGTACCGAATGTTTTTGCGTGATTTTTATTTGGAACGGCTCGTGAGCCACTTTTCAGGAATCCAACGGTATAATCGCGCAGATGATTTTCTCGAGGAGCTGCTCTTTTCATCAGGACGGTTTAGTACAGATGAGGGCGGTGCCGCTTTGATCGATCCTGTGCTGTTGACAGAAATGATACTCGACGAGCGGCGAGCAGTGGCTTTGGAATGGCAAGCAATGAGCAAGGATGTTCCAAACGACCACATCGTTATCAAACGATTGCAACTCGAGAAACTCATGGAGTCCTACAACTCCTAGCTAGCTAGCTGTACGGTTGAGCAACTGGTGCACACGCCGAGAGAAGCGCTTCATCGGCTAAAGTTAATTTGATGAGATTTTAAAAACCATCTCGTATCTTGATAAAAAGTATTGCTTTTCTCCCCTTCATTTCAAGGAACATCCAGATATTAATGTCGAAGCACAGACCTGCAAAAGAAAGTAGATAGCAAAAAATGAGACAACTCAAGCATTCGTTCTCTACTCGTTTCTCATTATATTAATTTCGACTTGTAGCACAGAGACATTATCCAAAAATAGAATTAAAAGCACCTAGAATGATCAGATTTCTTGAAGATTTCCCTGTGATGCAACTGAGCACCCTTGATCCACGTTGAAGAGCAGCAACAAAGAAGGCAACTAGCCAGTACAGCTGTACGTGTTATGGAAGCGGTACAACTGACCCAGGAGCTCAGGCTATTAGGCATCTGGTACATGAATTGGTGCTTTGGCTGACTTCTCAAAATAGACTAACACCAGAGACCTCACCACAGTAAACCTAGGAAGTGGTACCTGGTTAATACACAATTGGAGCAGGTGTGCTTTCGGATTGACGTACCTGACCCTCGCACCTTGACGAAATCAGTGATTTAGTACTCTAGCTACTAGCTAGCTAGTAGCTAGTAGTAGCTAGTAGTATCTGCCCAACAGCTATGTTTTCGATCGCTATTGTAGGTTACGAGTGCTGACCTATTGTTGTCGCCATTAGAGTTTGCTGACCCCCCAAGTTTGACAGCACGGTACCTGATTCTATATATGATGGTAGCACTACGAATTCGTCCCGCCATCGTGCTCTTTGGCGATTCCATCACGCAACAAGGTTTCGGGGTGGAGGGAAAGATTGGTTGGGCATCACTGTTGGCAAGCGACTATTCACGTCGTGCAGGTAAGCACAGACGCATGCGGCGAGAAAGGCGCAGTTTTTGGTTTTTAATAATTCTTTAATTTGCCCAGCTACATCTTCTGACATGAGCCTTCGTTCCGAACTCCCCCCAAAAACATTACAACCACAGATGTTTTCAATCGAGGATATTCAGGATACAATACCAAGTTTGCACTCGATTTGTTACCCTCCATTTTTCCAGCCACGCCTCCTCAAAGTGATACTAGTAGCGGCATTTTATTCTGTACAGTATTTTTTGGCGCCAACGACGCTGCTTTACCGGGTGAGCGGCAACATGTCCCGCTGGAAGAGTATGGAACGAATTTGGAAACCATTATTACCACGATCCGGTAAGAGAGAGGTTGTGTGTTCCACTGAGCATGCCGATGCCTCTTTCTATAATCTTACATCAGTTGCATGTTTGCATATATCTCGTGTTGGCAGTGGCAAAACAAAGCCCAGTAATGACGAGATACCGCCGCCGCCTATTATTCTCATGACACCTCCTCCCTTCGACCCCGCTGCCTGGAAAAAGGCTCGGAATGTAGAAGTGGATGGGAGACACAACGAGGTGGCCCGATCCTATGGACAACGCGTAAAACAAGTAGGAGAAAAGTATGGGTGTAGTGTTTTGGATGTGTGGGAAACTCTGCAAGGCGATACATCGCCCGATGTGTTTGGAAAGTATCTGAGCGATGGATTGCATCTCAGTGAAGAGGGCAATCGAAAAGTCTATGAGGGTCTCATGCATCTCATTTCATCCAAATACCCGACGTTGGCTCCCATGCCAGAGGGTTCGACCGAGGGAATCCCATTGGAGGGCAAGCCCTGGGATGAATTGTGCTAAATAATGACTACCTTATAATGGCAATGTATTATAATCAAGGTAGTAGATAGACTAATCTCATTAGATTTAACAATTCATTTTAAAATCTATTACAGCTTTTGAAGGGTGGTACGCAACCCAGGAAAACTGGATTGACGGCACGGCAACATGTGCTCTTCGTCCTCATGACTGTGAGTACTGTGCGAGGACAGTTTGCTCAAATCAAAGCTCGAGGTACGAACGGGAAGACTTGGTTTTTGACTGACACCGGTTGAAACGCGATAATTGCGAAAGCGATGGTGCTGTTTGGAAGCAGCAGGAGCTTTGGCACCGCCGCCACAGCCACTTGGAGTAGCATCGGAGGAAGAAGAAGAAGAAGAGTCGTTACTGCTACAGGAATCCAAACTCGAGTTTCGTCGGATCGGTATGTGCGGGCTCGCGTTCTTGATGATGGAAGATGATGCAGAAGAAGTAGTAGAGTGATGAGAGCTGCCAAAAGCGGAGGAGGGCTCTCTGCTGGTAGACGTAGTAGTAGTAGTCAATGCAGATGTCTGCTTGGCAGGAGCGGCAGTGGCTACCATGAGACTGGATGGGGACCGCACCCCCGACGGCAAAATGGTAGGAAGAGAGGAGTGAAACCTTGTCGCTTCCTCTTCGTCACTACTACTCGTATCTTGCTGTGCTGGTGCTTTGGGTGGATCCTCCTCTTGTCTGGAAACAGCCGAGGGCCAACTGGACCTTTGGTGGGGCCGACTCCGCAACGGTTCTATGGCTACGGCAGTCAAGGAGAAGTTCGTACTCGTAGCCGACGGCAACGAAGGAGGTGGTCGTTGTTGTCCTGGCTTTTGCAAGAGTTCTGCCACGACGCGTTGGGACAAGGGCGAAGCGGCCGCGTTCACGGAGGCACGATGACGAATTTCAAAGCTCGATTGTCGGGTGGGTAGGGTGGCCGGCAAGATTTCAAAGCTGGATTGACGAGAGGGTAGACTTGGTCTCCGTGATGGCCGTCGTGGTTGTTGTCCTTGATGATGGTGATCAGCAGAAGAGAATGATGGTTCCGAGTCTTGTTGGCTTTGTTGGCTTTGATGACTCTCATTATCATCCATCGCTGCATCCTTCCTGCTCAACAAATCTCCTTCTTCCAAGTCCAAGTCCATCTCGTCGTCATTGCCATCGGATTGTAAGAGTTGTTGGATCTCATACTCCTCGCAAACCGTCTTGACGCTCGCTTTGCGTTTGGGCATGCGAGGTTGTTCCGTAGGAAGATGATGTCGGCTGGGTACCATGGGAGAAGGGGGCATGTACCGGGACCATCGTTTTCGTTCCGAAGGATGATTGTCGGAAGACGAGTCCGATGATGACATGTCGTCCTCGGTTCGATGTTGAAGGACCAGAGGACTCTTGGAACGTACGGGAAGATGTGGACGATCACTGCTAGTACTGCTGGTGCCTGTACTGCTGTTGGTTGCAACGGCAGCAGAGGAGGCACTGGTGGTCTCACCGTCCTCTACGGCATCTCGTTTCAATGCTGGAGGACTGATCTGTCTTCTAGGTACTTTAGGGCCGAAAAAGCTTGAATTGGTACTGCTGTTTAAGCGGGTATGGCTGCCGTTGCTTCCAGGAGAAGCAATACTGGCAGAGTGATCATCAAAGGAGAGTGCCGACAAGGAGGCATTGTTGGAGATGTTGCTGCCGGCGGGCGTAGCATCCCAGCGTGCTTGAGACCGTTCCATCATTTCTCGGGTACGGACTCGATGTAGAAGACTCTGTGTTGGAATGACATGGTTATCCACGATAATCACAAAGTTGGATATCTGCATGCCTTGAAACATTGCTGTCATGTTTGGATGGTTGAATTTATGGATGTATTGATCCACCTATGTACTTTATGAAGACTAACTTGCTATCTGTATCTTATAGATGGATGAAGAAGATTATGCCTTGTAGGATCTCGCTGCTTGAGGTTTTGCTTGATTACACTATATAATGGATTTGTTTCGGTGTGCCTTCTACTGTAACATGTCGGTATTAACCACCTCTTTTGACGAAGGTAAGTTACTAGCTAGTAGCTAGTAGGGAGTCAATGTCCAACCCATTCACATTCTTACGCATAATGAGCATCGCATTAGTCATGTGTTTGGACATGCATTGATTATCACGTCCATTGATCGCTTGGCCTAATCGGACAAGATGCCATGCTCACATTTTTCTCCAGTATCTAATAAGATGACACACTTCGCAATCTTGAGTGTGAACCAAGACGTCGTGGCGTCTGAGAAAGCTGATCGTAGTTTTATTCTCACCAAGTTACGCCCCCTAATCAACGTGTACACGTCTCGATTCTTAGTCAGAAAGCTTCTCATTGATGTGTGCACCGTAACTACTTTCAGTTAAGGACATCTTGGTTGTTTCTTTTGTGCGAATAACATTCGAGATCAAAGCTCCGAATCTTAGAAATACCGGGTTTCAAGTAAGTTGTGTTCGGGATTCAATGAATAACAGGCATCTTTCATCATGGCAATCACAACGGAAGGGTTAGGGTGACACCACCACCACAAGAGTTTGACACAAAAGCCTCTCATCATCTCATGACTATGAACCATACATTATGTCTGTGGTCCAGAAGTAAACTGATAGAGCCGCCATGACAAACAGAAGCCTTTTTTAAATTAAATCTAAGCATGGAAGTGTTAGGGTAACCTTCTTTGACAGATGCAAACATTTTTAAGTGACATCAGACTGGTGAATGCAACACTTGTCCGTCTTGTTGGTGCTAAAGTTGGTTTGCTTTCACAATCATCAAAATGTAAATTGGTATGCTGTTGAAAGGGACCTTGTCATGCTTGCTTTACTAGTAGAAAGGTTGGAAGCTCAGATGTTTTTCCAAAGAAGATTTTGTGTGTGTCAAAGGAGATTCATTTAGTGCTTCTTTTCAGTTCAAGTTTTGGTGCATCAAACCCAAACCACTTGATGATCCAAGCATAGAATTTGAGTCAAAATTCCTAAGAAGCTCTTCTCAACAAAACCTGTTGATGATGTAACTTGAACACCTGCACTTGTTGAAGGAGATTGGGCAACTCATTGAACAAGTCAAATCATTGCACTAATGGAACCTTGATTCCATCACTCACCACAGCTCTCACCACACAGCCTGCTCCTCTCTTCATGCCATTGTAACCATCCATCACTAGCTTGGTTCAACTTTGGCTTGGAACTGATGAACAACATTGAGTGACAAATAAAGGGGCTTCCTTAAATTGCGCGCGCCCGGTGCGTTGGGACCAGCGTTGGCGAAAAACTGACCGTTTACTTTCGAATAGATTTTGCTCACTTTTTCTTTCAATTGATTCATTCGTTTAGCTGATCGTCACTACTTTGTACTAGTACAGGCTGATACATACATGCAGTATCTGTACAGTAGATAGTTCTTGTCCTTTGGACATCATCAATCGGACTCTACAAGTATTATGCATTATAAGATAAAAACTTGACTATGACATCCAGTTATAGCTCACAAGCTGATATAGAGTCACACAATGGCACAGACCCGCAATTATCCCTAGTCCGTTTGCTTCGGCAACAACGCCTCCGGCGTAACAAATTTGTCTCGTACCTTTCCTTCCTCTTTATTACTCTGGTGATGACAGCTTCTAATCATCATCAAGTGAAGCAACTCTCCGCGATCCTGTCCAAGTCGTCTACAAGCCTGGACGATGCTCAATTGGTGAATGAAACTGCGTCGGCGCTACCGTTAGCAGCAAGTGAACAAAGTGGTGGTGCTTTGTCCCCTCCCTCCAATCCTGACACTACTTCCATCAGAACAACAAAGAGACGTCCAAATATTCTTTTGTTTGGCGACAGCTTGACACAACGGGGATTTGGGGAAAATGGTTTCGTGGGGTGGGCGTCTCTCCTTGCCAGTGCCTACACGCGCCGAGCCGATATCATAAATCGAGGGTTTGGGGGCTACAACAGCAATCATGCACTGGACGTATGGCCTAATATTGAACCAATCTTGGAGGAAACTCCTCTTCTATTTGTCACCATCTTTTTCGGTGCTAATGATGCGGCTCTGCCGGGAGAGTCACAACATGTATCGATCGACGACTATTACCACAATCTATTGGAAATCACAGTCAAGGTGAGGCAGCGACTCCAACAACAACAACCATTGCCGGAAGGCGTTATACTTCCCACAATTTTTCTCTTTACTCCACCACCTGTGGATGAGGTCGCATACGCCAACTTTATCAACAAAACAGAGAGCACTCGTCTCAATCAAATTACCCAACGTTACGGTGATGCTGTCAAGCAAGTGGTACAAGACTGTAATGCTCAAAATAGCACGCATGACAAAACCACTACTACCGCACCTGTCTGTGCCTTGGTTGATACCTGGAGCTTACTCGAAGGAAACAATGCCACTGTTTACCCAAAATATCTGTTGGATGGTCTGCATTTGAATGAACTTGGCAACCGAAAAATTTATCAAGGATTGATGGACATTATTGACTCGCAATTTCCTTTGTTGGCTCCCAAGACACACGACCACCCTGAGGGGATCTCCTTTGACGAGAAAGCATGGCACGAGTATGATTTCATTTCTGCTAGTAGGTTAAACGCAACAGCCGAAGCATGAACTCACGGCGGCAACTGAAAGAGAAGAGCACTCCAATTTTCGCTTAAGCCAGTTTAGCCATTTTCGGAACGGCAGTATACTAAAGCTCTTTCTGCCACCACAGCTAGTAGCTTCGAAGAGAATGATCTTGAAAATAGAAAGGCAAGATTGCACAAAAGGTAGAACAAAATTAAAACGCATTTAAT
>Ga0163144_10013193_pt1 | contig 17278 bp, 10 predicted proteins | sample OliLak19BULKMAT1_FD_123175 | JGI IMG/M metagenome (GOLD analysis project Ga0163144, IMG submission 123175) | Freshwater microbial mat bacterial communities from Lake Vanda, McMurdo Dry Valleys, Antarctica - Oligotrophic Lake LV.19.BULKMAT1 | ecosystem: Environmental > Aquatic > Freshwater >... | reverse complement strand
CGACAAATTTCTCGCTCTGGACGAACATCCCGCCGCTGCCGCAACACGGGTCATACACGCGGCCTTTATACGGCTCTAGCATCTCGACCAAGAGTTGCACTACCCGCGCCGGAGTATAGAATTGGCCGCCTTTTTTGCCTTCGGCGCTGGCGAATTGACCGAGGAAATATTCGTACACCTGCCCAAGCACATCTTGCGATTTGCTCTGTTGGTCGCCCAGCGCAATCGTGCCGATGAGGTCGATTAGCTCCCCCAGTCGCGTCTTATCGAGGTCGGGTCGTCCGTAATCTTTGGGGAGTACGCCTTTCAGCGAGGCGTTTTCGCGCTCGATGGTGACCATTGCGTCATCAACTTTTTGGCCGATGGCGGGGGTTTTTGCGACAACTTGCAGAGTCGCCCAGCGCGCCTCTATCGGAACCTAGAAGATATTTTCTGGCGCGGTATTCGTCGGCGTCTTCAGCGTTGGCATACGGCGTGGTCTGTAACCGGTCATATAAGGTCTGGAAGGCATCGGAAATATATTTGAGGAAAATCAGCCCCAACACGACGTGTTTATATTCGGCGGCGTCCATGTGGCCGCGTAATTTGTCTGCCGCCGTCCAGAGTTTTGATTCGAGGTCGACAAGGGATGTATTGGAGGTGGTCACGGTGCGGTCTGGCTTTCCGTTGAGTTCTGGGGTTGTGATGCGGCTCACATCTTACCATACGGGACGCGGGCTGTGCATTAAGTTGGGCGGGATGGGCTAAACATGATTGGAAAATTCACCGTAGGGCGATAGGAGACATTGCGTATAGAAGATATTTTTTGCGTAGTGTTGGCGTAGACCACCCATCTGTTACTTTTTCAGCCCAAACCCGCATAATCAGGCGAATGACTGGAACAGATATAACAGGTGAATTCAAATGAGACGTTATCGCCTACACACGCTATTTTTTATCGTGACTCTTTTTTTAAGCTTCCGCCCAGTGCTTGCTCAAGAGGTTGAGGCAGCTGTCGTACCACTCAATATTTTGTCGGTGACACCTACTCCCGACGCTATGAACGTTAATCCCACGGATGGTCAGATTGTGGTGATGTTTGACCGTTCTGTTGTTCCCATCACCGAGTTATCGCGCCCGCAGCCGCTATTACTCATCGAACCGGCGCTAGAAGGCGTGGGGGAATGGGTACATCCGGCGATTTATCGCTTCACACCCGCACAAGATGCTATGGTGGGTGGCACGAGTTATTCCGTGACGCTGACTGAAAAACTTGTGGCCGTAGGGGGAGAGATTTTAGACACCCCGTATCGCTGGTCATTTCGCACCATCGAGCCGCAGGTGCTTGAGATTAAGCCAACGCGCATGTGGCTTGATCGATGGTCGACCTTACGGGATAGCGCCTTTGCCACAGCCTTTACGCAACCCATGGATCGGGAATCCACCCAAGCCGCTTTTGTGGTCGAAAAGTATATTGGGCCATTTTGCGGGGATGGATGCTCACAAGACCCGCGTGATTGGGCGCCAATTGAAGGGTATTTTTCGTGGAATATCGAAAATACCGAAATGACGTTTACTCCCGCCGAGTTATTGGACTATACCACCCCAAATCAGGGGGGCTATCGTGCGACATTGGGAACTGGAGCGCTTAATGCGGCACAAGTTGTGAGTTTGGTTCAGCCTATTACAACCTATTTTCATAGCGTAAACACCCCGTATGTCACCGGCATCTCTCCTACCGCCGAAGATGGCATCCCCCCCGGCTTGCAAACCATCGAAATTTATTTCAGTGGACCAATGAACACAGAGACCTATCGTGGGCGCTATATTGTCAGCCCGATCCCTGAGGGAGAAATCCTCCCGACCATCGCGGAAGATGGCACGACTCTACGCCTGACCTTTGACCATGCGCTACATAAAACCTATACCGTGACTGTTTTGCCGGGTATAGAAGATATATATGGTACGCGGATGGAAACCGAATATTCATCCAATTATTTTGTCCGCAAGCCCAAGCCTGAGAATGCAAACTACTATTTTGAATCTCCAGAGGGGCAGCCACTGGCAATCATTGGCGATTATCTAGAAGACCCGGGGATTCCCCTGTCGGTTTATGGGGAGGGTGAACTAGAAGTCGCCTTAGATGTTTATCGGACAGATTTAAATCATCTCTTAGCCGATGCAGTGCAAGCCGGACGCGGCTATGGCAATGTGTTTAATTACGACTCGACGTATACCTATTCACCAACCGGCTACCCCATTGGAACAGCCTATCCTGACATCGACTGGGTGCGGCCTGAAAATTTGGTGAGTCAGCATGTCGAGACCTTAAATCTCGTGAAGACAGACCACCGCGAGACAGTGTATATGGCACTGCAAGACCCCAATAGCGCCCCGTTGCCTTTGGGGTTATACGGTGTCCAATTGGACGGACTCCGCGCCCATATTATTGCTGTGACCAACGTCAGTTTGACATTACAACGTTCGGAAGATGAGCTGATGGTCTGGGTCACAGATTACAACGTTCAGCCCGTGGCCGACCTCCGCCTCAAAGTACAGGGTCGAACCTATACAGCCGTAGGACAGACCGACTCTGAAGGATTTGCTCGTTTCCCGCTGACTGGTCGAGACGGACTTATCTTCGTCAGCACACAAGCTGAAGATGTATTCGGCATTTGGTTCTCGAACGGGGCATCGGTCACCCCTAAAGCCGAGTTATATCTCTATACCGACAGGGGAATTTATCGTCCCGGGGAGCCGGTACATTATCGCGGGATTTTGCGTGACCGTGAGGATATGACTTATACCGTGCCAACCAACCCCGATTTGCGCGTGTATGCCACGCTGAACGATAACACCTGTTATTACTACGAATATGAGTGTGATCAGAGGCCTATTTATCAGGCAGAATTGCCGCTGACGGCGTTCGGCACATTTAGCGACACGATTCAATTGCCCGATGATATAGCGCCGAACTCGTATTCGATTTGGTTCAGCACCTGCCCGCCCGATGCCGAGTCGTGTACCGCATTAGCTCGTGCAAATAAGATCTTTCAGGTCGCAGAAGTTCGCGTGCCAGAATTTACGGTACAAGTCACGTCACAATACGAAGAAATCCTAAGCGGCGACCCGATGAACATGGATGTGTTCGCAGTCTATTATTTTGGGGGTGCGGTAGGGTCGGGGCGCTTCACCCGTTACGATTTAAGTTCTACATCCTCTTTCAACTATCGGGGAAGCGAGTTTGGATATACGTTCGGAGACTCGTATTATCGCGGGCGAATCGAGATATATCGCCCGGATGAGTATTTGTCCATCCAACCAGACGGTCATTATCTGCTAACCGATATTGCCCAATTGAACTCTAGTTTTCCAGCACTGGTGAATGTTGAAGCCACGATGATTGACGATAGTGGACAGAGTATCAGCGGACATGGTTCGGTGTTGGTACATCCGTCTACAGCCTATATCGGCTTGCGAGCGCAACAGAATGTCTTGCCATTGGGTGAGTCGATTGTGGTGGATGTCCTGAGTGTCACTCATGAGAGTATCATTCGGCCAGAACAAAACTTGTTTGTTGAGGTTCTAGAAGAGCGTATTGTTCGTGAAGAAACCTCTTTTGGGTACTATAACTGGCGTCGGGTCGAAATCCCGACCTCGTACTCACGCCTAACCACAGACGCAGCGGGGCAGGCAGTTTATGCCTATTTGCCACAAAAAGCCGGACGATTCCGCGTGACGATGTATACCTTCGATGAACAAGGACGGCGTGGACAAAGCTCTGTCAAGATTGTGATAGAAGATGATGTTGTTGACCCGATTCAATTAGGGAGTGCGTTCAGTTCCTCTACGTGCAATGCCTCTGAAATCACGACTTATCTCAATGTTGTCACCGATAAAACCAATCAATCAACCAACTATGACTCAACCCCTTATAAGGTCGGTGAAACCGCGCATATTTTCTTCCAGAATCCGTATGGGATGCCTGTTACCGCACTCATCTCTGTCCAACGCGGCTTGACGGTACAGACCGAAATTGTGCGAGTCGATGAGGAGATATATGTATATGATCTCCCATTAACGCCGCTCGATTATCCCTCCTTAAATGTCCACGTCACTTTGATGCGCCCACCCATGATTGAGCATGAGTATCCCGCACATCTCATGGGTCACACGTATCTTCGGGTAGACGATCCGTCGCGCCTTTTGAATATCGACATCACCCCATCAACCGATGTGGCGGCTGCGGGTGAACAGGTCACGTTTGACGTACAGGTTACAAACAGCGAAGGCCAACCCGTGAGTGCCGAAATCGGTATGTCCTTAACCGATGATGCCGCTACTGCACTCACCTATCGATATCTTTCCACATTAGAGGAACACTTTTACACACAAAGGGGACGCGGGAACGTTGCTATTACCTCGTCGAGTCGCGCCTTGTTGAAATCAGCTCATTTTGAGTTGGGATCATATTGTGGGTTGGGTGGCGGCGGTGGAAGTAGTGATGGACGTTTGCGCCATGACTTCATCTATACCCCGTTATGGGAGCCGCACATCGTCACCGATGAAAACGGGCGCGCTAGTGTGAGCGTGACCATGCCCGATAACATGACGCAATGGACATTGGAAGCGCAAGCCCTGACGACGGATATGAAAGTTGGAGAAGGCGAATCCTCACTGGTCACTCGGTTGCCGCTGATTGTCCGAGCCATTGCGCCACGCTTTTTGGTGGCTGGCGATCATTTGCTGTTGGCGGCGGTGGTGCATAACAATACCGATGAACCAATGCGCGTGACCGTCACATTAGACGCTCAGGGCGTGGTATTGGACAACGGCAATCCGACGCAAATTATCACGCTGGCTCCGCTTGGAATGCAACGAGTCGAGTGGTGGGTAAAGGTTGAGTCGGTGCAAGGTGTATATATGGCTGTGAGTGCAGTCTCAGACAATGGGCTGCAAGACGCTTCTATTCCAACCTTGACCACTGGCGAAAATAATACCATCCCAGTTTACGCCTTTACGGTAACTGAAACATTGGCGACCAGCGGCATTTTGACGGAATCGGGCGAAGTCACCGAGCGAATCGATTTGCGCCAAACGCCTGCCCCGCAAGATGTCAACCTGACCGTGACCCTACAAGCAGAGTTAAGCGGAGCATTGCTAGAACGGGTACAAAGCTTGACCCTCTCGCCAGAACCCTCAACGCTCGAGTTGGCAGAGTATATCCGCATCGCTGCGGCTGGCCTAAGCGCACTGGATGCTTTATCCACTGATGAACGCCTTGCACTGCGGGGACAGATTCAAACAAGCGTTGAGCATTTGGGCGAACAGCGAGATTTCAGGGGTGGATGGGGGTGGTATGAGTCCATGCCGAGTGACCCGTATATCACCGCCCGCGTCCTAAGCGCTTTGGCCGATGCACAAACCATAGGCCTAGTCCTCGATACCGATGCATTTGACGCGACACTAAACTATTTGACCTATTTTGTCGATAAGCCAGCCGTGAATACGCCCGCAAGTGAGTTAAATACCCAAGCCCAAATCCTGTATGCGCTGGCGGAATATGACGCTATCACGCTGAACTCGCTAGACGCTCTATATGAGTACCGGCTTGAGATGTCGATAGCTGCGCGTGCGCTTTTGCTGTCGGCCTATCTGGAAATTGACCCCAACGCCGAGGCGGTAAAATCGTTGATCAGCGGTTTGAATGGACTAGCAATCACCTCTGCTACTGGCGCACATTGGGAGGAATCCGATGCCTTGCGTCCGTATGGGATGGAAGGGGCGCAAACTACAGCGATGGTCTTGGCTACATTGCTCAAAACCGACCCCGAATATCCTCTTGCTCCCAACACCATCCGCTGGTTGATAACCGCCCGTAGTAATCGCTCCCTTTGGATTGGTGAGGAAACCGCGTGGCTAACCATTGCATTAAGCGCGTGGGCGAAGTCTACCGACGAAAGCCATCCGTCATATCACTTCTCTGTCTTGCTGAATGATGCGACGATGAACGAGGGTGTATTTACACTGAACGGTGAAGATACTCAATCCCATCAGGCGCAATTCTCCCTGAACGACTTTACGTTTAATCAACCCAATGATGTGACGATTCAACGCTCAGAGGGGACGGGCGCGCTGTATTACACGGCACACTTGCACACGACTTATCCGGCGGATGAAGCTGAAGAAATCTCGCGGGGAGTGCGAATCGAACGCGACTATGTCCGTGATGTGGATAGCCATCCTTTAGAGTCGGTCACTGCGGGCAATATCGTGGTTGTACGCTTGACGCTCTATGTCGCACAGGACATCCACTATTTCCGGTTACAAGATGTTTTACCAGCTGGCTTAGAGCCGTTGGACACCTCACTGCTAACGACCACCCAACAAGCTGAAGAACCACGCCTTAAATCGCTAAACAAACAAAATCCGTATTGGTATTGGGGCTATCAGTATTGGGGGCGCACCAAAATCTACGATGACGGAATTAGTTTGCAGGCGCGTTATTTGCCGCGTGGCGTGTATACCTACACTTATCAGACGCGGGCGATTTCAGTAGGGACGTTCAATGTCCCTCCTGCGGTTGGTCTAGTCGAACAACAATCCGAAATCTTTGGGCGGTCAAAGGCGGGGTATTTCGTCATTCATCCACAACTATAGCTCGCAAAAAATATATTGGCCGGGTTTAACGTCCCCGGCCACGACGATTTCACACTCAGGCATAGGCGGCGGCTTGCCATGACGGACGCTTCTGGCTCATCAACGATAACCTCACCGGTCTGGATGTCCCAGCGCACCCCACCTCCGCTGACCAACTCTCCAGCTGCATTAAATTCGACCACGCCACGCGCTGGCAAGCTCAGGCGCGGCTGGGTGAGGTCATCCACATCATAGAGCAAGACGGTATCGGTCAGACCAACCGCCAGCGTTTGACCATCCGGCGACCACGCTAAACCGTCTGGCAACTCACCACCGATAGAGGCTAATTCTGTGAGTTGCGCCGCATTCTCCGCCGTAATGACCGGCAGTGATTCGGGCAGAGGGTAGCCGTCTTGCGCGGCTGCTGTCGAAAACAACGCGAGGAGCGCAAAAAACAGGCTGATAATGCTGTATTGGCTGAACATTTACGTTCCTTTTATACTAGCGGCGGTAAACTTAGGCGTAGTTGTTGGTTTAAGCTATGATAGAATCATAGTTTATCGTATCAGGTTTCCGCATCTATGTTCCCCACGCCCCTTCCCGATTATAAAATCTTGATGACCTACGACATCCTTCCCCACAAACAGGAAGGCTATTATCGGTACGTCTTGGGTGAGTTTGTGCCACGGTTGCGGAATATGGGTCTGCCGATGATTTCGGCGTGGCATGTCGTCTATGGCAGCTACCCGCAACGGATGCTAGAGTTCGGCTGCGATAGTCGTAAACTGGCACACGCCCTGTTCATCGACCTGTCCTACCGTCGGATGGAAGACCGTCTCAAGACGTATACCGAAAACTTTACGCGGCGCTTGGTGATTTACCGCGATGGCTTTCAATTCTGATGAGATAGCGCCTATCCGACATCTTTTTACACTCTATTTACAACCTTTCGGAACGGTTTAACAGGTTTCTGCTACTGTAGTGGCGAGAACTAAGTTGAAAGTCATTAGAAGGAAGGTATAAATCCATGATTCGGCGCAGCAGTTCGCTCTTGGGCGTTGTCATCGCAATCATGTTGGTCGTGGCGGGGTTCGCCCTCGGCACGAGCATGATGTCCTCTTATGCCGCTGTCGGCTCATCCGCGGCTCAAATCTATGTCAGCGACCAATCGGCAGACCTTAACGACACCGAACAATCGTTTTCGGCGGTCTATAATCGCGTCAGCCCGTCGGTGGTCGCCATCAATGTCGAGACGCGCACCGGCGCGAGCAGCGGTTCGGGGTTCGTGGTCGATAGCGCTGGGCATATCGTCACCAATTATCACGTCATCGAAGGCGCGACCAACATTGAGGTCAACTTCCTTGATGGGACGATTGTCCGCGCTGATGTGACTGGAACCGATACCGACAGCGACCTCGCGGTGATTCAGGTTGATGTCCCCGCCGAGCGCCTCAGCCCGATCACCTTCGGCATCTCGGATGATTTGGTGGTCGGTCAGCAGGTGGTCGCCATCGGTAGCCCGTTCGGTCAGCGTTGGACGATGACCGCTGGTATCGTCAGCGCCTTAGACCGCGCCATCGAAGGCTTTAGCGAATTTCGCATCGGCGGCGTCATCCAGACCGACGCGCCGATTAACCCCGGCAACAGCGGCGGCCCACTGATTAACCTCAACGGCGAGGTCGTCGGCGTCAATAGCCAAATCTATAGCGAGACGCGCAGCAACGCCGGGATTGGTTTCGCCGTCCCCAGCGACCTCGTGTCCCGCGTCGCGCAAGAACTGATCGCCAATGGCCGGGTGCAGTACAGCTATCTTGGCATCGTCGGCGGCGATTTAACCTTACGAGTGGCCGAGGGCTTGAACCTCGCCAACAATGTGCGCGGCGTGATGATTAGCGAAACCGCATCTGGCGGCCCCGCCGCCGCCGCCGGTATACGCGCCGCCCGTCAACTGCAAAACGGCCTATACGATTACGCAACTTCGGACATCATCACGGCCATCAATGGTCGTTCGTTGTTGGGATTCGATACGCTGATTTCATACCTCGCCAAGTACACCAAACCGGGCGATACCGTCGTCTTGTCGTTGATTCGCGACGGCGGCAAAATGGATGTCAATGTCACGTTGACCGGGCGTCCGGGGCGCTAGATTTCAGCGCGGAATTACAATTAGGGCGACCCGCCGGGTCGCCCCTACGGATAATATGATTTTGAACGGACGGGTTTTACCCCGTCCCCCGTCCGTTTATTTTTGCGCCGGTTCGGTCATCACCACCCGCCCGACGATGACGCTGCGCTCCCCATTGACTGGCAGCGGCGCGTCGGGCGTCTCATACCAATAGGCCAGCGCCAACAACGTATATTCCCCAGCCGGTAAATCGGGCGGCAAACTGAACGTATGGCGTTCCACATTGGGCTGACCCACCGGCCAAGTCGTCATCGGATTCTCTGGCGATGGGCCAAAACTCTCTGCGCGGGTGACGCCGCCCGAATCCAGCAAAAATAGCCCGACGGTGTAATCGCGGTCAATCGGCGCTAAGGCCGTCCACCACAGGTCAACATGCAGCGACTTCTCCCCTAATGGGATGCGCCGCGAGACGGTCACGCCGCCTAACTGTAGCGAGTCGCCAAACACCACGCCGTCAGGGTCAGATTTTGGGCGCACCCACAGCGAAACGCGGGCGATGGGGTCGCGCACGTATAAGGGGTCGCCACTCCCGACAGGGACATCGACCCGACTCTGGCGAATATATCCCAATTGGGATAATTTTTCGGCCATGCGCGGCGGGACATTCCAATACACCAGCCAGACTCGCTCACTGAGCGCGATTTGTGCGTCCAGCGCGGCCATCATCGAATTGTCATCCGAGAAGTCGTACTCATAATAAGACCGGAAAACGCGCAAATCGACGACTGGCAGTGTGCGCTCCAATTGATAGCCGAAGGCCGCATCATCGAATCCGGTTTCCAGAATCACGAGGTCGCCGGGGGAATAACCGTCCGCCACCGCTTGCGCGATGGTGTCACTGTTCAGGCGCGGCAAAATCCCCTGTGGCGTGAGGACGACCCATACAATCAGGCTACCCAATAGCCATTTCCGCGCCGGGGATGGTAGAGCAGTCAATCCCGCGCCCAGCGTTAGCGCCACGGCGGGCGCAAGCATCGCCAGCGTGCGCTCCGAAATGATCCCAAGCCGCAGATTGATGACGGCCATCAGCGCGAACACTCCGACGGAACACAGCAAGGCTAAGTGATGAGTGATGCGTGATGCGTGATGAGGTAAATTTTCGGTGGCTTGTAGGGACACGGCAGTGCCGTGTCCGCCTCGCATAATGGTTGCCCATGTAGTGACGTTTTTACGCATCACTTTCAACGCATCACGCATCACTAAAAGAATCAGTCCTAAACCGAGCGCCGCCTGACCGCCCAATATAATCTCTAACATGGTTTGGAGTCCACTGGGGGTGGTTGGGATGCTGTTCAGATACCCTGTGATCGCGCCGCGCTGAATCTTGCTCAACGCCCCGCCAATCCCGACCACCAGCCACGGCGCGAACAACAGCAGCGCCAAGCCATAAGCCGCCAATAATTTCAGCTTATCGCGCCGCGCCCCACGCCAGAGGAAAAATCCGGCAAAGGCTTGTAGCACCACGATAAACACGCCGATATACAGCGAATAAGCGGTGAAGGCCACCGATACCCCATAGGCGATGAATCGCGGCCATGTCGGGCGGCGTAGGGCGCGATTCAACAGCCAGAGCGTGAGCGCCGCGCCCAGCAGCAAAAAGCTGTAGTGGCGGATGGATTGGCCGTAATAGACCGATTGCTCGAAGGTGGCGAAAATTAAGCCAGCCGCGAGTGCGCCAAATACCCCCAATGAGTCTTTTCCGGCGCGGATGACGACGGCGGTGGTCAACATTCCGGCGGCGATGGCGATGAAACTCAGCGCGATTTTGGACTCACCCGCGATGTGACGCCATGCATCCAACGTCCAGAAATAAGCCGGGGGGTGATGGTTGGCGGCGAGGCGGGCGACATCGGTATGGAAATCCGATTGGACGACCCATAGATTCCACGCCTCATCCGACCAAAACGGGGTATGCCCCGCGCCCAGAATCCGCATCGCTGCCGCTATGAGCAACGCGAGAACGGCCAATATCAGATAACGATTTTTCTGCAACCCTCACCCCCTAAAAGCACCTTTAATCACAGAGACGCAGAGAAAAACCGGCTGCATTATCGCACAGCAAGGGCGAGCGCAAAGGGTAAGACGGCGGGGCAACCCTCAGCCTCTAACAATGCCGCGCAATAGGTCAGTGTCCAGCGCGAATCAGCGATGTCATCTATCAATAATCCCGGCGTTTTCGGCACATCACCGTCCACGCTGACCGAGCGCATCACATTACGCAACTGGTAGCCACTGGTCTCCATCAATTTTTGTTGCGGGACATCTTCCATTTTCGCCAATGTCGGCAGATAGGGGATATTCAATGCCTCCGCCAAACGTCGCGCAAAATCCGGCACGAGGAAGGGGTGACGCCGTGATGGGATGGCCGTCACCCAAGCGGGCATGACTCCCCAAAATTCGTTGGCGAAGTCCAGTATCCAGCGTGCCGACTGGTAAACCAGCGTCAACGCGAATTGATTATCGGTGTATTTTCCCTCGTATACCATCCGGCCAAATGGCGGCTCGTTATACTGGGTCAGCGACATGCCGCTAAAACGTTGCTTGGGGATGACATGTGCGCCCTCAAAATCCTTGCCCGATGGCCTGCGCTGATGCAGTTCAAATAACAGTGGGCGTTGCGGGCGTAGAAATTCTTCTGCCAGAGGGATGAGCGCGGTGGTGGCTGGGTCGAAACGGGGAGCGCGTTCTAAGCACACCTGACACCGCCCGCACCGTGCCGGGGCGTTGTAATCATCGAGGGCTTCGGTGATGAATCGCATCAGGCAGGTTTCGGCTTGCAGATAGCGCTTCATCTGTCCATATTCTTCTATGCGCCGTTGTTTGACCTGTTTCCAATGCCGAAAACGCGCCCGCGCTTTGAGGTCAAGCAGCCTAATTTCTTGGTCATTGCGCTCAATTAGGCCGTTGAGTTCCAGATGCGACAGCACCTTGAGCGCCTTATCGCGTGGGGCGTTCACGCGGCGCAGCAACTCATTGAGCGCTATCATGGGCTGGACGCGCAATCGTTTGACCACCGCCCGGACATGCGCCTGTTTAGGGAAAGCCGTGTCGATAAAATAGGTATTGATGTCATCATCTTCGTAGCCGTGCATCAATAAGATGAGTGCGTTCTCTAGGCCGCGCCCCGCCCGCCCGACTTGTTGATAATAGGCGACAATCGACCCCGGCATCTGGTAATGGACGACAAAGGCGAGGTCGGGCTTATCGAATCCCATGCCTAGCGCTACGCTGGCGACCAACGCCTTGACCTCGTTATTGAGCAAGCGTTGTTCGAGGTCAATCCGCACATCAGAATCGACATTGGCGTAATACGCTTCAACCGCGTGACCGCGCCCTTTCAACCATGCCGCCACCCGTTCACAGTCGTGAGTCGTCAGGCAGTAGATGATCCCGCTACCGGTTTTGCGGGTGAGGATTTGGTGCAACATCGCCAACCGTTGGGCGGCGCTCATCGGCTCGCGCAAGGTGAACAATTGCAAGCTCTCACGCGCCAACGGCCCGCGAATCACGCGCATCTCGACGCCGAGGACGGCCTGAACATCGGTCATGACGCGCCGACTGGCCGTCGCTGTCGTCCCCAAGACCGAGGCGGTGGGCGGTAATTGCCCGACCAGCGTGCGGATTCGCCAATACGATAGGCGGAAATCATGTCCCCAATCTGAAATACAATGCGCCTCATCAATCACCAGCAAGGCACAGGCGCGGGATAGATATGGCTCCCATAACTGGGTCATGAATGCCTTATTTTCGAGGCGCTCTGGCGCGACCATCAGCAAATCGACCTGACCGGCCAACACCGCCGCGAAAATCCGCTTATGCTCGTCGCTGTTGGCGCTATGGATGACCTCGGCGCGCACACCAGCACGGTCAGCCGCCTGAAGCTGATTCCGCATCAGCGAGAGTAGTGGGCTGATTAAGAGCGTCATGCCGCGCCTGTACTCGCTTATCAGGCGGGCGGCGATGAAGTAGACCAAGCTCTTGCCCCAGCCGGTGCGTTGTACGACTAAAGTGTGGCCGCCGGGTTGGATACAGGCGAGGATGGCCTCTAATTGACCGGCATGAAAACGCGCCTCATCGCCCAAGATTCCGCGCAAAATCGCCCGTGCGCGTTGTGTAGAGTCTGCGGCGCTCATCATCTAGCTAGGTCACAGCAACTGTAGCTGATGATGGGTGTCATCAGGCGGCGAGTCAGAGAGGTCTGGGAATTGCGGGATGCCGCCCGATGTGATGATTGAGCGGGCTTTGCCCCGTTGGAGGATGGCGGCATTGCCACTGGCGGGGTCGGGGTCATGCAAGATATAAAGCGGGTGGCGCAGGCGTTCGGCCTCTAGCGAGGCATCCCATGTCCCTCCGTCTAAACCGGCTTCGATGATGAACAACGCCTTGCTCAAGCCAATCAGCGTTCGGTTGCGTTGCATGGCGTTCCCGACATGCCAACCGTCCATCGGCGCATATTGGGTGGCGATGACCCATGCCTGTGGTTTTTCATCCGCCAAGCGGCGTAAATCAGCGCGTAATCGGAAGCGCAAAGCCCCCTCAGAAGGGATGAAAACCGTCGCCCCGCCTGATTCCAGCGCCGCGTGATGGGCTGTTTGGTCTACACCTTTGGCGTGACCAGAAATCACCGTCAAACCTTGAGTCGCCGATTGTTCCGCCAGTGCCGCCGCCGCAGATAAGCCGCGCTCCGAGACGTTACGCGAGCCGCTGAAGGCGATCCCCGGCGCGTGTAGCAGCGGGATATGGCCTTTGACATACAGCAGTGGCGGGCATTTATCGCCCAACACCAGTCGCACCGATGCCGGATACTCTGGCTGGACATGAGTTACAACCCGCCAACCTTCGGCCAAGAGTTTTTCTGTCCACGCCAGAGCCGAGGTCGAGTCTTGCGCCGACAACGCATCGGCCACCCAGCGAAAAGTCTCGCCGACTGAGTCGGCCATCTCCGCCGCCGATAACCCGATATACCGCGCAGGGCTTATCTCTGCTACCGATAAGGCGGCCAACAGCTTATACAAGGTCGCCGCGCCCAATTTAGGGACGGTTTGCAGCCGAATCAGCGCCGCGACCTCAGCGGCGTTACTCCCCCGCGAAGAATCGGTCATAAATGATCTGCCCGACGCGGTGGTGAAAATCCACGCTGGCGTGCGAGTCATAATTCGAGACGATTCGCGCCTCCAACGGCCACGCGGCTGCCTCATCATACAACTTGAGGACTTCGGTCACGTCGAACTCGTTAAAGGCTTGCTCTACGCGGTCAACATACGCCACGCTACCTACCGGGTCAACCATATTAGGAAAAATCACGACAATCAGGCGTGCGCCCGTCGCCTCGATGCTCTCGGTCAGGCGCTTGATTTCGGCCTTGTGGATGTCCCAGATGTACGGGTTATCGTAGGCCGCGTAATGATATTCCCACTCGGTGCGCCCGTCGTTGACGTTGACGAACAGCCGATCATAATTTATCCGCCAATAGATGAAACTGGCAAGGTACGATTCTTCCGCGATGGGTGGGATGGGCGGGGCGTCATAATCCCACGTCATGCCGTTGGACTTGGCGGCGACCTCGATGTCGTTGAGGAAATATTGCCAAATCACGACATCCGGCGTGTGATACGGGTAATTGTCAAAATTCCGCTGCTCGGCTTCAGTCGCCTCTCCCGCTTTCGCGATTTCGACCACCGCGTAGCCATCCCCTAGCAGACCTTGAAGTACCTCAGTATAGCGGTCTGCCGGATTATTCAGCCCCCAGCCCTCAGTGAACGAGTCGCCCAAGACAAAGATGCTGGTGCGGGCGTCCAGTTGTTCTGTCGTCCATTCTTCATCCCGATAGCCCAAGCTGTTGCGCTGGATATAGCGATTTGACCAATTATTGCCGTATAGCGCCAATTCCATCCGGCTATCAGCGTAGCCATAGCGTAGATAGAGTTCCCCGCCGATCAGCGCGGCCACGAGGATGACATAGGTCAAAATCAGGCCGCCCGCCACCCCGCGCACACGCTTATAGCGCTTCTGGACAGCCAGCGCGACCAGCAGCATGCCGACGGCGATAATCAGGACGATAACGGTAGTGAGTGCAGACATTAAAAAGAGTCCTAATGGATAAGTGATGAGTGAAAGGACTAGAGGCTCTTATATCCTACCCTGTAACGCTTGAAGCACCCATTTTATGTCCTTCTAGTCGATGTTACAGAATAAACGAGGCTGAATCTCATCACTCAGCACTGTTTTATAGGGGTTTGACCGCATCCCACGTCATCGCGCCGAGCGCCGCCTGCGCCAATTTGACCGCGTTGGCGTAATCGTCCCTGTGCAGATAGGCGTGCGGGCTGTGAATATAGCGTGCTGGGATGCTGATTGCGCCTGTCGGGACGCCTGCATTGGCTTTGTGAATCGCGCCGCCGTCCGTGCCGCCGCCCAACTGGGTTTTGAATCCATAAGGGATGTTATTGGATTCGGCCACGCCTTGTAACAGTCGGAGCATTTGCGGGGCAGTCACCATACTCCTATCCATAAAGGTCAGGGCTGGCCCCATGCCGAGGCGGGTGGTCGGGTTGATGTCACGCGGGTCGTCGCTATCAGGGTCGGCCAGCGGATTGGGCAAATCGTGGGCGGTGGTACATTCCAGCACCAGCGCGGCATCGGGATTCAGCGTCTTGACCGCGACTTGCGCCCCGCGCAGCCCGATTTCTTCCTGTACAGTGAAGGCGGCCAGAATATCGCAGGGGTATTCTCCGCCGCGCAAAATATCAACCAAGACTGAGCATCCGGCGCGGTCATCCAGCGCCTTGCCGCGAATCAGGCTTTCGCCGACTTCCATGTACACGCTGTCGAAGGCGATACGGTCTCCGCGTTTGACCTTGCCGTTGACTTCATCTTTGCCCGCGCCGATGTCGATTCGCAAGGCGGATATCTTCACGACGGCTTGGTCGCGATTCTTGTGAATCGGCGTCCAGAGAATCACGCCGGGGATTTTATTGTCACCGACTTTGACGCGCAACCCCGGCAAAATCCGGTCATCAATCCCGCCGACGCTGGTGAATTTAATCAGGCCGTCGCTATCCCAGCCCGTGACCATGAAGCCGACTTCATCCATGTGGGCGGCCAACATCACGCGGGGACGGTTGGCGCGGTCTGTGCCGCGCTTGAGGGCGGTAATCGTCCCCATCGCGTCGATTTTCACGTCCTCAACGTGGCCTTCAATCGCCTTGAGGATGATGGTACGGGCAGCGCCCTCATCCCCTGACACGCCGATGGCCTCGGACAATTCGCGCAGATATTCCATCGTCATAATTTGTTACGCCTTCGCTTATAACAAGGGTCGTGTGACTTGTTTAATTCGTTCTGTTGCTATCTGGGCATATTCTGGCACAAGTTCTAAGCCAATGAAATGTCGGTTTAGGCCAACTGCAACTGCTCCACTGGTTCCACTGCCCATAAACGGGTCTAAAATGGTGTCTGATGGGCGCGTCCCTGCTAGGATACACGTTTCAGCCAGTTTTTGCGGGAACACAGCAAAATGCGCGCCGCGATACTTGCTCAAGGGGATATTCCATACCGTTCGTTTATTTCGCCCTAGAGGATGGAAGGCTTGATCCCACCGCCCATTATGGAGATTGGGGTCTCCACCATTTTTGCCCGTTTCGGGGGTGCTATCGCGTTTCCCAAAGTGATTGCGCCCGCCCTTCATCTTGGAATCCGGCGAAAAAGTGACATGCGGCTCTCGGATGGCATCCGCATCGTAGAAATAACCATCCGATTTGCTGAATAAGAAAATTGTTTCGTGCGAGACACTAGGGCGATTTTTAACCGATGATGGCATCGCATTAGGTTTTTCCCAAATAATTTCGCTTCTGAGAATCCATCCATCATCTTGTAATGCAAACGCCACACGCCATGGAATACCCAATAATTGCCCGCCCCGATACGTGTCCCCTAAATTGAGCCACAGTGTCCCGTCATCACGGAGGGTACGGCGTAATTCGGAGAAAAGGTCGGTAATGCGTTCAATATAAAGTTGAGGTGTTTTTTCCCGTCCTAACTCTAAGTCTAGCAATCCCGTTTGCCGCGATGAGGCGGAATATTCGCGATGACCATAATAGGGCGGGCTGGTGACGATGCACTGAAAAAATGAGCTAGGGATGTTTTTTGACGTTTCCCAAGCGTCCCCCACAATAATCTGATCAAGCGTTACGTCATGTTGTTGTGGGGGAGAGGCGTTATTCAGCATGATATTCTCTCAATCTCGCGATTTTGGGGTGATTTCACCAAGCAATACAGCTTGAATGAAGGGTTCAATCGGTTTTGGTTTTGCTCGTCAAACCCCGTCCAATGGGTGGGTGAGATGTCAAAATGAGCGAGGTGGTCAACTTCTTGGAGTAAATTCTCTAATTCGCGCACAGACCAATTCTTAGCGACAATCACCACGAAAAGAAAATCTTGCGCGGTCTGTTTTGCGGCTTGGATAGCGGAACGAAT
>Ga0163144_10013191_pt1 | contig 17279 bp, 16 predicted proteins | sample OliLak19BULKMAT1_FD_123175 | JGI IMG/M metagenome (GOLD analysis project Ga0163144, IMG submission 123175) | Freshwater microbial mat bacterial communities from Lake Vanda, McMurdo Dry Valleys, Antarctica - Oligotrophic Lake LV.19.BULKMAT1 | ecosystem: Environmental > Aquatic > Freshwater >... | reverse complement strand
CCCGAGCTCGCCCGACACGCTGCCGAGCAACTCGCCCGGCGTGAAGTCGATGCGCTCAGGGGAGGGCGTGGCCTGACCATCGGGGTAGCGCTCGATCCTCGGGATCGCGTCACGAGCGTACGAAGTCGGGTAGCCTGCCACGGGGTCGTCGTAGAGAATGCACAGGACATTAGCCATCTGGATGCCCCTTCCCGATCACCGAGTCGAACGCGGTCGCCATCATACAGTCCTGATCGGTATCGGGTGAATCCTGGGAGCCAATGCCCGTTATCTCGAGGGCCACCGTGGGCAGCGCCCGGACCGCCCGTTCAAGCACGAGGGGTGTGGCTCGGCGGTAGGACTCCCAAGGCACGGGCACGCCAGGCCTTCGCGGCGGCCGGCCTGCCGACACCCGGCTTTGCAACGCATCCTCGTCGGTGACAGCGAGGTCCGAGATCAGGATGGTAGCGGCCGGCACCGTGCGGCGATAGGCTGGCGCCATGCTCACGGGGATCGACCACCTCGTCATCGCCTGCGCAGACCCTGATGCGGCGGCCGCCGCCCTCGAACGACATTCGCTACCACCGCGCGGGTTCGGCGGGCTCCATGCTCGGCTCCGACGACGTCCGCGCCGCCGCTGACCGTTTCGCCGGTGCACGCTGGCTGCACGTGACCGGGATCACCCCGGCGCTCTCGGAGTTGGCGCGGTCGGCTGTGGATGCCGCGATCGTCCTCGGACGGGAGCATGGGCTGACCGTGAGCATCGACGTCAACATGCGCCGGCGGTTGTGGAGCGAACCCGAGGCACGTGCGGCACTCGAGGGACTCGACCTCGCCGATGCCCTGGCCTGGGGCAACGCCGCGGGCGCCGCCGTGGTCGGGAGCGTGGGCGACCAGACGAGTCTTCCGGCGCGCCGCGAACTGGACGCGATCCTCGCCGGCGGGACCGACGCGGTCCGCTGACCGCGACGATCGAACGACCTACGGGTCCGGGAAGAACCCCGGCGAGGTCGGGGCGCCGTCGTCGTAGGCGGCCAGCCAATCCAGAGTCATCTGGCGGTAGCGCGTGAGCCCCTTGTAGCCGGCCAGCTCGTCCGGCAACGTCTCGAGGACCCGATGCAACCGGCGGCCCCACTTCGGGACGGTCACGAGCTCATCGAGGCTGATCAGGTAACAGCGGATCGGGAAGACGATCGCGTTCGAACGGGGCAGCCGCCAGAAGCTCTGCAGTTCCACGCGCAGGTGCACCTTCTGCCCGACGTTGTCGGGCGTCACGGTCGTCCGATCCGGGCCCCAGTGCGGGTACTCCTCCGGGCTCGTATCGAGGCGCGGGTTGATCGTCATCGTCCAGTTGAGGCGCCGGACCGGCTGTCCCTGACGGATGTTGAGCAGAAACTTGAGGGCCCGGTCGAACACGCCCAGCTCGTGCGCCAATGGCACCGGTCCGTGCCACTCCATGAAGTTCATGCCGATGTCGAAGTCCAGCGACCAGTCGGCCTGGGTGGTCACCATGCCCGCGTCCATCCAGAGGTTGCCGTCGCGCTGATCGACGATGCAGAAGTCGCCCTGGCTCTGGCGCGTGATGTACTCCATCGGTCCGTAGGGCAGGGTCGAGACGTCGCCGAACGTGAAGGTGTCGCCGATGCCCAGCGGCCGATTGATCCAGCGCCATCGATCGCCGTCGCGATGGAGCTCGAAATGCGCCGGGTAGGCCGTGGCCTGCGCGTCCATCAATAGTTCGAGCAGGTCCCAGCCTGCGAGGGTCATGTGCGGCAGCGACTGGTAGCGCAGCGGATCCCTTTCGAGGACGAGGGCCCGGTCGTGCATCTCGGCCACGTAGTGCTCGTCGACGTCGATCGGGTGCTCGTAGGCCGTGCCGACCTGCCCCGGCGCGTGCGGTTCGATGTTGACCGCGTACATGTAACGGTCCTCGTGGAACGGGAACGGGAAGCGGCGGATGCCGGCGGGGCTGTTGCGGAACGTGAAATCGTCGCGGAACGTCTCGTCGCGGAAGTCGATCACGTCGGTGGTCATGGCCTCACTCCTGCCGATCGCTAGCGCTGGAGGACCAGCGACCTGCCCTCGAACCGCGAGACGCAGGGCATGATCTTCCGGCCGGATGCCTTGTCGTCGGCGGACAGGAAGTGGTCGTTGTGGAGGATCGTGCCCTCGCAGGCCACCACCGCCGTCTCGCACTCCCCGCAGGCGCCGCCGCGGCACATGTACGGCGCGTCGATGCCGGCCGCCTCGATCGCGTCGAGCATGCTCTGGTGTTCCGTGACGCGGATCGTCTTGCCGGCGACCGCCAGCGTCACCTCGTACGGCGCCCCGGACGCCGGGGCGAGGAACCGCTCGCTGTGGAGGCTCTGGTCGGGCCAGCCGGCGGCCCGGGCGGTCGCGAGGATCCACTCCATCATCCCGGCCGGACCACAGACGTACAGGTGCGTCCCGAGTGGCTGGTCCGCGAGGAGCGCGTCCAGCGGGATCCGCTCGCCTCGGTCGTCGCAGTAGATGTGGACCCGCCCGCCGAAGCGCGCCTCCAGCTCGTCGAGATAGGCGCCCTGGGCGCGCTCGCGGACGGACAGGTGGAGCTCGAACGCGCTGTCGGCGCGCGCATGCTGGTCCATCTGGGCGAGGAATGGGGTGATCCCGATGCCGCCCGCGACGAGCAGGTGCTTGCGGGCGCGCCAATCGATCGGGAACAGGTTCACCGGCGGGCTGATGAGGAGGCGATGACCCGGTCGGACGTCCCGGTGCAGGAAGCGCGATCCCCCACGGCCCTGGTCGTCGCGCCGGACGCTGATCGTGTAACTGGAGGTCTGCGAGGGCGGGCTCATCAACGAGTAGGGATTCCGGCGCAGGACGTCGCCCTCGCGCATCTCGACGATGACGTGCGCGCCTCCGGAGAACGGCGGCAGGGCCGCGCCGTCGCTGGGCTCGAAGCGGAACCGCTTGATCATCGGGGTCACGTCGATGACCTCCGTGACGGTCACCGCGAGTTTCGGCGCCTGGACCTTGGGCGTCGCGACGGGCGCGGGCGCGGTCGCGGCGCCGGCGGGTGCGGCCGCGGGGCCTCCTGCGGGCATGGTCACGCGAACACCGGTTCGGAGGGTGGCCTGGTCCCGGGCTCCTCGGCGTCGATCGACACGCCCTGGAACGCCCCGATCCGGCGCGAGTAGTGGTCCCGTACGAGCAGGGATCGGCCACACCCTATGCACGTCGCGGGCTGGGTGGTCACGTGTTCGGTGATGGCCTTGCAATGGACGCACTGCACGCGTCGCTCCAGCGAACCACGGTGTTCGGCGCCGATCGCGCCGAGGTCCATGCCGGCATCGAGCGCGGCCTGGATCACCTGGCCGATGAAGTCCTCGGTCCCCGCCGTGTAGACCTGTGTCCCCATCCGGGCGGTGGCGAGGGCGTCGCGCAGCGCGGCGATGGCCGGAGCGTTCGCGGGCATCACGTCGCAGGCGGCCGCCCCCAGGCCCGCAAGGCGGGTGTCGTGTCCGGCCGCAGCGGAGCCACCCGGCACGTAGATGATCCGGGCCCGGGCGAGGAACCCAAGGTCGGCCGCGCCAGCGAGATCGACGATCGCCAGCGCCCCCTCCTCGTTGGCGACGATCAGGTGGTGGTCGCCGGGTCGTGGGCGCAGCGGGGCGTAGACCGGGCGGCTCTTGATGCCCTTGACCAGCATCGGCTCAACTCCGCCCCCCGAACGTGATCCGGCGGCGTGGTCCCATCTCAGCCGACCGCGTTGCGCTTGGTCTTCCTGGGGTCATCGAACGGGAGCGCGTGGCCGATCGCCGGCCCGGTCACGTTGGCCCCGCGGACCTCGAGCGGCGTGTCCTGGACCGCGCGGTCCACGTCCATGCGGGCGATGGCCATCGACCGGCCGGTCAGGCTCGAGACCATGCCGCACGTGATGACCCCCACTTTGCGTCCGTCCGCCCAGAGCTCGTCGCCCTCGGACGTCGCGGTCTGCCCATCGACCAGGACCCCGAAGATCCTGAAGCGCTCCTGGCCCTTGCGCCGGTCGTGCTCCTCGGCGCCACGGAACCCCCGCTTGCCCGGGGTGACCGTGAACTGGAGCCCCAGCTCCCAGAGCGTGTCCCCGGGAGCCTCGTCCGGGAACGGGTACATCTGCGAGTTGTCGAACGGGTAGAACAGGAGATAGCTCTCGACGCGGAGCATGTCCAGCACGGTGAACCGGCACGGGATGATGCCCATGTCCGCGCCCTCGGCGAGGATCGTGTCCCAGATCATCAGCGCGTCCTGGCCGCGGCAGAAGATCTCGTACCCGCGCTCGCCCGTGTAGCCGGTTCGCGACAGCATGATCGGCGCGTCGAAGAGGCGCGTCTGCACCTGCGCGAAGTACGGCAGATCGCGGATCCCGGGCACGTAGCGCTGGAGGAAATCCACCGCGAGCGGCCCCTGGAGCGAGAGGTCGTGGAGGTCGTCGTCGAAGAGCAGGGCCACGTTCCGGCCCACCGCTTCGCGCTGGAGCTGCTCATGACCCGTCCCGGATCCGTGGACCACCATCCAGGCGGTCGGCCCGGTCCGATAGATGATGCAGTCCTCGACGAAGGTCCCCCGCTCGTCGAGCATGCACGCGTAGGCGGACCGCCCGGGGTGGATGCGCGACACGTCGCGCGTGGTCGCGCGATCGATGACGTGCGCGGCGTGGGGACCCACCACGTGGACCTTCTTGAGGCCGGACACATCCATGAGCCCGGCTTTCGTCCGGATGGCCACGTGCTCGGTCGCGATGTCCTTGTCGTATGTCCACGCGGTCCCCATCCCGCTCCAGTCCTCGAGGTTGGAGCCCAGGGCCCGGTGCCGGTCAGCTAGCGCGGAGAACCGCCAGGTCGCCGTCATGTGTCACCGCCATCCTACGTTCGCGGGCAAGCGATCAGAACAGGGTCAGGTACTGATCGACCTCCCAGGGACTCACGTTGCTATGGTAGCTCACCCACTCCTTGCGCTTGACGCGCAGGAACTCCGCCGCGAGGTCGGAGCCCAGCCCGCCCTGGACCACCTCGTCGCGCTCGAACTCGTCGAGCGCCTCGGACAGCGTCTGCGGCAGGAACTGGAGACCCTCGGCGCGGGCCTGTTCGAGCGGCGTCTCGTACATGTTGCGCGCGATCTGCGGGACGCCGGGGTCGAGCTCGCGCTCGATGCCGTCGATGCCGGCGGCGATGAATCCGGCCAGGCCCAGGTACGGGTTGACGGCACCGGAGATGACCCGACATTCGAAACGGCCCGGATCCGGTGTCCGGAACATCTGGGTCCGGTTGTTGTCGCCGTAGGTGATGAACGCCGGCGTCCACGTGAACCCGGACCGGGCGCCGGTCAGGTACGAACCGATGGACAGGCGCTTATAGCAGTTGACGGTGGGGGCGATCAGCGCCGACAGGGCCCGGGTGTGGGCCATCAGGCCGCCGAGGAAGTGGTAGGCGAGCTTCGACTGGCCCAGCCCCCGCGGGTCGGCCTCGTCGACGAACACGTTCTCGTCGCCATCCCACAGCGAGAAGTGGAAGTGGCTGCCGTTCCCCGTGAGATGGCTGAACGGCTTGGGCATGTGCGTCGCGATGGCGCCGAACCGCTGGGCCACCTGGTTGGTCATCATCTTGAAGAACGTGTAGCGATCGGCGGTCACGAGCGCATCCGCGTACTTCCAGTTGACCTCGAACTGGCCGGTGGCGTCCTCATGGTCCGCGGCGTACGGATCCCAGCCCAGCCCCTCGAGATAGGTCACCAGCGTGCGCAGGTAGTCCATGCTGCCGGCGAAGCTCTTGAAGTCGTAGCAGGGCTTCTGGAGGGTGTCGAACCCGGACGGGTCGAACGGCGCGATCGACCCGTCGGCGCCGCGCGTGACGAGCATGTGCTCCGGCTCCACGCCCACCTTCATGTTATAGCCGGCGGTCGCGAGGCGCTCCACCTGGCGACGGAGGGCCGTGCGCGAGCAGTACGGCCAGGGCGCCCCATCGACCTCGATGTCACAGGCGAACCGGGCGAGACCGGTCTCCCACGGGACCAATGTGTACGTCTCGAGGTCCGGCATACCGATGAGGTCGTGGTCGTGCGGACCCTGGCCCATGCCCACGGTCGCGGCACCCGCGAACCCGGCGCTGCCACCGAGGAACTGGTCGAGCGCGCTGACCGGCACGCCCTTGCAGCGCGGGGTGCCGTGGATGTCGACCCACTGCGCGAGCATGTAGGTCACACCGTCGTCGGCGAGCCGTCGCGCGACCGTCTCGCGAGTAGAACGTCCGTCCCCTGCCGCCGAGCCCATGTGCGCCTCCTCTCGCTGGATGCCTGCCTAGTGCGAAACGGCCGCTGCCGCCTTCTCGCCGATGAGCGACCCCGTCGCGAACCGCTCGATCGTGAACGGCGCCAGTACCGCTGGAGTGTGCCCCGTTGCGATGAGTTCCGCGACCCGGCGCCCGGCCACCGGACCGGCCTTGAACCCGTACGTGCCCCAGCCGACGTCCAGGATGAACCCGGGCACGTCCGGCACCGTGCCGATGATGGGGCTGAAGTCGGGGGTCATGTCGCAGATGCCGGCCCATTGTCGGAGGACGCGCACGCCGGCCACGCTGGGCAGCAGCTCGAGGACGTGCGCGGCCGACGTCTCCATGAACGCCAGCGTCGATCGATGGCTGTACGACGCGTACGGGTCGATCTCCGAACCGATCACCAGCTCCCCGCGATCCGTCTGACTGACGTAGACGTGGAGCGTGGCCGACACGAGGACCGGGTCGAGGAACGGCTTGAGGGGCTCGGTCACGAGCGCCTGGAGCGGGTGGGTGACGATCGGCAGGCGGACGCCGGCCATCGACGCGATCGTCGACGCCCATCCGGCGGTGGCATTGACCACGGTCCCGGCCCGGATCGGGCCCTCGCTGGTCTGCACGCCCGCGATCCGGCCCTCGACGAGGTCGATCCCGGTGACCTCGATCCCCTGGTGGATGTGGACGCCGAGTTCGTGTGCGCGGCGGGCATAGCCCCACACGACCGCGTCGTGGCGGATGATCCCGCCCGGCGGGTGATACAGCGCGGCATGGATGGGGTATCGAGGGTGGTCGGTGAGGTCGAGGGCGGGCGCGATCTCGCGGATCTCGTCGAGTCCGATGACCACCGAGTCGACGCCCTGGAGCTGGTTGACCTCGGCTCGGACGCGGAGTCCGGCGACCGCCGCATCCGTGTGGGCGAGGGTCAGGTGCCCGTGCTGGCTGAACAGGACGTTGAACCCGAGCTCCACCGAGAGCTGCTCGTAGATCCGGACGGATTCGTCGTAGAACGAGACGCCCTCCGGGGTCCGGTAATTGGAGCGGATGATCGCGGTGTTGCGACCGCTGCCGCCCGCGCCGATGTACGCCTTCTCGAGCACCGCGACGTCGCGGACACCGCGTTTCGCGAGTTCGTACGCGATCGACAGCCCATGCACACCGCCGCCGATGATGACGACGTCATAGCTGGCCTTTCGCTCGCGCGACCGCATGACCCGCCAGCGTCGAAGCGGCCCGATCATCGCGACGCCTCCGGCTCGATCGCATCCGGTGGGATCGCGCGCGGCCCCACGGCGGTCAGGAGGTGAGCAGCACCGATGGCCGTGATCGCGTCCCAGATGTAGGCCGCCTCGTCCCGCGCCACCATGATCGTGTAGCCGGGATGACCCAGGGCATCCAGCCGGGCGATGAACGCACGCACGCCGGCGATCGAAACCTGCAGGAGACCGGCGGGGGCCAGGGCGGCCGGGGTCGTATCGACGACGCACAGCTCCGCGAGGATCGCCGACGCGGCTGGTCCGACCAGGCGCATCGAGGACCGTGCACCGGTCATCTCGATCACCGAGGCATCGCCGGACTCGAGCTCGGCCGTGACGGTCGCGTCCGCGAGCGCGCCGGCGGGGGCCACGAGGAGCACTTCGTCGGGGCCGAGAACCCAGGCGACGGCCCCCCCGCCCGCGACATCGACGTCCGCCAGGCGCCCCACGACGACCGCGACGCGGCCGCGCGCGATCCCGGCCGTGGCGGCAAGGGCTCCAGGTCCGCGGAGCAGCCATTCATCGAGTGGCCCGATCTCGGCCAGACCCGCACCGGCATCCACGGCCGCCCGTTCCGCCGCCGGATCGGCCGCGCCGTAGCCGTCGGGGAATCGCTCCGTTTCGGAGGTCCAGCGGACACCCAGATCCGCGTGGGCGCGTTCGATGGCACTCGCCCGGACGACGGGTGTCGGGGGCGTCGCGGTCGTGCTCCTGGGCGTCATGAGCGCACGCGCTCCCCGGCCGGATCGTAGAAGGGCGAGGTCCGGACGACCGCCGGTGCCGTGGAGCCTTCCCGGCCGGTACCGAGGCGGACCACGATTGGTCGATCCTCGACGGCATCGTCGGCCGGGACCCAGGCGAGGCCGATCGCCTTGCCAAGGGTGGGGCTCCATTTGCTGCTGGTGACTCGCCCGACCGGGCGACCGTCGCGGACCACCGCTGATCCCTCGGCGGGCACGGCCGTCCCGATCATCTCGAACCCGATCAGGACGTCCCGCAGACCGCGCTCGTCGAGGGCGGCGATCGCGTCGCGACCGATGAAGTCCGGGCGATCGGCTTTGATCAGCCAGCCCATCGACGCCCCGCGCGGGTCCGAGAGCGCATCGGTGTCCTGGCCCACGATCGCGTGCTGCTTCTCGAGCCGGAGGACCCGTTGCGCCTCCACGCCGAACGGCCGGATCCCGTCGGTCGCGCCGGCCTCCATCAACGCGTCCCAGAGGTGCGCGGCGCGGTCGGCCGGGGCGTGGAGCTCGTACGCCAGCTCGCCCACGAATCCGATTCGCAGCAGGACGGTGGGCACACCCGCGACAAGACCCTCGCGCGCATCGAGGTAGCGGAGACCGTCGGCCGACACGTCCAGATCCGTCAGTCGTGCCAATACGTCCCGTGCCCGCGGTCCGGCCAGGTTCATCGCGGCATACCGCGCCGTGACATTGGTCACATCCACGCGCCGATCCGATGCCGCCAGCCACCAGCGCAGCCAGCCGTCGACCGCATCGAGGCTGCCCGTCCCGGTGGTCACCAGGAACCGCTCGTCACCCAGTCGGGCGACCGTGCCGTCGTCGAGGATGATGCCGGCGTCGTCGGTCATCGCCCGGTAGCGGATCCTGCCGACCCTGAGGTCGCTGAACCGGTTGGGGTGGAGCCAGTCGAGGAACGCCGCGGCATCGCGGCCGCGAACGTCGAGCTTGCCGAGGGTGGAGACATCGATGAGACCCACCCGCTCGTGGACCGCACGACACTCCGCGTCGATGTCGCCGTATTGGAGCGGGCGCTTCCAGTCGCCCATGTCCATCATCATCGCGCCCGCGGCCTCGTGCCGATCGTGCATCGCGCTCCGCCGGACCGGGTTGAGATGGGGACCGGCCAGCACGGCGAGCGGCACGGGTTGGACCGGCGGTCGGTAGGTCGTAAGGCCGGTCTCCACCCGCGAGACCCCTCGAAGCGCGGCCGTCACCCGCGCGGCGTTGCCGTGGCACTGCTTGCCTTGGCACGGGCCCATCGTGACCGTGCTGTACCGCTTGAGCGTCTCCAGCGACTCGAACCCCTCCTTGATGCCCTGGGCGAGCTCCTTGGCCGTGACGTCCTCGCAGATGCAGACGAAGGGCTTGCGACCGGCCGGAAGCACGGTCGGGAGCGGCTCCGGCAGCGCGGCGAACGCGGCCGCGACTCGAGCGACATGCGCCTCGTGTCCAGCGGCCGCCCGACCGCCTCGGTCGCCCGTCGCCAGGCGTCCGGCAAGCACGGCGCCGGCGCAGATGAGCTCGTCGTCGGTGAGGCCGGTCACGTGCCCGGTGACGAGGACGTCCGCGGAATCGGCCACCGGGATCCATTCGGCGAGACGCGCCTCGAAGGCGAGTGGCAGCCCGGCCTGGGCCGCGAGGGTGACCACGGGTTCAGGACGCGCGGCCATCGCCACCAGGTCCCCGGCGATGGTGCGTTCCGTGCCATCCGCGGTACGGAGCCGCAGCCCGGACACGCGAGCCCGTCCCGTCGAGGCGACCACCGTCGCCCCGAACAGCGTCTCGGTCCCCCTGGCCCGGATCGCGGCCACCTCCGCGGGCAACGCACGGTCGGGCGCGGACGGCCGGAGATCCACGACCGCCACCACCGGGATGCCGACCTCGATGAACTCCAGGGCCTGGCGCCAACCGTGATCGTCATCGGTGACCACGATCGCCCGGCGGCCGGCCCGGACCGCGTGAAGATGCGCGAGCCGAAGGGCGCCCGATGCGAGCATGATCCCGGGCCGGTCGTTCGCGTCGAAGAGCATCGGACGCTCGGCGGCACCGGTCGCCAGCACGATCCGCTCGGCCCGGACCCGGACGAACGTGGACCCGTGGGTGATCCCCACCAGGCCGCCGTCGTACATCCCGATCGCCGTGGCGCCGGCCAGATGTTCGATCGACGGCTCCGCCGCCACCAGCTCGGCGAGTCGCGCGGCTGCCCGGACGCCCGTCAGGCCGGCGATGCGCGGATCACCCGAGACGGCGCTCGTCCTCGTCCGCAGGTGCCCGCCGAGGCGGGACCCATCGTCGACGAGGATCACGCGCGAGCTGCCGGCGGCGGCTTCCAGGGCCGCCAGGCAGCCCGCCGGGCCGCCACCGACGACCACCACGTCGGCATGCAGGTGGCGCTTGCGCGGATGCAGGTCCGGGCGGGCGGTGATGTCTACCCGGCCGAGGCCCGCGATCCGCCGCAGGATCGCCTCGTACAGTGGCCAGAAACGGCGGGGTCGGATGAAGGTCTTGTAATAGAACCCCACCGGGAAGAACCGGTCGAACCGGTCGGTCAGGCTCAACAGGTCGCGGCCGAGGGTCGGCCAGGCGTTCTGGCTGCGGACCTCCATGCCGGGCGCGACCGGTGTGACGCACGCCCGGACGCTCGGTTCGCCGTCCACCTCCACCAGGCAGTTGGGGCAGCGCCCGGTGGCGCACATGACGCCGCGCGGTCGGTGGTACTTGAAGCTCCGGGACAGGACGTCCACCCCGTTCGCGACCAGGGCCGAGGCGACCGTGTCCCCGCCCAGCCCCGTGCGGCGGCGGCCGTCGAACCGGAACTCGATGGGCTCGTCGCGACGGAGGTCCTGGCCCGCCGGATCGGCCAGTCGGCGGTCAGCCATCGGAGGACGCCGCGACCGGCCGCGACGCCAGAGTCCAGCCCACGCGGATCACCTCATTCGTGCGGGTATCCCGCTCAGCCTGGAACCAGCGGCGGCACCCGGCGCGGTGGAACCACCACGCGCGTTCGACGCCCGAGACGTTGGTCCGCCCGTACAGGTACGACGACCAGTCCGCCTGGGCCGAACCCGGCGCCGGCCGCGATTGGATCTCCCCACCGTATCGATACTCAGCGACGTCGCGAGGCCCGCACAGCGGACATCCGATGAGGAACGACACGCGCGGCCCTCAGCCGAGTCCGCTCGAGGCGCCGGGGACCCAGTGCGTCCCCACCAGCGGGATCCCTGTGATCGCCGACGCTTCCAGCGTGAGCGCCCGAAGGTCGTCCGGATCGAGATCGTGGACGTTCGCCTTGCCGCAGGCGCGCGCGAGCATCTGCACCTCGAGGGTCATCGCCGTCAGGAAATTCGCGACGCGGTCGGTCGCCTCGTCGATCGGCAGTCGCTCGGTCAGCTTCGGATCCTGGGTCGTGATGCCCACCGGGCAGCGTCCGGTGTGGCAGTGGTGGCACGCCCCGGGTTCGGTGCCGAGCGCCGCATAGTCCTCCAGGTAGAGCGGGGCGTTGCAGTTGAGCGCGATCAGCGCCGCGGTCCCGATGTAGCAGGCGTCGGCGCCGAGCGCGATGGCCTTGGCCACATCCACGCCACTGCGGATCCCGCCCGCGGCGATGATCTGGACCTGGCCGAGCATCCCGATGTCCTCGAGTCCGCGACGCGCCTCCACGATCGCGGCGAGCGTCGGGATCCCGGTGTGGTCCTGAAGGATCTCCGGGGATGCCGCGGTCCCACCCTCCATGCCGTCCACGACGACGACATCGGCGCCGCACTTGGCCGCCAGTTTCACGTCGTCGAACGTCCGCGTGGCACCGATCTTGACGAAGATCGGGACGCGCCAGTCGGTGGCCTCGCGCAGTTCCTCGATCTTGAGGTTCATGTCGTCCGGGCCGAGGAAGTCCGGGTGGCGGGCGGGCGAGCGCTGGTCGACACCGGTCGGAAGGTCACGAATCCCGGCGATCTCCGCGGACACCTTCGAGCCCAGCAGGAGTCCGCCCGTGCCTGGCTTCGCTCCCTGGCCGATGGTCAGCTCGATCCCGTCGGCCTGGCGTAGGTGGTGGACGCTCGCCCCGTAGCGGCTGGGCAGGACCTCCACGATCATGGTCTTGGAGTTCTCGCGCTCGGCGGGGAGCATCCCGCCGTCACCGGACGTCGTCGATCCGCCGACCCGGCTGGCGCCGCGCGCCAGGGCGATCTTGGCGTTGAGCGACAGCGCGCCGTAGCTCATGCCGGTGATCATGATCGGGATATCGAGCGTGATCGGCTGCTCGGCGAACCGCGTCCCGAGGACCGTGGTCGTGACGCACTTCTCGCGGTAGCCCTCCAGTGGGATGCGCGTGAGCGAGGCGGGCAGGAACGTGAGGTCGTCGAGCGACGGCAACGGCTTGGAACGCAGCGTCCCGAAGCCACGCATCAGGTAGCGCCCGAGCGCTGCCTTCTCCTGGATCTCCCCGATCACCGAGGGCGTGTAGATCGGGCTGGTCCGGATGCCCTGCGGGTCGCGCTTGGCGTCCTGGCTCACAGCGCGGCCCGCCATGTCTCGAGCTCGTGGGTCTCGAAGTTCCAGAGCTTGCGACCGGCGGTGATCCGTCGGAAGGCCCCGGGGCGAGGCAGATCGAATTCGGCGAACGCGGCCTCCAGCATCGCCTGATCCTCCTCCGTCGCCGCCTCCACGACTGCATCGTTGCCGAGCGACGCGATCTCGCCCGCGACGTAGATCGTGCCCTCGTACATCGAGTCGGCCAGCGCGTCGCCCGCGTTGCCGGCGATGGCGATGAACCCCTTCTGCATCATGAACCCGGTCATGTAGCCGGCGTCGCCCGCGATCAGCAGCCGCCCGCCCTTCATCGAGATGCCGGCGCGAGCCGCGCAATCGCCGCGGATCACCACGGTCCCGCCACGGATGGACGCGGCCGCGCTGTTGCCGGCGTTGCCGTCGACGATCACCGTCCCGGACAACATGCCCTCGCCGACGCCCCAGCCGGCGCTGCCATCGATCCGGACCGTGGCCCCATCGCCCATCCCGCCGCAGTAGTACCCGACGCTGCCCCCGAACGTCACCGTCCCGGGCGTCAGGAGCGCGACGCCCAGGTTGTGGCGGGCGCCGGGCGATCGGACCGCGACGGTCGTGCCCTCCGCCAACGCCGTCCGGATCGCCCCGTTTATCTCGCGCACCGGTCGTTCCGAGGCGTCGATCTCGACGCTGGCCCGGGCGGCGCTCACGCTGCTCACGAGGCCACGGCGACCGGCGCGGCGGAGTCGGTCCGCCGCCAGACGCGCGAGACATGGCCGGAGGGTTCGTGGGCGATGCCGGCCCCGCCCAGCGCCGCGCGGATGGCGATCTCCTCGTTCGCGATCGCGACGTAGTCGTCCGTCTCCACCGTGATGAGCGGCTTGAGCGCGAACGGATCTCGGGCGAACCCGATGGCGTCGCCGCTGGCCACGAGGTACGAGAAGCTGCCGTCGAGTTCGTCGAGCGACGCCTCGAGCGCTCCCTCGAGCGACAGCCCGCCGTCGAGCTTGTCGGCGATGTAGACGCCGATGATCTCGGAGTCGTTCTCGGAGAAGAACCGGACACCGCGCTGCTCGTAGTGCCGGCGGAGCTTGTGGTAGTTCGTGATGTGGCCGTTGTGGACCGTGGCGACGTCGGCGATGCCGCGCGCCCAGAAGGGCTGCGAGTGGGTCAGGTCCACCCGACTCTCGGTGGAGAGGCGGGTGTGGCCGATGGCGTGGCTGCCGCGGAACCCGTCGACATCGATGTTCGCCGCAAGGCCGTCAGGGTGGCCGACCTGCTTGACCAGCTCCATCTGCTTGCCGAGGCTCACCACCTCGACCTCGTCGGAGCCGCGCTCGACGGCGGCTCGGATCGCGCCGGGCTCGGCCACGGTCGCGAGCTCCACCCGGAGCAGCCCGTGGTGCCGCTGCACCTCGCCGACCTTGCCGACCGTGGCCAGGCCGGCCAGGATCCGCTGCGCATGGGCCTCGGCGTCACCGGTCTCGGGCAGCCGGATCCAGCAGGCATCCCGATGGGCGGGCTCGCTCCGGAACAGGGCCATGCCCGCGGAATCGGGGCCCCGGCGGGCAAGGCTCGTGAGCATGTCCAGCATGATCCGGCCGACCGGCTCGGGAGCGTCCCGCTTGGACAGGTAGCCTGCGATGCCACACATGACGCGACTCCACCACGGGTTGAACGCGATCGCCAGGGTCGGGGGACGCACCCGTCCGAAATTCTACTCGCAGGGAAGATGATAGGGCTCGCTCCACTGTCATGCAACTTCCGCCCCCGGAACGGGTGGTCCGGGCTTTCCTGATGGTGTACCCTCCCAATGCGACGCCCCAGTCGGGGGTCGCTCGCGCGGAGCGGCGATGCCAGAAACGGACGAGGCATTCGCGACCCTGCTGGACGATGAGTCAGCGTTCCTCGAGGACGCCATCACCCAGGCCATCGGCACTCGCCTCCGCGAGGAGCGCCATCGGCTGTCGCTGACCCTGCAGGACGTGGCGGACCGGTCCGGCCTGTCGCTCGGCATGATCTCCAAGATCGAGAACTCGCAGACCTCCCCCAGCCTGCGAACGCTGGCCCGGCTGTCGCAGGCGCTCGAGGTCCCGATCACCACCTTCTTCCGTGGGTTCGAGGAGGAGCGCGATGCCTCCCACGTCAGCGCCGGCGAGGGGATCGAGCTCGTTCGCCAGGGCACCCGTCACGGGCACCGCTACGAACTCCTCGCGGCGGCCAAGGGGGCGCAACGGCGAGTCCAGCCGTTCCTCGTCACGCTGACCGAGCAGCGCGAGACCTTCCCGCTCTTCCAGCACCTGGGCGTCGAGTTCCTCTACGTCCTGGAGGGCTCATTCGTCTATCGGTACGGACGCCACACCTACCCGATGGACCCCGGGGATTCGCTCATGTTCGATGGGCAGACCCCGCACGGTCCCGAGCGACTGAACCTGCTGCCCGCACGATTCCTGTCGATCACGGTAGAACTCGAGACCGACGAGCACCCCGTCGCGGGGTAAGGGGAGGAAGGAGGTCACTCGCTCGACGCGCAGCCCAAGGAGATCCCGATGAGCCGACGACCGGAGGTCGGGTCGTCACCACGTTGATCCGAAACCGCAACTGGAGTGGGAGGGTATGTCCGATCTGACCGATTCCTTGAACGTCCTGTTCACCGAGTTTTACTACTGGGTGACGGTCGTCATGATGTTCCTCATCCATGTCGGCTTCGCGACCTACGAAGTCGGCGTGTCGAGGCGCAAGAATCTCCAGCACATCCTGATCAAGAACATCATGGTCATCCCGGTGGTGACCGTGACGTTCTTCCTCTTCGGATGGTGGATCTACTTCGCGTTCGTCAACGGGCCGTTCCTCAACGGCGGCGTCCCCGAACTCGCGGAGAGCTTCTATCCGTGGTCGGTCCTGATGGGACCGAACATGGGCGACCGGATCACCGGCGTCTTCTGGGCAGCGTTCCTGCTGTTCTCGTGGACCGCTGCGTCGATCATCTCGGGCGCCATCATGGAGCGCACCAAGACGGGCGCGTTCCTGATCATCGCGGTGGCGATCGGGTCCGTCTTCTGGATCATCGACGCCTCGTGGGGCTGGTCTCCGAACGGCTGGATGGTCCAGCTGATGGGCTACCACGACGCCTACGCGTCCGGCGTGATCCACGCGATAGCCGGCGGCGCCGCCCTCGGTGTGCTCGTGGTGCTGGGTCCGCGGATCGGCAAGTTCGGTCCGAACGGCGAGATCCGCAACATCCGGCCGCACAACGTCTGGATGGCCTGTGTCGGCCTGCTGCTCGTGTACACGGGCTTCTGGGGCTTCTATGCCGCCTGCAACATCCCGCTGTTCAACGTGGGCACGGAGGCCGAGCCGTTCTTCTCGGCGACCAACATCTACCTGATGCCCACGACCCTGTCGGGCATCACGTTCAACTTCCTCATGTCGCTGTCGGGCGGCCTGATGGCCGGCTACTACCTCTCGAAGGCCGATCCGTACTGGACGCTCTCGTGCGGTCTGACCGGGATCATCGCGGCCTCGGCCGGCAACGACCTCTATCACCCGATCCAGGCGATGCTCGTCGGCGTGGCCGGCGCGATCATCGCCTACAAGGGCCACTTCTACGTGGAGCGCCGGTTCAAGATCGACGACGGCGTCGGTGCTGTCGCGGTCCACGGCTATTCCGGGTTCTTCGGCGTCGTCATCGCCGGGTTCCTGCTGTGGGGCTACCCCGCGGCGGCGCCCGTCGTCGGCAGCGCCCTGCCGTGGTTCGGCATGACCCCGGACGGCTTCCCGGCGATCAACCCGATCGGCAACCTGATCGGCGCCGTCATCATGTTCGGCGTCCTCGGCTTCCTGCCGTTCTACATCCTGGCCCGCGTCCTCAAGGCGATCGGCTTCCTGCGCGTCCCGCGTCGGGTCGAACTCGCCGGCCTGGACGAGAACACGTTCGGCGACGGGTACCCATACCTGCCGCACGTCGAGACGGACTTCGAGCCGATCGAACGGCGCGAAGTCCGCGGATCGGCATGAGCCGCCAAGCAAGGAGGGACTGACGATGCCAACCGGGATCGAATCCTGGGCAAATCCCGCGGAGATCGGTCCGATCTACCCGTTCGTCGGCACCGAGGTGGCGCTGACGATCATCGGCGTGGTGCTGTGGATCGCGTTCCACGTCATCACGGGTCGGGAAGAGAACAAGCAGTGGGATGAGCTCGACGCGCAGTACGAGCGAGAGGGCGCCACCGACGCCTGACCGGATCGATCCGTCCGTCATGGAGCGGGGCCGGTGCGATCGTCGCGGCGGCCCCGCTTCGCGCCGTCGGGCCATGGGTCGGCGTCGACGCGAACCAGTTCGTCACGCTGGACTGCGACGCCTCGAGCACCACGCCCTGGGTGCTCGTCGCGCTCACTACATCAGGTCGCGCTCACCACATCAGGCCGGCTTCCTTGGGGTCCCAACGCTCGGCCAGCAGGGTGACCGTGACGTCGTGGTCGACCACGGTCTCGGTCTGCTCCTTGACCTG
>Ga0163144_10013190_pt1 | contig 17279 bp, 12 predicted proteins | sample OliLak19BULKMAT1_FD_123175 | JGI IMG/M metagenome (GOLD analysis project Ga0163144, IMG submission 123175) | Freshwater microbial mat bacterial communities from Lake Vanda, McMurdo Dry Valleys, Antarctica - Oligotrophic Lake LV.19.BULKMAT1 | ecosystem: Environmental > Aquatic > Freshwater >... | reverse complement strand
TTACTTGAGAACCTTGGCCACCACGCCGGCGCCGACGGTGCGGCCACCTTCGCGGATCGCGAAACGCAGGCCTTCGTCCATCGCGATCGGGGCGATCAGCGTCACCACCATCTTCACGTTGTCGCCAGGCATCACCATCTCCACGCCTTCAGGCAGCTCGCAAGCGCCGGTCACGTCGGTCGTGCGGAAATAAAACTGCGGGCGATAACCCTTGAAGAACGGCGTATGACGACCACCCTCTTCCTTCGACAACACGTAAATCTCGGCCTCGAACTCCGTATGCGGGGTGATCGTGCCCGGCTTGCACAGCACCTGGCCACGCTCCACGTCATCACGCTTCGTGCCGCGCAGCAGCAGACCGGCGTTGTCGCCCGCCTGACCCTGATCCAGCAGCTTGCGGAACATCTCAACGCCGGTGACCGTGGTCTTGACCGTCGGACGAATGCCGACAATCTCGATTTCCTCGCCCACCTTGATGATGCCGCGCTCGATACGACCGGTCACCACCGTGCCTCGACCCGAAATCGAGAACACGTCCTCGACCGGCATCAGGAACGGCTTCTCCACGTCGCGCAGCGGCTGCGGAATATAGCTGTCCAGTGCATCCACCAGCTTGATGATCGAGGGCACGCCAATCTCCGACTGGTCACCTTCCAGCGCCTTCAGCGCCGAACCGGTGATCACCGGAGTGTCGTCGCCCGGGAAGTTGTACTTCACCAGCAACTCGCGGATCTCCATCTCGACGAGCTCCAGCAGCTCGGCGTCGTCGACCATGTCGGCCTTGTTCATGTACACCACGATGTACGGCACACCGACCTGGCGCGCCAGCAGGATATGCTCGCGCGTCTGCGGCATCGGGCCGTCCGCGGCCGAACACACCAGAATCGCGCCGTCCATCTGCGCCGCACCCGTGATCATGTTCTTCACGTAGTCGGCGTGGCCCGGGCAATCCACGTGCGCGTAATGGCGGTTCGCCGATTCATATTCCACGTGCGCCGTCGAGATCGTGATGCCGCGCGCCTTCTCTTCCGGCGCCGCGTCGATCTGGTCGTACGCCTTGTACTCGCCACCAAAACGCTCTGCGCCAATCTTGGTCAGCGCCGCTGTCAGCGTCGTCTTGCCATGATCCACGTGACCGATCGTGCCCACGTTCACGTGGGGCTTGGTGCGCTCAAACTTAGCCTTGGCCATGACTCATTACCTCAATGTGATTTCTGGATATGGTAGTTGCGTGGACTCAGGACTTCTTGATCACGGCTTCGGCGATGTTGTTCGGTGCCTCGGCGTAGTGGTCGAATTCCATGGTGAAGGTGGCGCGACCCTGCGACATCGAACGCATCGAAGTGGCGTAGCCGAACATTTCACCCAGCGGCAGCATCGCGTTGATGACCTTGCCCGACGGAGTTTCGTCGGAACCCTGCAGGATGCCGCGACGGCGCGAAAGATCGCCCATCACGTCGCCCATGTAGTCCTCCGGCGTCACCACCTCGACCTTCATGATCGGCTCGAGCAGGGCCGGATTGGCCTTCTTGAACGCTTCCTTGAAGGCCATCGAACCGGCGATCTTGAACGCCATTTCGTTGGAGTCGACGTCGTGGTAGGAGCCGTCCACGGCCTTGATCTTGATGTCTACGCAGGGGAATCCGGCGAGCACGCCATTCTTCATGGCCTCTTCCATGCCCTTGCCCGCGGCAGTGACGTATTCCTTCGGAACCACGCCGCCGACGATGGCATTCTCGAACGAGAAACCTGCGCCGCGTTCCTGCGGCTCCATCTCGATGACGATGTGGCCATACTGGCCGCGACCGCCGGACTGGCGGACGAACTTGCCTTCCTGCTTGACCGCCTTGCGGATGGTTTCGCGATAGGCGACCTGCGGCTTGCCGACGTTGGCCTCGACGTTGAACTCGCGCTTCATGCGGTCAACAAGTATTTCCAGATGCAGCTCACCCATGCCGGAGATGATGGTCTGGCCGGACTCTTCGTCCGTGCGCACGCGGAACGAGGGGTCTTCCTGGGCCAAGCGACCGAGCGCAATGCCCATCTTTTCCTGGTCGACCTTGGTTTTTGGCTCCACCGCCATCGAGATGACGGGTTCTGGGAAGATCATGCGCTCGAGCGTGATGACGTCGTCCAGCGAGCACAGCGTGTCGCCGGTGGTGACGTCTTTCAGGCCGACGGCGGCAGCGATGTCACCCGCCAGCACTTCCTTGATTTCCTCACGCTGGTTGGCGTGCATCTGCAGGATGCGGCCGACGCGCTCCTTCCTGCTCTTGACCGGGCTGTAGACCTGGTCGCCAGCGTTGAGAGTGCCGGAATAAACGCGGAAGAACGTGAGCGAACCGACGAACGGGTCGGTCATGATCTTGAACGCGAGCGCCGAAAACGGCTCTTTATCGCCGGCCTTGCGGGTGATTTCTTTCTCATCCTCGTCGACGCCCTTGACCGGCGGACGATCCGACGGTGCCGGCAAGTAGTGCACGACGGCGTCGAGCATGGCCTGCACGCCCTTGTTCTTGAACGCACTGCCGCAGAATATCGGGATGATGTCGCAGGTCAATGTGCGGGCACGGATGCCGGCCATGACCTCGTCCTCGGAGAGGTCGCCCTCTTCGAGGTACTTGTTCATCAGTTCTTCGGACGACTCGGCGGCGGCCTCGACCATGAACTCACGCGCCTTCCTGGCTTCATCGGCCAGGCCGGCCGGAATCTCGCCATAGGTGAACGTCGTGCCTTGGTCGGCCATGCTCCAGATGATGGCCTTGAGCTTGAGCAGGTCGACCACGCCCTCGAAGCCTTCCTCGGCGCCGATCGGCAGCTGCATCGGCACCGGATAGGCGGCCAGACGCGACTTCAGCTGGTCAACGACCTTGTAAAAATTGGCGCCGGTGCGATCCATCTTGTTCACGAAGGCAAGGCGCGGCACCGAATACTTGGTCGCTTGGCGCCACACGGTCTCGGACTGCGGCTGCACGCCGCCAACCGCACACAGCACGAACACGGCGCCGTCGAGCACGCGCAGGGAGCGCTCGACTTCAATGGTGAAGTCGACGTGCCCGGGGGTGTCGATGATGTTGAAGCGATGCTGCGGGAACGACTTGTCCATGCCGGACCAGAAGCAGGTCGTCGCGGCCGACGTGATGGTGATGCCGCGCTCTTGTTCCTGCTCCATCCAGTCCATGGTCGCAGCGCCGTTATGCACTTCGCCAATCTTGTGATTGACGCCGGTGTAGAACAGGATGCGTTCGGTCGTGGTGGTCTTGCCGGCATCGATGTGGGCCATGATGCCGAAGTTGCGGTACTGACTGATGGGGGTGGTGCGTGCCACGGGGGAGATCCTTCTCTGGTATTACCAGCGGTAGTGCGAGAAGGCCTTGTTGGCCTCCGCCATGCGGTGGGTTTCTTCGCGCTTCTTGACGGCGCCGCCACGGTTTTCCGAGGCTTCCAGAAGCTCACCGGCCAGCTTCTTCGGCATGGTGTTCTCGCCGCGCTTGCGCGCAGACTCGATCACCCAGCGCATCGCCAGCGCCATGCGGCGCGAGGAACGCACTTCGACCGGCACTTGGTAGGTGGCGCCGCCGACACGGCGGGACTTCACTTCCACCGAGGGAGCGACGTTGCCGAGCGCCTTCTCGACCAGACCGAGCGTGTCGGAGTTCTTCTGGCCGATGACATCCATCGCGCCATAGACGATTTTTTCGGCGATCGATTTCTTGCCGCTCTTCATCACCATGTTGATGAAGCGGGCGACGACTTGGCTACCGTGCTTGGGATCCGAGAGGATCGAACGGGTACCGGGGGAACCTTTACGAGACATGCTGCAGTCCTGGTAGGTCTAAACAAATGAGTTGCGAAAACCGAGGCTGCGCGGAGACGGCAGCCCGGCCTGGAATGGTGCGATTACTTCTTCGGGCGCTTGGCGCCGTACTTGGAACGGCTCTGGCGGCGCTTGGCCACGCCGGAGGCGTCGAGTGCACCGCGGACGGTGTGGTAACGCACGCCCGGCAGGTCCTTGACGCGACCGCCGCGGATCAGCACGACCGAGTGTTCCTGGAGGTTGTGGCCTTCGCCACCGATGTACGAGATGACCTCGAAACCGTTGGTGAGGCGAACCTTGGCCACCTTGCGGAGGGCGGAGTTCGGCTTCTTCGGCGTGGTGGTGTACACGCGGGTGCACACGCCACGACGCTGCGGGCAGTTGGCCAGCGCCGGCGAGGCGCTCTTGTAGGTGTGCGGCTGGCGCGGCTTGCGGACCAGCTGGTTGATCGTCGCCATTTATTCGGAATCCTGCGATGAAGAAAGTGGACGGGGGCAACCCCGGCCCACGTAGACCAAAAAGTATAAAACGCGTTAACGCCCCCTGTCAAACCGGGCCTGTCGTCAACCACCCCGTCCCTGGCACGAACACGAGGCGCTTCCTGCGCCTCTTTTCGTGGTGTGGCAGCCCCGGAGTGCGGCCGTGCCACCAGTGGCTCAGTCCTTGGAGCCCGCTTCCACCACCGGTTCGGCTGTCGAAGTACCGGTATTAGCAGACAACAGGTCGCGCTCGGATTGGGTCAAAACATCGGCCGACTTGCGCCGGGCGTTGTGGTAAGCCAGACCGGTACCGGCCGGGATCAGGCGACCGACAATCACGTTCTCCTTCAACCCGCGCAGCGAATCGCGGGTGCCGCGGACGGCCGCCTCGGTCAGCACGCGGGTGGTTTCCTGGAAGGATGCCGCCGAGATGAACGACTCGGTGGCCAGCGAGGCCTTGGTGATGCCCAGCAGGACCGGCTCGTGGCGGGCCAGCAAACCATTGTTGGCAGCGACCCGGACGTTCTCCTCAATCAAGCGGATGCGGTCCACCTGCTCGCCAGCCATGAACTTGCTGTCGCCGGCGTCGGTGATCTCGACCTTGCGCAGCATCTGGCGAGTGATCGTCTCGATGTGCTTGTCGTTGATCTTCACGCCCTGCAGGCGGTACACGTCCTGGATTTCCTTGACCAGGTAGGCCGCCAGCGGCTCGACGCCGAGCAGGCGCAGGATGTCCTGCGGGTTCGGCTCGCCGTCCACCACGGTCTCGCCCTTGGCGATGTGCTCGCCTTCGAACACGATGATCTGGCGGTACTTCGGGATCAACTCCTCGTGCTCGCTGCCGTCGACTTCCTTGATGATCAGGCGCTGCTTGCCCTTGGTGTCCTTGCCGAAGCTGATGATGCCCGAGACCTCGGCCAAGATGGCCGGGTCCTTGGGCTTGCGGGCTTCGAACAGGTCAGCTACGCGGGGCAGGCCGCCGGTGATATCGCGGGTCTTGGACGCTTCCTGGGGCACCTTGGTGACCACGTCGCCCACGCCGACGGGTGCGCCGTCCTGCAGGTTGACGATGGAGCGCGGCGGCAGCAGGTACTGCGCCGGCAGGTCGGTGCCGGGAATATTGAGGTCACGGCCCTTGGCATCGACGATACGCACGATCGGGCGAAGGTCTTTGCCCATCGAACCGCGTCGCTTGGGATCGGTGATCTCGCGCGAGGCCAGGCCGGTCAGTTCGTCAGTCTTCTCGATCACGGTGATGCCATCGACGAAGTCGATGAAGCGCACGAAACCAGTAACTTCCGAGACGATCGGGTGGTTATGCGGGTCCCAGTTGGCGACGGCTTGGCCGGCCTTGATCGAAGCGCCGTCCTTGACGTTGATCACCGCGCCGTAGGGCAGCTTGTAGCGCTCGCGCTCGCGGCCGGTCAGGTCCAGCACCGACAGTTCGCCCGAACGCGACACCGCCACCAGGTGGCCCTTGTCGTGCTGGACGTGCTTGAGGTTGTTGAACTTGATGGTGCCGGTGGTCTTGACCGTGATGTTGTCCACGGCAGCCGCACGCGAAGCCGCGCCGCCGATGTGGAAGGTACGCATGGTCAACTGGGTACCGGGTTCGCCGATCGACTGCGCGGCGATGACGCCGACCGCTTCGCCGATGTTGACCTCGTGGCCACGGGCCAGGTCGCGGCCATAGCAGTGGCTGCAGATGCCGAAGGCGCTTTCGCAGGTAATGGCTGAGCGCACCAGGATCGACTGCACGCCAGCCGCTTCCAGCTTGTCCACCCACTTCTCGTCGAGCAAAGTGTTGCGGGTCACGATCGGGTCGGCGTCGTTGCCGGGCAAGTAGACGTCCTCGGCAACCATGCGGCCGAGCACGCGGTCGCGCAGCGGCTCGACGACATCGCCACCTTCAACGATCGGCGTCATGGTCAGGCCGTGCACGGTGCGGCAGTCGACCTCGGTCACCACCACGTCCTGGGCCACGTCGACCAGACGACGGGTCAGGTAGCCGGAGTTGGCGGTCTTCAGCGCGGTGTCGGCCAGGCCTTTGCGAGCACCGTGGGTCGAGATGAAGTACTGCAGGACGTTCAGGCCTTCGCGGAAATTCGCGGTGATCGGCGTCTCGATGATCGACCCGTCCGGCTTGGCCATCAGGCCGCGCATGCCGGCCAGCTGGCGGATCTGCGCCTGCGAACCGCGGGCACCCGAGTCGGCCATGATGTAGATGGAGTTCATCGACTTCTGCTTGACCGTTTCGCCCTTGGCGTTGGTCACCATTTCCCAGCCGATGGTTTCCATCATCGCCTTGGCGATGCGCTCGTTGGTGCGCGACCAGATGTCCACGACCTTGTTGTAGCGCTCGCCAGCGGTGACGAGGCCCGACTGGTACTGCTCCTGGATGTCGAGGACTTCCTTCTCGGCCTCGCCCAGGATGCCCTTCTTCTCGTCCGGGATGATCATGTCGTTGATGCCGATCGACACGCCGGCGCGGGTGGCATAGGCGAAGCCGGTGTACATCAACTGGTCGGCAAAGATCACCGTGTGCTTGAGTCCCAGCATGCGGTAGCTGGTGTTGATCAGGCGGCTGATGTTCTTTTTGGTCAGCTCGGTGTTGATGAACGAGAACGGCAGGCCTTCCGGGATGATCTCGGCCAGCAGCGCGCGACCGATCGTGGTTTCCACGATCGCGGTGCGCTTGCTGCGGTTGCCATCCTCGTCGACCTCGGTGATCGGCAGGCGCACCTTCACCTTGGCGTGCAGCTCGACGACGCGGTTGTCGTAGGCGCGCTTCACCTCGGCGATGTTGGCGAACACCATGCCCTCGCCTTTCTTGTTTTCCAGGGCGCGGGTCATGTAGTACAGGCCGAGCACCACGTCCTGCGAGGGCACGATGATCGGCTCGCCGTTGGCCGGCGACAGGATGTTGTTCGACGACATCATCAGCGCGCGCGCTTCCAGCTGGGCCTCTAGGCTCAGCGGGACGTGCACGGCCATCTGGTCACCGTCGAAGTCGGCGTTGAACGCGGTGCAGACCAGCGGATGCAGCTGGATCGCCTTGCCTTCCACCAGCACCGGCTCGAAGGCCTGAATGCCGAGACGGTGCAGGGTCGGGGCGCGGTTGAGCAGCACCGGGTGCTCGCGGATCACCTCTTCGAGGATGTCCCAGACCTGGGCCTCTTCGCGCTCGACCAGCTTCTTGGCCGCCTTGATCGTCGTGGCCAGGCCACGGCGCTGCAGCTTGGCGAAGATGAACGGCTTGAACAGCTCCAGCGCCATCTTCTTGGGCAGGCCGCACTCGTGCAGGCGCAGGGTCGGTCCGACCACGATGACCGAACGGCCGGAGTAGTCCACGCGCTTGCCGAGAAGGTTCTGGCGGAAGCGGCCCTGCTTGCCCTTGATCATGTCGGCGAGCGACTTGAGCGGGCGCTTGTTGGTGCCGGTGATGGCGCGGCCGCGACGGCCGTTGTCCATCAAGGCGTCGACCGATTCCTGCAGCATGCGCTTCTCGTTGCGCACGATGATGTCCGGCGCATTGAGTTCAAGCAGGCGCTTGAGGCGGTTGTTGCGGTTGATGACGCGACGATACAGGTCGTTCAGGTCGGAGGTCGCGAAGCGGCCGCCGTCCAGCGGCACCAGCGGGCGCAGGTCCGGCGGCAGCACCGGCAGCACGGTCATGACCATCCACTCGGGGCGGTTGCCCGACTCGAGGAAGGCTTCGACCAGCTTGATGCGCTTGGTGTAGCGCTTGAGCTTGGTTTCCGAATTGGTCGCGGCGATCTCTTCCTTGAGGCGGATGAGCTCGGAGTGCAGGTCGATGGTGCGCAGCAGGTGGTGCACGGCCTCGGCGCCCATCAGGGCGTCGAAGTCGTCGCCGTGCTCCTGGCGCGCGGTCATGTACTGCTCTTCATTGAGCAACTGGCCGCGCTCGAGCGTGGTCAGGCCCGGCTCGATCACCACGAAGGCCTCGAAGTACAGGATGCGCTCGATGTCGCGCAGGGTCATGTCCAGCATCAGGCCGATGCGCGAGGGCAGCGACTTGAGAAACCAGATGTGCGCGGTCGGCGATGCCAGTTCGATGTGGCCCATGCGCTCGCGGCGGACTTTCGCCAGCGTCACTTCGGTACCGCATTTTTCGCAGACGACACCACGATGCTTCATGCGCTTGTACTTGCCGCACAGGCACTCGTAGTCCTTGATCGGGCCGAAGATGGCGGCGCAAAACAGGCCGTCGCGCTCGGGCTTGAAGGTGCGGTAGTTGATGGTCTCTGGCTTCTTGACCTCGCCAAAGGACCAGGAACGGATCAGGTCCGGGGACGCGAGGGCGATCTTGATGCCGTCGAAATCCACCGCAGGACGCTGTTGGTTGAACAGGTTAAGTAGATCTTTCATTTCAAGTACTCCGGGAATCGAGAATTGAGAATTGAGAATCGTCAGAAGCGGGGAACCGGGTTATCGCGGGGTTTCGTCGGCAGCAGATGCAGCAGCGCCCGGCGATCCCCCATTCCCGATTCCTTATTCCCGGCTCATTTCTCGTCCAGTTCGATGTTGATGGCCAACGAGCGGATTTCCTTGACCAGCACGTTGAACGATTCCGGCATGCCGGCGACCATTTCGTGCTCGCCATCGACGATGTTCTTGTACATGGCGTTTCGGCCCTGCACGTCGTCGGACTTCACCGTCAGCATTTCCTGCAGCGTGTACGCCGCGCCGTAGGCTTCCAGTGCCCAGACTTCCATCTCGCCGAAGCGCTGGCCGCCAAACTGCGCCTTGCCGCCCAGCGGCTGCTGGGTGACGAGCGAGTACGGACCGGTCGAGCGCGCGTGCATCTTGTCGTCCACCAGGTGGTTCAACTTGAGCATGTGCATGTAGCCGATGGTGACCGGGCGATCGAACGCCTCGCCGGTGCGGCCGTCGTGCAGGATGGTCTGGCCGGTTTCAGGAAGATCGGCCAGCCTGAGCATGGACTTGATCTCCTCTTCGGCGGCACCGTCGAACACCGGCGTCGCCATCGGCACGCCGTCGGTCAAGTTGCCGGCCAGGCGCAAGAGTTCCTTGTCGTTGAACTGGTCCAGATCCACGCGCACGCCGTGCAGCTTCTTGTCGTGGTTGTATATCTGATCGAGGAACTTGCGCAGGTCGGCCAGCTTTTCGTTGGCCTCGAGCATGCGCTGGATCTTCTGGCCCAAGCCCTTGGCGGCCCAGCCCAGATGCACTTCGAGGATCTGCCCGATGTTCATTCGCGAGGGAACGCCCAGCGGATTGAGCACGATGTCGGCGGTGACGCCGTCGGCCGTGTAGGGCATGTCCTCGACCGGGACGATCATGGACACGACGCCCTTGTTTCCGTGGCGGCCGGCCATTTTGTCGCCCGGTTGAATGCGGCGCTTCACGGCCAGATAGACCTTGACCATCTTGAGCACGCCGGGGGCGAGGTCGTCGCCGGCGGTGATCTTGGCGCGCTTGTCCTGGAAGCGTTTCTCGAACGCCGCCTTGTGCTCCTCGACCTGCTTCTGCGCCTTCTCGATGTTCTCGGCCGCGTCCTCATCCTTCATGCGAATGGCGAACCACTCGTCCTTCTTAAGCCCGTCGAGGTACTCGCTGTTGATCTCCGAGCCCTTCTTCAGTGCGTTCGGGCCGCCGTTGGCGACCTTGCCGCTGATCTGGGTGCGCAGGCGGGCGTAGATGGCGCCTTCGAGGATGCGGAACTGGTCGTCGAAGTCCTTCTTGACCCGCTTGATCTCGGTTTCCTCGATCTGGCGGGCACGCTTGTCTTTCTCGATGCCGTCGCGGGTGAACACCTGGACGTCGATGACGGTGCCGTCCATGCCCGGGGGCACGCGCAGCGAGCTGTCCTTAACGTCGCTGGCTTTCTCGCCGAAGATGGCGCGCAGCAGCTTCTCTTCCGGGGTCAGCTGGCTTTCGCCCTTGGGCGTGACCTTGCCGACCATGATGTCGCCGGCGCGCACTTCGGCGCCGATGTAGACCACGCCGGACTCGTCGAGGCGGCCCAGGGCCATCTCGGACACGTTCGGGATGTCGGCGGTGATTTCCTCCGGCCCGAGCTTGGTGTCGCGGGCAACGCAGGTCAGCTCTTCGATGTGGATGGTGGTGTAGCGATCCTCTTCAACCACACGCTCGGACAGCAGGATCGAGTCCTCGAAGTTGTAGCCGTTCCAGGGCATGAACGCGACCAGCATGTTCTGGCCCAAGGCCAGCTCGCCGATGTCGGTGGACGGACCGTCGGCCAGCACGTCGCCGCGCTCGACCTTGTCGCCCACGCGCACCAGCGGGGTCTGGTTGATGCAGGTGTTCTGGTTGGAACGGGTGTACTTGACCAAGGTGTAGATATCCACGCCGGGGTCGTTGCTGCCGATCTCGGCCTCGTTGACGCGTACCACGATGCGGCCGGCGTCGATCTGGTCGACCACGCCGCCGCGCAGGGCATTGACGGTGACGCCGGAGTCGCGCGCCACGGCGCGCTCGATGCCGGTGCCGACCAGCGGTTTCTGGCTACGCAAGGTCGGAACGGCCTGGCGCTGCATGTTCGCGCCCATCAGCGCGCGATTGGCGTCGTCGTGCTCGATGAACGGAACGAGTGCCGCGGCCACGGATACCGACTGCATGGGCGAAACGTCCATGTAGTGGATTTCCGACGGCGGCTTGAGCAGGGTTTCTGCCTGGAAGCGGCACGGCACGAACGGAGCCTGGAAGCCGCCGTCCTTGGTCAGCTCGGCGTTGGCCTGGGCGATCGCAAACTCGTGCTCTTCAATCGCCGACAGGAATTCCACCGTGTCGGTGACCTTGCCGTTGACCACTTTCCGGTATGGCGTCTCGAGGAAACCGTACTTGTTGGAGCGGGCGTACACGGCCAGCGAGTTGATCAAACCAATGTTCGGACCTTCCGGCGTCTCGATGGTGCAGACACGGCCGTAATGGGTCGGATGCACGTCGCGCACTTCGAAGCCGGCGCGCTCGCGGGTCAGGCCGCCTGGGCCGAGGGCCGAGACGCGACGCTTGTGGGTGACTTCGGACAGTGGGTTGTTCTGATCCATGAACTGCGACAGCTGCGAGGAGCCAAAGAACTCCTTGATTGCGGCGGCCACCGGCTTGGCGTTGATCAGCTCTTGCGGGGTCAGGCCTTCGCTTTCAGCCAGCGAGAGGCGCTCCTTGACCGCGCGCTCAACGCGGACCAGGCCGACGCGGAACACGTTCTCGGCCATTTCGCCGACCGAACGCACGCGACGGTTGCCCAGGTGATCAATGTCGTCGACCACGCCGCGGCCGTTGCGAATCTCGCACAGGGTGCGGATCACTTCCAGGATGTCGGAGCTCTCGCCGTGTTCCTTGACCAGGTTCTTGGCGGTCTCGTCATTGCGATCCTTGAAATACTGGTGGTCGTACAGCACCGGCGAACCCAGCACTTCCTTGCGGCCGACGCGGCGGTTGAACTTCATCCGGCCGACGCCGGACAGGTCGTAGCGCTCGAAGGTAAAGAACAGGTTGTAGAACAGGTTGAGCGCGGCATCCTTGGTCGGCGGCTCGCCGGGACGCATCATGCGGTAGATCTCGACCAGGGCTTCGAGTTGGCTCTTGCTCGGGTCGATGCGCAGGGTGTTGGAAATGTAGGGGCCGCGGTCGAGGTCGTTGACCCAGATCGTGCCGATGGCGTCGATGCCGGCCTTGCGCAGCTTGGCCAGCGACGCTTCATTGAGTTGCTCATTGGCCACTGCCAGCAGTTCGCCGGTCTTGGTGTCGACCACGTCGTGGGCCAGGATGCGATCAACCAGGTACTCGTCGGGCACTTCCAAAGTCTTGATATTGGCCTGCTCGAGCTGCTTCACGTGGCGCGCGGTGATACGTTTGCCCGCCTCGACGATGACCTGGCCGCCGACCACGAGGTCGAAGTTCAGGGTCTCGCCGCGCAGACGCTCGGCCACCAGCTCCAGCTCGACGCTGTCGGGCTTGGCGATGTGGAAGGTGTTGATCTCGAAGAACTGACGCAGGATCTGCTCGTTGTTGTAGCCGAGCGCGCGCAGCAGGATCGTGACCGGCAGCTTGCGGCGGCGGTCGATGCGGGTGAACACGCAGTCCTTGGCGTCGAACTCGAAGTCCAACCAGGAGCCGCGGTAGGGAATGATGCGGGCGCTGTACAGAAGCTTGCCCGAGCTGTGCGTCTTGCCACGGTCGTGATCGAAGAACACGCCCGGCGACCGGTGCAGCTGCGACACGATGACGCGCTCGGTACCGTTGACGATGAAGGTGCCGTTTCCGGTCATCAGGGGCAGCTCGCCCATGTAGACCTCCTGCTCCTTGACGTACTTGATCGCCTTGGTCGAGGACTCGCGATCGTAGATCACCAGGCGCACGGTCACGCGCAGCGGCGCGCCGTAGGTCAGGCCGCGGTTGCGGCATTCGCGCTCATCGAACGGCGGATCGCCCAAGCGATAGCTGACATATTCGAGAGCCGCGTTACCCGAGTAACTGGAAATCGGAAACACCGACTTGAGGGCTGCATGAAGGCCGCGCTCTTCGCGCTGGCCGGCCGGGGCAAATTCCTGCAGGAACTCCCGGTAGGAGTCCATCTGGATGGCCAGCAGATAGGGCACTTCAAGAACCTGGCGGCGCTTGCCGAAGTCCTTGCGGATACGCTTCTTTTCGGTGAAGGAGTACGTCATGGTGAGTTATCGCCTCATTTAGCTGGTGGGCCTGGAAAGCCGTAATGCCGGCTTCCGGGGGAGTGCGCGTCCGCGCTCCCGAACCCAGGAGGAACGAAAAAAATTGCCAGTGGGAAGTCGCTGGTATTGCCGGCACCAGCACGCCTTCTCCCGCTACTTCCGACTGCCAACTCTGTATCGTCGTATCGTCTTGCTGACTTCAATTGCAGGTGTTGCAAACTCTGCCGCAGTAACGGCCAAAGGCCGGGGACTTACGTCCCCAGCCACTGGTTTGCCGATGCCAGCCGGCGACGCAATGCGTCGCTTACTTGACTTCGACCGTAGCGCCAGCCGCTTCGAGATCTTTCTTGAACTTTTCGGCGTCGGCCTTGGACACGGCATCCTTGACGATGCCAGTGGCCTCGACCAGATCCTTGGCTTCCTTGAGGCCCAAGCCAGTGATGGCGCGGACGGCCTTGATGACCTCGACCTTCTTTTCGCCGGCGGCTTTGAGCACGACGGTGAATTCGGTCTGCTCTTCAACCGGGGCGGCGGCAGCGGCCGGACCGGCCATCATCACCGGGGCGGCGGCAGTGACGCCAAACTTCTCTTCGATGGCCTTGACCAGCTCCATCACTTCCATCAGGGTCTTGCCGGCGACGGCTTCGACGATCTGCTCGTTGGAAAGGGACATTGTGTTTACCTCTGGAAATTGTTGGTTGGGTTTCAGTAAGCCAGTGTGACGACGGACTCAAGCCGACTCGGCTTGCGGCTCGACCGGGGCATCGGCGGCGACTTCGCCACCACCCTGCTTGTCGGCCACGGCCTTGATCGCGCGGGCGAACATGCTCGCCGGCTCGGCCAGCACGCGGGCCAGCATGGCCAAGGCTTGGTCACGGGTCGGCAGCGAAGCGATGACATCCAGGTGTGACGCCGGATACAGCTTGCCGCCCATCGAGACGACCTTTGCCTGCAGCTTGTCGTTGCCCTTGGCGAATTCCTTGATCAGACGACCGGCAGCGCCGGGGTCTTCCTGCGAGAACGCATAAAGCAGCGGACCGGTGAGGACGTCTTTCACGCACTCGTACTCGGTACCGACCACGGCGCGCGAGGCCAAGGTGTTCTTGACAACTTTCAAGAACACGCCGGTTTCGCGAGCCTGCTTGCGCATCTTGGTCATTTGACCGACCGTGATGCCCGCGTACTCGGCGGCGATCAAGGAGTGGGCCTTGGCGGCGACTTGTGCCAGCTCGGCGACAACTTCTTGCTTCTGGGACAGATTGAGAGCCATTGCACTCCTCCTAAGTGAACCTCCGCTCGCGACTCCAGCCGCTTGCGGTCCTGGGGCAGCACCGATCCTTCGGTGCCGGGGACGCCGACGGCGTCCCGGTGGTGGCCATTCCAGACTGGATCCAGACCGGCAATTCCAGAAAGGCGGCACCATCTGCGCAGGCCCGACTTCCGAAAAAGTACGGATTAAGCGATCCCGCTGGTGGCGACGGCGATTCCTTGCCTTTCGTGCATCCCTGCCCGACGTCGTCACGCGCTGACCGCACCTGCGGTCTTTGATGGCTACACCGCAATTGCTTGCGGCGGCGCCTTCAAAAGTTGTTTGCACAACACCGGGCATCCTGCCGCGGGTTGTGCGGAAACGGTCGCGGCAAGCCGCACCACGTTTCCCGCTCCGATCGACCTGCGATCGGCTCGGCGGCACATCCGTGTGCCGCGGGCGTCCACCGGACGCCCAGCGGGGTATGACTTACTTAGCCAGGGTCAGTGACGACTGATCGACGATCACTCCGACGCCCATGGTCGAGCTCAGGGAGATCTTCTGCAGGTACTGGCCCTTGGACGAGGACGGCTTGGCCTTGACCAAATCGTTCAGCAGCGCCGTAAGGTTGCCCTTCAGGGCCTCGGCGTCGAAGCTGGCCTTGCCGATGGTGCAGTGAATGATGCCGCCCTTGTCGGTGCGGTAGCGCACCTGACCAGCCTTGGCGTTGCGTACGGCGCCAGCAGCGTCGGGCGACACGGTGCCGACCTTGGGGTTCGGCATCAGGCCGCGCGGGCCGAGCACCTGGCCCAGCTTGCCGACCACGCGCATCGCATCCGGCGTCGCGATCACGACGTCATAGTTGAGGTCGCCAGCAAGCATCTTCTCAGCCAAATCTTCCATACCGACCACGTCGGCGCCAGCAGCCAGGGCTTCATCAGCCTTGGCACCGGCCGGGCAGAACACGGCCACGCGCACCGACTTGCCGGTACCGGCCGGCAGCACGGTGGAACCGCGCACCTGCTGGTCTGACTTCTTGGCGTCGACGCCAAGACGGACGGCCACGTCGACGGATTCGACGAACTTGGTCTTGCTGTTGGACTGGATAATCTTCAGGGCTTCGTCGAGCGAGTAGCTCTTGCCCTGCTGCACCAGCGCCGAAAGCGCCTTGTAACGCTTGGAAATCTTTGCCATGTCTTAGCCCTCCACCACGAGACCCATGCTGCGGGCGCTACCGGCTATGGTGCGCACCGCGGCATCGATCGAGGCCGCCGTCAGATCGGGTTCTTTCGCCTTGGCGATGTCCTCGAGCTGGCTGCGGGTGACTTTGCCGACCTTCTCGGTGTTCGGGCGCTTGGAGCCCGAAGCGATACCGGCGGCTTTCTTCAGCAGCACCGTGGCCGGCGTGCTCTTGGTGACGAAGGTGAAGGTACGGTCGGAATAGGCCGTGATGATGACCGGGGTCGGAAGACCCGGCTCGAGCTTGGAGGTGGCCGCATTGAAGGCCTTGCAGAACTCCATGATGTTCAGACCGCGCTGACCCAGCGCAGGACCGACCGGCGGCGAGGGGTTGGCCTGGCCGGCCTTCACCTGCAGCTTGATGTAGCCAACTACTTTCTTTGCCATTTCATTATCTCCTTGGGTTCAGACGTCTGCACGCTCTTGCAAGCTGCGGGACTCCCCGTTTGCTTCGATTCGGGACTCGTGTCCCAGCCTTTAGGCTTTCTCTACCTGGCCGAACTCAAGCTCGACCGGCGTTGAACGCCCGAAAATCATCACCGCCACGCGCAGGCGGCTCTTGTCGTAATTGACTTCCTCGACAGTGCCGTTGAAATCATTGAACGGACCTTCAGTGACCCGGATCAACTCGCCCGGCTCAAACAACACCTTGGGCCTGGGCTTGTCGACGCCATCCTGGACGCGGCGCAGAATCACATCGGCCTCGGAATCCTTGATCGGCAGCGGCCGCTCGCGGGTACCACCGATGAAACCCATGACCTTCGAGGTTTCCTTGATCAGGTGCCAGCTCTCGTCGTCAATGCGAGGGATGCCACCCTCGTCATTGGTCTCGATCTGCACCAGCACGTAGCCGGGGAAGAACTTGCGCTCGGACTTGCGTTTCTGCCCACCGCGCATTTCCACCACTTCCTCGGTCGGCACCAGAACCTGGCCGAACTTGTCCTGCATCCCGGCGCGCGCAATGCGCGTATCCAGCGCGCGCTGCACCTGATGCTCGAAGCCCGAGTAGGCGTGAACCACATACCACCGTTTCGCCACGTGCAAACTCCTCAATTACTCAACAGCAGCTTGATCAGCCACGAAATCACCAGATCGAAGCCCGCCAGCACCAGGCTGACAATGACCACAACCACCAGCACCAAGGCCGTGATGCGCATGGCCTCATCACGTGTTGGCCAGACCACCTTGCGTAGCTCAAACATCGACTCCGACAGGAAGTCCCGACCGCGATGGCCGGCGCCCGTCAGCGCCAGGATGCCCAAAGCACCAGCAAAACCTAGGATCACAATCACGCCACGCACGGCGCCCGGCCATTGCGGGAACAAGTAAAAAGCCACCATGACGCCGATAGCGACGGCCGCAGCCAGCAGGTACTTCAGGATGTCGCCGACACTGGCACCCGTTATTGCGTTTTCTGCCTTGGTATTCATTCCGACCTATGCCGGTTTTCACCGGATGGGGCGATCCGTCGAAACGGACAACCCGGTTAATGGCGCGCCAGGTAGGACTCGAACCTACAACCTGCGGTTTTGGAGACCGCTGCTCTGCCAGTTGAGCTACTGACGCGTTGTCACTTTCTTAAAAAGCGATGGCGGCCTGCGCCGCCTTCGCCATTTTTTGCGTTATTTCCGCCATCAGGCAACCAGCATTCCCTTGCCACGACGGAAGAAATCGCGGTGCAAGCGCCGCAATATCCCTTACTTGAGAACCTTGGCCACCACGCCGGCGCCGACGGTGCGGCCACCTTCGCGGATCGCGAAACGCAGGCCTTCGTCCATCGCGATCGGGGCGATCAGCGTCACCACCATCTTCACGTTGTC
>Ga0163144_10013189_pt1 | contig 17279 bp, 16 predicted proteins | sample OliLak19BULKMAT1_FD_123175 | JGI IMG/M metagenome (GOLD analysis project Ga0163144, IMG submission 123175) | Freshwater microbial mat bacterial communities from Lake Vanda, McMurdo Dry Valleys, Antarctica - Oligotrophic Lake LV.19.BULKMAT1 | ecosystem: Environmental > Aquatic > Freshwater >... | reverse complement strand
CCATTGGTGCGTGGCGAAAGGCTCCAGCACCCCCGCCACGGACGAAGGCATGGTCATCCTGAATTGCTCCCAGGCGAGCCGTTCACGCAGCTGGGGACGGACCGGGGCGGGTTGGCCCAGTCCTTTGGCTTCGGCAAAAAACGGAAAATAGAGTTGCCGGTCTTTCTCGGCGATCGGTTTTTTGCGCAAAGACAGCCGATGCACGATGCGGAACTCCGGCACGAACGGGCGCCACTCTGACTCGTGCGGCGAGTAGCGCATCACCGCCAGCGGATGAGGCCAGGCGGTGATGCGCACTTGCTCGCCGTCGCGGGAACCCAAGATGGTATTCCCCTGACAGGTGAGGCCGAGGTCGTCGTATTGTGCGGTCGAGGGCATCGGCGTTTGCGAGTCGTCGGAGACGATTCGCGGGGGACAGTAGATACGATCTTCTCCCCGGCGACAACGCCCCTTTGCGGATCGCGAGCTTTTCGATTCCGCCCCGGTGTTTCATTGATTTTACGAATTGGCGTTTTTGTTCCATGGTGCGGGTGACATGCCTGAGACCTGGTTCACCGCCGACACCCATTTCGGCCACGGCAACATCATCCGCTACTGTGGGAGACCCTTCCTCAGCGCAGGTGATCAGGCCCGCCAACTCGTTGGTCCCCAGGGATCCTGGCGAGTTTCGCCGGAGACTGTGCGGATCCACGACGAAGCACTGCTCGATGCCCTAAACTCCCGCATCGCTCCGACCGACACCTTGTGGATCCTCGGTGATTTCTGCATGGGTCCACACGAGAAAGCGGAGACCTACCGGAAACGGATTCGCTGCCGACGGGTCAACTTCGTGCGGGGAAATCACGATCTGCCGAGTTACGATGGGCTGTTCCAGCGCAACATCGATCAGGGCATGATCAAATGCGGCGGTCAGCGCATCTGGCTCAATCACTATCCCATGCGCAGCTGGGACAAAGCGTTCCATGGCACCTGGCATCTCTATGGACACGTCCACAATAGGCTGAAAAATGAGGATGCGGAGCAGCCGCGGCTCCTCACCCGCGACGTCGGAGTCGATGCCTGTGGCTATGCACCGATGAGTTTTCCGGAACTCGAAGCCTACATGGCACCGCGAGTCGCTGCCTTTTGGGAGTGGAAAAACAGTCTTGCCGGGGCTTAGTGAGAGATGGTTCCTCCCCCGGACAGCTCTGTGCCCGCCCTCACGCCGATGATGCAGCAGTATCAGGCGATGCGTCGCGAACTGCCCGCCGACGTTCTGCTATTTTTCCGCCTTGGAGATTTCTACGAATTATTCTTCGACGATGCCAAACGGGCGGCCCCCATCCTGAATGTGGCGCTGACAAAACGCAACGGCGTGCCGATGTGTGGGGTGCCACATCACGCCGCGACCGGATACCTCGCCAAGCTGATTCAGGCCGGCCAACGCGTCGCTCTCGCCGAGCAAACCAGCGAGCCTTCGCCGGGAAAAATCGTCGAGCGTGCCATCAGCCAAATCATCAGCGCCAGCACGATCGACGATCTGAATCTGCTCGACTCGGCCCGGTCGAACTACCTCGCCGCCGTGTATCGGGTCAAGGGACGCTGGGGACTGGCCCATCTGGAGCATAGCACCGGAGATTTCCGCCTCACCGAGTTCCGTGACCGCAGCAGCCTCGACGACGAGTTGGCCCGGCTGCGGCCGAGCGAGACGCTGTATTCCGAAGATCAGGGGGAAGATTTCTCCGAGCTGCCGGGAGCTCTCGTGCTCGACGCCTACCCGTTTCTATTTGAGCAAGCCACCTATACGCTGAAGCAGCATTTTAAAGTTCAGTCGCTCGACGGCTTTGGCTGCACGGAACTGATTCCTGCGGTCGGCGCGGCGGGTGCGATCCTCTACTACGTGGAGAGTGTGTTGCGTCGGGGAGTCGGCCATCTGCGAACCTTGCGGGCTTACATGAGCGAGGCCACTGTGCAAATCGATGCGGCAAGCCAGGCCAATCTTGACCTTGTGACCAGTCGTTCGGGCGGGGTGAAAGGTTCTCTCCTCGGGGCGATGGATCGCACCACCACCCCGATGGGTGCCCGGCTCTTGCGACACTGGATTTTGCATCCTTTGCGCGATCTCACGACCCTGACGGAACGTCAGGAATTGGTGGCCCGTCTCGTGGCCGAGACTTTCGTGCACCAGCAGTTGCGCAGCGCTTGCGGCGAGATCCGCGATATCGAGCGCACCCTGAGTCGTCTCAGCCAGGGTTCGGGCAACGCCCGCGATCTCAAAGCGCTGGAGCTTTCGCTGCGCCAGGTTCCGATGGTGGCGGGTCATCTGGAGGCGCTCGGGGGAACGGCACGCGCTGAATCCCTGCGGGCGCAACTCGGCGACTTCGCCGATCTGGTGCATCATCTTGGATCCGCTCTCGTGCTTGAACCTCCCGCCACGCTCAAAGAAGGTGGCCTCTTCGTCGATGGTTTCAGCGCCGCCATCGACGAGTTGCGTCGGGCCACCACCGACGGAAAACAATGGATTGCCGATTTCCAAAATCGCGAACAGGACCGCAGCGGCATCTCCTCTCTCAAGATCAAATACAACGCCGTCTTCGGCTACTTCATCGAAGTCACCAAATCGCACCTCGACAAGGTTCCGCTCGACTACACCCGCAAGCAGACCGTCGCCAATGCCGAGCGCTTCATCACGCCCGAGTTGAAAGAGGTCGAGTCGAAAATCCTCGGAGCCGACGAGCGCCTTCAAGTGCTGGAGTATGAGGAATTTCTCGTCCTTCGTGAAACGGTTCTCGAGCATCTCGACGCCATTCAGGCCACTGCCGCCGCGCTCGCGGAACTCGATGTCTTGACCAGTTTTGCCGAGACCGCCCGCCTCTTCGGTTACTGCCGCCCCCGGCTGGAGGATTCCAGTCGCCTCCACATCCTCCAGGGACGCCACCCCGTGCTCGATCAGCAGCGGCATGCGGAGAAATTTGTTCCCAACGACACCGCGATGGACCCGGATGCGAATCGTTTCATGCTCATCACCGGGCCGAACATGGCGGGAAAATCGACTTACATCCGCCAGGTCGCCCTCATTGTTCTGCTCGCCCAGACTGGGAGTTACGTACCCGCCGCCAGCGCCACGGTCGGTTTGGTGGATCGCATTTTTACCCGAGTCGGTGCGAGCGATGACCTGGGCCGGGGACAATCGACCTTTATGGTTGAGATGACCGAGACCGCTCTGATCGCCAATCACGCGACCGCCCAAAGCCTCGTCATTCTCGATGAGATCGGGCGAGGCACCGCCACCTACGATGGACTCTCGATCGCCTGGAGCGTGGTCGAGCATCTTCACGACCGGATCGGCTGTCGCACGCTGTTCGCGACGCACTACCACGAACTCACCCAACTCGCGGAGACCCGGCCGGCGCTGGCCAATTTTAACGTCGCGGTCCGCGAGTGGAATGAGCAAATCATCTTTCTGCGGCAGATTGTAGCGGGTGCAGCGGACAAGAGTTATGGCATCCACGTCGCGAGGCTCGCGGGCCTGCCGGACACCATCATCCGACGCGCGCAGGAGATTCTTGCGGGATTGGAGGGGAGCGTCGCGCCGAAGGCTCCGACCGAGGCCCCCGAGTCCGCTCCTGCTCCGACCACCACCCCTCGTTTGCAAGAGGAGCGTGGCGACGATTTGCAGATGCTGCTTTTCTCGTGAGACGAATTGGGGAGATGAAGTTGGCCGAGCACGAAGATAGGCACGTTAGCAAAAAGCACCTCAAACACGGGATTGCCAGCACGCGTCTTTTTTACTAGCCTCTTCGCATGACCCCGCCGCGCATCCTCCTGCTCGCTCTTCTGGCTTTCGCCGCCGTCACCCCGCCTGCTCCTGCAGCAGACAAGACCAATGTCCTTTTCCTGATCTGCGATGATCTCAATACCGACCTCGCTTGCTACGGGCACCCCCAGGTCCAGTCGCCCAACATCGACGCCCTCGCTGCGCGTGGAGTGCGCTTCGAGAACGCCTATTGCCAATACCCGCTCTGCGGGCCAAGCCGGGCTTCCTTCATGGCGGGGATGTATCCCGACCAGACCCTTATCCGGGGCAACGGCATCTACATCCGCGAGCACATCCCTCAGATCAAAACGATGTCCCAGATGTTCCGCGACGGGGGTTACTTCGCCACCCGGATTGGCAAGATCTATCACTACAGCGTCCCCGCCCACATCGGGACCAGTGGCCACGACGATCCTTTCTCTTGGAACTACACCATCAATCCGCGCGGTCGCGACGTCGATGACGAGGCCGACATCTTCTCTCTTCAGCCCGGCAACTTCGGCGGCACCTTGAGCTGGCTCGCCGCCGAAGGAACCGATGCAGAACAGACCGACGGCATCAGCGCCGCCGAAACCAAGGGCCAACTGGAGCGGTATAAAAAAGAAGGCCGCTCTTTCTTCCTCGCCGTCGGCCTCTATCGTCCTCACACTCCCTACGTCGCACCCAAGAAATACTTCGACCTTTACCCGTTGGATCAGATCGAGGTCCCCACCGTGCCGGATGGCTACGATGCATCTTTGCCGGCACCTGCTCTCAAAACGATTCGGTCCAAGAAGGATCAAGTCGATCTCCCCGACGAGTTGGCCCGTCAGGCGATCCAGGCCTATCATGCCTCCATCACCTTCGCCGACGCTCAGGTGGGACTCATCCTCGCCGCCCTCGACGAAACCGGATTCGCCGACAATACCGTGATCGTCTTCACGTCTGATCACGGCTACCACATGGGGCAGCACGGGCATTGGCAGAAACTGAGTCTTTTCGAGAATGCCACACACGTGCCGCTCATCATTGCCGCTCCCGGCGTGGCAGTCGCCGGAGCCGTTGCCACGAGTCCGGTGGAGATGGTCGATTTTTATCCTACTCTGGCCGAACTCTGCGGACTGACTCCTCCGAACACCGCCGTCGGCAAAAGCCTCGTTCCCGCGCTCAAGGATCCTGCGGTTGCTGTGCGTGAGGAGGCGTTTTCCCAATTACAGAGCGGATACAGCATCCGCACCGCTCGCCACCGTTACACCTTTTGGGGCGAGGGTGGGGCCGACGGCTCTGAACTCTATGATCGTGAGATCGACCCCGACGAAATGGTCAACCTCTCCGGGAAACCGGAAGTGGCCGGACTCGAGGCCGAACTGAAAGCCCGTCTTGAGTCCCGCATCGCCGAGGGCCGCAAAGTCCCCGAAGGCCTGAAACAGATCGTTACCGAGACCAAGCGGCAGGAGAAAGGGAAGTGATGTCAGCCGAGGGGAGACCTTTGCCCGGCGGTCGGGCCCGTTGATTTGGGGCCGAGCGAGGCAGTGGCCGACCCCGGAGCAATCCCGGAGTCGGTCTAAAAAGGCTCCCATTTTAGTTGCAACTGTGTCTCAATTACACCACGTTACCACGATGCCACAAGGGATTGCTCAAGATCTGGAACTCGACAGCCTGCAAAGCCTTGCCCAGGCGGAGGTGGGTTGTGACTTTCAGATTCGGTATCTGGAAGGTCCCGGATGCGAGCAACTGAGAAAGCTCGGATTCTGTGAGTCCTTGAACGTGAGGAAGTTGTCGAATGGGAGAAATGTGCTCTGTTCCGTGTGTGGCACCCGTCTCGCCGTCAGCAGTGATCTCGCGGAACAGATCAAGGTGTCCCCGGTGGTCGCCGCTTGATTCGCTATTGCGATGGATCAGCCCCTTGAAACGGTCGTCTTGGCGGGCAACCCCAATGTGGGAAAGACCACTCTCTTTAACGCCCTTTGCGGAACCGTAGAGAAAGTAGGAAACTACTCCGGCGTGACCGTGTCGATCAAAAAAGGAGAATTTTACTCTCCGCACGGGCGGAAGATGGCTTTGATCGACCTGCCCGGGTGCTATTCCCTCGAGGGAGGGTCGCCCGATCAGCAAATCGCGGAGCAGGTGCTGCTTGGGAAGGATCCGACTTACGGAACCCCCGATCTGGTGATTTGCGTCCTCGACGCTTCGAATTTGGAGCGGCACATCCAGATCACCCTGGAAATCATTGAGCTGGGTCTTCCTGTGATCATCGCCCTTAACATGGTCGATATGGCGGAGAAATCCCGGCTCAGGCTCGATCCGGTCAAGCTCTCCGAAGAACTCGGAGTGCCCGTGGTTCCCATTCAGGCCAATCGCGGGAAAGGCCTGACAGAACTCAAACAGGCGATGCGGCACCCTTTGCCTATCGCTCCTGGAGCGAAGTGGAAGGCGGGTGACCCCGCGGCGCGGCGGGCATTCGGCCTGACCGTCAGCCAGCTCGCCGCCCGTCGCTCCAGCATCCACAGCAGCCGCCTCTCGGACCGGCTCGACCTTTTTCTCCTCCATCCGATCTTCGGTTGGTTCTTTTTCATCGGGATCATGTTCGCCCTTTTCTGGTCGATCTTCTCCTTTGCGAGCATTCCGATGGGCTGGATCGAGAGCTTGCAGGATTTCCTGATCGGAAGCGTTCAGGGAATCATGTCCGAGGGCGATTTGCGCGACCTTATCACCCAGGGAGTCATCGGCGGAGTCGGTGCGGTGGTGATTTTCCTGCCCCAGATTCTGCTGCTTTTCTTCTTCATTGGTCTTCTGGAAAGCTCGGGATACATGGCGCGGGCCGCCTTCCTCATGGATGGGTTCATGGCTCGGGTCGGTTTGAGCGGCAAAGCCTTCCTTCCGCTACTCAGCTCCTACGCGTGCGCCATCCCCGGTGTGATGGCGACCCGCACGATCGATTCGGCCAAGGAACGACTCGTCACGATTTTCGTCGCGCCGTGGATGAGCTGTTCCGCCCGCTTGCCGGTCTATCTGCTGCTGGTGCCGATGCTGCTCGGAGGAAGCGAGGGCGGCGTGAAACAGGCGCTCATCTTCCTTTCGATCTATGTGGTCGGGACTCTCACCGCCTTTGTCGTCGCCCGAATCTTGCGCGGAAAACTCGGTGACGACGAGACCAAGAGTCACTTCCTGCTCGAACTTCCTCCCTATCGGCTTCCCCAGTGGAGCTACATCTTCCGGCATGTCCTCGACCGGGGCTGGGCTTTCCTCAAGAATGCCGGAACCCTGATCCTTGGAATCATGATTCTGCTCTGGGCGGCGACCACCTATCCGAAACTCGAGAGCGACGACCCGGCCAAGGTCCTCGCGCACACGGTCGTCGGACGGGTCAGTCATTTCATCGAACCTGTCGTGGCCCCGCTCGGCTTCGACGGCAGGACCGGCACCGCCATCTTGACCTCATTCGCCGCCCGCGAAGTGTTTGTCGGATCGATGGCCCAACTCTTCCAAGTCGAAGTGACCGATGATGAATTGGAGACCCGGACCCACATCCGCAACAGCCTCGCCGCCGAGAAGTGGCCCGATGGCCGCCCCATGTTCAGTGCCGCCGCGGTGATTTCGCTGCTTGTTTTCTACATCTATGCCCTCCAGTGCCTCCCGACCTCCGCCGTCGTCGCGCGGGAGTCCGGCTCCTGGAAATGGGCGGTTGGCCAGTTCCTCTTCATGACCCTCTTCGCCGCCCTCGCCTCGCTCGTGGTCTTCCAGGTTGCCAAACTTTTCGGTCTCGCCTGATGCAAGAGACCGACTGGCAAACCTGGGCAGCGCTCGCGGTGGTGCTCACGACGGTCGTGGTCTTCGCGCTGCGCGCCCGGAGAAGGAAGTCGAAGTCCGGTTGTCAGTCATGCGGTTCCGACAAGTCTTGCGAGTGAAGCGACTGATGGGCAATCACTCAACGCATAGTTTCCAAAAAGGGTGAGATATCGCCGATGCTTTGCGCTCTGATGGTGCGAGGAATTGCAGAGGAAGCTGCGAGCAGGGATGGTTCCCAGGTCCATCCCGAACTCAGTTCGCGGCGATCACTTCTTCGATCAGCCACCTGGCGGTTTGCTCCGCCTCTGCGGCACCTGGTGCCAGGGCGCGTCGAGACCCCCAGATCCCGCGCTTCACTCCGGCCGACGGCCGCGTAGCATTTCAAGGCAGACCTGACCGGTCCCCCCGATAAAGCTGACTTTGAGCCATTCCCCGTGGGAGCGCTTCACGAGGTCAGCGAAGAAGTCGGCTGGAAAGCGGTGCAGATCAGTCATCAGCAGGGCCGTGGCGGCATTCAACCAATTCGGTCGCAGACGCTCCTCCTCCGCAACGCCGCGGACACATTCTTTGAGGAATTCCGGGAGTGGACAGGCATAGATGATGTCCCCGTCCACCTCCCCCCGCACCGCGATGGCATCCACATCATTCGTGGTCCGGGAGACGATCTCGGCAGCGATCAAGGCCGAGCCTCCCGACCCGACGAGATGAAGCGGCCTCACCTGGCCCGGCGAGGAGTTCCCCGGGCAAGGTGAGTGATTCGTGGACGATGTCGTGATCAAACTCCATCATGATCAGAAATATAAGCTCTTATGATCGGAAAATTACTTTCTCATTATCAGAATATCGAGTTCCGACACCTCGGGGGATTCCCCTTTCTTCACGGTTATTCCCTCACGAAATCCTTTCCTCTCTCCAGAGCCGGGCGGCACGCTGCCGCTTGCTCCCACAAACCCAAACGACTAGCTCCGCCCGCCATCGTGTCTCAGTTCATTGTCACCCGAACCCGAGTCCGCCTCGTCGAAGCCCTGCGCAGAGCTGACACGAACTCGAAGCGTCGGATTGAGTTTTCTTGAAGATTCCTGCCCGGTGCCCCCGCCCTTGTCCCACCCCCTGTGCGATATTGCGGGAATGAAAACTGAAAACACCGATAAGACACGGCCTAAAGCCACCGAGATTGCCTTCATCCTCGACCGCTCGGGGTCGATGCAGCCGCACGCGGAGGCCGCCATCGCCGGATTCAATGAATTCCTCCGCGATCAACAGACGGTGGAGGGAAAGGCCCGGCTGACGCTGGTGCTGTTTGACGACCGGGTTGAGATCCCCATCGACAATATCCCGGTGAGCGAGGTGGTCGCTCTCGACACCGAGACCTACACGACGCGGGGTTCGACCGCCCTGCTGGATGCGATCGGGCAGACCGTTGACGCCTTCAAAGTCCGCATTCGCGATCTTCCTGAAAGCGACCGTCCCGATCAGGTCATCTTCGCCATCTTCACTGACGGAGAGGAAAACGCGTCGCGCCGCTTCACCTGGAAGGACATCGCCGGCAAGATCCGGCGGCGGCAGGAGAGGCAGGGATGGGAGTTCCTCTTCCTCGGGGCCAATCAGGACGCCATCGCGACGGCGGCGCAGATGAACATTCACTCCAGAAATGCGGCGACCGCGAGCTTCAGCGCCGAAGGGGTGAGCGGATCGGCGAAGGCATTCAGCCGCAAGGCGCGGGCGATCCGGGAATCGTTGTCGGCGGACTGGAGTGAGACACCTAGCGCGGATCTGAAGAAGTCGATGGGCGAGATCCTGCGGGAGGAGGAGGGAGGGGAGTGAAGTGAGTTTGAAGGATAAGATTTATAGTCTTCTTACGGATTGGACTAGCAGTCTGTCGGACGTAGAGCGTCTGAGCGAGGGAATTGGGGTTCGAGTCAGAATTTTCGGGAGTTTGGGTGAACACAAATGACGAAGATGAGGGGAAATTCGGGCCGAATCAGCGATTTTCGCAGCCGGGCGGGATAAGTCCGACAGGCACCTAGTTCCTGAGAATTACGGAGCGATCCTGATATTATCCTTTTAAAAAGGAGAATAATTCGTTAAATTCTCTCCGTTGAAAGGAGAAATTCGCAATACCCTCGTTCAGAAGCTCAACGATTCGCTCGTGGCTGAGATCCCGTGTCTTACCCGCCGGGAGATTCGTCTGCCTGCGGTTCCAGACAAGGCCCTGGCAGTGATCGGGATGCGTCGCAGCGGCAAGACCTGCTTCCTGGCGCAGTGCATGGGGGATCTGCTTTCCGCGGGGGCTCCCCGTGAATCGCTCCTGCTCATGAATTTTGAGGATGATCGGCTTGCCGGGATGGATTCCTCGGACCTTTCCTTCCTTCTTGAATCCTACTATCGGCTCCATCCCGAGTTCAGAGACCGCTCCGAGGTCACCCTTCTCCTCGACGAGATCCAACTCGTGCCCGGTTGGGAGACCTTCGCCCGGCGTATCCTCGACAGCGAGAACGTCCGTCTTTTCCTTTCCGGATCCTCCGCCACCATGCTGAGCCGGGAGGTGCACACTAGCATGCGCGGGCGGGCGATGGAGGTCACGGTGTTCCCCTTCAGCTTCAGGGAATGTCTGAGTCATCGTGGACTCCTCCCGGAAAAGGAATGGGACACCCTGCCCAAGGCCCGCCGCTCCACCCTTGAGAAAGCCTTCCGCACCTACCTCAACGAAGGCGGTTTCCCTGACGCCCAGAACCTCGACATTCGTGACCGGCGACCGCTCCTGGAGGGCTACGTCGATGTCGCCGTGCTGCGCGACATCATCGAGCGTCACTCGATTTCCAACCCCGTTGCCCTGCGCTGGCTCCAGCGCCATCTTCTGGGGAATCCGACCGCTCCTTTCAGTATCCAGAAGTTCTACGACGCCCTGAGATCCCAGGGACTTCCCGTCTCGAAGGACAGTCTCCACGCCTTTCTCTCCCACTTCGAAGACGCCTTCCTCATTCGCACGACCTCGCTTTTCACCGCCTCGGAGCGCCAGCGCATGGTCAATCCGCGCAAAGCCTACCCGATTGATCCCGGGCTCGTTCCCCTCTACGAACAGGTCGGCAGGGACAACCTCGGCCATGCGCTCGAGACCGCCGTGCTGATCGAGCTCCTCCGACGCGGACACGAGGTCAACTACTTCCGCACCGCGCAGGGAAACGAGGTGGACTTTCACGCGCTTGATCCGGCGGGGAATACCCTCCTCATCCAGGTCTGCGCTCATGCCGGCGAAGCCGCCACGCTCCACCGCGAAGTCCGCGCCCTCGTCGAGGCAAAGGCGCAGCATCCCGATGCGAGAACCCTTCTCCTCCTCCTCGAACCGCTCCCCGCCGGAGCGGAGGTTCCGGAGACGGTGGAGATTACGGCGGCGATTCCGTGGTTTTTGGGTTCAGCATAGGGCGGGCCATCCGCGCAAGCGAAGCGCATCGGCGAAAATCCGCGTTGAAATCCGGGGCGATCGCAAGCGGAAGTGGGGCGGACAAAAGTGTCCACCCTCCTTGCGATCCTACCGCGCCGACTCCGCCGTAGAACGGGTCTCCAGGCCCCTTTCACATTGGATCGGGCCTGATGGTGGAATCGCAGTCGCTGAAGACGTCGTCCACCGCTTTCGCGCCCATGAACTCACAGGCGAGAACAGAACTGCGAGGCATGAAAACCCTTGCCTCGTTCTCTTTTTAGATTGCAATGATCTTCGATGATCAAAAGCTACGCCGATCCACTCACGGAAGAGCTCAACGATGTGTCCCCTGTTACGATCGGAGACACCCACTGATCCTATGAAACTCCGCACCAACCCCGCCGCCGGTCTGATCCACGATGAATTGGAAGCTCGCGAAGTTCCAGCAGCCGGGGCAGCCAGGGACATGGCGATCCCTCACAGCCGTCTCAGCGATATTTTCAACGGAAGAAAAGGCGTCTCGGCCGAGACCGCCCTGCGTTTCGAGCGCTATCTTGGCATTTCCGCCGGTCTTTTGATCCGTCTTCAGTCCGAATACGATCTGAGCAAAGCGGTCGCCGACAAAGGCCCCCGGATCCAGCGGGAAGTCCTTCCGGCTCCGACGCTCACATTGGCCTGATGGTTCGGCCATGCACCTTGCTGCTTTGCACGGAGGGGATCTTGACCCGCGGTTTCCACGGATCGTAAGCCCGTTTGGCGAGGAACGAAGCGGGCGAGAAACGGGCCCGACGAGGAACGGGCCCGACGAGAAACGGGCCCGGCGAGGAACGGGCCTGGAGACCCGTTCGACATGGGGAGAAGTTCGTCCGGGGTGAACAAGGAGGGTGGACATTTTTGTCCACCTTGTCTTCAGCTCGCAACGACGAGAGCCCGTAGAGGAACTTGCAAAAGTTCCCCCTTCGATGGCCCCCGACGGGAATATTGGCATGTTCCTCTACCTTTCGTAACCGCAAACGATTATTGGCTCGCTCCCTCGTGTTGATTGCCGGGGAGTGATTTGACTGGATCGATGCCCCCACAAGGAAACTTGGACAAGCAGTGTTCGAGCCCGGACGCTGCGAAGGAATTCGCTACCCGACCGCCCCGGTCGACCGGCGTTATTGTTTCGTGCTATTCATCGATCATCTTGCGACGGGCTCGTCGATCCGCGCCGTCAGTGAAAGCCAGGATCTCGACACGATTTCGGGAAGTTTCAAGTTGCAGCCCTGAGCCCCCCTCTTTCACGGGTCACGGTCAGGCGCCGAGCCTGCGAGACAGGCGCAGCCAAACCTAAGACCTAAAACCTAAAACTACCCCGCCACCCCCCGTAGTTGTCCCACCCCCTGCGCGATATTCGGGGCATGAGAGAACAACGGTCCGGGAAAACAAAGCTAAAAACATCCGAGGTGGCGTTGCCTTCGCTCCGCTTTGGCGGCTTCTCTATATCCTGCGGCCACCTGTGTCGCTTCGCTCCGCTGTCTCCCCGCTTCGCGCGTTCATCCTCGACCGCGCAGGATCGATGCCGCCCCATTCCGCAGCGGCCGAGAGAAACCTCCACGCCCACCACGCCGCGACTGCGAACTTCTGCGACCAGGGGATGACGGGATCAGCAAAGGCGTTCCGCTGGGAGGTTCAGGCGATGCAGGGACCGTTTTCAGTGGCGTTGGCGGGGCCGAAGGAAGGTTTCAGCGGGCCGTGGAGTGAGATTGGGGGGAGGAGGAGGCGTGAGTGAGGGGATGAAAGGTGGCAAGGTCGGGTGCGATCATCCATGAACCACGCCGCCTTGCTTCCCCGTAGAGTCAGTGGTAGACTTGCTGCATGAACTCAAGAGAAGCCGTCATTGAGGAGATCAGGACCGCTCCGGAACCGGTCGTCGAGGAGGTTTTAGATTTTGTGAGGTTTCTGAAAAGCAAGCCTACGCTCAAGCAACCCGCCACCATCACGCCGCGAGCGTTACCGGATTTCCGGGCTCGTCAGAAAGCGATTTTCGGGGACCGCATCCTGCTCGATTCCCAGGACATTCTCGATGAACTGCGGGCCGACCGTCTCTGATGCGCTACTTCGACTCAGGGGTCCTTCTGAAACTTTACTGTCCCGAGGCACGCACACCGGAAGCACTGATCCTGTTCGAGCAGACTGTCCAGAAGGTGCCTTTCACCGAGCTGCATCAACTGGAAATGCGCTCCGCAGTCCGCCAGAAGCTGGGTCGCGGAGAAATCGATCTGGCCGAGTCGGAACGGATTCTCCAATCCATGGACGCCGACCTGGTAGCGGGAATTTTTTCCCAACTGAGCGTGCCATGGCATGAGGTCTTTCTCAGGGCCGAAGCCTTTTCCGCCGCACACGGCGCATCGACTCTGTGCCGATCTCTTGATACCCTGCACGTCGCCTTGGCGTCCGTGTTGGGAGCGACCGAGTTTTGCACCTTTGATGCACGACAGGCCAAAATGGCGACGTCGGTCGGGTTGCAGGTGATTCCATCACCCGGCGACGCCGGCCAAAGATAGCAGATTCGCCCATGCAGGTGGGCTCGAGGGCAGAGCGGAGGAAAGCAAAAAAAACTACCGGTCTAGGTCCGTGGTTGTCCCACCCCCCGTGCGATAGTGCGGGCATGAGTAAACACAAGACCGGGAAGACAAAGCCAAAAACCACCGGGATCGTGTTGTCTTCGCTTCGCGCTGTCTCCCCGCTTCGTGTGTTCATCCGCGACCGCTCGGGGGCGATGGCGTCCCATTTCGAAACGGCCCAGAGGGATCTCCACGCTCATAACGCCGCGACCGCGAACTTCAGCGACCAAGGAATGAAGGGATCAGCAAAGGCGTTCCGCTGGGAGGTTCAGGCGATGCGGGGACCGTTTTCGGTAGCGCCTGCGGGGCCGAAGGAGGGTTTTAGCGGACCGATGAGTGGGATTGGCGGGGGCGGAGGGGGGGAGAAAACGAGGACGTGGACAGATGAAGCCTTCACTGAAAACCATATCTAAACGGGATTCCCTCACAGCGATTCTCATGTATCCTGCCGCTTTAGCCTGTCAAACGTACCTCGCCACTTTGTTAACCTCTCGTCAGTTGCAACTCTCCTACTGCACCGGGTCTGATGACCTGGTTAAGGATTTTTTTGTGCCCTGTCTGGAGTCATCCATCCTATACCGGCGGGCCGCCGGTTATTTCACAAGCTCAGGCCTTGCGCTTGCGGCGCGGGGCGTGGCGAGTCTAGCGTCGCGTGGTGGGACCATGAAATTGATCGTCTCACCCCATTTGGAGCCCGATGACGTCGAGGCAATTCAGTCCGCACTGGCGAATCCGGAAGCGGCTTTGCAGATAATCACTTCGCGGGATCTTGATGAGATCGAGGACGCAATCCTTACAGATCGCCTCAACGCATTGGCGTGGCTTTCCGCAGCCGGGCGCCTGGAAGTACGACTCGCTTTGCGCGTCGATGGGAGTGGGCGGATTTCACGGGGTCTTTTCCACGAGAAGATCGGGATTTTTTCCGATGACTCGAATGCCCATGTCGCGTTCACTGGATCCTCGAATGAGACCGCCGGTGGACTCATCGAAAACTTTGAAAGCATCGACGTCTTTACGTCCCAGAACGATCCCGAAGGGCGCGTTGCCGCAAAGATCGCGCACTTCGATTCGCTCTGGCAGAACCAAGCGAGCGGAGTCCAGGTGATTGAGTTTTCGAAAGCTTCCCGTGAACTATTAGAGCGTTACCGGGATCCGGATCGCCCTCCCCCGGGGATGTCATCGATCAGAGTGGGGGAGCCTGCCGAAAGCCCGGGGTTTGTGGTGCCCCCCGGTTTGGAGTTGCGAGATTACCAGATCGCGGCGATCCGGGCTTGGAGCGCGGCGGGAGGCAAGGGCATTCTGGCCATGGCAACCGGTTCCGGAAAAACACTGACCGCTCTGGCTCTTGCCAGCAAGGTATCGCTCAAGAACACCCCGCTCGTGCTGATCGTGGTCTGCCCCTTCATCAACCTTTGCAAACAATGGATTCGTGAGATGGCCGCCTTCGGTTTGCGCCCGGTGGCATGCTTCGAGGGTCGTCAGCGTTGGGAAGCCCAAATGGGGGAAGGATACGAGCGTCTCTCCAATGGACTCTCGACGGTTCACGCCATCGTTGCGACCAATGCCACCTTCCAGAGCAAGGTCTTTCAGGATCTCCTCCTTTCGCGTGTCACATCCTTCCACCATCTCCTGATTGCCGACGAATGTCACAACCTTGGTGCACAGAATCTCCAGAAGGTCCTGCCTGAACAGGTACGTTTGCGTCTCGGTCTTTCCGCCACCCCGGAGCGTCATCACGATCCGGTCGGCACTCGTTCCCTGGTGGACTATTTCGGCGGAGTCATCTTCGAGTTTCCCATTGCCCAAGCCATCGCGGACGGGCGGCTGTGTCCCTACCGTTATTATCCGCATCTCGTCTCTCTGAATGAAAAGGAGACCGAAGAATACGCGGAGATCACTGCCAAGCTGGAGAAGATGCTTCGGGGTAAGGGCGAAGACGAAGAACTCGGCCAGGCCGCGATGCATCTTCTCATTCGGCGCTCTCGGATTCTCGCGAGTGCCCAGAACAAACTCGAGATCCTCGATCAAGTGATTTCCTCCCTGCCCGAACCGCCGAAGAAGGCGCTGTTCTATTGCGGCGACGGCCGGACCAACGATCCCATCGCCGACGAAGAGGTTCGTCAGATCAAAGCGGTTTCCCGGATGTTAGGGGAGAAGCACGGCCTAAAAGTCCGGAACTTCACCGCCCATGAATCCTCTTCGGAGCGGGAGGAAATCCTTCGCGACATTGGAAGTGGCTTCCTCGACGGGGTTGTCGCCATCCGTTGCCTCGACGAAGGAATCGATGTTCCGGATCTTCAAATGGGTTTTCTGCTCGCCAGTTCGACGAATCCCCGCCAGTTTGTACAGCGACGGGGGCGTCTCTTGAGACACGCTCCCGGAAAGAAGCGAGCCATCATCCATGATTTCATTATCCAACCACCCGACTTCGGAGGAACCCTCGACGACAAGGCCTTTAATATGGAAAGAAAATTCTTTCGGCGTGAATTGACGCGGATTTCGGAGTTCTGCCAGACTGCGGAGAATGGGCCGGAGGCATTGAATGCGCTTCGCGAACTTCGGGTCGCGCACAATCTCATATCGCAGTAATCACACCAAACAACTTCAAACGTCGCAAAAAAATGAGCGCTGAACAACCAAGCCCACAAACCCGCGCCAAGCAGATCTTTAACAACGCATTGCCGGAGCATCAGGAACTTATCCGCGAAATTCTTCGCGAGGAGCGTGAGGTGATTAATATGAAACGTCGTTCCGACATTCACACCCGGCTCTATGACCACATCCGCCGCATCATCAAATGATTTTAGAACGCATCGTCTTGGAAAACTTCCGGCAGTTCAAAGGTCGGCAAGAGATTGTCTTTTCCGATATTCGGGATTGGAATGTCACCATTATCCACGCCGAAAACGGCTTTGGAAAGACCACCTTGCTGAACGCCTTGCTCTGGGCTCTTTACGGCCAGGACGGGTTTACGGGGGACTTTGAAAAGCAGGGCAGCCTTATTCACGAAGGCCTCGCCGCCAATGGGACAGACCCGACCCATGTCGCGGCCAGTGTTGAGTTGACTTTCAAACACGATTCTGACCGCTACATTGTGACCCGCGAGTTAACGCTCGCGGAGCAACTGAACGACCCGAAACGAGCGCGTTTGAGCCTCCAGGTGATGAAGGACGGCCAGACGCTTTCATTGGACAATCCTCAGCGACGCATTCAGGCAATCGTTCCCGACGGGATCGCCGGGTTTCTCTTTTTCAACGGGGAGAGGATCGATCAGCTTGCCATGGAAAAGAACAGCGCTGAAGTGACCGCTGCGATCCACCAAATGTTGGGGCTCAAGTTGTTGAAGACAACAATCGACGATCTCCAGTCTCCGAATGTTCGAGGCAAGTTCCTCAGGGAGCTGAAGGAGAACACGAGTGACGAGAAGCGTGATCTGCTTGCAGCGCTCGAAACGAGTGAAGAACGAGTCCGGGAAATCGTAGAGTCACAGAATCAGGTCCAGGCCAACTTGAAAGCTATTGAGTCAGAGATTGCGGGCATCGACCGCAAGCTCGACGCGAACCGTGAGGTACACGAGTTGCAGGCGAAGCGAGTTCGTCTGCTCGACGAACTGAAGGAGCTCGGCGCGAAGCGTGAAGATCTAGTGCGACGGCTTTCCAAGTTGATCGCCGACGATGGCTACACGCTG
>Ga0163144_10013187_pt1 | contig 17280 bp, 12 predicted proteins | sample OliLak19BULKMAT1_FD_123175 | JGI IMG/M metagenome (GOLD analysis project Ga0163144, IMG submission 123175) | Freshwater microbial mat bacterial communities from Lake Vanda, McMurdo Dry Valleys, Antarctica - Oligotrophic Lake LV.19.BULKMAT1 | ecosystem: Environmental > Aquatic > Freshwater >... | reverse complement strand
TTCCTCGGCCACGTCGACGACCCCAACGTCCAGCACGCCCTCGCCCACTTGGACGAAGTCTCTGACCTCCTTCGCGTCCTCGGCTGCTACCCCGCCGCCGAACCGGAGTCCTAAACCATGGCCCGCCCCGACTTCTCCGGCACCTTCACCCTCAACCGCACCCTGAGCGAATTCGCCTTCTTAAAACCACCCAGAATGCGCGTCGACTCCATCGTTCACGCCGACCCCGACCTCGCCGTCACCACCCTCCAAATCGACACCAACGGCGCCAACACCACCATCCGCAAGTTCACCACCGACGAAGCGCCCGTCACCATCGAGGTCTTAGGCAAAGCCCGTGTGCTCAAAGCCCGCTGGGACGGCAACGACCTCCTCGTCGAAACCTCCTGGGACCACAACGGCAACCCCCGCATCCTCACCGACCGCTGGACCCTCTCCCCAAACTGTCGCCAACTCACCATCACCCGCCACCAGGAAATGAACGGCGGCCCCGTCCGCCAAAAGTTCATCCTCGAACGCGAACCCCCCGAGTAGTTGGACCTGCCGCGCCCCGCTCCTTTCGCAGCCCTGTTTTCAAACACTTAGCCAAAAACCGAACCCCGACCGTCAGGGAGGGGAAGTCATGAATTCAGTCCTGGGCAATTTTTTCCTAGTCAAGTCAGTGGCGTTTCACCCAGTCACCCACGACCCAGCTATCCACGAATCCCAATTCCCGGATTACAATTCACGAAACCGTAGCTTTCTCCAAACGGCCCCACCCGTAAGTGATTCATAATAAAGATTCCCTAGAGTGGCCCTCCAGTTGCACCTAAGTCTGTTGACGGTTCCAAAACCCGTCCGAAAGTGAACAAATTTTCACTAGAGTGCAGCCTCCCAGGCGCCAAACTAGTCGAAAAAATCAGTCATCAATTATGGAGATCCGAATGAATCGTTTGCCTGCACGCTTAGCAGTGGCTCTATTGCTCATCCTGTCGTTCGCTCTGAGCCTACCCGGCCAGACCATCACCGCGTCGATCACCGGGACGGTCACTGACCCTTCCGGCGCCGTGATTCCTGCCGTGAAGGTCACCGCGACCAACGTCGGCACCAATGTAAGCTTCAACACGACGACCAACGGCGAAGGCCTCTACACCTTCCCCTTCCTGCCGGTTGGCAACTACAGCGTCCTGGTCGAGAGCCCTGGGTTCAAGAAGTCCTCGGTAGGCCCGTTCAAGATTGAGACGAATCAAATCGCTCGCGTCGAGATAAAACTCGAAGTCGGCGCTCCCACCGAGACGGTCGATGTGCGCGACGTCGCTCCGACGCTGCAGACCGAGTCCACCCAGACGGGTGAGAGCTTGGGCTCCACCAAGCTCACTTCGCTGCCCCTCAACGGCCGCAATTTCGTCAGTCTCACTTTGCTGATCCCCGGCGCGGTGAGTCCGAACCCCTCCGGCATGAATTCGCGCTTTGGTGCCCGCCCTTACGTGAATGGCAATCGCGAGCAGACCAACAATTTCTTGCTCGATGGCGTCGACGTCAATGACTCGATCGACAACCGTGTCGGCTATTCGCCCAACGTCGATGCGCTCGAAGAAGTGAAAGTGATCACCGGCAACGCCGCCGCCGAGTTTGGCAATTCGGGCGGCGCAACCGTGATGCTCTCCATCAAGAGCGGCACGAATCAATTCCACGGCAACGCTTTTAACTTCCTACGCAACGAAAAGCTGGATGCCAATGGCTTCTTCCGCAACCGCAACCTGTCCACCGCGACCCGTACGGCCTTTAAGCGCAACATCTTTGGCGGCACGCTGGGTGGGCCGATCAAGCGCAACAAGATGTTCTTCTTTATGGACTACGAAGGCACGAAGCAGCGCTCCAGTGGCCCGTCCAGCGCCACGGTAGCCCCGCAGTCGTTTCGCAACGGCGACCTCAGTTCCTTCACCAACATCATTACCGACCCCACCACCGGTCAGCCCTTTCCGGGGAAGCAGATTCCGGTATCTCGCTTCAGCCCGGTAGCTCGCTTCTTGTTCTCCAACCCCGCGCTCTATCCCCTGCCGAATCAAGCCGGCGCCGGGGCCCAGGGCATTGGCGGTAATTTCGGCGGGTCCTCGGCTTCCAGGCTGGAGAATCATCAGGCGGACGTGAAAATCGACTATCGCCTCTCCGATAAAGACAACCTGATGGGCCGTTGGTCCATTGGCCGCTATGAGGCCATCGGTAGCGCGGCGACGCTCCCCACTCAGATGACCTCCGGTCAGAGCGGGCCCACCCAATCGGCCGTGATCAATTGGAACCGCACCCTCTCCACGTCGATAGTGAACGAAGCGCGCGTTTCCTTCTCTCGCATCGTGATCCTCGATACCACCATCGATTGGAGCGGCCAGTTGGGCCTCGATGGCAACCAGAAGTTCGGTATTCCCGGCGGCCAGCCCATTGCCGGCCTCAGCGCGGTGACGATTGGCGGCGGGCTTACCGGCATCGGTTCCACTGGCAATCTCTCGAACACCGCCGACAACAAATACATCTTCTACGACAACCTTACTTGGCAAAAGGGTAAGCATCTCATCAAGATGGGCGCGCAGTTCATGCGCTATCAGCAAAATCGTTACTACGCCGGAAACAACGGTGCATTAGGCGTTTTCCGCTATACCCCCACTTACACCGGTCTTGACCTTTCTGACTTCCTCCTTGACCAACTGAGCGGCAAAGGCCGTGGCGCGGCCACCGGTACTTGGGGCCACCGCTTCTGGCGCTCCGCCCTCTTCTTCCAGGATGACTTCAAGGTCTCCTCGAACTTCACCTTGAACTTGGGCCTGCGTTGGGAATACATGCAGCCGATCTACGAAGTCGCTGATCGCCAGATCAATATCAATACCTTTACCGGAGCGCTCATCTCGCCGGGCTCCGGCGAGTTTGGCCGCGCCACCTATAAGGGTTATCCCAACCAATACATGCCGCGCATCGGGTTCGCCTGGACGCCCGAAATATTCCGCCGCAAGATGGTCGTTCGCGCCGGTTACGCTTACCAAAGCTTTATGGAAGGCACGGGCGCTAACCTGCGTACCACCCTCAACCCGCCGTTCTTCGTCGAAACTGACTTCACCTACGATCCCCGCACCCCGGGCAGCATTCGCACCGGTTTCTCGGATGTGGCCACCGCCAATGTCCGCCTGGATATGCCTCGCCCGGCTGGCGTCACCGTGCCCCAGCTTCAGGGCCGCGCCTGGGACCTCAACCTGCGTCCGCAGACCAACTCCCAGATGAATTTCACCCTCGAATATCAACTCGACAAGGCCACCTCCTTCTCCGCCGGCTATGTCGGCCAAAAGGGTACCCACCTGGTCGCGCCCGTCGAAGCCAACCAACCCCTTCCGGGCACGGGTGCTTTCGCCAACTGGACGCCCATTAACTCGCGCCGTCCGCTCATCAACATCCTGCCAAACCTTGGCAACGTTGCTCGCACCGAAGGCTCCGCCACGATGGACTACCACTCGTTGCAGGTCTCCGGCCGTCGCCGTTTCGCCGCTGGCCTTGAGTTCCTCGCGGCCTACACCATGGGCAAAACGCTCACCGACAATCTCGGCTACTACGGCTCCGGCTTCACCTCGGGTGAAGGCGCCTACTGGCAGAACGCCTATGATCGCCGCTCCAACCGCGGGCCGGCCTTCTTTGACATCCGTCACAATTTCACCATCGGTGGCAATTGGGCCACCCCGTACGGCAAGGGCATGAAGTTCGGTTCCAGCGCCCCGCGCGCCCTGGACGCGATCTTCGGCGGTTGGAGCTTGAACTATTCTCTTGCGGCCCGCACGGGCCTTCCGTTGACGGTTCGCGCTGCCGATCGTACCGGTCAAGCGGTTCGTGGCAATGTCCGCGCGAACTATTACCGTGACCTTCAGTACAACGAGAGCGCTCGCTCTATCGATAACTGGTTCGGGCTTCCGTCTGACCCCGCCAATCCGCTCGTTCGTGCCAACGTCTGGTGCGCGGCTGGTGTCGACAACGGAACTTGCGCTTATGGCCAACCGGCTGACGGCTCCTTCGGTAATTCCGGTATCGGTACCGAACGCGGCCCCAGCTTCTTTAACCTCGATACCTCGATCGGTAAGAAGTTCAACATTACGGAGCGCCAGTACATTGACTTCCGTGTTGAAATGTTTAACATGCTCAACCATGTCAGCTGGGCACCTCCCGGCCTGAACATCTCCAGCCCCGCTGGCTTCGGCGCCATCGGCGCTCAAGTGCAGAATCCGCGCAATATCCAGTTCGGCCTGAAGTACCACTTCTAAAGCCTATCTACCTCGCACAAAACCCCCATTCGGCCGATCAGCCGAGTGGGGGTTTTGCTTTAAAATCAACAACTCCCGGGTTCGTTTCGTCAAAATGAAAATACCCCTGGATCCGCCCATGACAGGGCGAACACCAGGGGTATTTGTTTTTACGATCCGTCACCGGAACTCAGGCTTGCGCCCAAGTTCGTCTCGCGTGAGGTGGCCGGTCCACAGGAATAGCGGTCCCGGCACTGACGAGACCTGAACGCTAGAGGGTCAACTTCAACAGTCGACCACCTCACGCATAGGTTGATTGGAACGTTTACTATCGGTACTCATTCTTTTTGAACCACCTCCTTCTTCAGTGATAATTTGATCCTAAGACTGGAAAACCAGAATGTCAACTAACTTTTTCTTGCCCCAGAAAGGACTAAACTCAAAGGGTGAGTCCGCAACCCGCGCCCGCGACTTCGAGCCCCCCCGCGTCTTCGCACGCAGTCGAACTGGAGATCCTTCACACCTCCGCTGGCCGCCGCTCGCTCTCTGGTTTTTTCCTCTGCGGCGTCCTGCTTTCCTTCCTCGGCATGATCCTCCCCGCCTGGGGTTACCACCTGCTCAGCCAGTTCAAACTGGTCGGTTACTACTTCCTCGCCTTAGGCGCCGGGCAACTGCTCGCCTCCCGCATCTCCCGCCTTTTGCTCAGCCGCCTGAGTGTCCAATCGATCCTGATCCTCGGCAGCTTTGGCGCCGCTGCCGGCCTCATCGTGCTCGGCCTCTACCCCCCGCCCAGTATCATGTGGTGGCGCATCGGTGGATTGGTGATGGTCGGCACCTCAGCGGGCCTCTTAAGCGCCACGGTCTTCCACGCCATCACCCCGGTCTACCGGCAGGACCCCGCCGGCACCCTCAACCTCTCCGGCATGCTCTACGGCGCCGGCTGCCTGCTCTGCTCGCTACTGGTCGCCGCCACCTACTACGTCTACACGCCCGGCAGCATCCTCTACTGGATCGCCGCCATTGCCTTGCTCCTCGGCATCTACTTCCGGCGCGGCAAGTTTCCCAAAACGCCGGCCGTCGAAACCCTGGGCCCTCGCGAGCGCCGGTCGCTCAAAAGCGTCGCCCGCGACTTCCAATCGCCCGGTGCCGTGCTCTTCGGACTCTTGCTCTTCTTCCAATTCGGCAACGAAGGCGCGCTCGCCGGCTGGCTGCCTCTGCTCCTCGTCCAGCGGCTTGGTGTCAGCCCCTCCACGGCGCTCTGGATCCTGGCCGAGTATTGGTTCTTTCTCGTCGTCGGCCGCGGCGTGGCGCAAGCCCTGCTGCCGCGCGTCAGCCATCCCAAGTTGCTGGTGGGCAGCGTGCTGGCCGCTACCGTCGGCTGCCTGATTCTCGCCACCACCGTAAGTGTCTTCGGAGCCGTGATGGCCGTCTGCTTTGTCGGTTCCGGGTTCGCCATGATCTACCCGCTGGTCACCGAGAAGATCGGCAATCGCTTTCACTACTACCACCCAGGCTTCTACAACGGCATCTTCTCCTTCGCCAACGCCGGCGCCGTACTCGCCCCCTTTTCGGTGGGCTACGTCACCGATTGGCTCGGTATCAGCGCCGTCATGCTGCTGCCGTTGCTGGGCACCCTGATGGTCTTCCTGCTGCTCGCCCTCATCTCCCTCGAATCCCGCTTAACGAGCGCAAAATGACCTGCCGCATCGGCTGTGGCGCCTGTTGCATCGCCCCTTCCATCTCCTCGCCTATTCCGGGTCTGCCCCATGGGAAGCCTGCCGGCCTTCGCTGCGTCCAACTCACGATGGACAATCGCTGCATTCTGTTCGGCTTGCCCTCTCGACCCTCGGTGTGCCAAACGCTCCGGCCCAGCCGCGAAATGTGCGGCGACACCGACGCCGAAGCGTTTATTAGAATTGCTCAACTTGAAGCGGCCACCCGGCCCGGTTTATGATCGTGACAGTGCCTAACAAACCAGGAACCATTGGTTGGATGGATTTAACGGTCGAAGACGCCGACTCCGTGCGTGACTTCTACGCCGCTGTCGTCGGCTGGGAGCCGCAAGAAATCAGCATGGGCGATTATGCCGATTTCTGTATGGCGCCGCCGCGCACCAGCAAGAATCCCAATCAGCCCGTGGCCGGCATCTGTCACCGGCGCGGACCCAACGCGGAACTGCCGCCCGTCTGGCTCGTTTATGTCACCGTGGCCGACATCGACGCGAGCCTCGACGAAGTCGTCAATCGCGGCGGGCAAGTGCTTTCGCAAACCCGCAGTTCGAGCGGCGGCCACTATGCGGTGATTCAGGATCCCGCCGGAGCCATCTGCGCTCTCTATCAAGAGAGGTAACTTACTATCTCCTCACCGCCAAGTATCCTCCCGGCGGCGTTCTCACTGAGCCAACGCTTACCGAGATCGGCAGGTTGCCCGCCGGAGCCAAGGCCGGCACCCGGATGTTGATCTGGTAAATCACCTGCAAGGGGGCCGCGCCCGCGTATAGGATTTCGCCCGGCGCCAGGGTCAGCTCGCCCAACTGAACGCTCACCGGGCTCGTCACCGGCGCGGCGCCGCGCGGGATTTCGCCCGTCGATAAGGCCGGGTTCGTGGGTCCCAAACCGGTCATGTAAATCGTCACCACGTCGCCCGGCCGCACCGGGGTTAACGCGCCGCCGAGTAAGTCCGACGGGCCTACCAAGGCGCCCGTGGTCGCTTCCACGGCCGCCACCGGGTTCACTCCATTCGCATTCGTGATGAAGAACAAGAACTCGGGCGACGCCTGCGCGAAGGGCACCGTCTCGCCATCGGAGGTCAGCTCATTCGCCGTCCCGCAGGAGGTCAATACCCGCACCACCGTCGTCGCCGCCAAGGTTACCAGCGGCGGCACCTGCACGCTCAACTGTGTCGGGAAGACGTCCAGCATCGCGGCGCGGACGCCGTCAAAGGTGACGCATACGCCCAGCAACTCGCCGGGCAATCGGCCGCCTACCAGTTCATCGGCATTCACGCGCCGCCCCGTACCGCTTTGCAGAAAGCTTGACCCAAAGATGCTCACCAACGCGTTCGGGCTCACGGCCGTCACGCGCGGAATGCTCAAGCCCACGCCGGCGACGCCGCCCGGGTTGATGCGCGGCCGCGTCGTGCCAGCCACGCCGCTCGCCGTCAGCGTAAATCGCACCGGCGTCAAGCCGGTTACCGATGCGGTCACCACCACCGCGCCCGCCACCGGACCCAGCGTCAACTGCGCGCTCGCCAAGCCATTGGCATCGGTTACCACCGCCGTCGACGAGAGCGTCGCGCTGCCGGTGAGCACCAGGAAGTTCACCGCGACCCCCGGCGCTGGAATACTGCCCGCCAGTAGCACCCGCACCGTCAAAGGTTCGGCCAAACGCGACCCCGGCGCCGCCGTCTGGTTATTGCCCGATTGCCGCTCCACCGCCTGCAACGCCCGCGGCGTCAACACCCGCACGCGCTGATTCAACGAATCCGCCACCAGCAGCCGGCCATCGGGCAGGGCACTCACCCCGGCCGGCGAATCGAGCAGCGCGCTGCCGCTAAAGAAGCCATCGCCGCTAAACCCGCCACTGGCCCCGCCGGCCAAGGTCTCACCGCCTCGCCGCAGCCGATTGCCATCGGTGACATACAGCGTGCCTGCGCCATCGACCGCGAGACGAGTCGGAGCCACCAGGGTCTGCACCGTGCTGATCAGCCCGGTTTGTGCGTCCACTCGGCGCACCCGGCCGTTGCCGCGGTCCACCAGGAAGATGTTGCCCCGCGCGTCGGTGGCCACATCGCTAGGGCCATTCAGCAACGCCACGTTAGCCGGCCCGCCATCGCCCGCGAAGCCCGCTTGGTTGTTCGCCCCGCCGGCTACGGTTGCCACGTCCTGCCGGACGGTATCGAGCCGCGAGATGCGCGTGCCTCCGAACTCATTGGTGAAGTAGATGTAGCGCGGCAAAGTAGGGTCCAACGCCATCCCTTGCGGCCGCCGGACGTTGTTATTCGCGCCCACCAGCGTGCCGATGATGCCGTTGGCTTGCACCCGCCGAATGCGGTCGTTGCCGCGGTCGGCGATGAACAGACTGCCCTCGTTGTCGAAGGCCAAGCCCGCCGGTTGGTTCAAGCGCGCCTCCGTCGCCGCGCCGTTGTCGCCGGTATTGCCGGGCCACCCGCAGCGCCCGGCGTAGGTGCCGATCACCCCGTCCGGCCCCACGCGGCGCACGCAGTGGTTGCCGGTATCGGCAATGAAGATGGCATTGCCCGGCCCCGCGATGGCCGATTCCGGAAAGAGCAACTGCGCCGCCGTGGCCGGTCCGCCATCGCCGGCGGCATGGCTCTTACCGGCGATGGTTTCCACTCGCCCGGCGGTGGCGTCGGAGCTATTGATTACGCGGCGAATGCGATGATTGGCGCGATCGACAAAGTTCAGGTTGTTCCGCGCATCGATCACGATCGATGATGGCGATTGCAGCCGCGCCAGAACCGAAGCCTGGCCGTCTCCGGAGAAGCCCACTTCGCCGCTGCCCACGATCGTCGAAATCAGCCCGGTGCGCGAGGCGATGCGTCGCAGGCGATTCCCTTCGCCGTCGGCGATCAGCAGGTCGCCGGCTGGGTCCGCCGTCAAGCCGACCGCGTCCACCAACGCGGTTAAAGCCGGGCCGCCGTCGCCATTGCCGACGTTCACCTCGGCACCCTTCCCGGCATAGGTCTGGATGGTGCCGTTGGGCAGAATGCGCCGAATCAGCCGATTGCCGCTATCGGTGAAATAAAGCGCGTTGTCGATGCCCAACGCGATTGCTTTCGGCTGGGTCATCCGCGCCACCAAGGCACTGGTGTCGTCTCCGAAGAAACCCGGGGAGCCGTTACCGGCAATCGTCGTCACCTGTCCGCCCGCGATGCGCCGCAGTCGGTGATTGCCGCTATCGGTTACCACCAGGTTGTTCGCCGCGTCGAGCGCTATGCCGTAAGGCGAACTGAATCGTGCCTGCCCCACCGCGCCATCGGCAAAGCCCGCCGTGCCGCCGGCCACCGTCCGGATCACTCCCGTGCTGAGCGTCACGGCCCGGATAGCGTGGTTGCCGGAGTCGACCACGTAGAGAACCCCCGCCGCGGCATCGAGCGCCAGCGTCGTGGGGTGGTTCAACTGGGCGGCGGCGCCGGGGCCGTTGTCTCCCGAATAGCCCGAGGTACCATTGCCGGCGATGGTGGTGATGGTGCCGCCGGTGGAAAAGCGCCTGATACGATGCTGCCCGCTATCAGTGAGGTAGTGGTTGCCATTGGCGTCGCTCAGCATGAACTCCGGGTTCAGCAGCAGAGCATCAGTCGCCAGGCCTCCGTCTCCCGTGGGCCTCGAGCCCGCCAGAGTGGAAATCGAATAGTAAGGAGGCGCGTAAGTCTGGGCGAGCAGATTTACAGGAAGGATCGTGAGCAGGAGTGTTAACAGGCGCATCAAACCAGCAGTATACGGGATCGACGCGCCCGAAAAAGTAAACTACGCCCTAAGGCAGCGGATACTTTTGATATTCTTTCGCCCCGCCCTTGTCGTCAAAGAGATACACCCAATAGGTGTCCTTCCGCGGGCCCTGTTCCATGCCCGGCGACCCTAGCGGCATCCCCGGCACTGAAATCCCCTTGGCCTTCGGCTTCTCCTTCAGGAGTCGCTGCACCTCGGCGGCCGGCACATGGCCCTCAATCGCGTAGCCGCCAATGACGCCCGTGTGGCAGGAGGCCAGGTTCTCCGGAACGCCAAACTGCTTGCGGATCTCGGCCGTACCTTCCACTTCCTTCACCACGACGGTGAAGCCGTTGGCCCGCAGATGGTCTACCCATTTGGCGCAGCAGCCGCAGGTCTTGGTCTTATAGACGGTCATCGGCTCGGCAGCCGCTACGCCGCCGGCCAGCAACGCTAGCCCAGCGGCAATCGAAAGAATGCCTTTGGTAATCAATTGTAAATAACTCCTCTTCCAGCTTAGCCGGTTCGTTGCCCACACAAAACCTTTACACTCATATGATTCGATAAAGGCATGAAGCGTTTCATTTTTGCCATTCTCAGTTTCAGCGCCGCGCTCGCCCAGTTGCCGGCCCAACCTCCGATGCAGACCGGTGACGGGGTTTGGCTCCGTGACGCGCTCTTCGGCGAGCGCGACACCTTCGACGCCTGCCTGGCTCACCAGCCTGGGCAAGGGCAATATCATAACCACGTGCAGCCGGTCTGCCTGCGCGCGCAACTGGACGACAACCTGGAATCAGTCGGCAATGGCCGCACCGGTGCCATCTATCGCGAAAAGAGCGCGGGCTGGAAGCACTCGCCGATCCTCGGTTGGGCGGCCGACGGGTTCCCGATCTATGGCCCCTATGGATTTACCGACGTGCGCAATCCGGCCAGCGCGATCAAGCGCATGAAATCGGGCTACCGCCGTCGCAATCTTACCCGCCGGGAATCGCTACCGGATTGGGCCGTGCTCTACCATCCGGGCGTGCCACAGCAGTTACCTGCCGCACAACAAGGTCCGCCGGTGAATGACCGATTTCCCGTCGGCCGTTATATTGAGGACAACGAGTATATTGCCGGCCTCGGCGACTTGGATCAATACAATGGCCGCACTGCCGTGACGCCCGAATATCCTAACGGTACTTACGCCTATTTTATTACTCTGAATGACGACGGCTCGCCCGCTTTCCCTTACATTATTGGATTGCAGTATTACGGCACCGTTGCCCGTGGCCAAGCCATGGTGCCGGCCGACGCCCAAGATTATTTCACCAGCGGTCAGGCTGCGGCGATGCCTCCGGCCGGCGATGTCCTCTTGCGGTCCTGGCTGACGCAAAACTCCCAATCCTTGGCCCGGGCGATTGTCGGTTGGGACCCTGCGGCCGGTCCGCAAACCACTTGGCCCGGCACCCAGCCCGCGGGAGCGCGCGCGCCGGGCGGCGGAGTAACGACCCCCGCGAATGCCGATGTCCAGCGCATCCGTACGACGAGCACGAATATTTATATCAATTCGAATAACTTGCCTAGTTACGTTATCGGGCCCTGGTTTGCCGGCGGCATGAACGGCGGGGTATTTATGAACTTTGCCGCTTCGATTAATGTGCTGGCCGAAGTGCCCCGTTTACCTTCTTCCGCGACGACCAAGACCAATACCGGTCTGGGTGCGATCGGCATCTGGGTAAACGGCGTGGTGGTGTTTAATGGCGCGGACGGCGCTTCTTATCGCAACGCCAGTAACGACGACGCCGGCGGCGGCATCGTCCAGCCGAACGCGATCCATTGGTCCTCAGCTTCCCTGGAAGGTGGCCCCCTCACTCCGGGCGCCTTAGTTACCGCCTTTGCCCAGTTTGAGGCCCGGCTCGCCACATCCACGCAGCAAGCCGCGAGCGCGGCTTGGCCAGTGACTTTGGGCGGCGCCACGGTGACGGTGGTAGATTCTTCCGGCGCCAGTTTGCCGGCCACCATCAGCTACGCCTCGCCCTTGCAGCTCAACTATCGTCTACCGGAGAATACCGCTCCGGGCCTGGCCACGGTGCGTATTGCCGCCGGCGGAGTTACGGTAACCGGAGCCGTGAATATCGTCGCGACTTATCCGGGTTTATTCAAGACCAATCTCGAAGGCCGCGCCGCCGCGCAACTCGCCAAAGTCGTCAACGGACAAGTGACTTACGAGAGCATTGCCGGTCCCATTAGTTTAGGCTCGCCTTCGGAGCAGGCCACGCTGGTTCTTTACGGCACCGGCTTCAATGGCGCGAAAGACGTTACGGCTTCCATCGGCGGAATAACGGTGCCGGTAGCCTACGCCGGCCCGCAAGGCACTTACTCCGGGCTCGACCAAATCAACTTACCGCTTCCCGCCACGCTCGCCGGGCGCGGCCAAGCGGACATTGTAATTACCGCGGGCGGCAAGCGTTCGAACCCGGTGAATCTTGTAGTCCGATGATCGCTACGCTGACTCTGATCCTGCTGACTGGGCCGTTAGCTGCGCAACCGGTGCAGTCCGTCTGGATACGCAGCCAACAGCCGCCGTCAGAGTTAGCGATCTTCAACCGCACCCGGCCCGACGTGCATTCGGTCGAAGTGGGGCCGGATGCGACCGTGGTTCGCTCAGCCGGATTCTCGCTGGCGAACCTGGGCTTGCTCGCCGCGCCTCCCTCATCGCGGCCGGTGACGGAGTTTACTTTCCGGATACCGCTGGTGCCGCGGCCCGCTTCCGGCGCCCATGCGCATGTGCCGGCCGACTATACCGGGGTATTCGTAAATGGCGTTCCCATTTACAATCACTTGGAGGCGGCCTCTTATCGCGGCCAGAATTTATGGCATTACGACTTAGTCGCGCGCAATGATAATGGCCAGTCCACCGTGGCCGGATTTGTCCGCCCGGAACTTACTCATCCTAGCCAGCCAGGCTTACTCGAACGACTCGCGGCCTGCACCGGGAAACACTCCCCTCTCATCGGCTTTGCCCTGGATGGCTACCCGGTCTACGGGCCTTGTTCCGCGGCCGGCCGACAAAAGTCTAGCTATCGGTTGCGCGCGATCGTCGTCCGGGACCGCTGGCCCGATCGAACTTTGCTCGCCCCCGGGCAAAGCGGCCCCCCGGTTACTTTCGCCTATCCGCTCGGTACCTTTGGCGAGGACTATGAATACGTTGCTGGCTCCGGCGACTTAGACCGATACAACGGCCGTTTCGCCGTAACTCCCGAGTATCCGCAAGGTACCTACGCTTATTATCTATCCACCGCGCCGGACGGTCGGCTGGCGTTTCCCTATTTGCTCGCGCACGAATTCTATGGCGAGTATTCCGAAGCGAAGCCGTTCTTTCCGTCTGCCTCTGAAAAAAGGGTAGCCTTTCAGGCACCGTCTGCCGCCACTGGCCGCCCCGTGCCACTGCGCTTTCAGATACGGGATGCCGCGGGTCGGCCGATCCGCCATTTGGAACATGTGCACGAGCGGCCGCTGCACTTACTCATCGTGTCACTTGACCTGGGCGACTTTGCCCATCTTCATCCCGAAGTGAATGCCCAGGGCACTTGGGAAGCGACCCACGTGTTTCCCCGCGCCGGCCGCTATCGCCTCTACGCCGAGTTCACGCTGCCCGGAGGCCCTCAACAAGTGACGAATTTCGACCTCACCGTGGCCGGGATTCCGAGGCCCTCCCGTCCTCCACTGCCCAGCGCGCTGGTGAAGTTGGACCGCACCGTGCCCCTCCAGGCCGGCGAGGACCTCGAGTTACAGTTCGATCTCTCGCCCCCCCTTTCTGGACTGGAGCCCTACCTCGGAGCCTGGGCGCACGTCGTTATCGTGGGCGAGGGCCTTTCGAGCTTTCTTCATGCGCACCCCTTGGAGAAGGCTGGCGCGGTGCAGAGCGAAGCGCATTTTCATACGGCTGAGTCGCTGGGTCCCGCACCCGCCCAAGTCCGGATCGCCGCCATCTTTCCGCGCGCCGGACGCTATCGGCTGTGGCTTCAAGTGCAAGTGGCGGGCAGCGTGAGGGTGATTCCCTTCGACCTGCAGGTAGCCAGTGCGCGAACCGCCCGCGCCGTCACCAATGCCATCCCACCCGGAGCCATTCGCCTGCAGATCGGCCCCGATGGTTTCGCCCCGGCGCGACTCTCCTGGCCCGCGAACCAGGCCGTTACCCTGGCCATCACTCGCTCCACCGCACCCAACTGCGGCCGCAAAGTCGTCTTCCCGGACCTCGGCTTGGAGCGGGAGATTCCCCTCGGTGTCACCGTGTTGTTGCCCTTGCCGGCCCGGCCTGCGGGGGAACTTCGATTCACTTGCGGGATGGGTATGTATCGAGGCAGTTTGCTCCTGGTGAATCCTAAGCAATGAGGGAATTGTTTTTGGATCGTCGTGACTAGGGGAGGAGGCGGAGGTGCGGGGCGGGAAAATGGAGGGCCCATTGTTGGGTGGAGGGGGCGGACTGGCCAGGGAGGTCGACGAGGAGGCCGCCGGTGAATTGGAGGCGGGGGCCGGTGGGGTGTTGGTAGGCGTGCTCGAGGGTGGCGGCGAATTCGCCCTCTTTGAGGGGACTATCGAAGGGGCGGGCTTCGACGTGGGTGTATTGGATGCATCGCCATTTGCCATCCGAGGCGGGGAGGACGTTGTAGGTGCCGAGGAGGCGGGCAACTTCGGCGGTGGCAGGGGCTACGGCGACTTCCGCGGGCGGGCCGGTTTGGATGACGTGGCCTTCGCGCATCACCAGCATGTGGGTGCCGAGGGCGTAGGCTTCGTCAAGGTCGTGGGTGACGAGGAGGACGGGCGTTTCCACTTCGGCCAGCAGGGTGTAGAGCTCCTGCCGGAGGGGGGCGTCGAGGCCGCGGGTGGGTTCGTCCAGTAAAAGCAGGCGAGGTTGGCCGACGAGGGCGCGGGCGATGGAGCCGCGCTGCTTTTGGCCGCCGGAGAGCTGGCTGGGGCGACGTCCGGCGACGGGAGTGAGGCGGAAGCGGTCGAGGAGGCGGTCGACGGGGGTGCCGTGGGGGCGTTGCTGGGCGGCGAAATCCAGGTTTTCGCGCAAGGTCATGTGGGGGAAAAGGGCGTAATTCTGGAAGACGTAGCCGGTGCGGCGGGCGCGGGCGGGCAGGTTGACGCGGGCTTTGGTGTCGTAAAGCACTTCGCCATCGAGGACGATGCGGCCTTGGTCAGGATGGGTGAAGCCGGCGATGCAATCCAAGGTAAGGGTTTTGCCGGCGCCGGAGGGTCCAAAGAGGACGGTGGCGCCGGATTCGGCCTTAAGCTCCAGATCAAGGTGGAAGGCGGCGGATTCGGGGTGGCCATGGAAGCCTTTGTGGAGGGTGGCTTCGATCATAAGGTTTTTTGATTGAGGCGGTTGGCCAGGGTGAGGATGACGACGGCGGTAAGCGAGACGGCGATGACCAGGGTGCGGGCGAGTTCGCCTTGGCCGCTTTCGACGGCGTCGTAGATGGCGGTGGCGACGGTTTGGGTGCGGCCGGGGATGTTGCCGGCGATCATGATGGTGACGCCGAAGTCGCCCATGGCGCGGGCGAAGGCCAGCGCCGTGGCGGCAGCGATGGGACGGCGGGCGAGGGGCAGGGTGATCTGCCAGAATACCCGCCATTCGGGGGCGCCCAGATTGCGGGCGGCCCATTCGTAGGTGCTATCGACGCTTTCGAGGGCGGCGCGGGAGGACTTGATGAGCAATGGCGCAGAGTGGACGAAGGCGGCGACGACGGCGGCTTGCCAGGTGAAGACTAGCGGCCCGCCGGTGAGGTTTTCGTACAGACGGCCGAAGGTACTTTCGCGGCCTAAGACGACGAGCAGGTAATAACCGAGGACGGTGGGGGGCAGGACGAGGGGGAGGGTAACGAGGGAATCGAGGAATTCTTTGCCGCGGAAGTGGCGGTTGGCGAGGGCGTGGGCGCACCAGAGTCCGAAGACGAGGGCGAGGAAGGTGGCGATGGTGGCGACGCGCAGGCTGAGCCAGAGGGGGGACCAGTCGGTCATCAGAGTTTGATTCTAGCGTGGATGGCGGGTATTGACGGAGAGGGGAGATTGAGTTAGCGTAAGATGTACTCTGATTGATTGATCAATCGATGTATCTAGAGGCTTAAGATGACCAGAAAAATCACCGCGGTGACCGCCCGGACGCAGTTTGGCCAGATTATGGATCGCGCGCTGGACCACGATGAGCGCTTTCTGGTGGAGCGCAACGGTGAGCCAGCGGTGATGATCTTGAGCGTCGCCGACTTTGTGGAGACGTTGGCTCCGGCTCCGGATTGGTTGAAGGAGGTCGCGGAAGACTCGCGGCGGCGGGGGCTCGATAAGCTGACGATGGCGGATATCGATGCCGAGATCGCGGCGACGCGGCAGGATCGCCGGTCGCGGCAGCCGCCCGGATGATTCGGGTGGTGTTGGATACGAACATCGTCGTTTCGGCTATGTTGCGGACGGCTGGGCTGCCGTACTCAGTGCTGAGCCTGGGTTTGGCGCGCCGGTTGCGGATGTGCGTGTCGGAACCGGTGCTGGCGGAATATGAAGAGGTTCTGAGGCGGCCCCGGTTCGGGATCACGGACGAGCGCATTGCCGAAGTGATGGGTGGCATCCGGGCGAGTTCGCTGCTGGTGCAGCCGACTGTCGCCGTGACGGCGGCTCGCGATCCGGATGACAACATCTTTTTGGAATGTGCGCAAACGGCGGAAGCGCGGTATCTGATTACGGGGAATATTGCGGATTATCCGGATACCTGGGCGGGGACGCGGGTGCTGACGGTGCGGCTGTTCTTTGAGTTAGGGGTGGATTTTCGCCCGGTGAAGGGGATTTAGGCGGCTCGACGGAAGAGCCAAAAGATGCGACAAAGATCTTTACCGCGGAAGTGGCGGTTGGCAAGGACGCGGGCGCACCAGGGTCCGAAGACGAGGGCGAGCTGGGTGGCGATGGGTAGGCTGAGCCAGAGGGGAACGCCCGCCCGCATGGTCTTGGCTAAAGTTGTCTGGGATAAATAGGTTCTGTTTTCCCTCAAAAACCGACTATGATTCGGACGAGCGGAACTCGGCCCCGATCCACCCGGCTAGCTAGGGTTAGGGATTATGATGCGCCGGCACTGGGCTACAGTTGCCAGACACTTTTGCAGATTCGGGTGTTACCTGACCGGTCTGGGGATTCTCCCACAACGAGTGCTCTTTGCCGTCCCGTCGCATCACGCAGCCGTGGTGTCGAAGATGACGTACGAGCGCTTCTCGCTTTACCCGACCACTACAAGTTCCTGTTTCGCTTCCGGAGGAACGGCTCGCAGCGATTCATCGCGCCGGTGTTCCAAAATGAGCGCGATGGCGGCCCTCAAGTTGTCCAGGCATTCTTCATGCGACAAGCCCTGCCCGTTGGCACCGGGTACTTCGGCGCAATAGGCGACATACCAAGGGCCGTCTTGCTCGACAACCGTTGTAAATTCGTTCCGCATGTTCGTACTTCTACCGCTGTGGGAGAGTAGGTCGTTGGCGATAGCACCCGATAAACGGGGATCTCGGTAGCCAAGGCCCAGCAAGGGCGGTCGTCCGGTACCGACGCGCCGACGGT
>Ga0163144_10013186_pt1 | contig 17280 bp, 17 predicted proteins | sample OliLak19BULKMAT1_FD_123175 | JGI IMG/M metagenome (GOLD analysis project Ga0163144, IMG submission 123175) | Freshwater microbial mat bacterial communities from Lake Vanda, McMurdo Dry Valleys, Antarctica - Oligotrophic Lake LV.19.BULKMAT1 | ecosystem: Environmental > Aquatic > Freshwater >... | reverse complement strand
GGTATTTGATTGGAAACTTCATTAGACACTTTTAGCGTTACATCAGATTTAAAAAATTTTGAGTTGCAAAATAAATTCCACCGCCAACAATCACAACCCCAACCAAGGAAATCGCAATAATTTTCCACATAGTCTTTACCGGTTTAACCAAACCGACCGGATTTTGCCCGGCTGAGACCGATGAACCAATAACATTAAAACCTTCTTCTACATCTTGCGGTTGCCAACCTTGAGAAAGCAAAATGCTAGAAATAGTTTCTTTGGGTATCCCTTGTTGAGTTTGTTGCTTGATATAATCAAGTAGTTGTTGATTGACCATAATATTTTGTTAGTTTATTTAAAAATTATTTGCGACCTTACTTATAGTTTACCCATCCAACACTTTTTATCAATCATCATTATCATTTTATCAAATCTTCAATCGAAACGCCCAACGCTTTAGCGATTTTAGCTTCCGCAAAATCGCTCCATATTCTTAATTCCGAACAAGTTACTACTGGTGCCGGGGGAGGGAGTCGAACCCTCACAATCATTATAATTATTGGTTTTTGAGACCAACGCGTCTGCCATTCCGCCACCCCGGCGAGAGAATTTTGATATTCAATTTAAGTTATTCTATCAGGATAGGGTGAAAATTGCCAGATCGGTGGTTTCTAAATATAGAATCCACAACAAGACTTTTGATTATTTCCTGATATAATCTTTAAATATGTACCCAGTTTTGTTTCAATTTGGATCATTTGTTGTTTATACCTACGGAGTCGCTTTGACTTTGGGGGCTATTTTGGCGACGTTTTTGATATGGCGAAGGGCTCGTAAATTGAATTTTGATGAGGAAAGTATAATTGATATGGTTTTGTTTTCGCTTTTTCTTGCTTTGGTAACGGGAAGAGCCGCATATGTCCTTGGGCATCTCGATCAATTTGGTAATGAAGCATTGAAAATGCTTTTAATCACTTATTTTCCTGGACTTGACGGGGCAGCTGCTTTGATTGGAGGCTTGGTTGGATTTTTGATTTTTGGATTTAGTAAACATTGGAAATTGATGGCACTGTTTGATTGTATTGTTGGTGGTTTGAGCCTTGGAATAGCAATTGTAATGATGGGGTCTTTTTTTGCGGGAAGCTATATCGGTACTGTAACAAGTTTACCTTGGGGGGTTATTATTCCAGGCTATGACAAATTGCGTCATCCGATTGCGCTGTACTATGCATTGATTGGTTTCGTAATTTTTACAATTTTAGTTTTGCTTGATAGAAAGCATCAAAAAAATGGAATTCTTGCCAGTGTTTTTTTTGTACTAATCGGTCTTGCTTTAATCGTATTCGAATGGTTTACTGAATCTGGATTAGTGTTGTTTTCTATTCATGTTACGCAGTTGGTTGGTGTTGGGTGTGTACTATTTGGAATTCTGATATTGTATTTATTGCGTAAAAATGCTTTAGTACAACAGGCAATAATTAATCAGGAAGTGGGAACAAATGAATAATGATTTTTCTGAAATATTAAAAAAATTAGAGAAGCAGAAAGTTGAATCTTTAATGCGAATTGATGAACTGCGAAAAACCGACCCTTTTAATTTGGATGCGCAAGTTGAAAAAGGGGTGGAACTGATCTCTGCTGATGATGAAGCTCAAGTTAATGAGGTTCATGAAAGAATTTCTTCCCAGATTACTACGTTGAGTAATGTAAATATTAAAGTTGATTTGGCAATTGAACGAATTAAAAATGGGTCGTATGGTGTTTGTGAAGTTTGTCATAAAGAGATTGATTCTACGCGTTTATCTATTATGCCGCTTGCAAGTATGTGTTTGGCTGATGAGAAGAGTATTGAGAATAGAATCAAATCAAAGATTCTTTGAGGCATCAAGGGTATTATTTTTGTGATCATTTCAATAATTATTTTTATATTAGTTCTGACTTTTGATCAAATTAGTAAATTTGTATTTGTTCACTATTTTCCCAATTTGGTTTATTACAACAGTGCGGTAGCTTTTTCTTTGCCGATTCCGTGGTATTTACCTTGGGTTATAATTTCGATTTTAATACTTATAATGTTATTTAATACTCGCGCGGGTTTTGTTTTTTTAATAAAATCATTTGTAAATAAATTATCTGCAGATATATTTTTAGCCCTTAGTGTTGGGCTTATTGTAGGTGGTGGATTTGGGAATTTAATTGACCGATTTGTTCGAAATGGCATAGTTGTTGATTTTATTGACTTAAAATTTTGGCCAGTTTTTAATATTGCTGATTCTGCTATAGTTTGTGGTGTCTTGTTATTTGTTTTCAAGTCTTATATAAAAAGAGTTATAAAGAATAAAATATAGGAGAATTTATGGCTACAAGAATTTTGCTAGTTGAAGATGATCAGTATTTGCGTGATATGTACGAGGAGCTTTTGATTTCTGAAGGTAATGAGGTTGTTACATGTAAGGATGGTGAGGAAGGCTACAATGCTGCAGCCGCTGGTGGTTTTCAGTTAGTTTTGCTTGACGTTATGCTTCCAAAGATGGACGGGATTCAAATAATGAAAAAATTGAAGGAAAATAAGCTTGTTTCAAAGAATGGTCCTGTGGTTTTTCTTAGTAATTTGAGTCAGGAAAATATTGCTAAGGAAGCTTTAATGCTTGGTGCTGCTGGATATTTGATTAAGAGTGAACTGGATCCTGGAGAAGTTCTTCATGAGATCAGAACGTTTTTGAAGACGGCATAATCAGTATTAATACTCGTTGCAAATAATTTTTTAGCTGCGGATGTTAGTGTCATTACTAGCTTATGCTCTATCTGCTTATGGCCAACTGCGTGCCTGGGGCATCTTGTTGGCTTTTAGGCTACTTCGTCTTATCTGCTATCCATGACGATAAGGTCCTCACTTAAAAAATTATTTGCAACTTCGTATTAGTTTATATCAATTGCTATCTTAATAGGTTAGAATGGCGCTATTATGTCCGATACAAAGCTAAATATCATTTGGCAAGATGATTATTTGGTGGTTTTGAACAAGCCGCCATATATTTCTGTGAATGTTTCTGAAACGGAAAAGGATACTACTCTAATCGAGTTGATATCAGAAGAACTGAAGATTCCTCTTGAACGGGCCGGTGTGATTCATCGTTTGGATAAAAACACATCCGGAGTGCTGCTTGTTGCTAAGGATCAAAATACTTTGGAGTTGATGCAAGCAAAATTTAAATCTCGTGAGGTGAAAAAAACTTATATGGCTCTTGCGCATGGCAATATTGTTGAGGATGCAGGGGAGATCGATGCTCCGATTGCCAGAAATCCTGTGAATCGTGAGAAATTTGGGGTTTTTGAAGGCGGGCGTGAGTCGTTGACACGATTTGAAGTTGTTAAAAGATTAAAACTTGCGATGGAAAAGATTGAAAATATGGGTGACGGGATGAAGAAAAAAGAGCGTGAGTTTTATGAGAGTGAAGCTTTAGATTACTCTCTAGTTAAACTTTTTCCAAGAACAGGCCGTACGCACCAGATTCGCGTTCATATGAAATACATCCATCACCCTCTTGTGGGGGACGGGGTTTATACTGGTAAAAAGCTTTATCGAATGGATCACAAGTGGTGCCCAAGACAATTCCTTCATGCTTATTCTATTGGCTTTAAGCACCCTATTAGTGGTGAGGAAATGAATTTTAGTTGTGATTTGGCAGATGATTTGAATGATGCGTTAAATAATCTAGTCTAAATTGATACTTATTATGTCGTTGTTTATGGTTTTGTTTTTTGGTATACTGCACTAGTTATTTATTTATTACGCACACATACGGGATATGATCCTTGCTTTAGTATTTTCTAAAGTGTCGTATGTGGAGGTTGAAAGGAGCATTAATATGTCTCACACACAGGATATTTCATTGCACGAACTTATGGAAGCGGGCGCACATTTTGGACACCAATCACGAAGGTGGAATCCTAAAATGAAATCGTATATTTTTCAAACAAAAGATAACATTCATGTTATAGATCTTGCTCAAACAGCCCAAGGGTTGAAAGAAGCATGCGAATATGTTCATGATTTGGTCGCTGCTGGTGGGAATGTGCTTTTTGTGGGCACAAAACGTCAAGCAAAAGATATTTTGAAGCAAGCTGCTGTTGACTCAGCTATGCCTTTTGTAATTGAGAGATGGGTTGGTGGAATGCTCACAAACTGGGACACAATTACTAAAAATATTCAACGACTTAAAGATTATAAAAAGAAGCGAGAAAACGGCGAATTGGCACAATATACTAAAAAAGAACAGTCATTGATTGCTAAAGAAATTGATAGTTTAGAAAAGGTTTATGAAGGATTGATGCTCCTTGATAGAATTCCAGATGCTGTTTTCATAGTTGACGTTAGAAAAGAGAAGATTGCTGTAAAAGAAGCAAAACGTCGCGGGATCCCTGTTATTGGTATTTGTGATACTAATAGTGATCCTACTACTGTTGATATCGTAATTGCAGCAAATGATGACGCGATTAAGTCAGTTGAATATATTGTTAATAAAGTTGCTCAATCAGCAATCGCTGGTAAAATTGCTGTAACTAAGGGAGATATGCCTGAAAAGAAGTCATCGGATTCTGATGATGCTACAGAAAAACCTAAGCGAAAAGCGAAAGTAGTTGAGTCTGACGCGACAGAGGAGAAAACAAAGAAGAAGGCGTCGAAGTAGTGGAGGGTGCAGGGTATAGAGTGCGTTTTTAAATTACGTAATTTAATTGAGGAGACAAATATGGAAATCACAACAGAAATGATTAAAGAGCTCCGTGAATTGACTGGAGCTGGAATATTGAATTGTAGGCGTGCTTTGGTAAAAGCAGACGGGGATATTAAAAAAGCATCAGAGATTTTGCGTAGTGAAGGGATTGAAAAAGCAGATAAAAAAGCAGACCGTGAAACAATGAGTGGATCAGTTTTTACTTATGTTCATGGAGTTGGTCGTATTGCGGCAATGGTTGAGATTGCTTGCGAAACTGATTTTGTAGCTAAGACAGAAGATTTTCAAAAGTTGGGCCGAGAAGTTGCGATGCAAATATCAGCAATGAATCCAACTGATATTGCAGAACTTTTGTCTCAAGCGTATATTAGAGATACTAAGTCAACAATTCATGACCTGTTAAAAACTGGAATAGCTAAATTGGGTGAGAATATAGTTGTGAAGAGATTTTCTAGATTTGAACTAGGGGAATAATTATGGATATTTCAACACATGGTCAAAAAATGCTTGACGCTATGCGAGGTGAGCTCAATTCTATTCGTACAGGTCGAGCAACTCCAGCACTTGTTGAAAATGTTTTTGTGGAAGTTTACGGGACAAAAATGCGTTTGATGGAGATTGCTACCTTATCCGCGCCTGATGCTCATTTAATAACGATTCAGCCATGGGATATGGGGAACCTTACTCCGATTCGTAAAGGTATCGAAGAAGCAAACATGGGGTTAAATCCTGTAATTGACGCAAATAATGTAATTAGAATTACTATCCCACAATTGACAGAAGAGCGTCGAAAAGAGTTTGTTAAAAGAGTTAAACAAATTGTTGAAGAATACCGTGTTCAGCTTCGAAAAGGTCGTCAAGATAATATGAAAGATATTGATAGGCAGGAAAAAGATAAAGAAATCTCAGAAGACGATTCAAAGCGAATGAAGGATAAACTTCAAAAAAGCGTTGATGATTTTATGGCTAAAATAGACGCGATTGGTGAAGCTAAGGAAGCGGATTTAATGAAAGTTTAGACTCTAGAAAGGACATGCCCAATGATTCTCGGAATTGTTATATTTGTTTTTATTTTGTTTTCGCTGGTTATAATTCACGAATTTGGACATTATTACGCAGCAAAAAAGAGCGGTGTTCGAGTTGAGGAATTCGGCTTTGGATTGCCCCCTCGAATATTTGGTCGAAAATTTGGTAAAGCTCCAGAAAAAGGTGAAGATGATAGGACTTTGTTCTCATTAAACTTACTGCCTATTGGTGGGTTTGTCAGAATGACTGGTGAAGATGCGACGTTTTTGGATTCAGATCCAAAGAATTTTCAGAACGCAAAATTGTGGAAAAGAATGATAATTGTTTTAAGCGGAGTTGTCATGAACTTTATACTTGGTATTGCTCTTTTTGCAATTGTTTATTCATATATTGGTATTCCAACTGATCCTATTCGTTTTGAAGTATCTGTCAAAGATGTGGCAAATGGTTCTCCTGCCCAGTCTATTGGACTTTTGCCAAACGATGTTTTTGCTTCGTTAAATAATCGTGTTATTGATAATTCTGAGACTTTGACAGATGAAATTTCGAAAAACTTGGGTAAAGATGTATCTTTGAAAGTTATGAGAAATCAAGAGCTTATGGATTTTTCTATATACGCTCGCCTCGCTAGTGAGCATGGATCCGACCAAGGAGCTTTGGGAGTTGCACTTAAACAAAAGTTCATCTCCACCTTCTATGAGTGGTATAAGATGCCGTTTTATGGAGCAGTACAAGGGCTAAAAGATACTTATGGACTTGCAAGAGCGATTGTACCTGCTCTGTCGGATTTGGTAAGCTCTATTGTGACTAAACAAAGAGTCCCCGACGGTGTTGCTGGACCTGCTGGAATTGCGAAGGAGTCGTTTAAGTTTTGTTCTGATGTCTTGCCTTGTTTACAGTTTGCTGGCCTATTGTCGGTAAATTTAGCTGTATTTAATCTTTTGCCAATCCCAGCGCTTGATGGAGGAAGATTTGTTTTCATGCTTATCGAAGGAATTACCCGACGTAAAGTTAATCCAAAAATTGAACAGTGGATTCATTCTGTCGGTATGATTATGCTTTTGATATTAATTGTAATCGTGACCTTTCATGACATTTTCCCAGGAATAGTTGTTCCAAAATAATATTCAATTGCTATAGAGTGATTGATTGGCCAGGCTTGAGGGTATTTTGCAGAAGAAGAATAGCTAACTTTGATTCTACAGTGTCTTGAATCTCTCTTTGCAATGGCCTTGCTCCTAGGTCCTTATTGTAGCCATTTTTTACTATTGATTTAATTGTCTCATCTGAAAATATAACTTGAATTTTTCTTTGTTCGTATATATCTTGACTTATTTTTTTCAGCAGCATTTTAACGATTTTTTCAACGCTTTGAGGTGTGAGAGGTTTAAATAAAATTATATCGTCGAATCTGTTCAAAAATTCAATTCTGAAGTCTTGAGATAATATTTGCGGAATCTTATCTTTAATCTGCTTGTATTGGTCTGAGGAGGTGACTGTTTTGAACAATTCAGAGATCTCTGCTGTTTTTGCGTTGCTTGTTGCGATAATAATTGATTCGTTAAATCTAATAGTTTGTCCTAATCCATCTGTTAGTATTCCGTCATCCAGAACTTGCAAAAATAAATCTAAAATTTGAGGATGAGCTTTTTCGATTTCGTCGAGTAGAATTAACGAAAATGGTTGTTTTTTAATCTGTTCGGTTAAAGTTTGTACAGAGGTGCCTACGGTCGAGCCAATTAATCGTTCGATGCTTTGAATTTCTTTGAATTCACTCATGTCAAAGCGCAGCATCCGATTATCTGTTTGATAATAAATCCTCGATAGGGTTTTTGCCATTTCGGTTTTTCCTACTCCTGTTGGTCCTACAAACAAAAATGTGCCAATCGGTTTATTTTTGTTTCTGAGCCCAGCACGGTTTCGTCTTAGAGTTTTTGCTATAGCTACTGTCGCTTCAGTCTGATCGATGATGTAATTTTGAAATATAGACTCTAGGTTTAAAAGCATTGCCGCTTCACTTTTCTCTACATCACCTACAGGGATACGTAGAATTTCTTGGATAGTTTGGCTGATTTGCTGATTGGTAATCGGGATTCTCTTGCCATATATAGTATGCCAGAGCTGATTTTCAGAATAAGATTTTGTTCGAACAGATGAGACGGTATCTTGTAGCAATTTAATTGCTCTTTGTGGCATTGCATCTTCTTGAAAATATTCTAGTGAATAATTGTATATCTGTTGAATAGTCGGATATGGAAAAAATAGCTTATCTTTGTACTCATATTTTAATGTTTGATTGTGCAAAATGTGGGTTGTTTCGCCTGCATCTGTTTCAGATATCTTTATTGTTGTAAATTCATTTAAAAATGCTGGGGCCGTATTTTCTAATAAATGATATTCCCGTGGAGTCAACGATCCTATTATTTTTACAATTCCTGCGCCTATTGATTGTTGAAGTAATGAAAATAGGCTAATTTTGCCGTTTCCTGTTGTTTGTAAAGAGCTGCTAAAATCGTTTAGATAGAGAATAATATTCTTACTTCTTCTTAGTTCGCTAATAATATTTTGAACTCTTGATTCAAATGATTCGGATCCTTCGAGTATTCCCGCATAAAGTTTGCTGGTATCCAGTTGAACTATTCTTTTGCTCCAAAGTGGTCCTTTGATATGACCTGTTGCAATAGCTTGCGCGATTTCTTGTATTAGAGTATCTTTTCCAACTCCAATTTCTCCTATTAGCATAATGCTACTATTTTCTTGTTTTTGGATTGTGCTTTGAATTGATAGAATTAAATTTGTCCTAATTACTCGATCGTTGTTTTGACATGCTTGTGAGGTTAGATCCGTACTATATTGGTTTAGGACAGGGGTGACGGTTCCTTGCCAGGTACGGTTTGTTCCGCCTCCTGTAAATGTTAAATAATCTTCTTCCCAAATTTTTGGAGGATTGGCTTTTTGATGTTCAAACTCTTCCCAGTTTAGATATTTGTTTAGTAATTCTAAATCCAGCTCTTGTTTTTTTAATGGTATATCAAAAATTTCTTTATTGGATAATATTTGAGCGTAAAAAATGTGTATTGGCCTAATTTGACGAATATTGTGATCTTTTATAATTTGATTTAACTGGAGAAATAAATTATCGGTAGTTAAAATGCAATCTTTTATCTCTTCTATGAGCAGCTCGAGGTTTAGTATCAGTCTTTGCGAAAAATGCACGACTGAGGTTGACTTTGTAATCTCTTGGAAAAGAATCGATCCATTTTTTTGGTTAAAATATTTTCGAGTATTTTGGTCTGCAAAACAAATTAAATCTTTTGTCGCGTGTTTTTTAGGTAAAATCCGTTCGGATTTTTCTGAAGCATAAAATAAATAGTAGAAGATCGTCAGGAGTGGAATAATCAAAAATAATGGGAATTTTATTGATATCGGCAAGGCTGTAAAGAATAAAATCGGGATAAAATACAATATCAACGATGAAATTATTAAAAGTATCGCTCCAATAAAAATAATTGTGGTGCGAAAGATTAACGTCAAAAAGTGCCCGATTATTGATTTGTCGCCAAAAATTGGCGTAAAAAAGTATCTGAAATTTAATTCTAATCCAAAGATATCTTCTAAGATAATTAACAAATTATTGATAAACCTAAGCTGCGCTAATGGAGCTCTAACAAAATACCAGTTGAGAAACGATTTCATATGAATCTAGTGTAATGTGAAGCGGCTTGAGAGTAAAGATGATCGGTGATAGAATGGGATAGTTGTATGCATTGATAATGCATTATTGTGTTCTTGGATTCTTAGCTCAGTTGGTTAGAGCGCCACATTGACATTGTGGAGGTCAGAGGTTCGAGTCCTCTAGGGTCCACGAAGAATCTTGAAATGTTTTTTGGATAGAAGTATAATTATTTTAACTTAAGATGAGAGGGAAAAGGTAGTGCGTGGGTAGGGAGAGCGGCTCATGACTGAAAATCCGCTGTACACGTAACTTTTCGAGGGACCCCTTAGGTGTAAGTTAATCCACAATACGGATAAAATAAGCCTTATGAGATCGCGCAATTAATGCGCGATGACAATGAGGGAATCGAAGTGGAACCACGGTAATCATAACCGTCTTCGAGCATTATAATTAGTGCTCGTGGGCGGTTTTTTTGTAATTAACAATAAATTTTGGTGATGAGGAGAAAATATGAATAATAATGACGAAAAATTAGAACAATTAAGACATTCTTGTGCGCATTTACTTGCAGCCGCTGTTTTGGAACTGTACCCAGACGCAAAGCGAACTATCGGTCCATCAATTGAAAATGGATTTTATTATGACTTTGATTTTGGAGATATTAAAGTCTCCGATGATGATTTGATTAGAATAGAACAAAAGATGAGAGAAGTGGTCAAGAGTTGGAAAGGATTTGAGCGCGAAGAAATTAGTGTTGACGAAGCAAGAAAGAGATTTGTTGATAATCCATATAAATTGGAGCTAATAGAGGAGTTTTCAAAAGACGGCCAGACTTTAAGTATTTATAAAAGTGGTGATTTCTCTGATCTGTGTCGAGGAGGTCACTCAGATAATCCACAAAAAGATTTAATTGCGTTTAAGCTTTTGTCTTTAGCTGGTGCTTATTGGCGCGGTAACGAGAAAAATAAAATGTTAACAAGGATTTATGGAACTGCTTTTGAGACTAAAAAAGAGTTGGATGAGTATTTGGCTAAGCAGGAAGAAGCAAAAAAACGAGATCATAGAAAACTCGGACGTGAGCTAGACCTGTTTGTCTTTTCTGATCTAGTAGGAAAAGGATTGCCGATGTTTACGCCACGCGGTACGATTCTACGAGAACTTTTGAACGATTATTCGCAGAAACTGCGTTTACAAAAAGGGTTTCAACGTGTGTGGACTCCTCATATTACGAAAAACGATTTATATAAAGTTTCTGGACATTGGGATAAATTTGGCGATGAATTGTTTCTGGTGAAGAGTCAGGAGTCGACGGACCAGATGGTTATGAAGCCTATGAATTGTCCTCATCATCAACAGATATATGCAGGACGCCCTCATAGCTACAAAGAACTGCCTATTAAATATATGGAAACGACCACGGACTACCGCGATGAAAAAGCAGGTGAACTAAACGGACTTTCCCGCGTGCGTTCTGTCACTCAGGACGATAGCCATACATTTTGTACGCCAGAACAAATAGAAGATGTATATAGTGAGATGATAGGTATTGTAAAGACATTCTACGAGACCGTTCATATGCCACTCAAGGCACGGCTTTCGTTTCGCGATCCATCACATCCTGAAAAATATCTAGGAGAGCCCGAGCTTTGGGACAAGGCACAGAGTATACTTCTTGAAATCGCCAAGAAGCATGAGTTGGATTACTATATGGTTGAAGGAGAAGCTGCGTTTTACGGACCAAAGATTGATTTTATGGGAATCGACGCCATCGGTCGTCAATGGCAGGTAGCTACACCACAACTGGATTTCGTTCAACCTGAGAGGTTTGGTCTGAAGTATACAGATGCTGACGGTACAGAGAAAACGCCGGTGATGATCCATTTTGCTCTTATGGGTTCGATAGAACGTTTTCTTTCGGTCTATATCGAACACACGGCCGGAGTATTTCCAGTATGGCTTGCACCGGTTCAGGTAACAGTAATTCCTATTGCCGATAGGCACGCTGAGTATGCTGAAAAAGTCGCTGAAGAGCTGAGACTTGAAAATGTTCGAGTTGAAGTCGATAGTAGATCTGAAAGTATGCAATCAAAAATACGTTTGGCTCAGACCCAGAAGGTGCCCTATATGCTTGTAGTCGGAGACAAGGAGATTGAAGCGCAATCTGTTGCCGTAAGAACTAGAAGTGGGGAAAATGGGGGAGAGCAGTCAGTTAGTGAATTTAAGGATTTAATTATAAATGAAATAAAGGAGAAAAAATAGAATGGCAATTGGTGGAGAAAGTATAGATCTTGAACTTGAGGATGTTGCTTGGGTTATACCTGGCATAGTTGGATTTAAGCCTCCTCAATCGATGAAGAGAAGGATAGAGAGATCGGATTTTTACGTATGCTGTGTTTCGGCATAATATAAACGTTGTAAACGGTTTTACTGATAAACATGGAAAGATGTTAGTAGGTGATCCAGATGAAGATGATTCTCAAGATCCAAGTTTAGAATAACTTTTTAATATATATTGTTTTAAATAATTCTTAGAAGCGTTTAGTTTTGTCCCATTGCAATGGGTTTTGGTGCGTGGTAGAATTTTATAAGTTTTTATACCGTGTAAGTGTGGTATTTGGCCGTTTTTACGGTTCAAGAGAGGGAGATATAGCTAATAAGTTTTACAAAATTAACCAGTTCATCAAAGCTCCACAAGTGCGGGTTTTGGATGCGACTGGAAAGCAGCTTGGGGTTTTGTCGACTGAGGAAGCGCTTAAAATGGCGATTGACCAAGGTCTTGATTTGGTCGAAGTTTCAGGAGGGGCAACACCACCGGTTTGCAAGATAATTGACTTTAAAAAGTTTAAATATCTTGAGAGTAAAAAGGTTGCTGACTCTAAGAAGGCTGCAAAGCAGGTTGAGACAAAGGAAATTCGGTTGCGTCCTTTTACTTCTGACAATGATCTTGATGTTAGATTGCGAAGAATGAAAGAGTTTTTTGAGGATGGTAATCGAGTTAAGGTTGTGGTAAAATTCATTGGTCGTGAAATGGCGAGGCCTGAGTTTGGACATCAACTAATCAAAAAGATCACAGCGTTTGTTGAAGGAACTGAACTCGGAAAGCTGGATCGTCCAGGAAGATTTGAAGGAAAAAATTTAGTAGTTTCGTATTCGCCGGTCAAATAGGAAGAAAAATTATATGCCAAAAATGAAGACAAAGAAATCAATTTCAAAGAGAATTAAAGTAACTGGCACAGGAAAGCTGATGCATTACTCAAAGGGAAACAATCATATTAAGACTCCAAAATCGGCTTCAAGATTGCGACGTCTCGCTAAGGCTAAGCCAATAACTGGAAAGATGGAGAAGAATTTTAAGAAGTTGTTGCCTTATATATAGAAAGATTTATGTCACAAAAGGTAGAGAATATCTTAAAACGCCAGATGGTAAATATTTTGATGAATTCGGCGCTGATGTTCAGCCAGATGTGGTTGAAAAAAGTTGCGAAGGAGAACCAGTTAAAAGTGATGAAAGTAAATAATTAGTTAAGTAGGAGAATTTATGGCTAGAGTTAAAAGAGGGATGACCTCTAAAGGAAGACACAAGAGATTATTAAAGCGTACCGAAGGGTATCGCATGACAAACAATCGTCTCGTACAGAGAGCACGAGAGGCAGATTTGCATGCTGGTCAGTATGCTTTTGCAGGTCGCAAAATGAAGAAGCGTACAATGAGATATTTGTGGATTGCTCGTATTAATGGAGCTTTACGTGAGCAAGGACTTAAATATAGTACATTTATGAATGTATTAAAGAAAAAGAATATAATGCTTGATCGCAAAATGCTTTCAATGATGGTTTTGGAAGATCCAAAAGCCTTTACAAATTTGGTGGGAATGGTCAAGTAGCTTTTAGATAATTGCTTTTGACTTTAGTCTCATATCTGAAACAAATGTTTTAGGTGTGAGACTTTTTTTGTCATAGCGTAGATTTAATTATTTTTATATAATCAAAAAAGTTTATGAAAGAAACATTAAAAAAACTTTTGGAAGCAACACTTGAAAGATTGCAGAGTAGTTCGGATCTAACAGCTGTTGATAAATTTAAATTTGAAATTCTTGACAGAAAAGATAGCGAATATGCCAAAATTTCAATGCAGATGCGTGATTTATCGAAAGAAGAGCGCCCTGAGATGGGGAAGTATCTAAATGAAATTAAACAACAACTTGAGACAGGATTTTCAGTAAGGATCAATGAATTAAAACATGCTAGATTATCAATTCTTGAAACTGTGGAGCATGAAGATATGACTTTCCCAGTTGCTAGTGCGCCAACTGGACATATTCATCCAATTACTCAAGCATATTTTGAAATTGTTGAGATTTTTGGAGAAATGGGATTTTCGTTTGCAGAAGGACCAGAAGTTGAGTGGTTTTGGTACGCTTTTGAATCCTTGAATATGCCAATCAGCCATCCTGCTAGCGATGATTTTGAAACATATTACGTTAAACATCCTGAACATGATGAGCACGGTCGAATGGTATTGAGGCCACACACCTCACCTGTTCAAATTCGCTCAATGCAAAATCAAAAACCCCCGATTCGAGTGGTTGTCCCCGGCAAAACTTATAGACCAAACTATGATGTTTCGCACACACCGATGTTTCATCAATTTGAAGGGCTTTTGGTTGATAAAAATGTTTCGATCGGAACTTTGGTTGGTACTCTAGATTATTTTGTCAAGAAATTTTTTGGAAGTGATCAAAAGGTCCGAATTCGTCCTTACCATTTTCAATTCACAGAGCCGTCTTTTGAAGTAGACATCTCTTGTTCTATATGTGGCGGCGAAGGCTGTAGGCTTTGCAAAGAGGGTTGGCTAGAACTAGGTGGATGCGGAATGGTTCATCCTGTTGTTTTGGAAAATGGCGGTGTTGATTCAAGTGTTTATAATGGTTTTGCTTTTGGGTGGGGAATTGAGCGCTGCGTGAATATTCGATCGGGTATTCCTGATATTCGTATGATTTATGAGGGTGAATTGAGATTATTGGAGCAATTTTAATATGTTAGTACCTTTATCTTGGTTACGAGAGTATGTTGATATTTCTGGGATTCCAGTTCAGGAACTGCGGAAAAAAATGTCGTCTTCGGGCTTGGCTGTTGAGAGACAACATATTGTTGGAGATAAACTTGAGAATATAATAATTGGTCAAATTGTTGAGATGACGAAGCATCCCGACTCGGATCATTTGTGGGCTTGTCTAGTAAAGCTGCAAAATGAAGATCAAAAAGAGACTGTTCAAATTGTGACAGGCGCGCAAAATATTTTTAAAGATGCAAAGATACCGGTAATACTTTCTGGCGATGTTTTGCCAGATGGATCGAAAATTGAAACGACCTTACTTCGAGGAGTGGAGTCAAACGGAATGATGTGCTCAGAAAAGGAATTGGGTTTGGGTGAGAGTCATGAAGGAATAATGATTCTTGATAATGACGCGACTGTTGGGCAAAAATTGATTGAATATTTGGGACTTCCCGATGTCGTTTTTGATATTGAAGTTACTTCAAATCGAGGTGATTGTCTTTCGATGGTCGGAATTGCGCGTGAAGTCGCTACGCTTTTTAGTAGAACGTTGAAGTGGCCTGAATTGAAAACAACGACAGCAACTGCTCCAAATTCCACGAAAATAAAAGTTGAAATTGAAGATCAAAACAAGTGTATGAGATTTTCAGCGGGTTTATATGATGGTTTTGTCCTAGGAAATTCTCCTATTTGGATGCAACAAAGACTTCTGCGCGCTGGGATGAGGCCAATTAATAATATAGTAGATATTTCTAATTACGTAATGCTAGAGCTGGGTCAGCCGACACATGCATATGACGCGAGTCAAATTTCTGATATGCATTTTATTGTTAGAACGGCAAAAACTGGTGAAGAACTGCAAACATTGGACAAAAAGCAGTATAAATTGGAAGAGTCGATGCTTTTGATTGCCGATCCGACAAAGAATCTCGGCGTAGCCGGAATTATGGGCGGGGATTCCAGTAAAATCACTGACCAAACCCATACTTTGATTTTGGAAGCTGCAAACTTTGATCCAATTAATATTCGTCGTACTGGAATGAAACTTGGGATCCGTTCTGACGCGATTATAAGATTTGAAAGAGGCGTTGATCCTGAGCTAGTTGCTATTGCAATGAAACGAATTAATTATTTGTTGTCAAAGTATACTCGTGCTAATTTATCCAGTGATTTGGTCGATGTTTATCTAAATAAAGCGGTTACGGTTGAAGTTAGTTTAGCATCTAAAAAACTTGAGATTTATCTTGGTAAACGAATAACTTTGGGAGAGTCTGAAAATATCTTGAATGGTCTGGGCTTTAATACAATTGGAAAAACTGATGGTGGTGCGGAATGGATAATTACTGTTAGTGTTCCATCGTGGCGATCAAGAGATGTTTCGATTGAAGAGGATTTAATCGAAGAAGTTGCAAGAATGCATGGTTACGATAATATTCCTATGATTAGACCAACTGGAGAAATGCCAATTGTTGTAAGCAATAAAAGATTGAAGATTAAAAAGTTAGTTCTTGAATCTATGAAATCGAACAATTATCAGGAGATTCTAACGTATTCGTTTAATAGTCGCTCCGAAATTGAAATGAGTGGTTATAAAGTCGAACAAGCTTTGGAAATGGTGTCTCCGCTCTCTGAAGAGCATCGGTATATGAGGCTTTCGCTTTTGCCTAATCTTTTGTCGGTATTAAATAAAAATACATTTTTGGGTAGGGAAATTAAGATTTTTGAATTGTCTTCGGTTTATCATAGGTTTTTATATCCGATACTTCCTGACGAGGCTGTCGGACTGGCTTTGGAGCCTATCTATTTTTCAGGATTGATTGGTGGAAAAGATTATAATTTTGAATATAGTTATAAAAATGTTTTAGGAGTTATAGAATCCGTATTTAATCAAGTCGGAATTAAGAAACTGAAACTTTCGCAGGATAAAACCCAATTAAAAAACTTTCCAAGTCATGAGATGTTCCATCCTGGAAGAGTCGGCTTGATTTTATTAGAAAATGCTATAGCTGTAGGTTTGTTTGGAGAAATTCATCCAAGTCTTCAAGAAAGATTGGGTCAGTCTGAACCGTGCTTTATGTTTGAAATTCAATTCCAGCCAATTGTGGAGGCTACCAGTATAGTTTCAAAGTTTAATCAGTATTCGATTTATCCCGCAACTACTGAAGCAATTTCATTTATTATGGATGATAAAGTTAATGTTGGCGAGATTGTCGATGCTCTTTCCATTTTAGATCAGAGGATTTCTGAAATTAGCGTAGGAAAACCATATAAAGGTGATCAGATCGCTAGAGGTATGAAAGCTGTTACTCTGACATTTGTGTTTCAATTAAACGATGGGTCTATTTCTGAAAAAATTTCAACTGAAATTCGAGAAAAGATTGTTAGATGTTTAGAAACTAAATTCTCAGTTAAAGTTCGTAGTTAAATAATGATCTAATAAATTATTACCTAACATTAACTGTTATTGCTTTTGAACTGGTATTTCCTTTATTGTCAGTTGCTTCTACTCTTAATCTGTGAGTTCCAGCCTGATCGTTTCTGAATGTTACTTGGTGGCTAAGTGGGGAAGATTTTGTCGTTTTTAATAAGTTAAAATCGTCTTGATATAGCTTTACATCAATTATCTGTGCGTCTCCTTTTGGATTTATGTCTGCTGTAAAATTGAAAACAAATGGAACATTCGCTTGATCAGGAATATCTCGAATTGAAATATCAGGAGCATCCTTGCTAGCCCCGCCTACCGAACTAAGCCCGCGATAAGCGTCTCCTTCTGGACAGTCGCCTACGCATTGACCTGGCTTGTTG
>Ga0163144_10013182_pt1 | contig 17285 bp, 9 predicted proteins | sample OliLak19BULKMAT1_FD_123175 | JGI IMG/M metagenome (GOLD analysis project Ga0163144, IMG submission 123175) | Freshwater microbial mat bacterial communities from Lake Vanda, McMurdo Dry Valleys, Antarctica - Oligotrophic Lake LV.19.BULKMAT1 | ecosystem: Environmental > Aquatic > Freshwater > Lake... | reverse complement strand
TGACGACCGCGGATGTCAGCCCCCCCCGCGCGCGTCATCGCATCACACGCTCGATGATCGTCTGCGGCATGAGCGCCAGGCCCTGATCGGAGCACGGACCACAGGTCACGCGAAACGGTATGGTTCCGGGGAAGAGCACTGCGAGTGAGTCGGCGCGGAGTCCGCGGTCGCGGATGACGGTGTAGCGGCCACCGAACCGCGGTCCGTTGAGCGCGTAGAGCGACAGCAGCGCCGCGCCGCCATCCGAGCGCGGATCTACCGCTAGCACGATCCGTTGCCCCGGTGGGGCAAGTGCGGCTACGCGCCCGTACGTCGCATCGACGCCGCGGCTCCACGTATGAGCAACGATGCCGCGTCCCACGATGATGCAGAGCCCCACAAGGCCGATTTGGAAGGCCACCGTCCGCCAGCGGGCCCGTAGAAGATCGTGCTGCAGCAAAAGGATCACCGTGCTGGCGGCGAACAGCGGGAGGACGTCGTAGTAGAAGCGGGTGCCGCGGTAGAACCAGAGGCTGTACACCGCCACGACGAGCACGATGCCGGCCACCCACCAACGAAGCGGCGGTGTGAGCGGCGGGCGGGGGCGTATAGCGAGCAATGGGAGCGTGATTCCGATCGGCAGAAAGGTGATGAGCAGCGCGAGTGCGCCGACGACCGTGAATTCCAGCCCCATCACAGGCGTGAAGGTCACTATCTCCGGCTCGATCTTCCCCGATGCACCCCAGTTCAGATAGCCGCGCTGCCCGAAGCCGAGTTGATTCAGTGTGCCGTGGACGAGACTGTAGCCGAAGCGGTGCCACGAGCCGTTCATCACCTGATTCCCGAAAAAGACCAGCGCAGTCGGCAGGGCAAACCCTAGGATCAGCGCACTGCGCGAAGCCAAGAGGGTACGTGTGATGCCGTGGCGGGCCGGCCAGAACGCACGGATCGCAACGATGGCTCCGAGGACGATCGCGGTCAGCGGTCGCACGGCGAAGAGGGCGCCGCCGGAGAGACCGCAGAGCCAGAGTGCCACGGCGGCGCGCGTACCGGTGCTCGCGAGGCCGATTTCTAGGGCCAGCGCCGCACCGACTACGAACGCCGTACTCGCCGTGTGCGACAGGTAGGTCCACGAGGTTGGCGCAAGCACAGGCGAGAGGCCGACGCATAGTGCGGCGAGAATGCCGGCGCGCGGGCCGGCCTCGCGTTGCGCCAACGCGCCGGTCCCGACCGCCGCAAGCAGCGCCATTAGCGGGCCGACGAATCGCTCGAGGTTCCATTGCATCGGCAATGCGAGCAGCGTCGGCCATCCCATCGGATACTGGCCGACGAACCGTCCGCCCGAGAACCAGCCGAGGGAGATGGCGTGCAGGGCCTCCTGCCCGGCGGGATACCGTCCGACCGGATCGCCATGCGCAAGCAGGTCACCTTGGAGCAGGTACCACATTTCGTCGACGAGGCGAGCGTGGCTGGTTGTAAAGGCGACTTCGCCCCCGAGCAGTACCACCGCAAGCAGCACGATGACGGCGGTCCACGTGCCTCGGCCGGGATTGCCTTCATCCACACCGGCCTCGCTATCGAGCCAAACCAGCAACCACGCACCGCCTAGCAGCAGGGTGGCCGCCGAGGGGAGCCACTTGTAAAGCGGGTCACCGAGCACCGTGCCGATGCCGCCTACAGCCGCAGTCCCGGCGATGACCATGGCGGCGATACGGACACGCTGCTGTCGAGCCGCCGCCGAACGGGCGAGGAGGAAGCTCAGACCGAAGACTGCGGCCGCAGCCGGGGCCAGTAACCGTATTCGCAGCAGGCCGCCTTCGGAGGCGCCCAGCAGGAGGGCGGTGACGACCGTGAAGGCCCAAGTCAGAGATCGTCCGGATCGGGTCAGCATTCTGGCGCCTTCGTTCGGGTCAAAGTGCGGCCGGTTTTCGCATGCTCTTCGGCGGGAATGCCGGTGATCGGAAAGCCGACATTAGATCAGAAAACCGCGTCCGCATTCATGTCGCCGCGCGACACGGTCCAGTCGGCGAGCACACTCACGCCGGGGAGGACCCTGGTGGCGTCGCGGACGAGAAACTGCAGGTTCCCGCCAAATCGCACGTAGCCGCGCGACGGCAGGAGCGCGGCGCAGGCGGCAGCACTCGGACTCACGAGCAGCGCATCAGCGCCGATGCGCCGCGCTGCCTGCTCGGCCCCCGCGAGCAATGCAAGGCCGTCGTCTGGCCGGCGCGCGTCGTAGACGAGATCGGAGAGCGTCGCGACACGGATGCCGCGCAACCGCGGATCGCCGTCGACGCGCGGACGGCGGACCACGGCGATGCCGCGCACTGCACCGCCGGTGTGCAACTGCACGGCGACGTATGCATCGTCCGCGCCGTGCGGGTAGCGCGGCAGGAGGTAGGCGGCGTCACGTACGGCAACGAGTCCGAGGCTCGGCGCGCACGCGCCCCAGAGTCCGTCGAGTTCGGCGGAAGTGGGGAGACCCTCTGCGATGCCGCGCATCGAGGCGTGTCCGCCACGCAGCAACGTGACTGCCGAGATGCCGGCTCCGAGCACCATGCCGCCAACATCGGCGATGCCGGGGAGTTGCGCCAGTTGCATACCACGCCGTACGATCTGCGGCAGCCCACCGCCGCCGACGGCGTCGAGGTCGATGCGGCGAAGCACGCGCCCCGGACGCAGCAGACGGATCCAGTTGGGTACGGTACCGATGTGCGCAAAGCCCACGGCCTTGAACAGACGCTGCGAGGCCTCCGCTACGGTCAGCGAAAGGAGCAGTTCGGTCGTTTTGGCCGCTTCCTTCAGCAGCATGAATCCAACCGGGCCGTTCCGGCACTCCGGCCGCACCATGAAGCCGATGAGCCAATGGCCGTTCCGCAGCCCTGCGGATGTCTGCACCTGCACCGGAATCGTACTGAGGTGCCCCAGAATGCGTTCGCCTTGCAGCACCAGCCAGGTCGGAATCTCCTCGCCTGGGGCAACCACGTTGCGCGCAGCCTCCCGGGCCCGGGAAGCCGCTACCGACTCGGTGGTGGCCGTGCCGTCCCAGATGTCGCGATAGAACGTCGTCAGCGCCTCGAGATGCTGCGGGCCGTACCGGGCGATGATGATCGCACCGGCACCGATGTCCGCAGCGGCGTCGGTCACGCCATGCCCCGATCGGCAAGCAGTTTCTTGATGGCGGCCACGCTCGTGACCTGCATGCTCTCTTCGGGCGAGAGCGTGACGCCGTAGGTGCTCTCGAGTTCCATGAGGAGCGTGATGTGCCCGAGCGAATCCCATTCGGCGAGCGACTGATTTGACGTCGTGTCCGTCACGACGGACGGCGGTACGCCGAAAGTACGGGCGACGAGATCTTCCGGACGCGTCATCATCTATTCCTGAGTGATCCAAGTAGGGTGTGCGATCCCGCCGTTCGGCAGGTCGAGGGTCCAGCGTTCCACGCCGTCGGTCGTGCCGTCGTCCGACTGCACGAAACCGTGCCGGCGATAGAGGTCGAGCGCCGGGGCGTTCTTCTTCGTGGCGATGAACTCGCCTTCGAGTCGCATGGCCCCCGCCGCGATCGCCTCGGCACTGATCGCCGCGAGCAGCGCGGTCTCGATGCCGTAGCCGATCACGCGGCAACTCATCAGGAAGCTGTCGATGATCCAGCGGCCGTCTGCGATGCGGACCAGGCCGACCGCCACGAGACCATGCTCGCCGAACTTGTCGCCCGCGCGAAGCGTCCACTGGCGCCAGTCGGCGGCGCCGCGCATGCGCTGCAGGTCGGCCTGCTCATGCCGACGGGTAGTGACGTTGAACTGATTGGTACGTTGGAACAGCTGCGCGACGCGGCCGATGCTCGCATCGTCGATCGGCGCCAGCCCGATGCGCACGTCGAGCGACTGCAGGTAGCTGTCGAGGGAAACGGTGGTGTCGCGCTCCACGTCGCGCTGTCGGTTGGTGCGGTACTGCTCCACGCGCGCACGATCTTCCTCGGTCACGTCGAGCACTTGGAGCTGCGGCAACGTCTCGAGGGTTTCGCGGTAACGCGCCGGATCGGTCGGCATCTCGACGGTCAGTACATGCGGAAGCAGTTGACGCATCAGCTCACGCTCATCGGGGTTGTCATCCACGAAGATCAACGAGTCCACGCCGATGTTCAGTTCCTTCGCGATGCTCGCGAGGTTCTCCGGCTTCGGTTGCCAATTGATCCGGACCGCCGAAAACATCGCCTCCTGCAGCACCATCGACTTGTGAGTGCGGATCGCCTCGAGCGCATCGTCCGGATTGTTCTTGGAGCAGACGGCGAGGAGGATGCCGCGGGCCGGGAGTGAAGCCAGAAACCGCTGGAACTCGACGAACTCGGCACCGGGGGACGTATGACCGAGGCGGATGCCGTGCATGCCGTCCTCGCCGATGACGCCGCCCCACAGCGTGTTGTCGAGGTCGAGTACCACGCACTTGCGAGTCAGGCCCTTGATCGGCGCCAGATGCCGTGCGTAGGTGCGCGCCAGTTCGGGCATCGCGGCCGGCGGGAGCCGCAGCGCCGCGAGATGGCGCAGCTTCCCCGCATCCATACCGGCGCCGCTGCGGGTGAGCACAGCCGTCACGTCCAGCAGATACGTACGCGGAATCGCGTGCAACGCCTCGGCAAGACGGGCATTCAGCGCCGCGAGCCATGCGCTGCCGGCGGGCCCATCGCGTCCCTCCACATCGCCGCGGCCGATGAAGACCGAGTGGAATGCATGCACGAGGATCGGCTTGCCGGACCAAGCGACATATTCGCGCGCCGCATCGGCGACGCGTTGCACGGCTAGGTCCGCCGCTGCGGCGAGCGTCGAGGCGAGAGAACGGTCGGCGAGGTCGGGGAGTAGGTCATCGAGGGCGACCGCGAGGATCGCCAGATCAGGGTCATGGCGACGCAGGGCGGCGCCGGGGTCGATCACTTCACGTGCCCACGTGTCAAAAGGCGCGTTGTACACGTCTGGGACGAAGCCGAGGCGGCGCAATTCGAGGTCGAGGTACGGCAGCACGTGATCGAGGGTGAAGCTACCCAAAAGGGCGACCCGTGCGATGGGCTGCAGCGGGTCATCCGCGAGTCGCTTGCGCTGGCGACTGATCCACTGGGCCGTGGCGAGGGTGGTATCCGCTCCGCCGAGCGCGCTGAGCAACGCATGGGCCCGGGCAGCATCGCCCGACTCGATCGAGTGTTGGGCGGCGCTTCGCAGCGCCGGTGTCTGGCGATGATGCGGGTGCTCCGCTTGAGCAAAGAGGGCCTCCAGCAGCACCGGGCTCCGCTCGCCGACGGTGAGCCGATCCACGAGGGTAGCGAGTGCCGTCACGGGAGCCTCGTGCCGGAGCGAGGTCACGAGTCGGTCGATTGCGCCCCCGTCCGATGCGGCCGCCACACCGAGGCAGGCGTCCGCCACGAGCGTGCGAGTGTGGCGGCTCAACGACGGCAGATCGATGACGCCATCCTGCACCAGTCGCCAGAGAGTGCTCGGCTCGTGACGCGCGAGGGCGGCAAGCCGGCCCTCGCCCGTCTGATCGGCAGCCTCGAGCGCCTGCGCAATCGCCGCTTTTACCGTCGGAGAAAGTGCGGAGGGGGTACCAGCGGTCATGCGTCAGCTCGGGCGGCAGAGTCCGGATCAGGTGCCGTCGCGCGGGAGCCGCACGGCAGGAACCTTTGCGGAGTAGCAAGGCGTGGGCCAGTTCGTATGCCGCTCATGTGCGCGCAATCAGTTCAATCAGCTGCAGGTTCGGCAGCATCAGAAAGGTGATTCGCCGGCCTCCGAACGCGACGGCCGCAACCGGGGGAACGACGATGCGGGCCCGTTCCGCCGTGAAGTGCGCCACGCCTTGGTCCAAGTCTTCGGCTTCCCAGGCCAGGTGGTACATCCGGATCCCTTTGCGGAGCCACGGCGCGACGGTGGTACGGTCGGAGATGTCGGCGAGCAGCTCCAGCCTTGGGCCGCCACCGACGAGAAATCGGCCGCTGATCCCCTGCACAGGATCCGTGAAGTCTGCCCCCTCGATGGCATAGCCGAGCGTCGCGTGGTAGCGCGTCTCGGCGTCCAGATCGCGGCAGGCCACCCCGATGTGATGGAAATGCAGGCCGATGGCGGCGAATGCGTCGCTCACGAAGTCTCCTGGAGGGCGTGGGGTGCAGCAACAAGCCAGCGGCACACCGACACTCGGCTCAACGTCCAGCAGGTGGCGCCGAACAGCAGGCCGACGAGCACGGCCAACATCGACTCCACGGGGCTTACCGGCAACCCGAAGCGAGCCGGGACGATCTGCAGCGCCGCGATGGCGGTCAGCAGCCAGATGAGCGCGTGCAGGCGCATCGCCGGTCCTCCAGCACGGTCGGCCGCTGCGAACCAGCCGCCGGCTGCCGCGAGCAAGCCCAGCCAGACCGCACCGAACCATCGGGCTTGGGCGGGCGTCGGCGAGACGCGGCTGAAGGGAACCAGCAGTCTCCAGCCCCAACCGGGGCCGAGAGGGACGCGCACACGCTGCTCGGTGCCGCCCGTGCGGGTCACGACTTCGTACCACCCGCGTCGAAGTCCTCCCGCGATAGTCGCAGGTTGGCGGTCTCGCCCGAGTCCGGGTACCGGAACACGGATCGTCGGCCAGCCCAGTCGAGCCTCTTCGGCCCTGAGCCGCACGCGCAAGTGCACGCCATCGCCGCGCTGCCCGAGTAGTAACTGCTCGCGCTCCTCGCCGTCGAAGATCGCGGCGATCGGCGCGACGCCGGCCGTAGCGGCACCCGTCACGATGCGCGTCGCGAGCCACGGCGCTCGCCGGACGACGTCGGCCTGCGCCTCGGACATCGGGCTGCTCGGGAGGGAGCTTCCGTCGGCGACCTGCGCGTCGAGCAGAGTACCGGTGAACCGCGTGTACTGCGGGAGATCCGGCTGGCGCTGGCCGTACCAGATGGTGCGGGTGAGGGCGGGCTGCATGAGCCAACTCGTGAGCGTCGTCACGGTGAGGAAGATGAGCGGGACGGCCCAACGTGCGAGGCGAAGCTGCCGCGGCGTCGGTGCGAGCAGACGCGGGGCCCAGCGCGCCAGCTGAGCCCCGAGCGTGGTTCCCAGCGTGTTGGTGAGCAGATCGCTCAGGGTGGCATCGCGCCCCGGGAGCACCCACGCCTGGATAGTTTCGATGACGAGCGACACGCCCACGCCGACGCCTAGCGCCCTTCGCGTGGAGCGGCCGGTCAGTCCGAGCGCCAACCCGAGCGGAATGAAGAGCCCCACATTGCAGATCACATCGACGAGCCCGAACGTGCCGCAGATGAGACAAGTGATTCGCGTCCCCGCCGCTTCCGCCACGGCGCTCGGCTCCGGCCGGAGTGTCAGCAGCACGATCACGAGCAGAGCGACGGCGCCGAGCGCGCTTGGCACCCACGGCGTCAGCCCCGGCAACGGCCGGTGATCGTCTTCGCGGCACTTCCCGAGTCGCTTCATCTGGCGTGGACGCCCGTCACTGCGCGTGTGGACGATCTCGGCGAGCAGGAGACCGAGTATGCCGCGCTCATGGTGGAGCGCCGACGCCATGCATTTGCAGCCGGCCGACGTGCGGCGCGGCTTGCGCTGACGCAGTTGGGGCTTGCCGTGGCAGATCTTCCACGAGATGCCCTGCGTGCGCCGATCTGGCCCGGCGGAGTCCTCGGTGCGATCACGCACTCGGATCGTCTGGCCGGTGCCGTAGTGGCACGCGCCGGTTCGGTGCAGGGCCTCGGGCTCGACGTAGAGGAGATCGGCCGCGTCGGCGATGATGTTGCGGAGCGCATCTGCACGGTGGCCGAGTGGCGCGTGCTGGCGGGACTGCCTGCTGACGTGCGTCGCCAGCGTGCGGCGCTCACGTTCTCGGCGAAGGAGTGCGTGCACAAGGCGTGGGCGCCGATCAGCGGCGTCACACTGCCGTTCGAGGCCGTCGAGATCGAAGTGCTGTCGGCCTCGCGGTTCTGCGTCCATCCGCGTGATTTGCGTCTCATGCCATGGCCGAGCAAGTGCTGGAGCGGCTGGTACGGCATCGCGGATGGCGCCGTAAGGACGCTGTTGCAGCTCATGCCGGAGTGAGCAGGGGGAGCCGTGTGCGACGCTCACCGGTGAGCGTATACCACGCTTCGGCGATGGCGGGCGCCACCGGCGGCAACGCGACTTCGCCGAGACCTTGCGGCGCCTCCGTGCTCGGCAGGAAGTACACGTCGAGCTGTGGTGTACCGGCGATGGTGAGCAAGCCGTACGCGCCAAAGCGCCGTGTCCGCGGCTGATGTGCCGCGTCGGCCTCGGTTTGTTCGCGCAGGGTCGAGCTGAGTCCCATCAGCAGCGCACCCTCGATCTGTGCGCGTGCACCGTCCGGATGTACGATGCGGCCCCCGTCGACGACGGCAATCAAACGGCTGACGCTCGGCTCGCCACCGATGTCGCGCACTTCCGCCACGACGCCGCACCAGCTCCCTGCTTGCGCATGCAACGCACATCCCACCGCAGCATGCGCATTGCCCGGAGCCGGCCAGCCGCTGCGCCCACGGAGGACCTCCAGGACGCGTCGCGCTCGGGCATCATCGAGATGACGCAACCGGAAGTCGATTGCATCTGCGTGAGCGCTCGCCGCAAGTGCGGAGACGAGGGACTCGATTGCGAAGCAGGCAGGGCCGCCGTCAACGGCCCGCCAGAGCCCGCTCGGCATCTGCTCGTTGAGCGGCTCCCATCGGATATCGCGCTTTGGTGCGCGATAGGGCATCGCCGCCGCTGCTGCTCCGCCGCCTCCACCTTGCATCACGTGGTGCCACGCCGTCATTGTACCCTCGCGACTCAGCGTTCCACCAATGGCGTGTCTGCTCGGTGCGCGCACGGGATCCAACGCAAAATCCTCCTCGCGAGTCCATTGCAGCCCGACCATGAGGCCGGGGATCGCTTGTGCGAGGTGCACGGCTTCGCGAATGATGGAGGTATCGACGCCGCGTCCGAACGCCCCGCCCGCATAGGTCGTGTGCAATCGTATGGACGAGGAGGAGAGTCCCGCTGCTGCCGCGGCTGACTCCCGGGCTGCGGTCTGATCCTGAGTGCTGCACCAGACCTCGCACAACGCGGACGTCCATCGCGCCGTGCAGGACTGAGGCTCCATACTGGCATGGAGGAGGGCCGCCGATTCGATCGCAAGCGTGACGGTACCTGCGGGGACGGCCGGCAATGCGCCGGACGCAGGGTGCTTCAACACCTGCGGTGATGCAGTCCAGACGATCTCGAGCAGGGCAGCGGCGCGCCTCGCCGTCCACGTATCCTCGGCAATAACGCCAACGCCCGTCGGCAGCGGGACAACGGCGCGGACGCCCCGCAGAGCACGAGCGGCGCGGTCATCGATGCGGGAGGCACGGGAAACTCCATCGGCCGCACGTCGGATCGCACCGACGAGACGGTCAGGCGTGCGGAGATCCGCCGCGTAGACTGCCGCACCGGTGCATTTGGCTGGGGCGTCGATGCGGTGTGCGTACGCGAAAGACGGCCAATCAGCGTCTGCCTGTAGCGTGGGTGAGCGGACTGGATTTCGACGGCCGGCTGCTGCCGCCAGCTCGCCGAATGCGAGCCGTTCGATGCTGTTCGGATGGACGACGTTACCCGAATCGGTGCGGCACTCGGCGGCATCTACCTGCCATCTGTCGGCGGCCTCTGCAACGAGCATCATGCGTGCCTGTGCGGCGGCATGCCGCAACGGCAACCACCACGCACGGACGCTTGCGCTCCATGCGGTACGCTGACGGCCCATGAGCGGATTGGCATAGGCGGGGTCGTCGGCTGCCGTCTCGACGTCGATGTCACCGATCGAGGCGCCAAGTTCCCCGGCAACGATGAGCGCCAGCGCCGTGTGGACGCCCTGCCCCAGCTCCGTCTGACCGGTACGCAACGTCACCCTGCCGTTGCCGGCCACACGCACGTAGGCGTTCGGTGCCAGAGGGTCCGCCGCCGCCGGACCAGCCGGAATGCCATCGTCGGTCCAGCGCAGGCGGACGAGCAAGACCGCGCTCGCTGCTGCTACGGCACCGGCAATCAGCACGCGACGGCGCATCAGAGTGCGGCGGGTACTGCCACGGCAGTCGCAGCCGCAGTCGCCGACGCGACGCGCGATGCGATCCAGCGTGTCGTCGCCTCGACGACGAACGCCTGCTCCGCCAACGGGGTGAACGTGTGATCCGCCGCTCCCCGCCACGCCGTGCTCAGCAGATCACCAAAAGGCACCTGCGCAAAGCACTGCTCGTACTGCCCGCCATGATTGGCGTGCTCGAGCTGTCCGGCAGAGAGAATCGCCAATTGTGCGACACCCCGGCGGCAGAGCGTCGTGAGCCCGGACTCGATCTCCGCCTTCGGCGGAAATGCGCGCGCATACGGATTGTGCACCACATTCTCGTCCGCGAGGTCTACGGCGCCGTCCCTTGGCTCGGCGCTGCCGAGGCGCTTGCGCAGCCACGGCGCAAGATACGTCTTGCCCGTGAGCAGATTGGTCCAGCTCTCGGCATTGAGCACGCGCGGTGCGATCCGATGCATGGCGTAGCGCAAAGTGTGATAAACGAACGGATCAAGCTGCACGAGCCCCACCACACGGGTGTCGGCAAGCCCGGTGTAGTACGCCACGTCGGAGCCGGAGCAGAGGCCGTAGAGCACGAAGCGCGTGACGCCGCGGAGCCGGGTAAGCTCATCCATTGCAGCCTGCGTCTCCAGAACGGCGCTCTGCTCAAAGGGCAGACCATCGGAGCGCGTATCGCTGTCGCCAACGCCCGTAAAGTCGAAGCGCAGCGAGGGCACACCGGTGGGCGCCAGCCGCCGGGCGATCTGCACATGCAGTCGCGACGCACCGGCCCGATGCAGGAGGCCGCTGTTCAGGAAGATCACGCCGAGGTCGCTGCTCGGTTCGTCGGCGGTCGGCTCGGCGAGGATGCCGACGAGCAGCCGTTCGGGACCGAAGCGCAGGGCGCGTTCACGCATTTGCCGTGACTCCGGCATCCGAGAGATGGTCGGTGATCGCACGCAGGATCGCCTGGGGGAGCAGTTGGGCGCCGATGCGATCCATATCGTCCCAGTTGCCGGCACATGGCACGATCACGGCATCGGTGGTGGTGCCGGCCGCTGACCACGCCTGCGCCAGCTCGGCATACTCGGCCTTCGACTCCGAACCGATCACAAGCGTCCGGGTGGTTGCGGCTGGCACGCAGGCCGCGGCATCGAGGGCGACCAAATCGCTGCGCATCGCCGCCGAGAGCGCAAGACCGCCTGCGCCGATGATGTCGCCCCCGTCCCACGGGCCGTCGGCCACGGCACGAAGTTCATCGAGGTATGTGGCGCCCCGCGTGACCGGATCCCAGCACACAAGCTGCGCCACGCTGCGTGCAGGACCTGCCGCCGCTGCGGCGGCAATGAGGGCACCGGCACGCAGGCCAACCAGCGCCGTGGTGCGGAGGCCCGCCATGTCCTGCAGTTCCTCGATCGCATCCGCCGTATCGGTGATCCAGTCGGCGAGGCGCAGTACAGCAGCCTCCCCGGCGGAGTCGCCGGTGCCGCGGTAATCGAACCGCAGGACGTGGTGCCCGGCCTTGGCGAGCATGGCGGCGAGCTGGCGCAGGGCACGATGCGTCCGCATGTACTCGTGGCCGAGCGGCGCGCAGAGTACCACGCCGATCGGCGCCGCATGCTTCGCGAGTGCCGGATGGTAGGCACCGTAAAGCGGGGCCTTGGGGTTGCCGAAGAGCAGAGGCTGCATGGTCAGTTCGCCGGGGCTGTGGTGCCGGCCGCGTCGCATCGCGCGGCCAGCTGTTCGAGTGTGTTGACTACGATGTCTTCGTGGCGGAGCCGCACTCCGAGGGCCTTGTACGCGCGGTTGATCAGACGCACGGCGAGCAGGGAGTGCCCGCCGACATCGAAGAAGTTGTCGTACACGCCGATTTCCGAGAGGCCGAGCAGCTCGCGCCAGATCGCGCCGATGGCCTGTTCCGTTGCGGTGCGCGGTGCGACCGCCGCGCGCGAGGTACCGAACGGGTTCGGCAGGTCTGCATGCCGCACGCGCCCGTCCTCGTCGCGTGGCAGGGCGTCGAGCTCCAGAACGGTCTGCGGTACGAGGGCGTCATGGCCCTCGGACCGTAGAGCACGACGCACGTGCGATGCGGTGATCGTCTCGCCCGGGGCCGCAACAACGTAGGCGACGAGACGGATTTCGCCGGACTCATCGGTCAGCCGGCGCGCCGCCGCCGCGGCAACACCCTCGATGCGTGCCAGCAGGACTTCGAGTTCCGGCACGGAGTCATCCACGGCCGCGCGCGGCTCCACATGGTCCGTGCTGCGAGCGGGCTGTGCACGCAGGTCGTCGAGCAGGGCCGGCAGGCGATGCGGCGTCACGAACAGGTGCGGCAACGACGATGCAGCGAGAATCCGTGCGAGGGCCTCAAAACCGCCAGCTTCGTCGATGCCCTCCGCTACGCCGCGCTTCGGCGGGGCGGCGTTCCGAGCTACGAGCGTTCGGCCATCCGCGATACGGATCATCGTGAACTCGCTGATCTCGGCGAGGACCCTGCCGTCCGGCGCCGTGAGCGTCACGTCATACACCGCCGCGCTCTCGCTGCCGGTGCGCAACCGAACGTGGCTCTCTACGGCTGGGCCGAGTGGCTCCCAGACCTGCAGCGCCCCGTACGAGAGCGGTACGAAGAAGTCCCGCGCGGCATCGAAGCCCGGCACAAGCGTTTGCGCACCGGCCGTCGCCAAGTCAAGCAGCGCAGGGTGCAGACTGAACGCGTCCGCTTCCGCCGCAAACGCGGGTGCAAGGCTGCAGGAGAGCAGTGCCTCCTGCACACCGACGGCATAGGTGCGCACGACGTTCCAGCGTGGCCCGAAGGCGAGGAACGGCGAGCGGAAAACCGGCCCTTCGCCGGTCTGCGGGCAGCGTTTCCGCACCGCCGCGAGATCGAGCGTGGCCGGGCGCGCCGCACTCAGCGGCAGTGCGAGCGCGGTGGCGTGTGTCTCCCACGTGGCACCGAGGGATCCTGCCACTTCAATCTCCGCCCCGCCCTCAGGACGCATGCGCGATCGCACCCGGAGCACGCGCGTGGCGCCATCGGCGACGCCGAACGACGAGCGGAACGAGAGCTCGCGGAGCTCGAGCGCCGTGCTGCCAAGCATACGGGCGGCGCCGGCGTGCGCCGCTGCAACGAAACCAGTGCCCGGCAGCAGTGCCTCCCGCGTCGCAAGGCGATGTTCGTCGAGCACCCAGTCGGTCTCGGGCGCAAGCGCGGCCAGCAGTTCCTCACTACCGGCCTCGGCCCGCGCGGCATGCGTGAGCAACCCCACGGCGGAGGCGAGCGGCGTCGCGCGGGTCATCGGACTATCTGCGAGCATGCCGATGTCCCGCCAAGCGCTCCAGCCGATCGCCACCGTGCGCCCGCTGCGGGCTTCGCTGCGCCAGCGCGCATATGCGTCGAGGAACGCGTTCGCGGCCGCATAGTCCGCCTGCCCGGGCAGACCCGCGATCGACGAAATCGACGAAAAGAGCACGACGAGCGCAGGCGCATGCGGCGTGATTGCGGCGTCGAGCGCCAAGGTCCCGAGCGTCTTCGGCGCGAGCACTGCAGCTAGTTCCGCTGGCGACTTCTGCGTGAGAAGGCGGTCGTCCAAGCGACCGGCGGAGTGGAAGACGGCATCCAGACCGCCGAAGCGCTGTACGACTGAGGTCACAGCCGCCGCCATCGCGCTCGCATCGGTGACGTCGGCCGACACCAGCATCGCCTCTCCGCCCGCGGCAGTGATGCGCGCAAGCGCATCGGCGACATCGGGCCGTGCAGCGGCGGCAGCACCGCTCCGGCCGAGAAGAGCCACGCGTGCCTTCGCACGCACCGCGAGGTCCACGCCGAGGGCAAGGCCGATGCCGCCCGTACCGCCCGTGATCAGACAGACCGCGCGTTCGGGCACTGGCAAACCCCCTGCGGCGCGCGGGGGCTCCTCGCGTAGCCGGCGAATCCAGCGGCGCCCGGCGCGGACGGCGATCGCTGCTTCGGGAAGGCCGTGCGCCAGCTCGCGGACCAGCGCATCGGCGGTACGTGCCGCCTGTGCGTCAGTGCCTCCGACGTCCGCCATGCAGCAGCGCGCCTCGTCAAGTTCGCTGGCGAGAACAGCCGCAAGGCCACCCGCCATCGCAGCCACCGCCGCGCCGGGGGATGCCGCGTCCGGATCGATGCCGCCCTCGACGGCGACGAGAAGGCGGACGCCGGCCGTCCCCTCCTCCGACAACGCGCGGCCCAGCGAGGCGAGACCATCGAACGCGCGGATACGCGCGTCGGCAAAGGCACCTGGCGTCAGCGCGTCCGCGCCGAATGTCGCCGCCGCTGCGTACACGATCTGCGACATCGATCCGACGCCCGCAAGCAGTGCGCTCATCCCGGCCGCATCTTCAAGCGACACCCGCCAGAGATCCGGTCCTGCCTCGTGCGTGTCCGCTGCGGGAACCGCAAGCACGGCTCGCCCGCCCGCGGCGCGCCACGCATCGGCCACGCGCTCGGCGAACCCGTCGGCATCGCCGATGATGAGCAGTGCATCGGCCACGCTCTGCTCCCTCAGTGGTGCCGCGCGCTGCCACTCCGCAACCGTTGACCAGCAACCGGGGTCCGATCGCCGCGCCATCGGATCGTCCGGCTCTGCGGCCTCTGTCGGTGCAGACGCCTCGATCCAGTGCGTTGCCCGTTCGAATGGATAGGTCGGCAATGGTACGCGGCGGCGGACCTCGCCCAGATGCACCGCCGCCCAGTCGGGCACGACACCGACCGACCAGAGCCGACCGAGGGACTCGAGCGCTACGCCTCGATCCGAGCCCGCTTCATCGGGCCGCCGCAGCGACTGCAGCAGCTCGTGCTGCGGACCGCGGGCGGGGTGCTGCCGCGCGAGCGTCACGAGCGTACGTCCGGGGCCGCACTCGAGCAGGACCACCGGCCCCGCGCCAAGGAGGGTCTGTACACCCTCCGCGAAGCGCACGGTCTCGCGGAGTTGGCGGACCCAATATTCCGGATCGATCGCATCGGCATCCGTCAGCAGGCCGCCGAACAGATTGGAAACGACCGGCAGCTGCGGCGGCTGGAAGCGGATCGTCCGCAGGAACGCGCGCCATTCGTCGAGAATCGGATCGAGCATCGGTGAGTGCGCCGCAATGCGGATGCGGACGCGCGAACATTCGATGTCGCGCGCAGCCAGTGTACGCTCGAACTCGGCGAGCGCATCATCCGGTCCCGAGACGACGCAGAGCTCGGGTGCATTTTCGGCTGCGATGCCCAATCGCGGATCGAGCATCGGGCGCACTTCGGACGCAGGGAGCGCCACACTCACCATGCCGCCCTCCGGCACGCGCTCGAAGAGCGAGCCACGCTTGAAGACAAGCGCCAATCCGTCCTCGAAGGTGAGCACACCCGCGAGATGCGCCGCGGTGTACTCGCCCATGCTGTGGCCCATGATCGCCGAGGGCGTGATCCCCCACGATTGCCACGTGCGCGCCATCGCGGTCTGCACGAGGAAGAGTGCTGTCAACGAGCGCGTAGGCCGCTCCAGTTCGGTTGCGGCTGCAGCCTCGCCGCCGGTCGCCGGAAAGAGCAGAGGCCGCAGGTCGAGCCCGTGGCGATCGCGGAGGATGGCGAGGCCCTTCTCGACCGTGTCGCGGAAAACCGGTACGGTCGTGTACAGGTCGGCCCCCATGCCCGGGAACTGCGCACCGCCGCCGGCAAACAGGAAGGCGACCGGCGGGGCAGCGGCCGCCGCCGTCCGCGGGGCCTCCTTGCGTACCTTCGGGTCGCGCAGGCGCTGCGCCGCCGTCGCGGCATCGGACGCCGTGACGGAGAGGCGATGCGGCATCGCCTCGCGACCCGCCTGCAGCGTCCAGGCGACGTCGGCGAGGTCGACGCCCGACGCCGCTTCCAGATGCGTCGCGAACTGCTCCGCCTGACGCGCAAGCGCCGTTGCGGACTTGGCCGACAGAGTCAGCAGTTGCGGCCCCTGAGCCGGCGTGCTCGGCACGACGCTAGGCGCCTCCTCGACGATCACATGCACGTTCGTGCCGCCGACACCGAGCGAACTGATGCCGGCGCGACGCGGCCCGGCCGAATGCCAGGGCGCGAGTGCGGACTGCACGCGAAACGGCGAGGCATCGAAGTCGCACGCCGGGTTCGGCGCGGTGAAGTGGAGCGTCGGCGGGAGCTGCCGCGCCTTGAGCGCCTGCACGACCTTGATCAGCGAGGCAACGCCGGCGGCCGTATCGGTGTGCCCGATGTTGCTCTTGACGGAGCCGAGGCCGATGCTGCCCTTCGCGGCACCGTCGTAACCCTGCGTGAGTGCCGCGACTTCGATCGGGTCGCCGACCGGCGTGCCGGTACCGTGCGCCTCGACGTACGAGACACTCGAGGGTGCGACGTTCGCGAGTGCGAGCGCCTCGGCGATCACCTGCGCCTGGCCCTCCACGCTCGGTGCGAGGTAGCCGACTTTCTGCGCACCGTCATTGTTGACGGCCGTAGCCTTGATGACGGCGTGGATCGTGTCGCCGTCGGCGAGCGCATCCTCGAGACGGCGCAGCACCACGGCCCCGCACCCGCTGCCGAACACCGTGCCCTGCGAGTCGATGTCGAATGGGCGGCACTTGCCATCCGGCGAGAGAATCTCGCCCTCTGCGTACTTGTAGCCGCGCTGTTCCGGCAGTTCGAGCGTCACGCCGCCCGCGAGCGCCATGTCGCATTCACGGTTCAGCAGCGACTGGCAGGCGAGGTGCACGGCTGCAAGTGACGTCGAACACGCGGTCTGCACCGCCATGCTCGGGCCGCGCAGATTGAACAGGTACGACACACGAGTCGGAAGGAAGTCCTTGTCGTTCCCCGTGTGGCGCAGGAGGAAGAATCCGACATTACGCAGCAGCTCCGGCTTGGTGAGCAGGTGCTGCGAGAAGTAGTGATGATGCCCCGAGCCTGCAAAGACGCCGACGGCGCCGGCAAAGGTGCCCGGCACGTGCCCCGACGACTCGAATGCCTCCCATGCCGTCTCGAGAAAGTGCCGGTGCTGCGGATCGAGAATCGCCGCCTCGCGAGGCGAGAAACCGAAGAAGCCGCCGTCGAACTGCTTCAGATCCGGAATCGGCGCGTGCACCTTCACGTATTCCGGATCGGCGATGAGCGACTCCGACACGCCAGCTGCGCGCAGTTCGTCATCGGAGAGCGGCACGACCGACTCGCGGGCACCCGCGATGTTCGTCCAGTACTCGTCGGGCGTGCGCGCGCCAGGGAAATGGCAGGCGAGCCCGACGATCGCGATATC
>Ga0163144_10013180_pt1 | contig 17287 bp, 5 predicted proteins | sample OliLak19BULKMAT1_FD_123175 | JGI IMG/M metagenome (GOLD analysis project Ga0163144, IMG submission 123175) | Freshwater microbial mat bacterial communities from Lake Vanda, McMurdo Dry Valleys, Antarctica - Oligotrophic Lake LV.19.BULKMAT1 | ecosystem: Environmental > Aquatic > Freshwater > Lake... | reverse complement strand
TCGTGGAGTTCCAGCCAAGGACGCTCGCGGTAAAAAAGAACGGCAGACATTCGAGAGCCTGTACGTCGATTTGTTGTTCGACCGAGGCGAATATGCGAGCGTGCGGTCCCTGTTTAGCGAGCGCGAGGAGCAGAGTCCTTACCAGTGGAAGCTACTGGCAGACGCGACGGCTGCGTTGGCCATGCAACTGACAGGTCAGGAAGAACTACGGGATATGTTGCAGCACGAAGCAATCAGCTACTACTTTCGCTCAAGGCACGCCGGCTTGTGGACGTTGCGAACGGCAGGCCCACTGCTGGGTGTCGAGACCACTCGGGAATTGCTCGATCAATTCGATCGACATCGCGTGAAAATCTCGAAACCCCTGCCCACCAAACTCGATGGGAAATCCGGCCCGCCCGTTGGCCAAATTGTTGAGGAGAATGACGAAGCGGAGTCGCCTCCGCCACCAAGGCGCGAAGCGAAGCCAGTTAAGACTGTCCCGCAAGTCGAGACTCGACGGGCCGAGCCGGTTGCGTTTGTCGCCCCGCCACCGCCTCCCCCTGATAAGCCCGTTCCTCCGAAACCCGCACCGCCTAAACCCCCACCACCTGTTGGGAAGCCTGCACCGGTTTCCAAGGTTGCGCCCCCTGCCCCTCCGCCGATTGTGAAGTCCGTACCACCTAAGCCGACGGTTCGACCGGCCGCGCCCGCAGTTGCTACGCCTGCAAAGATTAAGACTCCGCTTTCCGCTCCACCTGTCGTGCAGATCGCGATCTCGCATCTCAGCGGTGGGGCGAAGGCTCAGCGTCAGATTCCAAGCTTTCCGCACACGATTGGTCGAGCCAAGCCTGCCTATTTGATACTCGCAGATCCCAAGTTGGCGGTGGTTCATTTCATGCTGACTTGGGACAACGGAAGTCTGACGATGCGTGACCCGAACAACAATGGTGTTTTGGTGAATGGCAAGCCGACGAAATTGATCGCTCTAAGCGTCGGCGATCGCCTTCAAGCGGGTGAGACTGTAATAGAGGTCATGTCCATATGAGCACAAACCACGAACTTCTCCCCGAAGCCGAATCGCCCCTGGGCGCTCCCTCAGCCAGATCGGCCCGGGTTTTGCAACTCCATGCCGCGTGCTTGCTGTTGAGCGAGGAGCAACCGAAGATTGATGAGGCCCCGCCTGTGCCGGGTGGCCCGACGCGAAAATCCAGAGCACACGATCTTTTACGGGCAGTGCTCGCCCTTCTCGTCGCTATTGCGGGGCTAGGGGGGCTCGTTGCAACGTTTGCGAGCCGCTCGCCCGTTCACAAATCGTCCGACTTGCGCTTGGGTGCTCGTTCGGATGATGCCAAGACGACCGATGCACTCTACGACCCCGATCGCGGTGAGATGTTGATAGCAACGAGTGGAGCGGGAGTTCATACACTGCGGCTTTCCTCTGGTTTTTGGGACCAACTTCGCCCTGAAGCTACTGGAGGACTCCTTTCAGGCAACGTGGTGCGGATGGGGCGGGGCACAGATAGACGAACATATTTTCTCAGTGAAATCGATCGTGGCCTGGCACTTTCCAGCGTTGATTTGAATCGCGACGACTGGCGGACGCATGTCGGCGTCACTCGATTTCCCGAACTCATGGGTGCGAACGCGGCCCAGAAGATTACAGGCGCTGCCGAACAGGACGGTAATCTGTGGGTTGCGACGGACCGTGCCGGCCTCGGCATTTATGACCCTAAAATTCGCGGCTGGAAGACTCTGCTTCGAGCGAAGTCTGATGAGCTTTTAGACGACCGCGTCCGCGATCTCACGAAAGGGCCAGATGGATCACTCTGGCTGGCCACCGGTAGCGGCATCAATCGATTTCATGCCGGTAGCTGGCAGCGATTCACAAAGCCGACTCTCGCGGGAGCCGACATTCGCCGCTTGATTTGGGAAGCAGATGAACTTTGGTACGTGACCGCTCGCGGTGGCCTCGGCAAATTCGACGGAACGAACTGGACGACACTCGTCGGCGAAGGGAGTTGGGGCGAGTATGGCGACGCGGACGTAAAGTTGGCCTGTCTCGATCCCGTTCGCGATCGCATCTGGCTCATGAGCAACGACCGAGTGGGTTGCTACGATCGAAAGACGCGGACGTGGGTTCACAATTTGCCGGCTCCGCCTGGTGCGAACGCCATAGCCGCAGGGACCAGCACGGATCAACCGATCCTTTGGGCTGCAACTCAAAATGGAGTGTGGTCATTGAAGGAGGGTGCTGCCAACTGGACTGGACCGTCGCTTCCCGATCAAAACGCACTCAGTGTCGATGCTGCTTCCACATTAACCGCCGTCGCTATCGCGGGCACGGACAAATTTGCACTTCCGTCCGCATTTGTGTCAGGCGGAAGTGAATGGAAAAAATTGACAGGTAACGGAAAAGTAGACATTGGTCCCGCCGGTCTGTTATCTGCGTGTCTGGATCCTACGGAAAAGCAACTGCTTGTGGGCACAGAGAAGGGACTTTCGGTTTACGACCTCGCAACTCGCGATTGGGTCGGCAACCATAAAATCCCAGGCGCGGGCGAAGGCTCGACCTCGATTATCGATCTCCAACGCGAATCCGACCGCATTCTCGGCTTGACTGGCGATCATGTCGTGCGCTCGTTCGATCCTCAGGCGGCAACGTGGAAGACACTATCGGGTGGTGGACGATTTCCGGGAAATATGGCCGACGTGACGGCAGTGACTCGCGATCGCGAAGGCCGGCTTTGGATGGCCGCGAAGAGCAAGGGACTACATCGCTACAATCCCAAAACACGAGAATGGGCCGACCTGGCAACTAAGGTTAAAGATTTTTCCCAACTGGCAGCTTCATCGGACCGTGTGTGGGCTCTAGCGAACGGCACACTCTACATGGCCGACGGGGACAAAGAACCGCAAGTCGCAAATCTGCCGCCGATGATACCGATGATGAAACCGACAAGACTCTTCGCCGCCACGGATAGTAGCGGCGTGGTACTGCTCGACGACGATGGTCGAGTTGTTCATATCCGCGACGAGGGCACATCAGCGATAATAGTCGGTGCGAAGGCCGAGGGTCTCATCAATCCAAAGCTGGTTAAATCGGTCGGTCTGCTGGGAGACGTCGCTGTCCTCGGCGGGCCAAATCCCCACCGTTACGATGCACTTTCTCGAACCTGGACGAAGCTCGACAAAATTGTCGGTGATGTGAAACAGATCGTGACGTCACAGGATCAATTTTGGCTGCTCAACACCGATGGCAAAGTTTTTTCAGTTGGCACGACAGGCCAGGCGGTCGATGTTTCTCCGCTGGGTGGAAACATCCAAACTCTGGCGGGTGCCTCCAAACAGCTAGTCGCTCACACCTCGGACAACAGCGTTCTTGAGTGGAACGAAGGCGATCGGAAATGGCGAATTGCTCGCTGGTCGCCAAACGGCCCAAAGCCCGAGATTCTACGCGATCCGAAACTTGTATACGCCGTCGATGGCCAGGATTTCTATCTCGCTGGGGCCGGCGGTCTTTGGCATTTTTCCTGGACGAACCAACACTGGCGCGAAATCCTCGACCCGGACAGTCAGTCACTTCGAACTGTCGAAGAGTTGGTTGTGGCTCAACGTCGTTCGTTCATGCGTGTCGGCAAGAAAGTCTACTCGTTCACGATTGGAGACAAGACAGCACGACTGGAGCAACTGGCGGACATCGAACGTATTACCGTGGCCAACGATCGAGCCGTGGCCGTCGCAAGCGGTGCAGCCTATATGAATGCCGGCGACAAATGGTCGCCCTCGCCCGCACTCGGATCGGCGAACGGCGGAATTCGGGAAGGCGACGCTCCGAAAGACGCGATACACGTTCCGGATACCGGTATTCTCTTCACCGGTACCAAGGGGTCGGCAATTCTGGCACCTGGTTTCGCGACCTGGAAGCCAATTACTGGCGGTTCCGGCCTCACAAATCTTCAGAGTGCAGGCGACGATAAAGTCTGGGGAGTGAACGAGGAAGGCAAGCTGTACGTCGCACGCAACCAAGCTGGAAGTTGGAAATGGGAAGCGGTCACGTTTCCAGGGAACGCCAGCATAGCCAGCCTTTCGGCCAACTCGGGTACACTGGGCAAAAGTCACTGGGCTACAACCAAGGATAACCAAGTTTACCAACTCTTGCCTGGTGTGGATCCTAAAGCCGCGTGGCGCTCGCCGAAATTCGCACCTGGCACTTCTAAAGATCTCGTGGGTGTGGTCGAGACGTCGAATGGCTTTCTTGCTGCATTCAAGACTGGCGACCTGGCGCAGTTTCATTCAGGAACACGAACCTGGTCGCAAGCCGGCAAGGTCGCAAGGATCAAACGCCTCTTTGCCGTCAAGTCACAAACTTCGACTTCGCTATGGATTCTCGGCGAGAATGGCGAGCTGCTCGTGTCGTTTGCAGGAAAAGACTGGCAGGTCGCCGGTAAAGATCTTGACGATGCCGTCGTGGCCGGTGGCTCTCTCATCACAATCTCGAAACCGACTGGCATCTTGTCTTGCTTCGAAATCGTGGATGACAAGGTTCGCGTCGTTCCAGCAGGCGGAGCGATGTCACGCGAATTGGCAGCGTTGAAAATAGCAGGCGAGATTCAAGTGGCAGCCGATCGCACGATTCTTGTTCTTGCTGATGACAACGGACTTCTCGCCTATGACCCTGACTTGCGATCCTGGACTCAATTGGACATCAAGCTTGTCGACTTGCATCCCCTGAAAGCCTCGCTCGTTGGGAGAACGGCTTCAGGAATTGTTCATCGTGTGACATGGGATTCCGGAAAACTTGTTGCCACTAAACTCGATTTAGGTGGCGGTGTGCTGCAATTGGCAACGGATAGCGAAGACCGAATAGTTGCACAGCAAAACGATGGGCGAATCGTTCTTCATCAGCCGGACGGAAAAGAGCCTCAGCAGGTCACCGGTCCATTCCTGCCAAAGCCCAGCGAAGGATCAAAAATTGTCGGTGTTGCGGGAGTTGGCCGACAATTATTTCTGGGAACGACGGATGGAGCATACGTCCATGAGGTCCGAAGTGGCTGGCAGGTCATTCCCAATGTGTCGTCCGTCAAGAAAATTCGCTCGGCTGCTGGAGCCGGCTGGGTTCAATTGGACAAGCCCGGAGGGTCGCTGCTGAGACTGGTCGAGAAAGACGGTAAGTGGACATCCGTTGTCGCAAGCGAGAATGTTCGCGGCTGGCATACGGCACCGGGCGGCGTGATCGTGCAGCGAGAAAAAGATGGAAAATTGGAGACAATTTTCATCACGGATGACGGCATGGCGAGGGTGATTCACACGCCAACCCAAGGCCCCTTCGTCGAAGAAGTCGCGGGTGACACGAGTGAAATGCGAGTAACCTCTGACGGCAAATTTATCTATGCCGCAACCGCCAAGGGAGTGATCGTTCGGGATATCGACAGAAAAATCGTGGCTATTCATTCTCCGGACGGGGTATTCTCAGCGATACGCTGGGCAAACGACCCCACGGGACAATCTCGACTGTTCGTTCAAGGGGCCAAGAGCGTTCAGGTTTTGAATGGGGACAAGCTGGAGGAATCGAACGTCAAGTGGGAAACGCTCTCCGTGAATGAGTTGGAATGGAATGGGCAACGCTACAAAAGCGAACTCGACAAAGATCCGAGTGTGCTGCGACTAGCCCCGGTCAGTGCGAAGACTACCACACAAATTCTTGATTTGAACGAACGCGGATTTCACTCCGACCGAGTCTCCTCGATTGGGCTGGCCGCGAAAAGTTCATTCGTGTGGGTTGCATCACCCGGCCAGCTTCGCGTGCATTCTCTGGTTGCCGGGCAGTCTGCCAAGACATTCGCCTTAAGCAACAATGCCAAACCAGAAATGAAGCGGCTTGGCAACCGCTTGATTGCTCGAGCCGGCACATCGGATTTCGAACTCGAAGTGCAGATGGATCCAAAGCAAATTGCGCTAACCGATGCAGAGAAATCCGATCTTCAATCGCGAGTTGTCGGCCAGAATTGGCGCGTCGATGCAAACGACACCATCGGCTTCCGTCCGACTTCGGCGAGTCCGTCGCATGATCTCGGGTTCAACATCAAGACGGGATTTGCAGCGGATATTGCGACCCGCATTGCCGTTAGCAAGAAGACAGTGGTCATCGCAACAGCTAAAGGGACTTTCCTGGCAGTGCTTCGCGACAACTTGCTCCCAAAACTATCGGATTTGAAGCCGATTGAAGAGGAAAAAGCAAGCGCGTTGGGCGAGCCTGAGGAATTGCTTGCTGTGGATGAAGTGTTTTACGCCCGCACTGGTACGACTTGGTTTCAACTTGCGAATACACCACTCCGATGGGTCGCGTTGAAAGAGCAGCCCAAGACAGTGGGGGCAGCGAAGTCTGCATTAGGTGGCTCAACCGCCATGCGCTGGACTCGCACGGGCGAAGAGGTTCAACTGCACGAACCCGGACCGGACGGCAGCGAAATCTCCACGAATCTCGTTTCAACCGGAGAGAATTCCCAATTCGAATTCGACAGAGTGAGGTCCGCATTGGAGACTGACAAGGGCGTCTGGCTGGCCACCGACCACGGCGTTTGGTTGACAGACATAAAAGGCACGAACTGGAAACCCAAGTACACACGCAAGGCTGAGCCAAAAGCAGAGATGAAGTTTCGTCGTTACAAGGAAAACTGGTTCCTCGGATTTTTCCCCGCCAATGTGAGCAAGCCAAGCTTGGTATTAAAGATCGATGGCGACACAATCAAAGCCGCTACGGATGAGGAGCATCCCTTTCAAAATCAGCGTATTCTCGTCGATGCGAAAACCGGGTTCCGCGTCTCCTCCGACAATGGAACTCTGACTTACGAGTTGCGCGATAACGACGGCAAACTGCATGTTGTAAAGTACCTGCCCGACCAGGGTCGTTTCGACTTTCAGGCAATCTCGGACGGCGTGGGCAAGGACAAACTCTTTCTCGCCGAGGCGGGTGGCAAGACTTTTGAGTGGACGGTCGAGGCGGGTGGCATGAGTTTTTCCACTGCACGTGCTGATCCCAAACTTCCTGCACCGTCCGTTCAGGCTGCATCGGATCGTTGGCTAATCGGAAAAGTTGGAACGGAGGTCGAGCCGACCATTCGCGTGGTCCTCAACAAACAACCCGTGAAATTGCCGCTGCATGTGGAAGGAGATTTCGAGTATCGCCGAGCGTCCAAATTCGCACTCTCGGAAAAAGATGGGGCCTGGAGCGCAACGGATCGAGCCGTGGTTCGCCATGAATCAGGCGTCCCCTGGGTGCCGCGGATGATCTGGGAAACCAATGAAATTGCAGCAAATCGAAAGGTAAAGAATTTGATTTCTGATAGTGGAAAGATTCACGTCTCGTTGGACCTGGGCCTCTACACACACGATACAGGAAAATGGCAGCCCGCTGTCGAGGAGAAGTCGATTCTCAGCAATCTGAATTCGTTAGCTGCTTCATCCGATGCGATTTGGAAAGTCGGGCCGGACGACAAACTGCGAGTGGAACGACGCCTGAAGGGGGGAACTCAAAGCCTGATATTCGACTCGGATGCCAAACGTTTCGTCTCGGATCAGGTGGCCGATGCCGGGCTTTGGAACGGCTCACTCTGGCTGCTGTCGAGTCAGGGGCTTGCACGTGTCGCCCCGGACACGAGACAAACGATTGGCCAGGTCAATTCCGACGCAATCGGCTGGAAGAATCTCTATTTCGACCGCGAGAATAAACGGCTGCTGGCATCGGGAGCGAACGGGGACGTGGGCATCGCATTGAGTGCCGAGGCGGCGGGCGTCAAAACTGAAGTGATCGCGAAAAATGTCATTGCTCGTCATCGCGGCGCGGACTATGCCGATGCCGATTGGCGATTCGTCCTTGGGACGACTTCAACCGTTCAATGGCGTTCCCTCCCAAGCGATCTTTCGAATGGGCTGTTCGCTCACGATCGATTCAGTTCCATGTTTGCCGATGGCAAGGATGTTTGGACTTCAACTCCTGCTGGCATTCTCAAGCACTCGCTTTCCGCCGACGAACTACAAATTAGCCGGGTGCTTCCGCTTCCGGTAGCCCAGTCTGTCTTTGAACTCACCTCGGTCGGTGGCACAATCCGTTGTTTAGGACCGAAAGGAGAGCCATTTGAGTGGGACGAAGCGACTTCGACGTGGAAAACGGTGGCCGCGAGTCGCCGCACCCTCGTCGATACCCCTCTTTGGTCGTGGTCACGGTCGCGTCCCGGCGGCACGGAGTTAACGTTCAAGCTGAGCGATCAACCAATCGTCGATTCTCCGCTCACCCCGGAGGGACGGTTCGTGCATGACGGTGCCTCAGCCGTGCTTGCGGACAGCGATGCTGTTTGGCTGGCCCCACATGCCGGTATCGTGCGGCAGGGCGTCGATGGATCAGTCCAGCGTTGGTATCGCAATGCGGAACGCGACGGCAAGCCGGTGGCACTGGGCAGGATCGTTCGCCTGGGAAGGTTCGACCAGAGCGGGAATACCATCCCGTCGAGTGCCACTGTCGAAACACTCAGCAAGGTCGATGTTTTTGCGCTGGACAGCGAGAACCAGGTCTGGAAATTTCGCCAAAATGGGGTAGGGACTTGGATGGCCACGTCTACAAATCCCTGGTTGGTGATCGGGGAGAAAGGAACACAATGGCTGGTCCGCTCTCAGCATTTTGGTGCTTACCGCGATCGTGCGAGCGTTTTGAAACTGCATCAACCATCGGTCGATTTTCCAGAAAAGATCGGTGGGCCTGTGCTCTCGAATGGGCGGATGCGACACGATGTGGCTTATTCGATTGCACACCAAAATGGCAGATCGTTTGTAGCCACGTCCGCCGGTTTAACGGAGATCAATCCGAATGATGGCTCGTTGCTTTCGGCCTGGCGAAGGGAAAATAGACTCGAAGACAATCTCATTTCTAGCAATGAAATCTTCGTGCATCCCCGCGATGGCGGCTTGTACGCTTCCTCGGCGGATGCCACGGTGATCCGGCTCGATGCAGCAACGAATCGTTGGGCGGCAGTAGCCGTGGACGAAGAGTTTCGATCCTCTGCCGATGTGCGACACCGCGACCATTTTTGGGCTTGGCACCGGTGGAACGGTCGTGTCGAAGCGCGGCTGCTGGCCGCAAGTCCCGCGGCAGCAGATTGGTCACTCCTGAGCGACGGGCGATTCAGCTTTGACGTGATTCGCGATATTCGTGTCGAAGACAAGGTTTGGGCCATCACGGACGGAGGAGTGGCCCGGTTCCGCTCATCCGACATGACACTCGAATGGCTCGATCGTTCCGCCGTCGATCGCGCCGGGTTGCTCGCGTCGATCGACGCGGAACGATTTGTCGATACCAAAGGACTGGTTTGCAGTGGAAACGGAAGTCTCTATGCGAAACGAGATAACCAGTGGGTGCGGACCACGGGTTCGTCCGCTCCCGACCTGCTTGTCGAGGATGGCAATCGTCATTGGCTCGTTGCGCCGATGTTCGCGAACGGAAAGCCCGACGGATTTGACGTGACGCTTCGAGAAGGGGAAAGCGTGATTTGGAAGCGGCATGTCCTGTCCGGAACCGATCCGAGCCGACTGCGTTCCGCGGTCGTAGTCCAGGGTCGTTTGTGGATTTGCCTGGATCGTGGCGTCTATCGAATCACACCTTGAGAACATCAGATGGAGTTGTGACATGAGACCGGTCCGATTACTTCGGTTTGTTTCGATCGCCTTGGTGCTCTTCCTCGGAGCGGGTATTGCAGCCTGGGTACTTCTGCGTCCACCCGCTGAGACGGCTAGCGCGCCCATGCTGGATGCAGTGGACCGTGTGGGACAAATCCGTCGCGTGACCATTGAATTAGTTGACGCGATTCAGCAACTGGTGGCACTCAGCCCGGCTGCGTCCGCCGAAAAGCTTACTCGCGCCCGCATGCAAGTTGAGTTGTACGACGTGGCCGCCGGACGTTTGCTGACCGAATTCAAAACCACTGAAACGATGTGGGTTCCAGTCGACCATGCACAATCAATCTTGGAGGGTGGCAGGTCATTGGCAGAGCAAGCACTGAAAATGAGCCCAACGATCCCCGTATCGGAAAAGGCCGCGGCGGGGGTCGACTCGTTGGAATCCGACCCGGACAAAACCGGGCTGCCACAAGAGCGTGCTCAGGCTTTGAAACGGAGTGGCGAACTGCTCATCGAGTCATCAGAGAATTTGAAGCGAGGTGTTCAGCAGTCCGTGGATTTGGCCTCCTTTTCAAAGGGCACTTTATTTGGTTTTTCAGCGGCCGACGTGCTGGTGGGACTTCTGATTCTCGCAGGCCTCTCAGCCTTGGTTGCCATTCGCGGCGCATCCAGTTGGATGACGGTCCCGCCCGCCCAAGCCGCGAAGAATGAACTTCGGCGCATGGCCGTCACCGATCCTCCGGCCGCAATGAAGGCATGCCATGACAGGGTCCGCGAGTTGCTCGAAATGGAGGATGGCTTCTGCCGAGGGGAACGCGCATGATACCCGAATCCCGGCACCTACTTCCGGACGAATTCGACGAAGCCGTGCTCGCGGCCGACCGTGCGCATGCCGAGACCGCACAGCTATCGGAAGCGTTCGCCTCGCTTTGGGCGCGGCGGAATCCGGACCTCGCTTCTGTGGATGCAGACGCCTATCGAGTTCCATCGGGAGTCGCACTCGCGCTGTATCGTGCAGACCTCAAGACAAATCGTTCGCTGCCAGCACAATCGTTGGGTCGTGAGGATACGAGCCGATACTGGAATCGACTGGCAGCGGCTGCTCGCGACGTGTTCAACGCGAAAGATTGGTCGCTTCTCGGATCGCTTGCCTTCCGTGCCGAGCAATCGGCCACGGTTCTACTCAGAGCTTCTCCTAGCCAAGACAATCGCCTGGCGATGCAGGTTCTGGCTGCATTCGATCGCCTTCTGGAACAGAAAAGCGGGATGTCATCTGGGAACATCCGCGTGCAGCTTCTGTACGGGTATCTCATCACGATTCCGGGTTCTTTCATCGTCCCTCGCGAACTGGTGTTGCCGCCATCTACTCCTTCGGGAAAAACCGATTGGCCGATATTGAGGCGAGTCTGGGCAACCGGTCCCGAAGATTGGCGAACTGCACCGCATGCCGTGACGGCCCTCCTGAAACACCCTTCGAAATTCTTGCAAGATCTCGCGAGCGGCTGGAAAATTGTTGAGCCCAACAAAGCTACAGCAGCCGTTGTGGGCAAAGACAAGCCGGGCAAGAATCCGTTCACAGGACTTGCTCAAGATGAAGGCCTCAAACGGCCATCGGCCATTCGGGTGGCATCCGTCGAAACTTCCCCCGTCGTTTCCGTCAGGCAGCTTCCGAAATTGCTGGCACCGACTCTTTTCACCGACGATGAGATGGACTTCGAACCACGCACCGCTCAACGAGCCGGGGTCTGGAGCCGATTTCGCAACCGCTTCCTCGGCCAGAAGCGGCGAACCTATTCGAGGAAGAAAAAATGAACACGATCCCTGGAGGGCATACGTTGCATGTCACTCGTATCTCGGTATTCGTCTGTCTGATCGCGATCGTTGGCGCGCTGGCGCAGGAGCAGCGCGACCCGCGTGTGGAGACGAAAGATGGTGCGAAGCCGGACGACCGTGTCGTGGACAAAGCGAATAACAACAAAGTCTTGATTGGGCGAATCGAGAAGGTCACACCAACCGAGATTACTCTGAGTCGTGACGGCCAGAATACAACACTCAAGCGCGATCGCTATGCAATCGACTTCTGGGATGGTGTCACAAATGCTCCGCAACTGTTGGCTGCGGCCAACGACCTTCGCCTACAAATCGAAAGCAAGATTGACGAGGCCAGCTCAGAAAACGAAAAGCCTGACACGTTCAAGTTGCTTTCCGCGAACTCCCAGAAGGCACGGAAATACTTGGAACGAATCCGTGACGAGTCCGATTCGCGCGAAGAGTTCAAGAAGGCCGCCACGATGATCGAGGCCAAGGGGTATGAAGTTGACGAGCTTCGCAAAAAAGTTCAGGAAGCAATCCAGACTCGCGATACCGCTTTGGACAAAGCTCGGGGAGTATGTACCATCTGGGCCGCTTCCGCCAAACTCAAGGACTTCGTCGAAGCAAAGAAGGAGGCAGACGAGGCCAGCGTCAGACTCGGCAAGCTAATTCACGACGAAAAGGACAAGATTGCCGAACTGGCCCTCACGGAAGTTCAAGCATCGCTTACGAAAGTGTGCAAATCGCTCGCTGTTCTTTCTGCCGATAATCGAGAAAGCGATCTCTCTCGGCTCGATCCGGTAAGCCTAGCTACTGCCCTGGGCCAAATGGAAAATGATCGTCTCGCCATCAAGGATATCATCGCTCAGAAAATACTTGGCAAACCGATCATCGGGTCGTTTGAAACCTACTTGACTCAGTTAAATTCCGAATACATGTTCGGGAAATCGAATTCCGAGGCATCGACCGCGTTGGCCGCATTGATCTTGAAGGGCAACAAGGCATGTGATGCTCTGGTAATGACACCTCCGTCGAAATATGAACTCGGCGAAAAAAGCTTCGCGGAATACATAACTGAATTGCAAACCATTCTTAAATCGTACAGAGACGCATTTGAGAAAATGAAAACCGCAAACCATGCCTACGCGTTCGAGCAGGCCAAGAAATACGAAGTAAAGTTTGCACAGGATCGTCGGGAAGCGATCGTTAAATTTGATCTCATTCTGATGGAGCGTACGATCGCGGATGGAAAAAATGCTGCTACGCCAGAAACGACCCAACTGAGAATCAGTGATCTCAATTTACGTCGCAAGCGACTGCTTGGTTATCCCTCCGCAGAGCTTCCGGAAGCTCTGCGCGATCAACTTGCGAAGGGCCTAGTATCACTCGTAGTGGCCCTCAGCGACACTCACGCAATCGAGGGCGGCCTCCGACTCAAAAACCTCTTGCTCGTGCAACAAAAATTGCAACCGCGTTTTGCGGGCCTCAACGAGACCAATGCCAGCGAAACAGTCGCGAGTTTGATTCGAGAGGCCGAAAAACCGTCGACAGAATTCGGTAGGCTTGCAACCGATCTCGCCGAGGTGCTGAAGACAGCCGGCGGCAAGCACAAGGCTCTTGAGAAACTGATTTCGGAGGTTCAACTGCCGAACCAAGAAGCAATGCATACGCATGCGCTGTTGCAGATGTGGGGACCGGCAAGCAACCCCGATTCCTCGAAAACCTCCCTGCAGCTCGATGGCGTCGATCGTGTGTTGGCCGCCTCGAATGCTGCCTTGAAAACGGTACCGAGCGACCTACCGGCCGAGGTAGAGGGGCTGCGTGCGCGTACCGCCAAGATGCTTCTGTCAAGGGAGCAAAAAGCTTTCGAAGTTCGACACCACATTCTGTTCGCCGAGAATAATCGTGCCCTCACCGCCCTCTTAGGCGCAGCAGAGAATCGTCTGAAAGCAGGAGTCATTCCCGCTTCCCGCGTTGCACTGGTGGAAGCACGCGAACTCATAGCCGCCCAAAATCAACGGGGTAAAGAGCACCCGCCCCTCCAGAACGGGCCGGAAGCCAGCCAACTCGCGGGGCACGTCGAGACTGAGAGGTCGGTCCGGACCCAGTCCGACCAATTACTTGCTGAAGTTCGTCGAGCCGCCAATTGGCAACCGTTGCCGCTCGACGGCTCTCCGCTTGTGCCTCCTGACCATTGGCCTTCTCGGCTACGTTGGGATTTGCTTATTCGCCAAGGAAAGTTCACGGAAGCGGAGGAGCTACTTGCCTCGCTGCCCGATTCTACGGACCTGGTAAGGTCCGATTCACGGGCCCGTCTCTTTTTCGCTCGAGGACTCGCGGCCGAGAATCAGGAGAACCTTCCCGAGGCCTTGGACTGGTACCACCAGGCTGCGGAGGCGGCACCTGGCCAAGTGATTGCCGCTGCCGCACGTTCTGCAACCATGCGACTCGAAGCACGAAACAGACGGCAGCAAGATGAAGCGAACACTCAGCAACGCGTCTTTGCGGTTGTGGCTGGGACACTGATGCTTGGACTGCTTGTCGGAATCCCGTTGTGGAGACATTCGAAACCCGGACGTATCGCTCGAGCCCGCCAACTCTTGCTGCGGGTCGGCTCCAGCCCTGATCCTAAGGGCACCTTTCGAAAGGCAGCCGATCTGTTGATTGGGGTTTCCGACGACCACCCTGTCGTGCGGGAGCTCCGCGTGCGACTCGGACAACTCTCGCAGGCCGTGATCCTGTCAGACCAGGGCCCGACGTCGCCGCGAGTCGAGATGGCGGATGCGGACTCAAAATCGGTCCTTCGTTATTCGATGTCTCTTCCACCCACGCAGGAGTCGGTTCATCATTGCATCGAGTGGCTTCATACCGAGGGAAAAGCGGACTCTGGCACAACGCGAGGGGTGATCGACTGGCTGCACAAGCAACTCATCGATTGCGAAGGTCGTGATCCCGATGAACTTCGCTGGCGAGCAATTGCCGCCGAGAAATGCGAAAAGATGTTTCCCCGGAAACAATGGCCACTCCTAGCACAAGTCCGGGCGCTTGCGGGCTTGCAGGAGTATGAGGCCTTAGTCCGCGTCGCAAAACGAATTACGCATCGAGGCTTGAAACCCATTGATAGCCAAGCCGTGCTGCTACACCATGGCTCGGCACTCGTTCGGCTGGAAAGATTCAGCGAAGCCGGCGCATTTCTCGGCTCGCTTCAGAAACAAAAGCGATTGCCAGCGGGAGGAGAACGCTGGCTGAGCATCGCTCGGGCGGCCGTCATCGCGAAGTCTTCCAAGCAAACTGCCTCGGTCGAATTAATCGAACGGCTCGTCTCCGATCGGCCGTCCGAACATTCAATAGCGAAAGTTTAATTGCGCGAAGGCTTCAAAGTCGTATACGCGTGGACCGGTGACCGGCATGGCCAGTCCCAGTGTGAGGCTTGCGGGACCGAAGCCAAACTGAACGCCACCCGTCAAAACCACTAAATCGGGGACCGACAATAATTCGTTATCCCCGCGATTGGTCAGCGGCGTGGTCACATGGACTTCCGCCATCGGGGCGATGTAGCTCACCAACGCACCGGGCGATTGGTACAGCAGTATGCCAACGCCCAGATCGTTGAACATGATCGTGGTATCGCGGCCATCCGTCGGGAATGCGACGGACGAGAAACCCATCGCGAACACATCGCCCGCGCTCGCAAAAAAACCGACCCACGGCTGAATGAGGGTCGAACGAATCGGCCCTTCGATTGTTTGAATGACCGGTCCAGTCGGGGCCGTCACCACCACACCACCTGAAATTCCGTCCGTGCCGTTCGTGAGGGCGAGATATTTGAAGACAAACGTCAGGTCGCCAAAATCCCCGTCCGTCAGGCTGCCATCGCCTTGTCGCTGCACGAAAGGCACTCGCATTCCGATAGAGGCCGAGCCGTCAAGAAAGCTCGTCTCGAAGCCAATGACGCCACGATTGACGAATACATCTTCCCCTTGCGATGGAATAAATGTTTGGCTGATCGTTGGCACCCCGCCATTCAACGATGTCACTGGAGGCGGCGTTGAGAATTTTGGGCCGGGCACTCCCTGGTAATAGTTGTAATTCAAGAAGACGCGGTCCTCCGGCATCGGGCGCTCGTTCTCCGCGATCTTGAACGATCCACGCGAAAGGATTGGCACCTGCGCGACAACATTCTCGCTGCTTGGTACGACGCTTGTCACAGGTGGGAGTTGCAATGGATTATTTACGGTAACAATTCGGCCTGGCATTCCGTTTGCATCCGCTGTTCGGAATCGAGTGAATCGGTTTTGCACGGGAAAAGTCGTCGTGATGCGATAGCTCGGAACCTGAATTCTTTGCGTCGTATACATCGCACCAACCCAGTCGCCCATCATGCGCGAGAAGGAGCTTTCGGGAGCTTCGCCACCGGTGTTCGTCGCCTGTGCGAAGCCATCGGGAACCTCAAAGTCTTTCTTCTTGGGCGGTTCCTTGGCCTTGGCTGGCGGCTCTTTTTTGGGGAGATCTTTCTTGGGTGGCTCCTGAACTTGAACCACGTCTCGATCGAGTCGAATGATTTCTGTACGTCGGTCTGGATCTTCTGAACGTGCCACGGCAAACGCGAGCAGCGAACCCACCACGCCAGCCCACATTGTTGCCCGACACATAGCCGATCCTCCTGAAGCATCCGAGCAAATGATCGGACAATCCTCCCATCGGCTAGAACCAGACTATTGGTGAAATGGTGAATGAAGGTTGTCGAGAGATTCGCGCGAAGCTGGGCGAGTCGTAGGGGTCTCGGAATCGCCCGAGAAGAATGGGGGCTCTGCGCAAGACGGCAATGCTCAGCTTGACAGTTCCCACCTCCAAGTTATGTGGAGGGATCGAACTTAGCCAACCACATCGAGAAGGCATGGACGCGTCCGCTTCCACCCACGCACCCATTCGCGTGCCCTTGCTACCTGCGTTGTTCTTCGCGGGTGGAATCCTCTGCCTTGTGATGATGTGGTTTTGGGATCCGCAGGGTGAGTCCGACCTGGCCGCGAAAAATCAAGATTGGGGCCTGCAAGATCCGCGACGTCCGTCCTACTCGGTCGATCCAGACGACCCTTATCCGATGCCTCTCGAAATGGCCGGCGTCAATTTAATGGGGCAGTCCGACCAGGATCGCGACCGCAAGAGTGTTGGCTGCATTTCTTGTCATCAGAACGTTGGTGATCCGCATCCGACGAAGACTCTCCGGATCGGCTGCACGGATTGTCACGGGGGCAACGCCTCCGTGTACAACAAGGAATCTGCACACATTCGACCTCGTCATCCCGGGCATTGGCCATCGTCGGCCAATCCCGTGCGATCGTATACTCTGTTGAATCACGAGTCTCCCGAGTTTATTCGCTTCGTAAATCCCGGCGACTTACGCATCGCACACATCTCGTGCGGGACAGCGGGTTGTCATCCTGGCGAAGTTCAAACGAATCGGAAGCAGATCATGACGACCGGTTGCATGTTGTGGGGGGCAGCCCTCTACAACAACGGGTCGGTCCCATTCAAGAAAGCTCGCTTCGGGGAAGCCTACGGAATGAAGGGCGCATCACTTCGCCTGGTCAGCGTTCCCGCACCGACTGCCGAGGAGATTGCGGAGAACAAGGGCGTCCTTCCGTTCCTGGACCCGTTGCCAAGGTTTGAGATCGGACAGCCGGGCAACGTGTTGCGCATATTCGAGCGTGGCGGCCGGTTTCGCCCCGAAGTCGGCATACCGGAACGGCTGGAAGAATCTGGCCGTCCACGCGCGCGGTTGGGTGAACGAGGGCTTGGAACGCAGAACCGCACGGACCCCGTTCTT
>Ga0163144_10013179_pt1 | contig 17287 bp, 16 predicted proteins | sample OliLak19BULKMAT1_FD_123175 | JGI IMG/M metagenome (GOLD analysis project Ga0163144, IMG submission 123175) | Freshwater microbial mat bacterial communities from Lake Vanda, McMurdo Dry Valleys, Antarctica - Oligotrophic Lake LV.19.BULKMAT1 | ecosystem: Environmental > Aquatic > Freshwater >... | reverse complement strand
TGACCCGGCACTTGCCCGCACGTTCGCTGTAGTAACACGACCCTGATCAGTGCTGCCCGCGTTTCCGCAGGTCAGCGGCCCTTTCCTGCCCCTCGTGTGCTCATGATCTTCGGAAGTCCGGCCTGGGGAAACGGACCGGGAGCAACCCCGGCACCGCGCCCCAGGCCGACTCACCAGTGCAGTGTGTTGTCGATGTGCCAGTGTTGGCGGATCCAGGTGGCCAGTTCGACGGGTGTGGCGTGTTCGGCGGGCAGGGTGACGAACGCGTAGACGCTCTTGGTGTGCCACCGGTTCTGGGTGCCCGGTTTGGGTTTGGCCCGGCGGGTGCGTCGGGTGATCTGGATGGCCTGGGCGGCGCCGGGGAACCCGAGTCCGCCGGCTTGGTCGGTGACGGTGACAGCCGGTGTCGTCTGGCTCAAGGCCAGGCTCGCCCGGGCCGGGCCGGGCCGGACCGGGCAGGTCAGCGATCCATTCCACGATCGCGGCGAAGGACCGGGCACCGCACAGCATCGCGCACACCGCCGCCAACAACACCGGCGTGAACGGGTACCGGATGCCCTGACGGCGCCGGGGATCGGGGACCACAGCCAATGCAGCAGCAAGGCTGCGCCGGTCACCGTCAGTGAGCAAGAACGGGGCACCGTTGACACTCCTGACCATCTGGTCGGTTAGGTCGTCCAACACCGCCACGACAGCAGAGATGACATCTGCGGGCACGGCCTTCTACTCGATCATGAGGTCTCGACAGCACCATGCTCGACACCAAGGCCGTGCTCGTTCTGCACCCTACGCGGCGTGTCACAGACACAACTGCCCAGCTCAGACGACCCCACTCATGACTTCGCAACGACCCTGGGGGTCGACCACTTGTAGTCTCCGAGCCCTTAGGCGACCCTCGCGTAGCGTGCGATGCGAAGGACCTTGATTCACAACGACGCCAAGCGCGTCGAGTGACCTCGCAGGAAGCGGGCCTGCCACCTGTCAGAACCGAGCAGACCAGCCTCGATTAGCAACCCCACGTGAGCCGTGAGAGCTCGGCCCGCAACTCAGGCTGGGTCGCCCAAGCGACGCAATCGTTCGGCGGTCATCCCGGTACGCATGGCCGCCACGGGTGCCGGTCGCCCGGTCATCAGGGTTACCTGCCGGGCCGCCTGGTGCAGCAGCATCACGTCCCCGGACAGTGCACGGCCACCGGCGATCTGCCACTGCCGCGCCAGGCTGGTCGGCCACGGGTCGTAGACGACGTCGAGCAGGGTCGCTGTCACCGGGGAGAATGTGCCGACGGGCAGGTCGGTGGCGCCGGCGGGCATCGTGCTGATCACCAGGTCCGTCTCGGGGAGCGCGCCCAGATCCAGGCGCTGGATGTCGCAGGCCAGTCCCAGCGCGGTCGCGGTTCGTTGCGCCGCCCCCGCCCGGAGCGGGTCCCGGACCATCACCGTGACCGCCGGCGCTCCCATCCGGTGCACAGCTGCCACTGCGGACGCCGCGGTCGCTCCCCCGCCGAGGATCACCGGCCGCGTCGTGCCGGTGGTACCGGCCTCGGCAAGTGCGGAGACCAGGCCGTCGACATCGGTGTTGACACCTCGCATGCCGTCGAGCAGCACGGTGTTGCAGCTGCCGGTGACCCGCACCAGGTCGTCGACCTCGGCGAGCATCGGGATGACTGCCTGCTTGAGCGGCATGGTCAGCGACAGGCCCACCCACGACCGATCCAGGTTGTCGATGAAGCCCGCCAGACCCCCCTCGTCGACGTCGTGAGCCGTGTACTCCCAGTCGGCCAGGCCCAGTGCCGAGTAGGCCGCGGTGTGCAGCGCCGGAGACAGCGAGTGGGTGATGGGTGATCCGAGCACACCCGCCCTCGTCATCCGCAGTTGTAGATTCCATCCTCGGTCTGATTCTCTGCCGCCCAGGCCTTGAACAACGCGGCGTCCGCACGAGCCTCTTCGGCCGTCACCTCGAACCGGGTCTCCCCTGTGCAGAGGTTGACGGTGGTGAAGTACAACCAGTCCCCGGGGGTAGGAGACAGCACCGCCTCGATCGCCTGCAACCCGGGATGGCTGATCGGGCCTGGAGGCATCCCATCCACCGCGCGAGTGTTGTAGGGATTGAGGGAATCCAGTTCCGGTTTCGTGGGTACCCCGCTCGCCTTGCCCGCTGCGTAGATCGTCGTCGAGTCGTACTGGATGCGCGTGATGCTGCCTGCGCCATTCGCGGTGGGTACGCCAGCAGTCAGGCGGTTCTCAGTGACGCGCGCCACCTTGCCGAAGTCCTCGGGCAGGCGCGCCTCTGCCTGGACCAGGCTCGCTTTCGTCAGCACGTCCTGCCACTGGTCACGTGGCACGCCCGCCTGTGTCAGCACCTCCAGGGTCCGGTCGAGCATCGGTTCGAGTATGGACGCGGCGGTGGGCTCGAACCCGAGGTCGTAGGTCTCCGGGAACAGCCACCCCTCCGTGTCGCCCACCGTGTTGGGGGGTCGCTGCTCGGGTGGCAGGTTGAGCGCGGCCTCGGGGGGCAGCGGCAACGCAAGCGCGGCGGCGGTGAACTCCTCCACGGGAATGCCGGTCTGCTCGGACAGGTCCGCCAAGATGTCGACGGTGCGCAACCCCTCCCGGATCGTCACCCGGTTCAGAACCATGTTCTCGGTATCGAGCAGCGCGGCGACGGCGGCGGCGGCGGGCATCTGCTGCAGCAGGCGGTAGTCACCGACCTGCACCGACGTCCAGTCCGGATTGGCCTTGGCAGCGTCCACGAAGGCCCCCTCGCTCTGCACCACGCCCGCGGCCAGCAGCTTCTGGCCGATGGCGCTGGCGGTCTCGCCCTGTTCGACGCGGACGACGGCCTCACCCGCCCCCGGACCGGTGAAGTCCGGCGGCGGCGCGAACTGGTTGCGGACAGCCTGGATGGCCGGCTGCAGGCCGGACCAGGCGAAGTAGGATCCGAGGCCGACAGCGGCGAGCACCGCGACCATAACGAGGACACGCCGCGAACCGCGACCTCGCCGCCTTCCCTCACGGCCCATCGCCATGCTCCCCGCTCCTGATGGATCGTCGTCGCCGTCGTCGTAGTGATCCACGTAGCCGTCCGGGTAGTCGGCTGCGTACTGGTCGGCTGCGTAGTGATCGGCTGCGTGGTGGTCGGCATGGTCGACGGCGCCGTGGTGGGCCGCTGACCAGTCGATGTCCGTGCCGCGCGCCTGCGGCTGCTCAGCGGCGACGAGGGAGGCGCGCGGGTGCTGTCGTGGCGGTTGCAACTCGGCGGCGGGGGCCGGTGACCACTGATCCTGCTGCGGATGATCCTGCTGCGGAGCGGCCAGCCGGGCCTGGGCCTCCCGTGCCTCTCGGCGGGTCCGCGGCCGCGCCGCACCCGCCTCGGGCCGCGTGTCCGGAACCGGCGGAGCGTGATCGGCCGCGGATGGCGGGGTACGGACGGCCCGAGGCGGATGCATGGCCACCTCGTCGTCGTAGGTGTCGACATCCAGGCGGTCATCCGTGCGCAGCGTGGTGCCACCGCTGCGGAAGCCCGCGAAGGGGTCGGAGTTTCGGCCACGCGGACCGTGCTGTGACGTCATGCGGAGATCTCCTCGGCGGGCACGGCGGTGACCCAGTCACCGATCCGACGGCCGGTCGGGCCGGCGGCCCGGTCGGCGTCGATGACGTGTTGCAGGAGGACGACGGCGGCGGCCTGATCGATCGCGGCCCGCCGGGCGCGGCTGGACCGGCCGGATGCTGCCATCGCCTGGTGCGCGGTCGTCGTGGTGAACCGTTCGTCGACGAGCCGGACGGGTACTCCGTCGAGGCGTCGTTGCAACTGCACGGCGAAGTCACGGGCACCCTCGGCGGCGGCGCCCGGCTTGCCCGACAGGCTCAACGGCAGCCCGACGACCACCTGAGCGACCGACTCGGCAGCCACGACCGCGACCACGGCACTGATCGCACCGGACGGCGGCTCGCCAACCGGAACGGCGATCGTCGACAGCGGTGACGCCAGCAGCCGATCGGGATCGGTGACGGCGAGGCCGACGCGGACACTGCCCACATCGACGGCCAGGACCCGGCCACGTGTGCCCGTCACATCACTCCCATTCCGTCGAGATCCCGACGCTGCTGTCATGGACGTCAACTCAGCCTACGTCGGATCTCCTCCGTCACAGCCGCAAGCGCGTCGTAGATCTTGTCCGGATCGTTACCGCCACCCTGTGCCAGATCCGGTTTGCCGCCTCCGCCCCCGCCCAGGACGCCGGCCGCGATCTTCACCAGGTCGCCTGCGCGGAGCCCGGCCGACCTGGCCGCATCGCTGGTCGCGACCACGATGACGGGGCGCCCCTCGGTGACGGACGCCAGCGATACCACCGATGGTCCGGCTCCGAGCCGGTTCCGGACATCGAGCACAAGGGTCCGCAAGTCGTCCGCCGGGACCTCCGGTATGGACTTCGTCACGATTCGGGCATTGCCGACGTCCATCGCGTCCGCGGCCAACTGCGGTGCCTGACCCATCACCCGTGCCGCATTGAGCCGGGCGAGTTCCTTCTCGGCATCGCGGAGCCTCGTCACCAGGGCACTGACCCGCTCCGGGACATCGGCGGGGCGCACCTTGAGCAGATCGGTGACGGCGCCGAGCAACACGTGCTCGCGGGCCAGGTAGTCGTAGGCATGCGTGCCCACCAGCGCCTCGATCCGCCGCACCCCGGCCCCGATGCTGGCCTCACCCAGCAGGGTGACCAGCCCGAGCTGACTGGAGCGCTCGACATGGGTGCCGCCGCACAACTCGCGTGCCCAGTCCCCCACCGAGACGACACGGACCCGCTCGCCGTACTTCTCGCCGAACAGCGCCATCGCGCCTGCCGCCTGGGCCTCGTGCTGGCTCATCACCTGCGCGGTGACCGGGAGGTCTTCGGCGAGCAGGGTGTTGACCCGCTGTTCGACGTCGCGCAGCACACTGCTCGGCACCGCGGTGGACGCCGAGAAGTCGAACCGGAACCGGCCGGGTGAGTTCTCCGAGCCGGCCTGGGTGGCGGTGTCTCCCAGCGCCTCGCGGATCGCCTTGTGGACCATGTGGGTAGCGGTGTGCGCCCGGCTGACGGCGCGGCGCCGGTCGAGGTCGACCTCGGCCCGCACCCCGTCGCCGGCGACGACCTCGCCGGCGACGACCCGCCCTCGGTGCACGACGAGTCCGGGGATCGGCGACTGCACGTCGGCGACATCGATGACGCCACCGGACGTGGTGCGCAGCGTGCCGGTGTCGGCCAGCTGGCCGCCGCCCTCGGCGTAGAACGGTGTCCGGTTCAGCACGATGTCCACGTCGTCGCCCTCTCGGGCCGCCGGGACGCTGCGGCCCCCGACCAGCAAGCCCGAGACCATCGCCTCGCCTTCAGTGGCCTCGTAGCCGATGAAGTCCACCGGGCCGCCGACCGCGTCGGCCACCGCGCGGTAGACCACCGGCTCGACGGCGCCCGCCTTCTTGGCGCGCGCGTCCGCGCGGGCACGGTCGCGCTGCTCGGCCATCAGCCGGCGGAAGCCGTCGGTGTCGACCGCCAGACCCTGCTCGGCGGCCATTTCCAGAGTCAGGTCGAAGGGGAAGCCGTAGGTGTCGTGGAGTGAGAACACCGCGTCGCCGGTCAGTACGGAGCGCTGCTGCGCCTTGGCCCGCGCGACCGCGGTGTCGAGGATCGTCGTGCCCGCCACCAGGGTGCGGCGGAACGCGTCCTCCTCCGCGTAGGCGATGTTGCTGATCCGCGGCCAGTCGGTCTCGAGTTCGGGGTAGGACGCCTTCATCCGGTCTCGGCTGACCGGCAGCAGGTCCGGCAGCGCCGGGGTGTCCACACCGAGCAACCGCATCGACCGGACCGCCCGGCGCAGCAGCCGCCGCAGCACGTAACCGGCGCCCTCGTTGGACGGCGTCACTCCGTCGCCGATGAGCATGAGACTGCTGCGGATGTGATCGGCGATGACCCGGAGCCGGACATCCGCGGTGTGCCCGCCAGCCGCGCCGTAGGTCAACCCGGCCATGCCGGCGGCGTGGTCGAGCACCGGGCGGATCTCGTCGATCTCGTACATGTTCTCGACGCCCTGCAGCAGGAACGCGACGCGCTCCAGACCCATGCCGGTGTCGATGTTCTTGGCGGGAAGCTCACCGACGACTGTGAACTCCTCCTTGCTCCGGACGTCCTCCAACGCGTACTGCATGAACACGAGGTTCCACACCTCGAGGTAGCGGTCCTCGTCCGCGACGGGCCCACCTTCGACGCCGTACTGCGGGCCGCGGTCGACGTAGATCTCGCTGCACGGGCCACCCGGGCCCGGCTGACCGGTGTGCCAGTAGTTGTCCTTCTTGCCGCGGCGCTGGATGCGCTCGGTCGGGAAGCCGGCCACTTCCCGCCACAGCGAGATCGCCTCGTCGTCATCCTCGTACACCGTGACCCACAGCGTGTCCGGGTCGAACCCGTAACCACCCTTGGCTTGCGGGGACGTCAGCAACTCCCACGCGAACGCGATGGCGTCGGCCTTGAAGTAGTCCCCGAAGGAGAAGTTGCCGTTCATCTGGAAGAACGTGCCGTGCCGGGTGGTCCGGCCGACCTCCTCGATGTCGTTGGTGCGCAGGCATTTCTGCACGCTGGTCGCGCGTTTGTACGGCGCGGTCTCGCGGCCGGTGAGGTACGGGATGAACGGCACCATGCCGGCGACGGTGAACAGCAGCGACGGGTCCGGCGAGATCAGCGACGCGCTCGGCACGATGGCGTGGTCCCGGTCACCGAAGTAGGTCAGCCAGCGGCGGCGGATCTCCGCGGTCAGCATCGCTGTGGTCTCCTTCTGATGGTCCGGCTGGATGGTCCGGCTAGAGCGTGCGGATGGGCGGACGTTCCTCGTCGTCGGCGGGGGCGACGGCGGCGCGCAGTTCGGCCTCACGTTCGGATGCATGCGCCCGGACCTCGGCGCCGAAGTTGCGGGCTGCCGCGACGGCGTTGCCCGCCCGGGCGCTGACCCCCTCCCCGGCTGCCACGCCGACCTGCCTCGCGGCCTGGGTTGCCAGGTCCGACGCCGAGGAGCGCACGACGCCGAGCCGGCGCAGCAGGTAGAAAGCCAGCCCGCTACCGATGAGCAGCCAGAACAGGCGCCCCTTCACCGGTCCCGCCGACCCTTCCTCGGCTTGGCCGAGCGGCCGGCCAGCGTCTGCCGGACGCCGTAGGTGAAGGCGGCCACCCGGATGATCGGTGATCCCAGCGTCGCCGCGAACAACGAGGTGAGCGCAGAGACGTTGGACGTCGCGGAGGCGACGTTGGTCGTGATGACGTCCACCTTGCCGAGTTGGGCGTTGGTCCCCTCCACCGTCGTCGTCACCTCGCGGATCAGCGGGGTTGTCTCGTTCGACAGCGTGCGGACGGTGATCCGAGTCTCGTCGATCAGCGAGCCGAGCTTGATCAGCGGCACCGCCAGCATGATGACGAGGACGAGAATGGCGATCGCCACGAGCAGGGCCGCCACGCCTCCGAGGGTCATGGGACGCGACCCTAGCGGCTGGGTCGGGCTCACGCCCCGGGGTATCCGCTGCTGCGAGCGTGGGTCAGCCGTCGCGACCCAGCAGGGTGCGCAACCGGGCGAGCCGTTCGGCCATCCCGCGTTCGGCGCCGTGGTCTGTGGGGCGGTAATAGCTCGCCTCGGCGAGGTCGTCGGGCAGGTACTGCTGGGCGGCGACGCCGTGCGGGGTGTCGTGGGCGTAGACATAGCCGATGCCGTGGCCGTGCCGGGCTGCGCCGGTGTAGTGGGCGTCACGCAGGTGCATCGGTACCGGCCCGCCCCGGCCCGCCGCCACATCGGCCATCGCCCGCCCGATGCCGACGTAGGCGGCGTTGGACTTCGGTGCCGTCGCGAGGTGGACGACCGCCTCGGACAGGATGATCCGGCCCTCCGGCATCCCGATCAAGGCGACGGCCTGGGCCGCGGCGACGGCGGTCAGCAGGGCTGTCGGATCGGCCATCCCGATATCCTCGGCGGCCGAGATGACCAGTCGGCGGGCGATGAACCGGGGGTCCTCCCCCGCGACGATCATGCGGGCGAGCCAGTGCAGCGCGGCGTCGACGTCACTGCCCCGGATCGACTTGATGAGGGCGCTGGCGACGTCGTAGTGCGCGTCCCCGTCGCGGTCGTACCGCACGGCGGCGGTGTCCACCGAAGCCTCCGCGTCGGCCAGGGTCACGGTGTCGCTGCCGCGGCCCATCGCCACCCCGGTGGCGGCTTCCAGCGCGGTCAGCGCCCGGCGGGCGTCGCCGCCGGCGAGCCGGACCAGGTGCTCCCGCGCGTCCGCCGCCAACGTCACCGCCTCGTCCAGGCCGCGCGGGTCGGCTACGGCGCGCTCGATGAGGCCGCCGATGTCCGTCTCGGTCAACGGCCGCAGCGTCAGCACCAGCGACCGCGAGAGCAATGGTGAGACCACCGAGAACGAGGGGTTCTCGGTGGTGGCGGCGACCAGCACCACCCAGCGGTTCTCGACCGCGGGCAGCAGCGCGTCCTGCTGGGCCTTGCTGAAGCGGTGGATCTCGTCGACGAAGAGCACGGTGGTGGCCTGCTCCAGGCCGTCGCGGGCGGTACGCGCGTCGTCGATCACGGCCCGGACGTCCTTGACGCCCGCGGTCACCGCTGACAGTTCGCGGTAGCGACGATCCGGACTGGTCCCGACGAGGTGGGCGATCGTGGTCTTGCCGGTGCCCGGCGGCCCCCACAGCACCACCGACGACGGCCCGATGCGCACCAGTTCGCCGTCGGCCGCCGGGTCCACGAGACGCCGCAGCGGCGACCCAGCCCCCAGCAGGTGCTGCTGACCGACGAGTTCGTCGAGGCTGCGGGGCCGCATCCGGACGGCCAGCGGTGACTGGGGGTCGAACCCCGGCCGGGCGAGCCCAGCGACAGCCACCACGCCGGGCACGCTACGCGCCGCGTCGCGTGCCCGACCCGGGTGTCACGATGGAAGGCATGTTCGCCGCCCTCGGCCGCGCGGTCTCGCGGCATCCACGAGTCGTCCTGGCGGGATGGGCTCTGTTGGCGGCGCTGTGCGCAGCGCTGGCCACCGGCGCGCTCGGTGGCACAGCGCTGTTCGACAACCTCGATGAGGGCGCCCCGGCTGCTCCGGGTGAAGCGCTGGACGGGTTCGAGATCCTCCAGGACACCTCCGACGGAACGTCGTTCGTGGGGACGGCGGTCTCCGGCGTCGACCTGGCCGATCCTGCCGTCCTCGCCCGGCTCGATCCGCTGGTCGCCGCGGCTCGAGCCGAGTTGGCCGACGAGCCTTCGGTCATCGCCGTCGCCGACCCGTTCGCGCTGCCCGCGGGCGACCCGCGCCGGGACGCGCTCATCGCCGCCGACGGCGACGGGTTCCTGGTGTCGGTGAGGATCGAGGCCGGCGCCCCGATCACTGCCGACGAGGCCGTGCAGCAGCGCCTGGACGTCCTGGTGTCCGATATCGGCGCAGCGGTGCCCGGTGCGCACGGATCGGTCGGTGGCGGGCTGCTCGTCTACGACGAGATCACCGAGCAGGTCGAGGAGGACCTGCGGCGGGGCGAGCTCATCGCGTTGCCGCTGTCGCTGCTGGTCATGGTCGTCGTCTTCGGCGGGTTTCTGGCCGCCGGGATCCCCATCCTGGGCGCGTTCGCCTCGATCGTCGGGGCGCTGGCCTGCCTGCTCGGGTTCTCCTACCTCCTGACCGTCGACACCTCGGTGGTGACGGTCGTGTCAGTGCTCGGGCTCGGGTTGTGCATCGACTACGGCCTGCTGATCGTGTCCCGCTATCGCGAGGAGTTGGGGGCTGCAGGGTCTGTCACCGCAGGCGGGGCCGAGCGGGATCGGCTGGTCGCAGCCATGGCCGCGACGATGGCGACGGCGGGTCGGACTGTCGCGTTCTCCGGCGTGACCGTCGCGCTGAGCCTCGGTGGGCTGCTGGTCTTCGAGGCGCCCGTACTGCGGGCCATGGGTGCTGCCGGGCTGTCGGTCGTGCTGGTGGCCATGCTCGTGGCGCTGACCCTGGTGCCCGCCCTGCTAGCTGTCGGTGGGGCCGCACTGGATCGCCCGGGGGCGCTGATGCGGCTGCCCGTGATCGGCGGGGTCGCCCGGCGCCTGGGCGGGGTGGCCGCCGACGACGACGGGGCGTTCTCCGCCGTCGCGCGCCGGGTGCAGCGGCGCCCCATCCTGGTCACCCTGCTGGTCGCGGCGACCCTGGCCGCCCTGGCGCTGCCCGCGGCTCGGCTGGACGTCCGGGCGTCGGGGATCGGGTTGCTGCCGGTGGGTAACGAGCAGCGGCAGTTCTTCGACACCTTCGACGCCGACTACCCCGTGCTCAGCGACCCCGACGTCACCATCGTGGCGGCGACCACCGATGCGGTCGCTTTGGCGGGGCTGGTTCGCGCTGTCGGCGACGTGCCTGGCGTCGCCGGGGTCGAGTCCGCCGCGCCGCTCGGTGTGTCCGGTGGGACCGATTACTCGGCCATCGATGTCCGGCTGGACGCCGCCGACCCGGCCGGGCAGGAGGGTCGGCAGAGCGTCCGCGACATCCGGGCGGTGACGTCGGACTCGGCCTTCGCCACCTACGTCACGGGTGACACCGCCATCCTGGTGGACCTGGTGCAGTCGATCCGCGAGCGCGCACCGATCTCGCTGGCCATCGTCGTGCTGGCCACCCTCGTTCTGCTGTTCGCCATGACCGGGTCGGTGCTGATTCCCGTCAAGGCGCTGGTGATGAACCTGCTGTCGTTGGGCGCGGCGCTGGGCGTGACCGTGCTGATCTTCCAGGACGGGAACCTGGAGGGGCTGCTCGGTTTCACCGCCATGGGTGGCCTCGAAGTGATCATCGCTCCGCTGGTGCTCGCCTTCGGCTTCGGCCTGAGCATGGACTACGAGATGTTCCTGCTGTCCCGCATCAAGGAGTTGCGCGACCAGGGGCTCGGCAACGACGAGGCAGTCGCGCTGGGATTGCAGCGTTCGGGCCGGATCATCACCTCCGCCGCCCTCATCCTCGTCATCGTCTTCGCCGGGTTCGCCACCGGCCAGCTGCTGGTGATCAAGCAGATGGGCATTGCCCTCGCCGTGGCGATCGCGCTCGATGCAACCCTGGTCCGGGTGCTCCTGGTGCCCTCGACCATGACGCTACTGCGTGAGTGGAACTGGTGGGCGCCTGGGCCGCTGCGGCGACTGCACCACCGCCTCTTCGGCGGACCGCCGGTGACTCCGGCCGAGGATCACGAGCTGCTGGGCGCCGGCGCCCGGTCGTGACGGGTCGCTACGTGGGGCCAGCGGCCCTTCACAGCTCGACGAGGCGCGAGAGCGCGGTCGCGACCCGGCCGAGGTAGAGGGCGATCACCTCTCGTTCGTCGGCGGTGAGGCCCGCTGCGGCCTGTTCCAACTCGACCAGCAGGGGTTCCATGACGGGTGCCATCGAGGCGAAGGCATTGGCCGTGGGGTTGAGCACGGTGCGGCTGCCATCGGTCGGGTGCGGCTCGCGGGTCACGTGTCCGGCGGCGACGAGACGGTGGACGAGCACCGTGGCAGCAGCGGATGTCACTGACGCGCGTCCAACTCCTCGACAGGCTGCAGCCCGCGATGCGAGCACGGCGACACACCGCCGAGCCGGGTCGGGGCCTGTCGTCCGCCAGCACGGCGCTCAACCTGTACGTCCACTCCAGCCGGGACCACGACGGGGGTCCGCGCGGGGGGGGGGTCGTCCCACGCCGCTGCGACGTTGGCGTGCCAGGCCACCAGGGTCGGGTAGTAGTCGGCGCCGACGTTGTGCCAGTCCTCGAGGATCAGCCGTCCCTCCGCCGCTCCCGCGCTCTGGGCGGCGCAGGGCAGCATGGAGTTCGGGAGGATGGGGCGGCGCCTCCCCAGCGGCAGCCGATGTCGAGCACCGGACTGAGCCGGAGCGGGTGACGATCGCAGGCGAGCCGGGCCTGGATTCGTCCCCTGGCCCCGATCGCAGCGGCGGAGCTACAACAGGAACGGGCTGGCGAGGAAGCCGACGACGATGATGACGATCATCGCGACACCCACAACACGGCCGTGGCGCTTCAACAATCGGTTGGCGACCGGTCCGAAGAACCAGAACAGGGCACCGAACGCAGCGAATCGGAGCACGCGTCCGCCGATCGCCACGGCCAGGAAGATCCAGAACGGGAACTGGGTGAAGCCGGCGCTGATGCACACCAGTTTGAACGGGATCGGAGAGACCGCGCCCAGGAAGATGATCCACACGCCGCTGATCCAGTCCTCGCTGATCCGCGCCTGGATGGCGGAGAAGTCCTCGGTCGCACCGAACAAGGCGATCGCCGGCTCGCCGATCAGCTCGAAGCCGAACAAGCCGATCAGGTAGCCGAGAGTGCCGCCGACGACGCTGGTGACCGCACCTACCAGCACAATGAGCGGGATGCGGTCCCGAGCCGCCGCCATCATCGGCAACGCCACGGCGTCGACCGGCAGCGGCAGAAGCGCGCTCTCGGCGATCGACACGACCGACAGGAGGCCCATCGCCTTGTTGGAGCCCGCCAGCCGCTCGGCGCGTTCGCTCAAGGTCTCTTTTCGCTTGCCTTCGCGCTTGCCCTTGCGCGCGCCTCGTGGCAGTACGGCCGCGTCCTGGTCGCCGACCTCTCCCGTCGCCTCGGGCGCCGGCCTCGGCGTCGGGCGGATGGGATCTTGGGTCACGTGCGTCCTCCACTCGGTGTGCGCGTTCGCGCGAGGTGCACCGCCCTGGACCAGCCGATCGTGACGGTCCTCCGGTGGGACCCCTCACTCGTCGAGCTCGCATGGCACACCGCCTGGGACGACAGGTTACAGACCACTGGACCCACCAGTGACGGGTCACCCTGGACATACTCGGGCCGGCAGGCGTTGGCCGAGGCATGATCGTCGTGGTTCGCAGGGCGCCGTCGCCCACGTGGTGCGGTGGGAGGTCCCGCCGTCCCTCATGCGGAACTCCACGCCGTGGACGACCTATGAACGCTGGCGCTGCTGCTGCAGGCTCTAGCCTGCAGTTTGGACCTTGGTTGGCAGGTCATGAGCTGCAGACTGGCCCGGGGCGACAGATGGCCGCTCGTGTGATCGGTGCCCTCGTCCATGACGTCTCGATCCCGTACACGCAACCTGTACGTGCACCCGAGCAGCAACCGCGACGGCGCGGTCCGGGCAATCCTCGGACGGGGCGTGCTGACCTTCTGCCAACTTTGGCCCCTGCGAGGCCACGGCCTGAATGGTGTTTCTGCTGGTGGGCGGTACTGGGTTCGAACCAGCGACCCCTTCGGTGTGAACTCCCGCCAGGTCGGTCGGATGCCGTCAGACACGCGGTTGGCGGCATGGGCGCGGTCGCTGATGGCCACCTGAGGTCGGTGGCGTGGGTGTACTTCCGCGGTGTACTCAGCTGCGCTCGCCGGGCAGCCGATCGTCGGATCCTGACGAGCCGGCTGGGCGCCGGCACCGTGGGCTGGTGAGCCAACGGACGGTGCACGTCCCGTACGACGTGGAGCAGGACGAGGACGGTGTCTGGTGCGCTCACGCGCAGCTTCGTCCCGGTCTGGGCGGCCATGGCGAGGGCGATACCGAAGAAGCGGCCATTGCGGATCTTCGCGAGGCCCTCGCCGGTCTGATCGAGGAGTTCGGCGCGCCACGGGAGTCGACGCTCACCGTCACTGCGGCCTGATGGCCGTCCCGTCGGTTTCCGGTGGCGCAACCGTGAAGGCGCTGGAACGACACGGTTTCGTCGTCGCCCGCATCGCGGGCAGCCAACACGTCATGCGTCACTCGGACGGTCGAGGCACCACGGTCCCGGCCACGGTCCCCGTCCACGGCAACCGCGACGTGGCCAAGGGCACTCTGCGGGGAATCCTCCGCGATGTCGGCCTCTCGATCAACGAGTTGGACCTGTAGGAAGTTGTCGCGAGCCGATGACACTGAACGAGATCTCACCTGGGTGGCTACCGTTGTCCGGTGGACATGCCAGGGAACCGCGAGCTCCTTCATGTCTGCGCCTGCCTCGTACTTCGCCAGAAGCTCAGCGACCTGGTCGGACGTCAACCGCCGCTGCACCAACCGAGATGGCGGCCTGGCGTCAGCTGCAGGTTCGCTGCGTATAGGCGCTGGAGCTGCCGCCAGCCTTGTGAGCAGGGCCAAAGATTTCGAGCTTCCTCCTGGCAGGACAACACCTGCACCGGGCCGGTATCGAGCTACGGCGGCAGGGACTGTCAGCGGAGCAGCTTGCCGAGGACCCCGGCTGTACAGGGCTGGTCACCGATTCGGCTTGATGTACGGTTTGGCTGTAACGCCGAAACAGTCCGGGAGACTCTCTAGAAGAGAGCCCATGGTGATGCGACATCCCGGGGAGAGATCGGGCTAGGTGACTATCTTTCACGAAGAAGGGTAGCGATCTCCACTTGAATTGCATGCTCGGTTTCCTCCCGCCCTGACAGCAGATTGCCATCCACGTAGCCCTCGGAACTACTCCGTGCGCCCTGCGACGTTGCCAAAACTGACAGCTCGCGGAAAAGGGCGTCCTGCAACCCAAGCACCGACTTACTTTGGCGATGAAGCGGTAAGCAATCTCCCTCGACGCCCAGGGCATGTCGCTCGCACCAGTCTCGAAGCAACTCGGCTACCGACCCGAAGCCTTAAGGCGAGCCCTTGACGAAGCCGGTTTGCCGAGGCGGGATCAATATGGGAATGAACGCCAAGGAGTAGCTTCGACATGAGCAGGCGTCGCTCGACAACAGTCAATCCAGCTACTGGTGGTGACCTAGTCCAATCCTCCCGTGTGGAACTTATATGAGTCCACCAAGGCTAGCTCCTCAGGTGACGGGCGTTGGAACAGGTCCCACGCACGGCGGAACTCGTCCTCCCGCATCGGGTACGACCCGAGGGAGGCTTCCTGGTTGCGGTTCTGTAGCCGGTTCCAGAGAGCGTCATATGGAACGTCGAATATGTGAAACTCGACGCGCGAGCCGCAGGCTCTGGCGTCACGAAACTTCTCGGTCCGCTCGTCGGCCATCCAAAGTCCGTCCTCAAGGATCACGCTAACGCCGTGTCTCAATAAGATCAACGCATGGCGGTACAGCAGGGGCTGTAGCCGATTGTGAAAGTCCTCATCAGCGTGGTCGACGCCTAGTTCCGCCTGCCAATCGTCCGTGCACAAGCGGATGCCTCGCCCGACGGCCTCTAAGCGCTTGGCTAATGTGGTCTTCCCGGATCCGGGAAGACCACAGAATAGTGTCATGGTGGGCAGATCCGCCTCAAGGACCGGTAGCCTATGTTCAGGGTTGCTCATGATTAGCTATCATAGCCCACGCAATGATAAGAACGCAACTTATCGTATAGGGCGCCTGCTGTAGACGCACATGAACTACTGGCAGCAGAGAGCAGCCTTGAACGGCTATCGAGGACCACTGAAGGCCACCAGGCGATCAGCACGGCGCTGCTGAGCCTCCGCGATATCTGCGGTCCGGCCTACGCGCGAAGCGACGCTACTGGGCGACGGGACTACAACCATGCCTGGTTCGAGGGCCTCGACATCGACGTCGACCAAGGGACGGAGATCGTTGAAGTCAGGCGGACAGATGTACTCAGCGTTGTTCAGCTGAGCAGGTCCACCAGCCTCACCGACAAGGTGGTGCAGCAACAACGCCGTCGGAGCCTGGGCTCCGACGGCGTCGAGTGTGTCGTGGGTTCGAACTTCGATCTTTTGGTGAAGCTGAGGGGATTCGAACCCCTGAACTCCTCCATGCCATCCCCAGGGCTTGTTCAAAGTCGCGGGCACGGTGTGGCGTCGGAGTGACACGCTGGTTCTGAGGTAGTGGGGCGGGCACGGCCGGTACCGGGATCGTGGTGGGTGCTTGACGTCCATCTCGATCGCCCGGAGGCCCGCCGTGCCCGCTGCCGTATCTTCTCTCATCTCGACCCTGTCTCCGAGCCTTGTTACGGTCCGTGATCGGTTAGCGGGTGCCGACCAGCAGACGCCGGTGTCGGTGTGGCACGTCCTGACCACGATCACCGACCCGCGCGGCCGCCGCGGTCGCCGCCACGAGCTGGCCACCGTGCTGGTGCTGGCCCTGGCCGCGATGCTGGCCGGGAACTGTTCGCTGGCTGCTATCGCGGACTGGGCCGCGGATGCTCCTTCCTGGGCGTGGCCACGTCTCGGGGTACACCGGCGGCCCCCGAGCCTGTCGACCTTCCGCCGCGTCCTGCTGGGTGTGGACGCCGACGTGTTGGACGCGGTCCTGCACGCCTGGCTCGCCGCTCTCACCCCCTCGCCCGGCACCTCAGCCGACCTGGCCCGAGGATCGCTGCGGGCGGTGGCCGTGGACGGCAAGACCGCGCGCGGCGCCCGCCAGCCCGACAGCACCCGCACTCACCTGTTCTCCATGGTCGACCACCAGACCTGGGCGCCGCTCGGGCAGGTCGAAGCACCGACAAAGGGCTCGGAGATCGCCGCGTTCTCGGCCTTGCTGGACCGTCTGGACCTCGACGGGCTCGTCGTGACCGCCGACGCCCTGCACACCCAGATCCGCCACGCGCACTACCTGCACCGCCACGGCGCGCACTACGTCCTCACCGTGAAGGCGAACCAGCCGAGGTTGTACACCCAGCTGAAGGGCCTGCCCTGGACGCAGATCCCGATCACCGGGACCACCCACGACAAGGGCCACGCCCGACGCGAGACCCGCACCATCCAGGTCACCTCCGCCAAGCCCCACCTGCGCTTCCCCCACGCCCGACTCGCCGCCCGCCTCATCCGCTACCGCGCGCCGCTGAACCAGCCAGCGAAGACCTCCCGCGAGGTCGTCTACGTCGTCACCTCGCTCAGCCACGACCAGGTGAGCCCGGCCATTCTGGCCGAGCTCGTCCGCGGGCACTGGGCTATCGAAAACCGCGTCCACCACGTCCGCGACACCACCCTGCGCGAGGACGCCAGCCAGGTCCGCACCGGCACACCGCCTCGCACCATGGCCACCCTCCGTAACATTCAGATCGGCCTCGCCCGTCACGCCGGCCTCACCAACATCGCCGCCGCCACCCGCCACCTCGCTCACCGCAACGAGCGAGTCCTCAACCTCCTGGCCACCGGCGCCCTACCCAAGGTCACAGGAGCATCGACTTTGAATTGACCCTGCCGGCTCGGAGTACTACGACGGCTCCGCCCCACCCCGGACCGATCGGCTGTCAGTGCGCCCAACCCCGCTCACCCGCTAGGCGCAGGCGACAGGGCAAGATCCGGGGCAGTTCCCGTGTTCACTGCGTTTCGCTCGACGAAGGAGGAGCCCGACTATGCCCCT
>Ga0163144_10013178_pt1 | contig 17288 bp, 13 predicted proteins | sample OliLak19BULKMAT1_FD_123175 | JGI IMG/M metagenome (GOLD analysis project Ga0163144, IMG submission 123175) | Freshwater microbial mat bacterial communities from Lake Vanda, McMurdo Dry Valleys, Antarctica - Oligotrophic Lake LV.19.BULKMAT1 | ecosystem: Environmental > Aquatic > Freshwater >... | reverse complement strand
TTTCCAACTCATATTCCTTTTCTATCAAGGCTATCTTATCGCTGAGATTAATACTATTCAACGAATCGCTCATTTGAGCATGCCTTAGCTCATATTTATAGGCTTTGACAAAGTCTTTCTGTCGGGCATTTATTTCGGCAATCAATCGATAGGCGGTGCTCAAATCTTCCAATAGCCCATATTCCTTACCCTGTACTATTGCTTTTTCCAATAGTGCTGAGGCAGTTTTGTCATCTCCTTTATAAATATAGGCTTGCGCCATTCTTCGCAGAGAGGTAAGGTGGCTGTAGTGTAATTTTTTTTCTTTGGCTACATTAATGCACAGCTCATAGTAATAAATAGCAGTATCATATTCTTTTTTGGCAAGCGCAATGTCCGCTAAATTACGGTAAGTGCCTATGACATAGTATGAATTTCTTACTTTGGGAACAATCAACAATGCTTTGTTTACATAATAAGTAGCAGAATCCAACTGTTTAGATTCTAAAAGTGTTTGACAGAGATTAGCCAAACTCCGTAGCAATAAATCATAATTTTTGCTACTATTGCTCAAATGCAAGGCTTTATGGAGAATTTCATTGGCAAGTTTATATTTTTTTTGGAATCTATATATCCCTCCTATAGTGTTCATGCAGTTTATCTGCAAGGCAGTATCTTTGGTTTTGACGGCTAAAGCATAAGCCTGTGTAGCGAGGTCAAAAGCAAGAGCTAAATTATATTTTCGCAAATGTATCCAAGAAATATGGCTGAGTGCCTCACCTAAGCCGCGTTCAAAGTTTATTTTTTTGGCTAAATCTTTGGCTGCATTGGCATATTCTAAGGTTTTGATAGGATCAGATTCTCTGTGTTGGAAAGCCAATTGATTAAGGATGCTCACATATTGCTCATTTTCTGGGGTACGCCCAAGCAGCGACACAAGGCTGTCGGTAGTGGTATTTGGCTCTGCGGATACTGGATTGAACCAAAATATAAAAACAAGAATAAGAACGTATTTTAATATTTTGTTGGTGAGATGGCACATACACTATGTTTTAAAGACTAAGTTAGCACTTTGGGCGGCGTAATAAATGTGAATTAGCTAATCTTATTGGACAAAACCAAATTTATACACTAATAAATTATGAGATTTGAAAAAACAATTTCAAATCTCCGTGTATTCGCACAACAAACCATGCTATTGTTCGTGTCCTTAGAAACAAATTTTTTAGCATGAAAAACACTTTTGCCCTTTTATTTTGCTCTCTGACTTTATGCGATAAGTAAACACTTGGGTAATGTCGATTTCACAAACTAATATTTGACCTAACAAGATTTAATATTTCTAATAATAACAATTTAGAATCAGTATAAATAAATAAAATATTAAACAAAATAAAACAACAAGCCGTTAAAGTGTAGTTTTATTCTTTTCTTTGTTTATAGTTTACCAATCGTAATTTACAAATATGATAAAGTTTGTCTTATTGACTGCGGGTTTGTTATTACTGGTTATTCACCAATATGTCCAGCCGATTTCCATTCAGCTACAATTTATTTCTTTTTTGGTGGGGATTGTACTATTGGGAGTGCCTCATGGAGCGGCAGATTTGTTGGTTGCCAGTCAGCACGCAACTGATGAAAAAAAACATTTTTCTACAATCAGTTTTTTTAGTAATTATCTGGGAAGATTGTTTTTATTCGCAATTATTCTTTGGCTTTTTCCTTTATTGGGAATGCTCCTATTTGTCTTTTTTGCCGCTTATCATTTTGGGGAAACTGATTTGCACCAGTTTAAAACCAATACTATTGTTGGGAAATTCCTGATAGTGAGTTATGGATTGGTCATTTTGGGGTTTATTTTACTTAACCATTTCGAAGATGCCAAGCCACTTTTTCGCTTATTTAACTCCAGTGGGCAATACTTAGTCTTTATTGATTACCTTGAGCAATATCGATTTGTAATCCTTGCCTTTTGTGGACTTTCATTTTTGGTAAGTAGTTTTTTTTATTTTTTAAAGAACCGTTCTACCCTGCCTAATCAAATCCTTTTTTTAGCACAATTTACCTTTATTTTGTTTGTTTTGTATCATTTACCCATGCTGCTTGGCTTTACTTTTTATTTTATAGTTTGGCATTCAGTCCTATCGCTTAGTTATATTGTGGGTTATTTGCGAAAAGACGGCTTGTTTTCAAAGCTGCTGATTGTCAAACAAATAAGTTTCTATAGCCTATTAGCAATTACTGGCGTAGTATGTTTTGGGCTGACTGGTTTTATGTTTATAAACAATAATGCAATGATAGTGTATGTGTTTCTGGGCTTGGCGGTACTTACTGCTCCGCATATGCAAATTATGCACAATATGTACAATACACTTCGCTCTTATAATACCATTGCTAAAGGTGCGTAAAACAAGTCAATAATATTGGGGTAGGGGCTGTTAGCACATAGTTTCTATGCTTTTGTCTGTTCTTGTAATCTTGCAACTATTGGCTCCAAAAAATAGTTTCTTGTCAGTGTTTTAAGCAAGTCAGATTTTGCAATCACTTTCGCCAAGGGAGGAGAGGTGAGATGGTAAAACTCACAAACATTTTCCCAAGATTCGTTTTCAAAAGTTTTTCATCTCTAAATTGTCGCAACGCTAAGACTTCTAAAGTGTCATAGTTACCATAACAAGCAGTTGCGATAAAGCAACCTTCTGTTACTTTTGATGAACTTATTCCATTTGCTTTTGCTTAATTTATCAACATAATCTTTGCTTTCTTTAAGCCCGATTCCAGTGGACTTTTTGTAAAGTTTTACTGCTGCTAATTTTTCCCCTTACTTGCATAGGTCAAGGATTTGTTGGTCAAGTTCGCTTGGTGTTCAGGTTCATTTTTTTGTTTTAAAAAGTTCATTTATGTTTAGCCCTATTTGTCGCTATTTATTAGAAATGGTGTTTTTCCGTCAGTAATTATAACCTTACTGTTCGGTGATTTGGATAGTTCCAGAAAAGCTTCGATACTTCTTATTTTAATAATTTCGTTTGTTAATCCTTGCGAAATAATTTTCTGTGCGTCGCTTGTTCCTTTTGCTTCAATAATTTTTCTATCCGCTTCAAGTTTTGCTTGTTTCAAAGTAAATTCCATACGCATAACATCTTGTTCTGCCTGAAGTTTTTGTTCTATTGAAGTAGCTAAACCTTGCGGTAATTGGATGCTTTTCATTAAAACTGCATCAATTTCTATCCCTTGTCTGTTAAGTGTTTCCATCATTTTATCTTTAATGGCTTTTTCTATCTCAGCTCTCATTCCAGAATGTAAATCTTTTGCAAAATATTGTGAACAAACATCAGCTGAAGCAGACCGAAATATATTTGCAATAATAGGTTCGAACGCTATTCCCAGATTTTTTATTATAAAAGGTGCTTGTTCTGGACTTAATTTGTAGAGAATCGAGATTTGCGAGTTGATACTTAAACCTTCCTTGCTCGGAAGACTCAATGAAAGTTCTAAATTACTGGTTTGAATGGACAGCTTGATGACTCTGCTTATAAGAGGATTATAGTACACTGGCCCACTAATATGAACTTTTTCCGACAAACGTCCGAGTTTTTGTTTAACTCCTACTTCACCAGGTTTGATAATTGTGCAGCTAGACAAAATTGAAATAGCGACTAAAATTAAAATGCTTCGATTTTTCATGACTTTATTTGTTTAAAATTCATTTTATTACTTTAAGTAATAAGACAAATATAATAGTACATTTGCCTTCAGGCGAGTATGTTGATAATCAAGTTATTCGCCTAAAAGCGAACGTACAATTAAATTATTACAGCTACTTAAGTTAATATATCCTCTTGAAAAGAACAAATATTTCGGTTTCTTGTTTTTAATGTTCTTTTATTTACTCATTGAATTTTCCACTCATTTGTTCTGTCTTGCTAAATTTACTTGTCATTTATTTGTGTGAAGCTGTATTTTCACACTTGCTGCTAATGGTTCAAGGATTTATGAAGGAAGAGCAATCAAATGTACAAATTCGGCACATCAGCCCACTTTTGCAAAACCCAATATTTAGTAGTTGTTTTTGTTAGATGAACTTTTTAGTCCATTCACTTGCTTGTTCAACTACAAATTTGCCGACCTTGTTGTCATTTGATGTTACAATAAGTCCATTATTGATAATTCCTAAGTTTTTATATCTACCAACATTGGCAATGTCTATCAAGTGAATTGAAAGTTCGTGATTTTGGATATTTAATTTGTGTGATTTAAAAACCAATCTTCTGTTAGTCAAAAAAAATTTGCCACCAACGGCTTCTGCTCCTATTCCAAAAGAAATTCCTGCTTTAAAGTCAATTTTTTTCATTCTTTAAAAGTACGTTCAGAGGTTGTTATAATTTGTTTTTGTCTAAAACTTAAATAACATCACGTTTTTCCTTTACCAAATCGTAAAGTAGCTCGCGGGCGCGGTGCAGTTGGGCTTTTACCGTACCTAAGGGCGCACGGAGTTTTTCTGCAATCTCTTCGTAGGAAAGCTCGTCAAAGTACCTCATTTCGACTAATCTCTGGTATTTGTCGGGAAGTAAGCTCACAAAAGTACGCACAAACTCTACTTTTTGTTGGGTAATAGCTCTTTCTTGGGGGTTGAGGTTTTCATCTCTGATGTCCAAATCCACCGAATCGCCACTGTCGTCAGTATAGGCGGTGCTGATGCTAAGTGTGTCGATTTTTTTCTTGCGAATAAAGTCTATACAATTATTGGTAGCGATGCGAAAAAGCCAAGTGCTAAAAGTGTAGTCTTTTTTGAACTTAGGAAGATTTTTGAATGCCTTTGCGAATGCCTCAATCATTAAGTCTTCGGCATCGTCAGCGTTTCGCACCATTTTCATAAGTGTGTGCTGCACAGGCTTACGGTAGCGGCGCATGAGTTCGGTGAAGGCTTTTTCATCACCTGCTGTAGCCTGGTCTATTAGTTTGAAGTCAGATAAGGCTCTTGATGAAAACGACCGTGCTTCTATTTCTGTTTCCCCTGGTTCGTTTTCTATTTCCTCCTCTGTGACCTCTTTGTTGTCATTAGCTATAATCTTATCTTCAGGTAATTCTTTGTTTTTCACGTTATTATTATCTTCTTCTTATTGCCATTTCACATTTTTACTTCCAATAGCTGCAAATCCTATGACAAGGTAGTAAATCGAATACATAAAATCCAAAAAAGGTAAAAAAATCAACGAAAGTTCGTCAGATAAATTCTTTTTGATGTGGTACATCATTACCCACATCGCTATCCACCTCGTCAGCATTAATCCGCCAACGGCATATAGTATCACCAATTCCTTATCGCAATAGCAAAAATAAGCAATTAATAAGCTACTTATCCAGCACCAAAGGTGAGAAACACTCAATGCCCCCAGCCTGAACTTGTCCATTGTTTTGTAGAATTTCCCTACAGATAAGTGTCGCTTTTTCTGTCTGAACCATGCTTTCCAGCTTGTCTTAGGCACGGAAAGTACGTTGCTACCTTTGCCAATAGCTATGGCTGTATTGTCGGCTGTTGCGGCATTGTTTACGAACAAGTCGTCATCTCCACCCGTAACAACCAAGTGTTTGAAAAAGCCATTTTGCTCAAAAAATAATTTTTTTCGGTACGCCAGATTCCGCCCTACGCCCATATAAGGCTTGCCTCGCAATGCCAGAGAGAGGTATTGAACGGCAGTATAAAAAGTTTCGAAGCGAATAAAAGCGTTGAGTAAGCCTTTGCCTTTTTGGTACTGCGAATAGCCTAAAATAATTTCTTTTTTTTCGGCGAATTGTTCACTTACCGTGCTTATCCAATGCTCATTTTCAGGCACACAATCGGCATCTGTGAAAAGCAAATACTCGTTTTTTGCTGCTTTTATGCCCATAGTAAGGGCAAATTTTTTTCCGTTGATGTGTTCAGGTTTTTTATCGACTTTCACCAATTTGAGGTTTGCATGGTGGTTTTTTAGCTCATTCAAATAAGCGTGTGTGCCATCAGAAGACCTGTCGTTTACCACTATTATTTCAAAGTTGGGATATGCTTGACTTAGTAAAAGAGGCAAAAACTTTTTTAAATTTTTTTCTTCGTTATGAGCTGCTATAATCACCGAAACGCCTTCATTATGCGCAAGTACGCTATCAATTTTGCTTTTTTTGAAGAAGGCAAGCTTAGAGAAAATAAAAAATATATAATATAATTGGATAAGAAGGCTGATAAAAAAGCTTGTAACCAGTATAATGTTCAGTAAATTGGTAGTCAAAATCTTAGAATTTAATATTATTACTCAATAAAGGTGTAAATCAAATAAGGCTACAAAATTAGCAATTATTTGCTTGTTTTTTTGTTACTTCTGATATTATTTTACTATCTTGGCATCATAAAATTTATTTTTATGGAAACTACCACAATCATTGATTTTGATATAGAGCCTCCAAATGTATCGCATCTTATAACTGAGGACGACACGCCTATGGATAATATTTTTTCAGAAAAACAGCAACGTCTTTTGGTTGAGTCTATTTTTAGCTCGCATCCTTTTGGCGACCGACCCTTTGTTGCCTCTTCCAATGTCGGGATTTATTACGGTATCAATAAACCTATTGTGGTGCCTGACATATTTCTTAGCCTTGACGTGAGCTATCCCGATGATATTTGGGAAAAATCACGTCGGGTCTATATGGTTTGGCAAATTGGGAAAACTCCTGACATAGTGATAGAGATTGTGTCTAATACTGTGGGGCATGAGGGCGGCAAAAAATTTGACATTTATGCCAATATGGGTATTCGCTATTATGTAGTTTTTGACCCTGTCAATCATATCAACAAGAACAAACTCAATGTTTATGAGCTTCATGTTGGCGAGTATTACCCCAAAGAAAACCATTTCTTTGAAAAGTTAGGCATTGGGCTTGGGCTTTGGCATGGGCTTTTTGAGGAAAGAATAGAGGAGTGGCTACGCTGGTATGATGCCAACGGCAATGTATTACTTACGGGATTGGAAGGGAAAATAGTGGAGCAAAAACGTGCCAATGAAGAAGAGCAAAGAGCCAATGAAGAAAAGCAAAGGGCAGATAGATTAGCGGAAAAGTTAAGGATGCTGGGCATCAACCCCGATGAGATATAGAGATTAAATCTTTACGCCAATGACCAAAACATCATCTATTTGGGCTTCTTTGCCTTTCCAATCATCAAAGGTATGGGCTAATATACCGTGCTGTTCGTCCATTGATAATTGGTAGATGTTTCCTATCATTTCTCTAAATCTTCTTGGGGAAAATTTCTTTCCTTCGGTGCTACCAAATTGGTCTTTGTAGCCATCGGAAGCAAGATAGAAAGTAGTAGGTTTGTCCAATTTGATGATGTTTTTTGTAAAAATACGGCTGTCCTCGCGTTGGTCACCGCCAATAGATATTTTGTCTGCTTTTATTTCCATCAATTCAGCCTGCCCGTTGCTATCCTCTTGCACCAAATAAAGTGAATTTCTTGCCCCTGCAAACTCCAATATTTTTGCGTCTAAATCAATGGTGCATATCGAAATGTCCATGCCGTCTCTATTTTCTCCCTCTTGCTGCTTCAGCATGAGCCTAATGCCTTTATGCAGTTCGTTGAGAATAATGTCAGGAGAAGTAACTTTCTGTATATTAATAATTTGACTGAGCATTGCATCACCTATCATGCTCATAAATGCACCCGGCACACCATGCCCTGTGCAATCTACCGCCGCCAAAACTATCTTTGTAGAAGGGCTACGGCTGCCATCATTGTGCTGTCTTGCACTTGCGTCTTGCAGGGTAGCAAAATAATAGAAATCACCACTTACAATGTCCCTTGGTTTATAGAAAATAAAAGACTGTGGGAGTATGTCTTTTATCTTGCCAATATCAGGCAGAATAGCGGTTTGGATTCGCTTGGCGTAGGTGATGCTCGCCGTAATATCGTTTCGTTGTTTTTCTATCTCGTTGCTACGCTCTTGGAGTTCCGTTTGTTGTTTTTGAAGGGTAATATTTTGGTCGCCAAGCAAATCTCTTTGCGTAAGAATTTCTTCTTTTTGCTGCTCCAGTTCTACATTCTTTAGCTCAATTTCGTTGTTTTTGGTGGTCAACAACTGATTTGCCTTTTGCTTGCTTTGGTTGTTTCTATACAGCAAAAAAAGCAGCACACCCGCAAATAGAAAGATGGACAAAAAGAAGTAGCTAAATAGCTTGGCAACTCGGCTTTCCTCTTCACTAATCGTGTTTTTCATGGTGAGCATTTCTATTTCTGCCTGTTTTTTATCTGACTCATAAAGACTTTGCATCTGCGTCATTCTCTTGGCATTGTTTTCATTAAAAATGATGTCTTTGAGTCGGTTATATTCTTGGTGATGTGAGTATGCTTTTTCAAAGTTTTTTTGAAGAGCATATACTTGGGCAAGCCCTAAGTTGGCGTCTCTTTCCCAGTCTTTGTAGTCTATGGTTTTTATTACTTTCAGCCCTTGCTCAAAGTGCTGAATTGCTTTTTCGTATTGCTCAGTTTTGATATAGACATTGCCAAGGTCTATGAGGTATTCAGTAACGCTTATTTTGTCCTCTATTTTTTCAAAAATCTTTATAGTTTGCTGCATATTGGCGATTGCCGCATCATATTTGCCTTGGGCGGCGTAGCACTGCCCGATAATACCCAAAGAAAACGCCACGCAGTCGTCCATATATTTAATATTCTTACTGATTTGCATAGATTGCTCCTCGTACTCTATCGCTTTGGCGTATTCTCCTTTTTCCTGATAGACTTCCCCTATATTGAGCATATAAACTGCTATTGCCGATTTTCTATTTTGCCGTTTCACGATTGCTAAGGCTTTTTCGTAATATTCTAATGCTTTGTCATTATTTTTTTGTCTGTAATAAAGCACCCCAATATTATTAAAACTTTTGGCAGTTCCGCCTATGTCATTGTTCTGCTCGTAGATGCGTAGGGCTTGTATCTTGTATTCTAAGGCTTTGGCATAGTCGCCAAACTGCTCGTAGAGAGTGCCAATCAGGTCGATAGAGGAGGCAGTACCATGCGAATAACTAATTGATTGAGAGATTTTTAGGGCTTTATTGGCATATTCACGCGCTTGGGTAGGATTTGTATTGATGTATTGATAACTTAGCGAATTGAGCGTATTCACCTTATTGGAGTCTTGGTCGGTTGGTAGTCTTTTCAATAGGCTGTCTATCACAACTTTACTCTGTTGAGCAGTGCTATGAGAAGTGATAAATAGAATAATAAGTAAATAAAAAAAGCAGCGCATAAGGAAAATTTGATGAGTACAAAATTAGCAAGTTTTTTAATACTTAAGGACTATAATTTGAGTTTCTTAAAAACAAATTCTGGAATATTTTTGATGACCAGCATGATGTATTTCCAAAACCAAAGCACATAAAGCGTGTTTGTCTTTTTCAAATAGGCTTTGTATATCGCCTTGCCGACCTGCTCAGGCATCGCCGTAAGTGCTGGCGGAAGTGGCAAGCCTTCTGTCATTTTTGTTTGTACAAAACCGGGTTTTACGGTCATTACGTGGACATTTGCCTTGAAAAGACGATTGCGTAGCCCATCTGCATAGACCGAAAAAGCTGCCTTCGCACTCCCATAAAAATAGTTGCTCTGCCGCCCTCTTTCCCCTGCTACAGACGAAATACAGATAATAGTCCCCGCTTTTTTTTGCTCAAAATCATTGGCAACAATATTCAGCACAGAAACCGCCCCTGTATAGTTGGAATGAATGATTTTTTCTGCTTCTGCAAAGTCATTTTGTGCTTTTTCTTGCAAACCTAAGTAGCCAAAAACACACGCAACTACAGAGGGTTTTGTTGGCAAAGCGGCATAGAAAGAAGCATGAGAAGAAAAAGCTAAGGCATCAAACTCAGTAATATCAACACCAATTTGGTGCTTAATTTGCAAATCAGCTTGCAAAGGAACTAATTTTGAGGGCTGCCGTCCTGCAAGTATAATGTCAAAACCATGCCTTGCAAATTCGTAGGCAATCGCTTTTCCAATTTCAGAAGTAGCACCGAGAATTAAAATAGTATTCATTGTGAAAAAAAAAATTGTTATTGCTTCTGTACTAAAGCCCGTAGATGACGTGCGAATGTACGAAAAGTTTGCACATTCTATTGTCAAATATTTCCCTAATGAATTTGAAGTTCATATTTTAGGCTTCCAAGCCAGCGAACAGCAAGCTACAACTGGTATCGTATTCCACCCAATATCGAGCTTTGACCGCCTATCAAAAAAACGCTTAGGCTACGGTAAAATATTCTTAGACAAGGTGTTACAAATCAAGCCATCGCTGCTCATTATTAACTCTCCTGAACTGCTTTTGCCCGCTTTATTTGTTAAAATACGTTTGAAAATTCCTATTATTTATGATGTCAGAGAAAATTATTTTCTCAATATCCTCCACCAACCTACCTATAAAAGCTATTTGCGACCGTTTTTGGCGGTAGCGGTGAGAACTTTGGAGTATGCGAGCCGCCTTTGGATTGACTTTTATCTGTTGGCTGAACGCTGCTATGCAAAGGAGTTTTCCTTTGGCAAGGGTAAAAGTGAAATTTTTGAAAATAAATATAAACCTCAAAGTTCAAAGTTTAAGGTTCAAACCTTAAACCTCAAACCTATAACCTTGAATATAGAACCTCAAACCTTAAACTTTCTTTACACAGGTACTATTTCGCCTACTTATGGAACTGCGAATGCAATTCGTCTTGTAAAGAAAATAAAAAAATATTTGCCTAATAGTAAACTGCTTATCAAAGGTTTTTGCTCTGATAAAAACTATATAGCCTTGCTGCAAAAGGAAGCTGAAGGCTGCGACTTTATCAAATTAGCCATTAGCGAAGTGCCGATAAACCATCAGGAAATTATTGCATCTTTTGGAAAAGCTGACATTGCCTTGTTGCCTTATTTGCCAAATAAGAGTACAGAAAACTGCATTCCTGCCAAGCTATACGAATACATAGCCCACAGTTTGCCAATGATTATTCAGAAAAATACACTTTGGGAAAGCATTTGCTCGCCATGCAAGGCGGCATTATTCATTGATTTTGAAGAAGAAGACATAGAAAGTTTGGTCGAAAAATTAGCTGTTTATTCCTTCTTCGGCAGTGGAAATAGGAATTTTGTCTTTTGGGAAAGTGAAGAAGAAAAATTGATAGAAGTACTCAGAAAATATTGCTAAAAATTTACACTCGTAGTTTGACTATTAATATATTGATTAACAAAGTATTAACAAAGTATTAACAAAGTATTAGCAAATTTGAAATTTAAGTCATATTATTTATTTGAAAACTTAGTAAAAAATTTTAGAATTTTTATTTTAAATAATTATAAATTGCAACCTTAAAATAGGTTAAAAATTAATAACTCACTAATTCACAGTTATTTTATTTTTGTATGCTATTTTTAAAACATTATTGGTTAACTACTGTTATTTTTATTAATTATTTAAAACTATTAACATTTTAAAATGAAACAACTCCTACTTACAGGAATACTTAGTGTATTCTTCTTAGGGTATTTGTTTGCTCAAGACCGCACCATTTCTGGTACGGTAACTTCGGGTGAGGACAAATCTACCTTGCCAGGCGTAAACGTAGTGGCAAAAGGCACAAATGTTGGTGTAATTACTGACACTGACGGCAAGTACAAATTGAGCATACCTGCTGGAACAACTAAATTGCTATTCTCTTTTGTGGGCTTTGTTTCCCAAGAAGTAGAAATCGGGGCAAGAACAACCATTGACCTTGTTTTAGAGCCAGATACTAAGCAACTTAGTGAAATTGTAGTAACGGCACAGGGTATTGTGCGTGAAAAGCGCGCTTTGGGCTATGCGGTAGCTACTGTAGGGCAAAATGCAATTGCTGACCGTCCTGTAGCGGACGTAGGTCGCGTACTGCAAGGCAAAATCGCAGGGGTGAATATCACACAGACCTCAGGAGTATCTGGAACGGGTACTAACATCAACATTCGCGGTATGTCCTCTATTACAGGAAACGTACAGCCGCTATTTGTCGTTGATGGTGTGCCTTTTAACTCTGCTACTAACTCAAGAGGTGGTTTTACAGAGGGAGGACAGTCTTCTCCAAGTCGCTTCTTGGATATAGACCCGAATAACATTGAGAATATTAGCGTATTGAAGGGATTAGCGGCGGCTGTGCTTTATGGCGACCAAGGTCGTAATGGCGTAATTTTGGTTACTACCAAAAATGCTAGTGCTAAAAATAAACCTGCTGAAATCACTTTGACACAATCTTTGTTTGGTAATAATGCCGTTCTTCCTGTGTATCAGAACAATTATATTGGTGGTTTCCAACAAAACTCTGGTTTCTTTTTCAGTAACTGGGGACCTACTGTAGATGAGTATGCGCGTCGTCAGGAATTAGGACTGGGTTTAGGTGCTTTCCCTTCGCACCCCTATGCCGTCTTGCAAAACGCAGGACTAAGAGCTGCGTTTGCGGATTATGCGGCGCAGACCCCCTACGAAATAAAAGCATATAATAATAATGTAAAAGACTTTTTCCGTACTGGTGTGGTGAGCAATACCTCGCTAAACCTACAAGGCGGCAGTGCTACTATGGGCTACAATGTGTCTGTAGGTTACAATCGTGAGCAAGGCTATATTCCGAATAATGACTTGAAACGATTGACCTTGAGCTTGGGTACAAGAGCGCAAGTTGTCAAAGGCATCACTATTCAGACCTCTTTTAACTTTACAAACACAGACCAACAAACGCCTCCACTAAATGCAGGTACAGGTAACAACACATTGGGTGGCTTCCCTTCTGTATTGGCAAACGTGATGTACACCCCAAGAAGTGTGGATTTGACAGGTTTACCTTTTGAAAGCCCCGTAGATAATAGTAGTGTTTACTTCAGAAGTGGAAATGACATCCCAAATCCACGTTGGATTTTGAAAAACTATAAGAGCCCAAATGTTACCAGTCGTTTCTTCTCTTCTAATTCAGTGATTGTAGATTTGGCAGAAAATACTTCTCTTACCTATAGAGTAGGCTTAGATACTTATAATGAAAAGCAATCTACAGAGTTAAACAAGGGCGGGGTGGATTTCGTAAATGGTGCTTACTTCACACGCGACATTACCAATACGATTTGGAATCATGATATTATCTTGTCCCATTCGCAAAAAGTAAATGAAAACTTTACTTTGGCGGGCAGATTAGGGGCTAATATGCGTAATGATAGGTACGATGAGCAGGCTGTTTCAAGTTTGAACCAATTGGCTTTTGGCTTGATACGCCACAATAACTTCATTGATAATGCCGCTCGTAGCCGCACAGAAGAGCAAACAAGAATGGGTGTCTATGGAGAGATTACCGCAGATTACAAAAACTACTTGTTTGGTAATATTGCAGCAAGAAATGACTGGACATCTACTGTAGAAGTGGAGAATCGCCGTATATTCTATCCATCAACTAGTGTTTCTTTTATTCCTACTTCGGCTTTTGAGGGTTTGCAATCCAATACCCTTAATTTCCTAAAAATCAGAGCAGGTATAGGTACTTCGGCGGGCTTCCCTTCTCCGTATAGCACACGTAACATATTGAACCAAAATGCTCGTGGATTCTTAGATGCAAGTGGTAACGTAACACAAACGCATACTGTAGATAACTTCTTGGGCAATTCTACTTTGAAGCCTGAATTATTGACAGAGTATGAGATAGGCATGGAAGCTAAAATGTTCAACAATAAGATTGGAATAGATTTCACCTTTTATCGTAGAGAAACTACCAATTTGGTTACTAATACACCTATAGACCCTTCTACAGGTTACACCAGTACAGCTATCAACATTGGTAAAATTCGCAATCAAGGTTTCGAGATTTCTGTAAACGCAACACCTATCCAAAATGACAATTTTTCTTGGGAATCGGTCTTGAACTTTACTCGCAACGTACCTACAACTGTAGAATTAGGTGGTAGCTTACAAGAAGTAGTAGTAGCTGGCTTTACAAACTTAGGCAACTTTGCTGTACCAGGCAGACCATTCAATATCATCAAGGGGTCGGCTTTCAGGAAAGATGCGAATGGCAACCGAATTGTAGGTGGTGATGGTTTGTATATTCTTGACCCAACCCTTCGTGAGTTAGGCAATCCAAACCCTGCTTTTACCTCATCATGGATTAATACTTTTACTTACAAAGGCTTTAGCTTGAACATCATGGCTGAATACCGTCATGGTGGCGTACTTTACTCAAGTACCGCCGGTGCGCTCTTAGGTCGTGGCTTGACCAAAGATACTGATTTTAACAGAGCTAATACATTTATCTTCCCTGGTGTAAAGCAAGATGGCACACCTAACGATATTCAGGTTACAGCTGCCGATACACACTTCAATAGCTACTATTTCTTTGGTGACGAAGGTCGTATGTTTGATGGCTCTACTGTTCGTATCCGTGAGATTTCCTTGTCTTACAGCCTTCCTAAAAAATGGCTTACCAAGATGCCTTTCAAAGCTTTATCTTTCTCATTGCAAGGCAATAACATCTGGTACAGAGCAATTAATATCCCTAAATACGTAATGTTAGACACAGACAACTTAGGCTTGGGTGTGGGTAATGGTATGGGCTTTGAGTTCTTGACTGGTCCTGCTTCTCGCAGATGGGGTGGTACATTGAGATTCACTTTCTAAACAGCTGAAGTTTAATTACAAAGTGAAAGAACTTTGAATTTGGAACATTAAACTTTAAATATTATTCATTTTTAAAAATTCATATTCGTATGTCAAAATATATCAAAATATTTTCTTTAATTCTTGGCATTTTGTGTTTGAATGCGTGTAAGTTAGACTTGCTCGACAACCCCAATGCCGTAACATTAAGTAGTGCAAGCCCTAATTTCTTGCTCAATACTATTCAACTTAACTTTGCTGGATTTTTTAATCAAGCAAGTGACCCAGGCATGCGACTGACGCGTATGCTCAACCAAGGCTCTGCCATATATGCAAATGCCTATGCGCCTCAAGGCTTAGACGGTCTTTGGACAAATGCCTACGCAAACATTTTGAATGATGTAGTTACCTTGATTCCTCTTGCAGAAAAGTCAAACTTATTTTTCCATGCGGGCATGGCGCGTACAATGCGTGCCTATGTATATGTTACTTTGGTAGATATGTTTGGCGATATTCCTTTTAGTGAGGCATTGAATGGGACTAACTTTAACCCTAAGTTAGATGGAGGGGCAAGTGTCTATGATGCCGCAATTGCTGATTTGGACAAAGCAATTGAAAACTTCGGTGCTATCTCTGCCGCCCAGCCCAATGACTACTTCTACAGAGGTAACAGAGAAAACTGGATTCGCTTGGCAAATACTTTTAAGTTAAAGTTAGTATTGACTCGTCGCTTGGTGGATAATAATGCCACTGCTACTATCAATGGCTTAATATTAGGCAATAGGTTGATTAGCAATGCTTCACAGAGTTTTACTTTCAAATATAGCGCAAACTTGGCAAATCCTGATAGCCGTCATCCTCGCTATGGAGGTCAATATTCTCCTACTGGTGGTGGGGACTATCAGTCTAACTTCTATATGTGGAGTATGAACGATGCCAAAGGCTTCCAAGACCCACGCTCACGTTATTATTTCTACCGCCAAGTCCCTCGCAACACGGTAGATGTAAATGAGTTGCGTTGTGTTACCAACCAACCGCCAGCGCACTATCCACAAGGTATGCCTTTCTGCTTTGGCTCTATAGCCTCTTTGGGTTATTGGGGCAGAGACCACCTAAGCAATGAAGGTATTCCTCCAGATGGATTGCGTCGTACGGCATGGGGATTGTATCCCGCAGGTGGACGCTATGACAATGACGTGAATACTCCAGTTGCCTTAGTTACAGGCGCACAAGGGGCTGGTATTCACCCTATTATGATGTCTTCTTTTGTAGATTTTATGTTGGCAGAATCAGCTTTAGTATTAAAAACTACGGGTAGCCCAAGAGTACTGTTAGAAGCTGCTATTCGTAAATCTATGGCAGATGTAAGAGGCTTTGCACTAAGTACAATAGAAGCGGGTACAATTGCTACTTTTGAAAGCGCACGCAATATCAATTGGGATAATGAGGTGAATAGATATGTAACCAGAGTATTAGATATTTATGATGGGGCAGGTACAGATGATGCTAGATTAGATGTGATTGGGCGCGAGTATTGGTTGTCATTGCATGGCAACGGCATAGAAGCTCTTAATCTATATCGCCGTACAGGAAAGCCAGGCAACATGCAACCTGCTTTGGAATTAAACCCAGGTTCTTTTGTTCGCTCTTTCTTTTATCCTGCGGTATTGTCTAACCGTAACTCAAGCGCACCACAGAAGCAAAACGTAGAATCACCTGTGTTTTGGGATAGAAATCCTCCTGGATTTGTAAGATAATTTTTCAATGTTTCTTGTTTAAGGTTTCAATCTTGAACAAGAAACCTTAAACTTCAAATTTTAAAATCATTCAATTTATGAAATACGTTAAAATACTTTCTATATATTTCTCATTCGCTGTTTTAGCAATGTCTTGCAAGACAGAAATGATTGACAAAGTGGACATCGTAAATACACCAAATGGAGGTTATATGCGTACCATTTCCATCGCTCCTACCAATCAGCAAATGTCAAGGGCTGGCTTGGCTGCGGCACAAGTGGCCTACGTCATAGAGGCTTATGATAGCGAGCAAGGAAGACTCTTGGATAGATACGAATTACAAGCAAGATTTGTGGACAGAACTCCTGCCAATGGCACTAATTCTGTTGATTATCGCACCTTTGTGGCTATTCCTGCTTCTGCTTTTGCTCCATTTCCAGCATCTGGCTTGCCACGTACTACGATGACAATTAGAGCAGCAGATTTGATACGTGCATTAGGTTTGAACGAAGCAAATGTTTCTGCTGCAGACCAATTTGAGATTGAGGCAACTATGTTTTTAACAAGCGGAAGGTCTTTTAATCGAAGAAATTCAGGATCTAATATCTTAGGAGGTGCTTATTACAACTCACCATTCTTTTATCGTCTGACAGTAGCTCCTTAGGGTAGAGGCAAATATAAGTTTCTTTGTTCAGAGAAATGAGAAACAACAAACCTTCCATAGCTAAATCTATGGAAGGTTTGTTGTTTTAATTAAAGAATTGTGAGTTACAAAAAATTAATATAGGTTTTTAGACAGATAAAAGTGAAATGTTAAATCTTTACTGTATTTCAAGTATTTAAAAATCAACTAATTAAATACTTTAACTATTTTACTTTCAAAAATATTTCAATATACCTTAAATTTTCATTTTAAATAAT
>Ga0163144_10013176_pt1 | contig 17290 bp, 14 predicted proteins | sample OliLak19BULKMAT1_FD_123175 | JGI IMG/M metagenome (GOLD analysis project Ga0163144, IMG submission 123175) | Freshwater microbial mat bacterial communities from Lake Vanda, McMurdo Dry Valleys, Antarctica - Oligotrophic Lake LV.19.BULKMAT1 | ecosystem: Environmental > Aquatic > Freshwater >... | reverse complement strand
TAGGTTTCGGTGGCAGCTGGCGCTTTGGTCGAAGAATCATCCCTGACACCTTACGAAAAATGAATAGTAATCCGTTACCAAACACTATGTTATGACAAATGCGTCCATGTTGAAAGGGCTGGCCTTGAAACATGACACTCTGCTTGCATTGCCAAATGGGATGTTGGAAAGAAACGGTTGGCGTAATGTTTACGTGATCCCGCGCAGCGACTGCATCCACATTGAGGCCGAACCATATTATTCGCCTGACCAGCGCCGGTCAGCATAAGCAAGCGCCGGTTGGCATAATTCTCTCATTCAATGCTGGATGACTTCCATTGTCAATAATCTTTTCGGCATCCACCCGAGACCCGGAGACCTAGGCGCGAGATGTTCGCATCAAGGTAGTTCAGCGGTCAACGTCAAGCCGGCTCCGTCTGCTGCAACGGATGGTCCGGCCCTGCCTGCGCTCGATGGTTCATGGTCCTGTCGGCAGGTCGCCCACCCAACAAATGGAGCAGGCCCAAGCCGTTCCCGCCAAACTATTGAAAAGCCGTTGGTCCGCCGTGAGCATCCGGCCCGCGCCTCCGCCGCATGGACTTCCGGCACGAACCACTTCACCCCGACGCTGGCATCGACAACGATAAGGCAGAGCGGTCTCGGTCCTCGCGCAATAGGTCCGCACTATCCTTGAAGGTCCGACCCGAGGCGGCCAGGCGCTGGTAGATCGCGTCAACAGGCGCCCAAAGATCGGGCCGTTTACCGCGCAATGCTTCCGCCAAGATCGCCTTCGCCTCCTGCGCGGGCGTTCGCCCGTGGCGCGTGGCGCGCTCCTGAAGATCGTGGAAAAAAACATCGTCCACATCGGCCAGGACTAATTCCCGCATCACGCAATCCTCTCGAACCCAACGAAGTCCCGAAACTATTTTAATCCACGCGGAATCCGCAAACCAGACTTCAAAACGAGTTAAGTGGATTTCTGTCACCAATTCGCTTCACACCAACCGGATCACGTCGTTCACATCAAGGTAGATCAGCGGTCACCCCACTCGTCGCGGTCGGCCTGGACCTGGGCCAGAATGTCATCTCCGCTCCGAAGCACCGGGGCGGCGCCGAAGGCGTCGGCGACCGAGCCGCGTGTGCGCGGCGATGTTGGGGTGATGACCAGTTCGGCCGTCCCCTCTTCGTCGGGCAGCGGGCCATCCGGGATGAACGTCCGGCCAACTTACCGGCCTCGGACAATCAGCGTCTGTTCCATCGGGTAAACTCCACAGTTATATCGACACGGTATCACACCCGGCCACGCGTGGAAAGCCCTCTGACGACGGAACGGCGTCGTACATTTACTCCATCAACTCGGGCCGCACTTCGCCGTCTCCCGCAATGGGCAATGGCCGATTGAGCGCGTCCGGCACCATCGTGTGCGCGTCGATGCCGAGAAGGTGATACGTCGTGGCGAGGATGTCTTTGGGCGAAATCGGCGTGGAGCGGACGTCGCCGCCCAGGCGGTCGGAACTGCCGACGACTCGGCCCTTCGCGATGCCGCCGCCGGCGAGGATGGACGAGTACACGCGCGACCAGTGATGGCGTCCCGCGCCGCGTGGGCGCGAGTCGATTTGCGGCGTGCGGCCATGTTCGGAGAGGCACAGAACGAGAGTTTCGTCGAGCAAGCCGCGTTGGCGGAGGTCGTCGATGAGCGTGGGGTACGCCTGATCGAAGCCGGGGAGGAGATAGTCCTTGAGGCGGGGGAAATGGTTGTTGTGCGTGTCCCAGGCGCAGTTGGCGAATTGGCCGAAACCGTCCCAGAAGACGGTGATGAAGGTGCAACCCGCTTCGACGAGGCGGCGGGCGGCCAGGCAGGATTGGCCAAAAAGCGTCATGCCGTAACGCTCGCGGAACGCCGGCGCTTCCAGACCAATGTCCAAAGCGCGATGCATCGCCGACGAAGTCAGCAGGCCATACGCCTGCCGGCGATGATGGTCGAGAATGCGGGCCGAGTCGAGTTGGCGTCGCGTTTGCTCGAATTGCGCAAGCAGCGACTGTCGCAGATTCAGACGCTCGACGGGGATGTCGTCGCGCCGCTGGCCTTCGGTGGATAGCACGAATCGACCCGACGGCAGCGTGCCGCCAAAAGGATCGAGAAAGTCTTGCGATTGGCCGTCGGTGTAGCGTGGGACGGGCCGAACGCCGGGTCCGGTGAAGTCGGTCCAGAGAGGGTCGTGCGCCTGTCCCAAAAAGGCCGCGAACGGGCCCGCGTTGACGAGCAGGTCGGTCTTCGAGTTGAGCATCCAGGGCAAGGCGATGTTGCGCGGCATGGATGGCGTTGCGTTTCGCGGCGCCTCGCGCGCCCGCAAGTAATCGACGACGGAGCCGATGAAGGGCCAATGTCGGCTGTCGCGCGGGCGGGCTTCGAGGTCCGGTGTATACGTCGGCAAGCCGCTGACGGCGTAGGCGACGCCGTGGACGGGATAGGGATGCGTCATCGACCGCACGACGGTCGCCTGATCGACGACGCGCGCCGTGCGCGGCATCAATTCGCAGATGCGCAAGCCCGGGACGGCGGACGCGATGGAGCCGATCTCGCCGCGCACTTCCGCCGGCGCATCGGGCTTGGGATCGAACGTCTCGTGCTGCGGCGGCGAGCCATAAAGAAAAAGCAGGATGCACGCCTTCGCCTTGCCGAAGTTGCGCGACGGCGAAGCGGGCCGGGTGTCGGCGGACGCGAGTAAGTCGTTCAATCCCAGTCCGAAGGGCGCGAGTCCGCCGAGACGAAGCAGATCGCGTCTTGAAAAGCCATCGCAGAGTTGGCGGTTGGAACCGAGGATGTTGAGCATGTGGCGGGCTCCGGTGCTATGGTTCGGCCGATTGTACTGTTGAATCGACCGCCCGCGAATCGAAGACGTAATTTACTCTAGGATTTGTACCATTGTTGTTTGTCCTAGATTGCGAGTGCGTCCCCCTATTGGTATTCTCGCGTCAGGAGGATGGGATCCCTCGAAAACGCAACGCGTCGATGCCGCAGGCCCGACCCTTCGAGTCCTCAATGTTCGAACACATGGGGACAAATTCCAATTTGCGCCGAATGTCCAATCGGCAGGGAAACTGGAGTGGCGCCCTATGGTCCCAATGACCGCGATGGAACTAGTAACGAGTTGTGCCCCCCTTTTTTTTTCCCTGACTCACGCGGTCGCGGGATCGACCACAACAACGCCCGGCCCAAACGCCGCCATGCGAACAAAGTGCGTGATGTTGAATGTCAACAGGTGTGTCACCGCATGCACATGGCATACGGCGACAAGTCGGGCGTCGTGAACCTGCTTGCCGATGACTCCCAGCGCGACTACGAGAGCCTTCCACGCCGGGTAGATGTCCGGCGTCTCCACCAAGAGCGGAAATGTCGCCTCGAATATCGCTGCCTTCACGTCTGCGTCCACGGCCGACAGTCCCAGGCCATTCACCGCCGTGGGACGGGTGGCCATGTTGCGAAACTCGAGGAGGTTCTGGGGAGTAACGTTCAACACCTCACCGCGCCGGTGCAACTCCAGTACGGCCTGGGCGGCAACCGCGTGGAAAGGGTCCGCCGTGTTTGCCAGCCGAGCCAGGATGCTGGTATCAACCAAATGTGCCATTACTCGTACAGCCCTTCGCTGCTGACGGCCTCATGGGACAGTGCCACGCCGCAGTCTGTCGCGGCTCCGAGCAAGCGCCGCTCCCACTCATCCCGCGGTTGAATCCGCAGGGCGGGGGCGAGAAAACGCGCGCGCAGGGCATTGAGGGCCAGAACCTCGGGAGCAACGCCCTGTTTGAGGGCTATGTCGTTCAAGGCGGATTCAAGATCGGGTCCGAGAGTGATCACCATTGCCACTTCCCCTCTCTCTGTGTCTGTGTCCGAAAGCGCTTCCCAGGAGCAAACCAGTCATGGCGGCTTGCCCTCCGAGAGGAAAGGGGCGCGCCGGCGGCGACATGCCAATGTCCCCGTTCCACTCACGCCCTCCTGTCGCCACTCTGCGGGCGAACGACACAGTTCACCTGCCGGGGCCGCTGCAAGACCTTGATGTCGCGTGACGGCGGCCCATGTCTATTTCGTAGGGAGATGCTGCTTTATTAGCTTGGCCTCTTTATGCAATTTTCGTTTTTCCAGTTCTTGAATGAAGATGGGCCATGGAGGAATGTTACTCATATAGGCAGTTTGACCTGTCGACATTCCTCCGCCCGGCCCTGTCGAAAGACCGCCCCCGGGCCCTGTGGAAAGACCGCCTCCAGGTCCAGTATAAAGGCCACCTCCAGGCCCGGTGTACAACCCGCCTCCAGGTCCTGTGTAGAGTCCGCCGCCTGGCCCGGTGTACATCCCGCCTCCGGGTCCTGTGTAGAGTCCGCCGCCTGGCCCGGTGTACATCCCGCCTCTGGGTCCTGTGTAAAGTCCGCCGCCCGGCCCCGTCGATAAGCCGCCTCCAGAACCCGTGCTTTGGTTTCGGTTCCACTTGTCCGGATCTTTTTTCTGCGCGTGACTTTGGCCAACAAACAGAAAAAAGGTCGACAGAAAGACTACGATCAAGGCTGGGAAGAGGCGACGCATGGCAACACCCCGCGAAGGTTGAAAGAAACATCCGTGACGGGACGATCGGCATCAATCTTTGCCGTCGAACCATATTATTCGCCTGACGGGCGCTAGTCAGCATAAGCAAGTGCCGGTCAGGATAATTCGCCGCGCCGGTAAGCATAATCCGGCGTCCCGGTCAGCATAAGCAAGCGCCGGTTGGCATGATTCTCTCATTCAATGCTGGTCGACTTCGATTGTCAATAATATTTTCGACATCCGCCCGAGACCCGGAGACGATGAAGATTGCGACGCCATCACTCCACAATCCCCGCCCCAATCTCCACCGCCTTCTTGCGGATGAGCGCCTCCAAATCGGTACTCATCTCCTCCATGGGCAACACGAATTGTCCGCCCGTTTTGAGACGCAAGATCCAGTAATCCGGGAGTACCCAAATCGCCGCGACCTCTTCCCATTCCGCTTCGTAGTCCTGCGCGGAGCTGCGCATCGAGACCAGCGTTTCCGATATCGACAAGCGCATCCGCAACACTTGATGGCCCTGCATGGGCATCATCGACATCCAGCGCGCGTTCTGAAAAAGCAGGATGCGGCGAAACCAGGCGTAGCCGCACAGCGTGGCGAGGACGACGAGGAAAACGCCGAAGACCTCGCGCGGCAGCCAGCCGAGATAGAACGCGCCAAGCAGCACGCACAAGATGCCGATCAAAGCCAATGGGGCGAAGCGATGAAAGGAGTTGCCGTAAAAGTAGCGATCCAGCATCACCCGGCCGAGATGTTCCGCCATCTCCTCGGTGAGGTCGTATTCAACGGTGAAGTGATTGGGGGGTGGTAGGGGCATAGGTAAGGACGCTAAGCCGCAAGCGGCGAAAGGCGGGCGTCGCGCTTTGGGCGCGACGCCCGCCGGGGGTTGGTTACTTGAGCTCGACCGACCAGTAGGCGTTGTCCAGGAAGGTCTTCCAGGACTGGTACTTCTTGTGGGTGAGCTTGAGGTTGAGCATGGGGCTGCGCTTGGGCTTTTCCGGCTTGCGGATCAGCGTCATGTGCGCCTGCTTGGGAGTGCGGCCGCCCTTGCGGACGTTGCAGCGGATGCACGCGCACACGATGTTCTCCCAGCTGCTCACACCGCCTTGGCTGCGCGGGAGAATGTGGTCCAGGCTCAGATCCTGCGTCGAGAACTTCTTGCCGCAATACTGGCACTGGTTGTTGTCCCGTGCGAAGATGTTGCGGCGGTTGAACTTGACGGTGTGCTTGGGCATGCGCTCGTAGGAGAGCAGTCGAATCACGCGTGGAACCTGAATCTGCGTGCTGGCGGTCCGCACCCAGTCGTCCTCTTCCTGTTGGAAGTTCTTGAGGCGGTAGGCGCTCACCTCCCGCCACGAATCGAAGTTATAGGAATTGAATTGGCCGTCTTCGAGGCTGACGACCTCGGCCAATTCCTTGCACAGCAATACAAAGGACCGGCGCACGGAGATGACATGCACGGCCATGAACAGCTTGTTCAAAACCAAAACGCTGGAGTCCAATCCCGAATGAGTCATCGCTTGCATGGAGCCTCCCAATGCCGAATGCGTCCCGTCACTCCTGGTTTTCGTGAACGGGCAAATCCATGCCCAATAGGACGCCCTGATGCGAGGGCAGGTTCAGGCTGAATGCATCTTAGCAGGGGATTTGCGCCTCTCGCAAGAAGACGATTCGGAAAACACGCCAAAAACACAATCTTCATGTTGGGCAAGCCAGGAGCGTTAGCGACTGGAGGGCGATTCGGATCTCCAGTCGCTAACGCTCGAGATCTCCAGTCGCTAACGCTCCTGGCTCGCCTAACGCGCATGCCAACGCACCGCATCTTGTACAATAATACGACGACAATCCCTTTCCTCAAACGGCCCGAATTGATGGCGAAAGGCGAATCAACGAGCGCGGACGCCGCGAAACTCCTGCAGGCTTTGGAGAGCCGCGGACTGCTTGCGCGCGACGAATACGAACGTCTTCGCGATGGCAACAGCCTTCCCGCTGGTGCGCCGGAGGAGGCGCTCGCCTGGCTTGTCGACGCCGGACTCTTGACCAAGGGACAGTCCCGCCGTCTCGAACCCGAACTTGCTTCCCTCATCAATCAACAGGTGCCCGGCTACCAAATGCTCACGCGCCTGGGCCAAGGCGCGATGGGGACCGTTTACAAGGCCCGCCAACTCAGCATGGATCGGTTCGTCGCCATCAAGATCCTGCACCCCAAGCTGGCCGCCAATCCCGACTATATCCAACGCTTCCTGCGCGAGGCGCACCTCGCCGCCAAGTTCAGCAGCAACAACGTCGTGCAGGCCATCGACGTGGGCCAGGCCGGGCCGCTCAACTATTTCGTGATGGAATATGTCGAGGGCACGACGGTCAAGGAGGAATTGGAAAAGGGCAGAATCTTCAAGGAAAAGGAAGCCGTCGAGATCGTAGTGCAAATCGCCCAAGCGCTGCATCACGCGCATAGCCGAAAACTCATCCATCGCGACATCAAGCCGGCCAACATCATCCTCACCAAAGACGGCATCGCCAAACTCGCCGACCTGGGTTTGGCACGCATGACCACCGACCTGGAAAGCGCCAAAGCGGAAAAGGGATTGGCGATCGGCACGCCCTATTACATGGCGCCGGAGCAGGTGCGCAGCAAGGAGGACGTCGATAGCCGGGCCGATCTCTATTCCCTGGGCGCGACCTTTTACCACATGGTCACGGGACGCCCGCCGTTCGATCATCCCACGGTCAATGAGGTTCTCAAGGCGCATCTGACCGAGGCGTTGGTGCCGCCGGACCACCTGAACACCAAGCTGACTTCCGGCGTGGGCGAAGTCGTCGAGTTGATGATGGCGAAAAAGCGAGCGAACCGCTATCGCTCTCCGGAAGGGTTGATCATTGATCTCGAGTGCATCCTGCGCGAGGAACCGCCGCGGATCGCGCGCCAAAAAATCGACACCGAGATTCTGAAGGGACTGACCCACGGCGACGAGGATGACGAAGCGGACGACGAAGAAGCGGAACCGATGATCCCGATCTGGTGGGCCTACGCCCTCGGCGGCGGCTTGGCGCTCAGCCTGGTCTTGAACCTGCTGCTGGCGATGAAATAGCGACCCATCCTTGGACCTCAAAACCAACCAACTCTCCCCGTTTCGCGCTCGCCCCAAAAGAGCCAAAACGTTGCTCCACTCCCGTCGCCCCCTAGCGGCGGCAAGCGCCCTCACGCCCTTGCCGCCGCTTCGGTCTCCCGCGCCGCCCCGTTCGACTACTCCTTCTTCCTTTTTTCACTTTCCCATTCCCTCACCGCATGGTAACTTGCCCTTTCTAAATCCCCGCCCCATTTTGAGGTATCGCCCATGCGAAAAATCACACTGGCCAGTATCGCCCTCGGTCTCGCGATGGGAGCGATGGCCCTTTCCGGCGGCAAGCCGCCTCAAGGCGATCTCGTCGTCGAAATTCAAGACCGCAATCCCTGGACCAATCTCCGCCTCAACAACGAGCCGGAGACCTTTCATTTTGCCATCGTCAGCGACCGCACGGGAGGCCATCGGGCCCGCATTTTTTCGATGGCCGTCGACCAGCTTAACCTTCTTCAGCCCTCGTTCGTCTTGTCCGTCGGCGATTTGATCGAAGGCTACACCAAAAGCAAGGAGAAGATCGACGCGGAGTGGAAGGATTTGCAATCATATGTCGCGAAGCTGCAGATGCCGTTCTTCTACGTGCCCGGCAACCACGACATTACCAATTCGGTGATGGAAGCCGACTGGAAAGAACGCTTTGGCCGCCGCTACTATCACTTCGTTTACAAGAATATCCTCTTCCTTTGCCTGCACACGTCGGACCCCTCGGATGAAAAGGCGTCCGTCCAAATCGGCAAGGAGCAACTTGAGTACTTCCAAAAGGTTCTCAAGGAGAACCAGCATGTCCGCTGGACCATCGTCGCCATGCACAAGCCGATGTGGATCGATGACAAGCTGTCGACGAACGGATTCCTGGAGATGGAGAAGATGTTGCAGGGCAGGCCCTACACCGCGTTCGCGGGCCATGTCCACCGCTATCAGAAATTCATTCGCCACGGCATGAACTACTACATGCTCGCGACGACCGGCGGCGGCAGTAAACTGCGCGGCCCGCAATACGGGGAATTCGATCATCTCGTCTGGGTAACGATGAAGAAAGACTCCGGCCCCGTTCTCGCGAACATCATGCTCGACGGCATCTACGCCGAAGACTTGAAGAAAACCTTCACCGACGAAGATGGACATGTGCGCACCAACGTCAAACCGACCTATCCGGTTCGCGGCAAGGTCATGATGGATGGCGCGCCCGTTTCCAATGCCTACCTGATCTTTTACTACGTCGATCCCGATCCCAAGAAGGCGCCGCAGCGCATCGCCGACGCAATCGCCGCGGGAGACGGTTCCTTCGTGCTTAGCAGCTACGCGGCGGGAGACGGCGCCCCGGCCGGTTCGTACATCGTCACCGCCGTCTTGCGCCAGCCTTTCTACGATCCGGACGGCAAGCTCGGCAAAAACCGGCTCCCCGCCAAGTACGCAAGTCCCAAAGAAAGCGATCTGCGTGCCGTCGTGCGGAATTCGCCCAACGACCTCTTGCTCGAATTGAAGAGCCGCTAAGATAAATGGTAGTCACACGACGCGCCGGCGAGTGATCTCACCTGGATTTCACTCGCCGGCGCGTCGTGCTGATTTCGCGGGGCTCTTTTTTCATGTTGCGACCTCGACTCCCTTTGCTCATCACCGGCATCACCGGCGTCGCCGGCTACGGTGCGTTTCATCACTTCCGCAAGCGCTATCCCGGTCAGGTCGTCGGCATTCGGCCGCATCAAACCTGGAAACTAAAAGGCGAGGGCATCGTCGCGCAGGATGCCGAGGATCCTCTCGGCATGCGCCGCCTCTTCGACTCGCACGGCTTTCGCTCCGTGCTCAACGCCGTCGGCAATTGCGCGCTCAAATCGTGCGAACTCGACCCCGCCATGGCGAACACCGTTAACGTCGTCAGCGCGTCGGTCATCGCCGACAACGCGTTACGCCATGAGAGCCGCTTGCTCCATCTTTCCAGCGACCTCGTCTACTCCGGAACGGGGCAGGGCAATCATCGCGAGACCGATCCGACCGATCCCGTCACTGTCTATGGCAAGACCATGGTCCAGGCGGAGCAAATGTTGGCCCTGCGCGTGCCCTCGGCCGCCGTACTGCGTATTTCGCTGCCGATGGGCCAAAGCTTCAATCGCCACGCGGGGGCGATCGACTGGATTCAGTCGCGTTTCCGAGCGGGTCGGCCGGCCACGCTCTACTTCGATGAAGTGCGCTCCTGCACCTATTGCGACGACCTGAATCCCGTCTTCGAACGCTGTCTCGCCGGAGACGAACGGGGCATTTTCCACGCCGGCAGTCCGCGCGCCAACACCCTCTATCAGATCGCTCAGATAATCAATCGCGTCGGCGACTATCTTCCCGAGTTGCTGAAAGGCTGTCCGCGCATCGAGGCCGGCCCCATGCCGCCGCGCGCGGGTAATGTAACGATGGACTCAAGCAAGCTCTCGCGCGTGATGGGTCGGCAACCATTTCGCCCCTGGCCTTGCGAAACTGAATTGCACCCGACCCACCAAGAATGGCACTTCGAAAGGCCGATCGGCGAGGAACGCGGCGCCGAAGCGGTGGCGAATCGGCTGTATTCCTTCTCGGAGTTAGCACGAAGCGCAAGCGAGTGAATTCCACTCGCTTGCGCGTCGTGCTAACCGCTTTCGTGCTAGCCGCCTACTGGCGATCCAGCGAATCGATCCAGCGCACCACTTCGCGAAGTTGGGCTTCCTCGAAGTATTCCCGGCCGCGGTTCACCATCGTGCGAAGAACCGTGGGGAACTTCTTTTCGATCAACTTGGTTCGGCCTTCGACGATAGTCTTAACGATGGGATCCAGCTGGCCGCCGCTCAAATAGAAGGACAGGCGCTGGTTGGGGACGTTGTCTTTGACCGTGGTCACGATCGCTCCCGTGGTCACGACGCCGCGGAAAAGGTCGCGATGGTTGAAGCCCAGGTAGATGGCAAGCTGGCCGCCGATGGCCATGCCGTGGGTGATGACGCGCTGCCGATCCACCGAATACTTGCTGACGACGTCGCGAACGGCGGCGACCACGTATTCGCCCTCGCTGGGAATCCAGCCGCTGTCATTGCTGGAGAGCGGAGCGACGATGAGGATGTGGTTCTCGGCGCAGAAGTCGGCCCACAGGCTCACCATGTCGTCGATATCCGCTTCCTTGTTCTTGCCCGGCGGATGCAGCCAAAGGAGCACGGCATACGAAACGTTCGGATCGTAATCATCCGGCACATAAAGGTAATATTTGTGTTCGCCGTCGGGCGTGTTGCGCTTCACCAGACCCGTTTCCACCTTGGGCGCCTCGGCCTTGTCGATCTTCGGCGGCTTGACGCCGATCGTGTTTTCGAGCGGTTCGAGCGCCTTCTTTACGGAAGCGTCAACGGGGAGGAGTGCCGGGATCGCATCTTCATCGGACGCGCCGGTGGCGGGCAGCGGATCGAGCGTGGCCTTTACCGTCTCCGTCTTGCCGTCCTTGCGTTTGACTTCCAGTTGAATCTCCGTGCCGATGTCTTGGCCGTTCAGGAAGTCGAGGAATTGATCCCGGCCCCTTTTGGCGCCGTTGAATGCGGTCAGACCTTTTTTGTCCTTGTCTGTGCCAAATTTAAGAATGCGGTCGCCGCGTTTGACGCCCGCCTTGTCGGCCGGGCTCTTTGGAAAGACGTAGCGAACCTCCACGCCGAGCTTGGGATCGTCGCGCATGGGGAGGATGCCTAGGAACGGTTGGGCGACCACGGTGTTAGTGCCGACCAGTTCCAATTGTTTGACCTCGAGCACGTCCTTGCCGCGGCGATACTTGAGAGAAACTTTGTCGCCTTCGTACTTGCGGCCCAGCGCATGCAGCACTTGGGCCATGCGCACTACCTCTTTGCCGTCGACTTCCAGGAGCACATCGCCCGGCTTGAGGCCGGCGCGAGCGGCGGCGGTGTCCTTCATCACTTCGCCGATGACCGGTTCGGGGCCATACATGTCTTGGCTTTTCATGCGCACGCCGAGCAATCCCTTCATCAAATCTTTGCCTGCCTTAAGCCGCGGCACCACGGCGAGCACGTCTTCCATCGGAATGGCGAAACCGATGCCCGAGTCGTACCACTCGAAGCCCGCCGTTTCGCCGTCTCCCTTGGGCGAGGCAGGGATGATGATGCCCTGGATGCGACCCTGGATGTCGATGATCGGGCCGCCGTAGTTGACCGGCGATACTTTGCAATCGACCTGGATCGCCTTGCCCCAGATACGGCCAACGGCGCTGACGATGCCGACGCTGACCACGGGCGATTGGTCTTTCTTGATGCCTAACTTGGTGTCCAAAGATCGGCCCAAAGCGATGGCCCATTGGCCTTCGTGGATGTCTTTGACCGGCGTGGCCGGCGCGACCTCCAGGCCCTTGGCGTCGATCTTGAGCAGAGTGATCATGCGCGACTTATCGTTGGCGACGCGCTGGGCCACGAACGCCTCGGGATTCCCAGGAATATGAACGAGGATGTTGGTGGGGTTGTTGATGAAATTGAACGCGCTGGAGATGATGTAGCCATCGGCGGAGACGACGACGCCCGTGGTCGGTCCCAGCGCTTTACGAAACGCCGGCCCCTTGGGACCGGTGACGACCATGTCGGAACCGCCCGACGTGGTGATCTGCACCACGGCCGGCGCCACCTTTTTGATCGAGTCCTTGATCGCCTGCTCGATCTGATCGTTCAGATTCTGCGCCCGCGCCCGCGGCGAAAGCACAGCCACACCCAAAAGCGCGACGACGAAAGAAATTCGGCGTATCATGCTGCCCTCATTCATTTCAAAACCATTTTTCACTGACGACTGACCACTGACAACTGACCACTAACAACTGACATTTGTTAGTTGTCAGTAGTCCGTTGCTATTTGGACAATTTTTTCGGCTGTTCTTCGAGTTTCAGTCGGATGGTATGTAGGCGATTGCCTCGCTGGACTTCGAGACGGACTTCCATGCCGGGGCCGACTTGACGGAGGATTTCGCGGAAGACGTTGATCGTGGGAACCAGTTCCCCGTCCACATACACGATTAAGTCGTCGGGAACCAAACCGGCCTTCGCGGCGGGCGAGCCAGAGTGGACTTCCTCAATGAAGGCGGGCGTGGCGCTGACGGCATTATGCACGAGGACGATGCCGTGGTAGCCGCCGCGGTCCACGATCGTCTTGATGCGTTTGCCTTCGCGGTACGTGCCGGCCATGCCCTCGCGGACGAATTTCGCGATGTCCACGCTGACCTTCTTCTCGTCCTGCATGATCTCGACCTTGGCGTGAATCGGCACGGCGTAGTTGATCCAGGTGTCAGTGAGGGTGTTCTTGAGTTCGCGGCCCAGGATGCCGAGCAACTCCCCCTTGCGGTTGGTGATGACGCCGCCGGCCGCTCCGGGATTGTTGGCGACGATGTCGATGAAGTAAACCTCGCCGATGTACGGGGCGTCGAACACGCCGCGCCGGCCGCGCAACTCGGTCAATGCAGCTATAACGCCTTTCTGAAACGACATCGGTTCATCCCGGGTCGCGATCTGGAAGCAGTTGGAAGCCGCCAACACCCAGTCGCCCGGCTCCGCCCGCGCCCGCTTCGCCTCTACCTCGATGTCGAAGTAGGGCAGCAAATCCACGTCGCTCTCGATCTTGCACAAGGCAATGTCGAGTTCCGGTTCGCGGAAGAGTACCTTCGCGTGATAGAATCGGCCGTCGTAAAGATGCACGCGGAGATCGGTCGTCGTGAGGATGTGGTTGTTGACGGTGAGGATGTAACCTTTGGGCGACACCAGGAACCCCGTCCCATACGAAACCAAACCCTTGAACCCGCCGGCGCCGAAGAGCTTGACCATCTTCTTGTTGACTTGCTCCGCGACCGGCGTGAGCGAGTCCTGCGCGGACGCCAAACCGGAAAAACCCAACAGCGCGACGAATGCCAATGCGAGCCGCCGCCCGCCAACGAACCCAGAGTGCGTCATGGATGTATACCTCGAAATGCGGTCCGAATGTCTTTTGGAGGAACCGAGCGCGACCTTGCGCTCGACGTCTTGTAAGCGGGTTATTTCACGGCTTTCATTTGATAACGATCGATGAGCAGCGTTCCGTAGTGACCGTTCGCGTAAGTCACCTGCATGCGGTGCGGCAGTTGTCGGCCGTCGACGTTGCGGTAGTCGCTGAAGAAAACCTCACAGGGATCGGAGTTCTCGTCGCCGACGCGCATTTCGAAGCCCAGTAGTTTCTGGTCGGCGCGGGAGAAGAAATACTTGACGAAGTAGTTGCCCATTTTGGCATTGATGACTTCGGTGTCGCCCGGATAGCGCCAATCCGCTTTCTTGGCCGGCTCCTTGCCTTCGGCGGGCGGCGGGTAAAACGGCTCGAATCCGCCATGGTGGAATTCGTCGCTCGTGAATGCCTTCTCGCCCAGCGTCAGCAGTCCCTTGTAGGTCCACAACGCCGCCAACAACCCGCCGCTTTCTTCCGGAGCACGGCGCGACGCTTCGCCGGTGTCCTTGAACGGACGGAGCGTATACGGGATGCCGCCGACGCTGATCGACGCCAGTCCTTCCCCTTCGTTGCTGAGGTTGATCTTGAGCGGGCTTTCCGACGTCAACTTCTTGAGGCGAATCGAACCCTCCATGGACCAGTCGCCCGTCAAGCCGGAAAAGTCGCCGTGCTTCTTGAACGCGCTCATCAATCGGTCTTTTTCGACCCGATTGAAGTAGTGGTTGGTGAATCCAGGCTTCGGATCGTAGAACTTCGCTCCTGGCCCGGAGGGGCCTTTCTTGCCTGGGATGCCTGGCTTGGGGCCGCCCTTCTTCGGCGCTGGCCCGCCCGCGATTTCCTTGGGAATGGCGCCCATCAACCTAACCAGTATTTCCTTGCGCGATCCTTCATGGCGAAATTCCATCGGCACGCGCCAGCCGCGCGGAAAAATGCCGAGCACGTTCTTGTATTGATTCACCGAGCCGATCGGTCTGCCGGCGAACGACACCATTTGATCGTCCAGATCCAGACCGCGGCGAGCTACGTCGCTGTTTTCCAGAATGCTCGTGACGATGATTCGGCCCAGGCCGATGTCTTCCGTCTGCGTCGCGACCAAGGCGCCCAGGCTCGCGTGATCCGTTTCGATCCCCGCCATCAGGTGGCCCAAGAAATTCTTGATCTGGTTGATCGAGATGGCATAGCCCACGCCCGAGTTGACCCGGCCTCGCTTGTCGAACGATCCACGGCCATTGATGCCGATGATCTCGCCCTTCATGTTGTAGAGCGGACCGCCGGAGTTGCCGGGGTTGATCGAGGTGTCGATCTGAATGCAATCGGTGTATTCGAGAATGGCCCCGGCGGGATACTGGTAGCGATGCACTCCGCTGATGAGGCCGAAGGTCACGGTCGGAGTGAAATCGGTGGCGAGCAGAAACGGATTGCCCATGGCGAGCGACCAATCGCCTTCGCGGACCAGTTCGCTGTTGGCCATCGGGGCGAAGGGAAACTTGAAGCCCGGCTTGGGGGCGAGCAGCTTGATGAGGGCGACATCGCCGACCTTATCTTGCGCGACCAGCACGGCGTCGTAGAGCACGCCGTCGGCCAGGCCGCACTTCATCGTGGGGCCGGCGGGTTGGACGACGTGGAAATTCGTGAGGGCGTAGCCTTCGTCGCTGATGAGCACGCCGGTGCCGCCGCCGCCGCCGCCGGCCGCGAAGACCGCGACGACGGTCGGCTTAACTTTCGCGACGACGGCCACGCGTTCCGCCTGCGATTTCAGCACCGCATCCTGCGCCGAGGCGACACTTGCCCCATGCAGCAGCGCCGCAACCGCCAGCAACCCAAGCGCCGGACCGAACCGGCGCCCGCTAATTTTCAACCCCTGGTGCATGACTCGTGCATCCTATCTGGAAGGAAAACTTTCCAAGTGCGTCTCTACTCAAGCAACCCCAACCCCGTCGAACCCGCAGCGCTAGCAAGGCCGAGACGAATCACCTTCAACAATCCCGTCGAGCCCGCAGCGCTAGCAAGGGCGAGACGGCGTCACTTCGTCACCTGCGGATCGGCCAAGGTCGCATGGTCCCCTAAACCGAAGAAGTCGGGCGAACTGACCACGATCCGTAGCGTGCTCACGCCTTTCACATCCAATACGATGGGCAGAACCTTTCCGCTCACCGTTTCGTTGAATTTGAGCGATCCGTCGAGATAAATCGCTACCCGCGCCTGGCTGCTCGTGCCGACCCGGGAATCGACTCCCAACACTGCCTTAAACTGCTTGAACTTCCCTTGCAAGTTGTAGTCGAGTTCCGTGTAGGCGTGCATCGACAGCCCCTTGCCGTAGGAGCGATCCAGCAAGATTGGTTGTCCGTCGAGATTCAAATCCCGACGATACGGCTCCACGAAACCCAGCCGCGACTTTTCGACCACGCGCGTCGGGTCCATGTCGGACAGGAACGCGAGCTTGCCCATGTTGAAATCGATACGCGCCACGGCTTCCACTTTCAGTTCCACCATCGCGCCAAACGTCGTCTTGAGTTCAAATGTGTCGCCCTTGAACGTGATGCCGGCTGCCGCGAGCGTGTTGCCCTGGCTATCGAACACACGGCAAAGGGGTGTCTCGGTCGGCGGATCGGGACGGAAGAAAAAGAGGCCATGCAGTTTGTCGAGCTTAGCCGGGATGCTGATGCCGCCCTCGCGCGTGAAGGTGATGGTTTGTTCTTTGGTGTCCACGGTGCTGAGCGTGCCTTCCAGGGCGTTGAGGTCGCCGTCGCGCAGGATGGCAACGCGGTCGCCGCGGATTTTGGCGGCGAGAATCTTTTCCCATTGCGCCATGATCTTGGGTTCCTGGGCGTCACGCACCAACCAAGTCACGAAGGCAAGGGGCAACTTCAGCTTGATGCCCGATAGGAGCGTCAATTCCATTTCCTTGCCAAGAAACGCGACGTTCTGGCAATGAAGAATCGTGTCATCCACCAGGCGGACATCGGTGTATTTCGTACCGGCGGCGATGCCCTTGGCAGGGCGAAGGTCCAGGGCGATGACTTGTGAAAGCGGGGTGCGGACATCCCCCGCGGCTGTGGTGATGACGATCTCGCCGTCGGAAATGGCCGTCGTTTTTCCGGAAACGACTTTGCCGGAGATGGTGCGGACCTCGTCGGCCCAGGTGGATCCGGCAACGATCAGCAGCACGGTCAATGCCCACATGCGGGTCATGAAATCACCTGTTGCAGTACTTAGGATGCGGGGATTTTGGTGTCAGTTATGCGTGCGACAAACTAGGCGAGCAAAAAAGCGGCGGGCTGGGGCCTGGGATCGGCCACAGCCCGCCGGAGTCGGTCAGATCGGGAGCCCGGGATTACTTCTTCGAGGCGGCCTCGGCGATACGGCGATAGTAGCTTTCGATGGCGATGCGGTGACGCGGGGAGAAGCTGGGCGTGATCCGCTGGATCCGCTGTTCCTGTTCCCGCTCCATCGCGGAGCCGAAGCCATCGGTGTTCTTGCGAACGTCCTTCTTATCCGCTTCGCCGGAGGTCTTGGGGGCCTGGGCCGCGTTGCTGTCCGTCGCGGGGCTCTTGGGATTCAGACCACCGGCCGGACCGGAGCCGCCGCTGCCGTCGGGGCAGGCGCCTTCGTTGGGGGGACCGCCGCCACCCCCACCGCCTCCACCACCGC
>Ga0163144_10013175_pt1 | contig 17291 bp, 14 predicted proteins | sample OliLak19BULKMAT1_FD_123175 | JGI IMG/M metagenome (GOLD analysis project Ga0163144, IMG submission 123175) | Freshwater microbial mat bacterial communities from Lake Vanda, McMurdo Dry Valleys, Antarctica - Oligotrophic Lake LV.19.BULKMAT1 | ecosystem: Environmental > Aquatic > Freshwater >... | reverse complement strand
TTGCTTTATTTTGCGGGCGGCTATCGTCATCTGGGCACTTAGTTGGTTAGAATCAGGAGATGCCAACCACCCGCCGGGGCCTCTTCGCTCTCCTTCCCCCTTCCTGGTTTGCCTATACCCAGTTGTTGCAGGCTGCCGACTCCTCCACCGAAAGCTATTGGAATCTGATCAAACACGAGTTCCCGCTCGATGATTCCCTGCTCTACTTCAATGCCGCCAACGTCTGTCCGGCATCGCGCCTGGTCCTCGACCGTTACCAGCACTTCCTGCGCGACTTCCACGCGAACCCTTCCTTCCAGAACCGCGAAAAATACGTCCCACTGGAGGATCGGCTGCGCGGCAAGATCGCCAAGCTACTGCGCGTTTCGGCCGATGAGATCGCCCTGACCCGAAACACGAGCGAGGGCTCGAACCTGGTGGTCCGCGGGCTCGACCTAAAGGCCGGCGATGAGGTGATTATCACCTCCCACAACCACCCCTCGAACAACGACTCCTGGAAGGTGCGCGCCCGGCGTGATGACCTCACCATCGTCCCCGTCGCGGTGACGGTGCCCGCGGTCTCCGCTACCGCTTTGGTCGACTCGATTCGCGCCGCCATCACCAGCCGCACGAAGGTGATCGCCATCACCCATGTCACCAGCACCACCGGCATTCGCTTCCCCGCCAAAGAGATCGCGGCGCTGGCGAAAGAGCGCGGCATCTGGATGCACCTCGATGGCGCGCAGAGCTTCGGCGCCATTGACGTCGATCTGGCAGACATCGGGTGCGATTCCTTCGCCGCCAGCGCCCACAAGTGGCCGATGGGCCCGCTCGAAGCCGGGTTGCTTTATGTGAAAGCTTCGCGCCACAAACAGCTGTGGCCTTCGATTGTGACGGCCGGTTGGAGCGACACGCTGGTCGGCGCCCGCAAGTTCGAGGTCTTCGGCCAGCGCGACGATGCCCGGCTGGTCTCCTTTGAAGCGGCCATCGACTTCCTGGCGCTGATGGACATGACGAAAGTAGAAGCGCGCCTCGCCCTGCTGACCGGCCGTCTGAAGCAGGAATTCGCGAAGCTGCCGGGTGCCCAGGTCCGGACGAATGTCGAAGCGGGCCTTTCGGGGGGCGTGGTGAAGGTGGACTTCCCGAAGCTGGACCTGAAGACCGTCTACGATCGCCTGTGGAACGACCATAAGGTCGCGATCGCCCTTACGGCTACCGGCGACTCGCGCGGGCTGCGCTTCTCGCCTCATGTCTACAACACGCTTGCGGAAGTCGACCGCGCGGTGGCGGCCGTGCGCCAGGTGGCCCGGGCCTGATCGACGGACATAACCTGATGGATCGCCTGTTTCTTTCCTACTGGCTGCGGGGCTACACAGAGCACAACATGCTTCGGCACTATGCCACAGCTTTACGCAAGTTCCCCTTCTCGCGCCTGTCGCCGTCCCTGCAACTGCGCATCTTCGAGGATGAACTCGTAGAGCCCCCTGTCTTCGAGCATCTGTACGACGGCCCGGAGGACTTCGACCGGATGCTGGACGAAGCCAAGCACCATCAGGCGCCCAACTATGGGTACGAACTCGAAGCCCAATGGGACCTCTGGCAATGGGTGAATCGGGAATGGCAGCTGGCGCCGGTTCGGGTTTCGCTATTTTGCTTCGGGCCGGCGTTTGACGCCTTGAACCGCGACCATCTGGAAGTCGACTTCGGCATCGAAGGGCACTTTCTGCCGCAACCAGCGGGGGCCGGCAATAGCTTGCCGATGGTGCAATCGAACATTCGGAGCCTGCTGAAGTTCGTGCAGGACCTCGATGGGTCGTTGAACGCGGAGCGGCGTCAGCTTTGGTCGGAGTCCGGCGACAACTTCGCGGCGCGGCTCGAATCGGCATTACTGCTCACTTCGGGCTGAGGCGCAAGCAGACCTTCAATGGCCGATTGCAACATCTGGGGCAGAAAGGGTTTGGGCAGAAAGGCCAGGCGGGCACCGTCAGGAAAGCCCACTGGCTCATAAGGATAGCCGCTCATCAGAAGAACCGGCAAGTCCGGGTGGATTGCCAAGGCGGAACGGGCCAAGTCGACGCCGCTTTCGTCACCCAGCGTCAAGTCGGTAATCAGCAGTTGTGCGCGCTCGCTCTGGAGGGACGCCAGGGCTTCGGACGGCCGCCGAAAGGAAACGGCAAGCAAGTTTAAACGCTTGAGGTAACGCACCAGCAGTCCTGCCAGGGGCTCATCGTCTTCCACCAAAACTACCCGCCGGAATGGCCCGTCTTGCATTCGGCGATCACCACAAGGAAACAGGAATGTCGGCCGGGGTAAACACGACCCCGAACGAAAACCGATTCCCGTTGAGGTTTAACAAACTTGAGGTCCCGGTGGCAACGGCATTGCGCCGGTCAAACCGGGCCGTGATCTGGGTATAACGGGCTACCTGCCACCCCAATCCGACCCCGCCGTTAATCGTCCTGAAACTCGCGTTAATCAACCCGAGACCCCGCATCCGGGAATAGTTTCCTGAGATATCGAAATTCAACTGACGGCTCAAGCGGCGGTTAAACGAAACGCCGGCCGTATCCAGCTGCGCGGTCAGAATGATGCCGTTGCCGGGGTTGACGCTGCGGGATGCCAAAAAGGAGAGGTTGCCCCCCCGTGCCGACCGCGTCAGCGAAAAGTCTCCGGAGCCGAGAATATTCTTGGAGTAAGCGACGACTTCTCCCGAAGTGACCCCGATAATCTCCGCGATGGCCGGGTCAATCGCCACTTGGCGCGTGGCGAGAATCTCCAACCGTACCGCCCCCGCACGGATATTCAACTCCCAATGGCGGCCGATCTTCCGGGCCAAAAAAACACCCCCACCATGGACGTAGGTATCCCCGAAGGCTCGCGAAAACTGGAACGTGCTGAAATTGTAGTCGATCCCGACGGAGGTTTTCCGGCTAATGCGGCGTGCCAGGTCCGCGCGGGCCTGCACTCCGGTCACCCCGAAAACTGCAGTGTTTTGCCGCTTCACCAAGAATCCGCCGCCAGAGAAAGTAAGCGAGGTGCGCGGGGAGAGGTTATAGCCCAGCGTCCCGTTGGCGGAGCCATAATTGGTGCGGATATCGAAAATCGAGTTTACGGGGAGCCCGGGTTGCGTAATCGCGTCGAGCGCGCTAATTTGGCCAATGCCACCGAAAGCGCGATTGGTGGTGCCGGCCGCGAGGCTGGACTGAATGCCAATGCGCTTGGAGATGGGGCGCGCATAACTCACGTTCAAGGATTGGTCAGCACCGTTAAAGTTGGCGTTGTTGGCGTAGTGCCGATAGTCCCCTAAATAAGACAGCTGCACCTCATTGCGCTTCCACTGCTTGGTGCCGTAAAGACCACCCACCACTTCCACGCCCGGCGCCCCGCGGGAGAAAACTGAGCCATCCGTGCCCGGCCGAATTGACGTCAGCCCACTGTCGTAGATCGCCTGGACGCCCAAAAACGGCCGGATCCGAAAGGTATCCCGCTGTTGTCGGCCGCCGGAACCGCCGCGGCCCTGGATCGAAGGGCCGCCAAAGCCGCCCACGCCGCCGATCCCGCCCTGTCCAGCCATGGGGCTAGCCAATATCAGTAGCTCCCAAGCGAGCAAACAAGCCACTACTCCTAATTTCACTCTGGGGTTTCCTCCTCGCCGGGCCGTTGCCTCAGCGTTCTGTACATCAAGGGCCTTCGCGGCTCGACAATCGGACAAGGCTCTGGCGGACGCGCCCTCCGGCTTCTTCTCAGTCTGCTTGATACCCCTAGTACTGTCAAGGAGGGAAACACCTTAGTTTACCCGCCAACAGCTTGAAAAAGAAGTAACATGCACCTAGGACCATGCGTCCCACCCACCAGCCATGTACCACCACGCGATTCCTGCCCTCTCCCTCGCTCTGTCCTCCGCCCTGGCGGCCGACCTCCCCGTTTCCCAAGTCGTCCTTTACAAGAATGGCGTCGGCTACTTCGAGCGCGCCGGCGAACTCCGCGCGGGAGAGGCGGCCCGGCTCGACTTTAAGGCCGCCGAAATGAACGATGTCTTGAAGTCCCTTTCGGTGAACCAAAAAGGCGGCGGGCCCATCACGGGGCTGCGCTATGACTCGAGCGAACCGCTCCAAACCAAGCTGGGCGAATTTCCCTTCCGCGTCGAAAATGGCCAAAGCCTAAGCGCCTTCCTTGATCAGCTCAAGGGGGCGGTCGTCAGTCTGAAGCTCGTCTCCGGCGAAACCGACTCCGGCATCGTCGTCTCCGCCCGCCGTCTACCGGCCGAACCCCAACGCAACGAGCGGGAGTTGCTGATCCTGATGCTCGGGTCAGGCGATTTGAAGACCTTTGACCTGAGCCTAGTGCAAACGCTCAAGCTGGCCGACCCTGCTTTGGAGGCCGAGCTAAAACGGTTCCTGGCTACGCTGACGGAGTCGCGCTCCAAGGACAAGAAGAGCATCTACCTCGACTCAACGGACGACAAAGCGCGCCAGCTTTCGCTGAGCTACATGATTCCGACGCCCATCTGGAAGTCGAGCTACCGGCTGATCTTCGCCCCGACGGGCGACCCGACGCTGGAGGGCTGGGCCATCGTGGATAACACGACGGGCGAGGATTGGAACAAGGTCCAGTTGGCGCTGGTGAGCGGTCGTCCGGTGAGCTTTATCTCGAAGTTGTATGAGCCCAAGTACATCGCCCGCCAGACGGCGGAGTTGGCCGAGGAGCAGGCCCAGGCGCCGGTGACGTACGAAGGCGCGGTGATGACCGCCAGGGCCGGGCTCGAGGCTGGGCCGGCCGTCGCGATGATGCGTGAGAAGTCCGCCAACGCCCCAGTTTCCGCCTCCCAGTTCCAGGCACGAATCAGGATGGACAGTGCTCCGGGCCAAGGCGGCGTGATGGGTGGCATCGTCGGCGGCGTCCCTAGCACGCTCTCGGTCAACACCGAATCGCGCGACTTGGGCGACCTCTTCGAGTACCGCTTCTCGACGCCGGTGACCGTCCGCAAGAACGAGAGCGTCATGCTGCCGTTCGTCCAGCAGAAGGTGACGGCCAGGAAGCTGTTGATCTACACGTCCGGCCAAGCCTCGCGGAACCCGATGTCCGCGGCGGCCATCGTCAACTCCACGGGCAAGACCCTGGACGGCGGACCGATCACCATCTTCGACGCCGCAGCCTATGGCGGCGAAGCGCTGATGGAGAGCCTGAAGGCCGGCGATAAGCGCCTGATCAGTTACGCGACGGACCTCGGTACGCGCATTACCACCAACGCCGAATCCGGCTCCGAAGTGGTGCGCGAGGTGAAGGCCACCGGCGGCATGCTCACCGCAAAGCTGTCGATTCAAGAGACGACGACTTATACGATCCGCAATGTCGATGCGCGAACCAAGACACTGATCATCGAGCATCCGCTGAAGCCCCAGGCAAAGTTACTGGGCGATGTGAAGCCGATCGAGACGTCCGCCAATCACCATCGCTTTGAGGTGAAACTGGCCGCTAATGCCAACGAGAAGTTCGTGATCCGCGAAGAGCATCAGCTCGAAAACAGCGAACTGATTACCAACCTGAATGACGACCAGATCCTGATCTACACCCGGAACAAATCGCTCAGCGAGGCGGCCCGCAAGCAGTTGGATCTGGTGCGCGCCAAGAAGACGGAGTGGCAGCAGGCCAGCCAACTGGCGGCGCAGCAGACCACCGAAATCAATGAGCTGGTGCAGGACCAGGAACGAGTCCGGCAGAATCTAAATAGCCTGAACCGGGTGAATGGGCAGGAATCGCAGGTGCGCAAATACGCCGCCGACCTCGCCACGTCCGAAGCCAAGCTCGCCACACTGCGTGACGCCCAAAGCGCCACGCGGAAGCGCATCGCCACGCTGCAAACCGAGCTCAATGACTTCATCAACAAGCTGGAGTTCTAACGGCCGCCGGCCAAGCTCATGAGGGGGTCACCCACCACGATGTTCATCCAACTCAAGAACGGAATCGCCAAGTAGGCGCTTTCGGCGAAGTTGCGCCCGCCGAGGTAGGCCGGCAACAGGACTTCCGGCCTTGGACACATCTGCAGAAACGGCTCATTGACGTGTCCCGTAGCGCCGGAAGCTCCTTCCAACAGATAGTCCGCGGACATGCTTTGCGGGCTCCCCACCCACCAGCTGGTCGAATTGGTCCAGGTGCCCAGGTTCCATTTATCGGGGGGCCTGGCGAAAGTGCGGCCGTTCGTGGATACAAACTCGGTGGCGATGGCCCCCGGCAGCCATTTCAGGTGCAAGAAGCGCTCCTTCCGTGCCCGGTCGTTGGAACCCCAACTGGCATAGGCGATCACGTCATCGAGGCCCGCCAGCACCTTCGTCGACTCATCCAAGACGACGCGGTCACCCGGCAGCAACAAGGCCGCGGTCCGGAGCCAGTTGTTGCCCTCGACGTCGCTCTCGTCGTTCAAGTCGATGACGGCCCGTCCGCGATTGCGCGCCGCCTTCCCGCGGTCGATCATCGCCTTGATTTCGGGGAAGCCATAGCCCGCCAGCCGAGTGACGAGGTATATAGGAAACGCGCGCTGGGTGAAGGGTGTATCGCGCTGGCGGAAGAAGGGATTGGCCACTTGGCCGGCCGTGGGAAGGGTCTTGCCTTGGCGGCGGGCGTAAAGCAAAGCCAATTCCGAATCGACGCTTGCCCCGTCGGCGTTCATCGTACCGCTTTGCGCGGTCGACGAAATCTGGAGTGGCACGCCTTGGGTGACGACAAGGTAACGGATATGGTCCGGTAGACGGGCCAGGCACTTGGCGACCGCCTGCTCGAGCGCCACATACACTATGCGGGCAATGATCTCGGCCGGATCGACCCGCAGGTGACAAATGTTTGCCGCCGGAATTGACCGCGCCTGCTGATAGTAGCGCGCCACTTCGCCCGAGATGGGGCTTGCATCGTTGGTGACGACGAGCACGTTTTCCGCCGTCTGCGCCCACAACCCGGCGGCGCCGGCCGCCATGGTGAGGAGCATTACAACACGAATAGGATCAGATAGATAGAAAATCTCGAAGCCCCTCTAGGGTCAATGTTATAATCAAGTTGAATCAAATCGCAACTTGAGACGGAATTCCCGCCACGGGTCACGCATGGCGGATGGCCAGCGCTTCTTCTGGTTTCCAGAGGAGTTCAGGACTTGGCTGGGTCGGGTGCATGGATCTAGATCAGCTTCACACATTTCTCGAAATTGTCCGGCTCAAGAGCTTCTCCAAGGCCGCTCAGACCTGTTTTCGTACGCAACCCGCGATCTCCGCCCAAGTGCGCCAACTGGAGCAGGAACTCAACAGTAATCTCTTCGAACGCCTCGGTACGCGCATTTCTCTTACCACTGCGGGTAAAATTTTCGCCGAATATGCCGAACAGATTCTAGAACTCAGAAAAAGAGCGCAGGATGCGATTAACGAACTCGAACGCGTTCCCCGCGGCGAGTTGGTGATTGCGGCCAATGAAGCGACTTGCATCTATGTATTGCCCGAAGTGTTTTCGGATTACAAGAAGTTGTATCCGAACGTCCAGCTATTAGTGGACCGGTCCTATGGATCGCGGGTGGTGCAGGCGGTGCAGGATAACCTCGCCGACTTTGGCATTACGCAGTTGCCAGTGCAGGAAAAGAAATTGCAAGTGGTGAAGATATTTTCGGACGAAATCAAGTTACTGACGCCGGCGCGCCATGCGCTGGCGGATCGGGACCGGGTGACGGCCCGCGATATCGTGGGCTTCCCGTTGCTGCTGCCGAAGACCGGCACCACGCGGGCCCGGTTGAACCAGTGGCTGGAGCCGGTGGAAGATGAGTTGCAGGTTTCCATGGAACTCGACTCGACCGAAATGATCAAGCGTTTTGTGATGGCGGGGTTAGGCTTGTCGTTTTTGGCCAACTCGCACATCCAGGAAGAATTGCAAGCCGGCCGCGTACGGGCCGTGAGCCTGGGGCCGGAAGCGATGATCCGGCGGCTGGGGTTGATTTACCGGAAGGACAAGGCGCTGTCAAAAGCGGCCTTGGGTTTCATCCAGGTCATCTCGGAGAAAGCCAGCCAATTCGATTTGGCGGCCGCCCAAGGGGATGCACTGGGGGCGGGCTTGCCCGTCGCCGGTTAAGGATTTCGCGAAGACTTTAGACGAGGTGCCGTGTCGACACAAACGATCCGCCAAAGCACGATTTTGATTTCCGCCGGGAAGCGCACTAGCGTGTACTCGTCTTTGGACCAAGTACCCCCGCCCTTGAAGCATCAGCTAATGGCCTCTACGTCCGGCGCCAACTCTGCCACCATTCTGCTGGCCGATCGCGCCGGCCGCGAAGAGATTGTCCGCGCCTTGCGCGGCATGCCGAGCCACATTCAGTCTCGGCTGATGTCGCCCAAACTACCCTGGACCGAAGCCTTCGCCCGCAAGCAGGCCGCGCCCCGCGCCTCGCATGCGGCGCGCGGCACGACCGCCGAATCGGTTCCCTTGCTTAAGGCCCGGAATCGGTCCGTTTGGCGCCGCATCGATCTTCGGGCCGCCGCCTTCTGGGCGCGCGAACGTTGGCCGGAACTGCTGCTGCCGGTGGGCGTCGCCATCGGCCTCTGGGCGCTCCTGGCTACGTAATCTTCATGGATCTGGTTTACCTCAAGGCTCTGGCGATGGGCATCGTCGAGGGGCTCACCGAATTTCTCCCTATCTCTTCCACCGGCCACCTCATCCTTGCCGGCAGCCTGCTCGATTTCCAGGGTGAAAAAGCCAAGGTCTTCGAGATCGTCATCCAAACCGGAGCCATTCTGGCCATCCTGGTCGAGTACCGGGCGCGCCTGTTGGCGGTTCTGGCCGGGCTCGGGCATCAGGAATCGGCCCGCCGTTTCGTTAGCAATGTCCTGGTCGCTTTCCTGCCGGCCGTCGTGCTGGGGTTGGCTTTCGGCAAGCTCATCAAGTCCTACCTCTTCCACCCCGTGCCCGTCGCCTGCGCCTTCATTGCGGGCGGGTTTGTGATTCTCTGGGCGGAGCGCCGGCGGCATCAGATCACCATCCACCACGTGGACCAGATGGGTTGGGCCGACGCCCTCAAGATCGGCTTCGCCCAATGCCTCGCGCTGGTGCCGGGTACCTCCCGTTCCGGCGCCACCATTATTGCGGGTTTGCTCTTCGGCTGCTCCCGCCAAGCGGCCACCGAATTTTCATTTTTCCTGGCAATTCCGACCCTGATCGGCGCCGGCTTATATGAGGCTTACAAGTCCCGGGCTCTCTTTGAACGCGCCGACCTCGGCTGGTTCGGCCTCGGCTCAATCGCCGCCTTCGTCTCGGCCTTCCTCTGCATCCGCTGGCTGCTCCGCTACATCAGCTCCCATGACTTCACCATCTTCGCCTGGTACCGCATCGCCTTCGGCTTTGTCATCCTCGCCACCGCCTACTCCGGCCTCATCAACTGGTCCGCCGCCTAGACGCGATTTGCTTCTGGAGGATCTGGACGAGCGCCACCTCGGTGCTATGAGGTTCTCATAAATGTTTTTCAAGCCTCCTCCAGGACTTAGCCAGTTGGATCGGCTCACACCGTCGCGCCTTCGAGTTCTTCGGCGGCGTCACCGCGTTGAAGGTGCCGGATAATCTGAAGTCGGCGGTGACCAAGCCGAGTTACTACGAGCCGCAGTTGAACCGCACTTACGAAGAGATGGGGGACCATTACGGCACGGCAATTCTGCCCGCGCGACCCTATCGCCCTCGCGATAAAGCCAAGGTGGAAGCCAGCACGAGTTTAAAGTTAGCGGCTGGCGACGACGAGGCGAGCGTCGGGGTCGCTAACCGGCGTCGCGTCGGACGGCGCGTAAGCGGACGGGGACTCGGGCAGGTTCAGCGACCACCAGCGGACCGCTTCGCTGCGGGGCCATTCTGGGATTCCGGCTGCACACTCAATGCCCTCCGCCAGTTCCTGCGCGCTACGCGGACGGTGGTCAGGGTCCTTGGCCAGGCAGCGGAGAATCAACGCTTCGAGCTCCGCGGGGATGGGGGTTTCCACGCGCTCGGACGGCGGCACGGGCGTCTTTTGCACGTGGGCCAAAGACATCGCCGTGGGCGTGGGTTCGCTAAATACCAACTGCCCGGTAAGCAGAAAATAAGCGACGCAGCCCAAGGCGTAGATGTCGGCCCGCTGGTCGACGCTCTCGGTGCCCAAGGCCACCTCGGGCGCCATATACGCCGGCGTGCCGGTGGCTTGGCCTTCCAAGGTCATTAGGGTGGCGCCGCTGCTCGAGGTGAGCGTCTTCACCAGGCCGAAATCGAGTACTTTGGTGAAGTCATAATTCTGGCCTAAGCGGCAAAGAAAAAGGTTGGTGGGCTTGATATCGCGATGCACCAGCCCCCGGCGATGGGCCTCTTCGAGCGAATCGCAGGCTTGGCGGATGATCTTGGCGACGCGGCCGGGCGGCAGCGGGCCAAAGCGTTCCACGATGGTTTGCAGGTCCAGCCCGTCGAGCAGTTCCATCACGTAGAAGAAGCTGGAATCGCGCGACATGCCGAAATCGAAGAGCGCCACCGTGTGCGGCGAGCGCAAGCTGGCCGTGGCGCGGGCCTCTTTCTCGAAGCGGCGGCGCAGGATTTCGGCTTGCCGGCCATCTTGGTTGGCGAGCACTTCCGGACGAATGATCTTGATGGCCGCGTCGCGCTGCAACATCTTATGCCGGGCGCGCCACACCTCGCCCATCCCGCCTTTGCCGATCAGGAAATCGAGCTGGTAGGAGCCCATCTCCTCGGCCTTCTGGCCGGCCAGATGCATGCTAAACATGCGTTGGTTGAAGAAGTAGCTCCAAAAAACCGCCACCGCCAAGGGCAGCAGCCAAATGATGAGACGATTCATCGGCAACGGTTCAAAGCCGTACACCTGCAGATTGACCCAGTAGGCCAGCGGCCACATGGACGCCGAAATCAGCGAAGTGGCCAGCTTGAGGCCGGGTGGGCTGGGAATCAGTAAGCCATTGATAACAATCCACAAAGCGACAACAGAGGTGCCCCGAACCACTTGGTCTTGATGATTGATGCTGGTCTCAAACGACGCGCACATAAAGGCACCCGCCGCTTCAAACAAACCGCCCAGGTAAATCAGCGTCAACTTGGAGAACCAGTTAAAGCGGTTCGCGGCAGCAAAGCCCACCGTGAGGAAAAAGGTAAACAGGGCCGTCAGCCGTAACAAGGGTTGAGCGAGTGCCGAGCGCACTTCGGGCTGAAGGTAACCGTCCAGCAAGATCATCGCCACCGTAGTGATGGCGAAAAGATTCGACATCCAGCAGAGGCGCGTGGCGGCTTGGTTCACCAACTCCGGCGGCATGACAAAGTGCAGCTTGCCCACGCCCTCGCCGGTGGCGTTGGGCGTACTTGCCGCTTGAACTACGGGCATAGGTTCACCTTCGATTGGCCCATATAAATAGGATACAGCTTCCATTAAAAAAGATTCCTGAAGCTCTTTCTTACTCACGCGAGATTTCGAAGAAATCCAGCTCACGGCCATTGGCACCAATTTGGCGGATGCGCAGTTTTAGTGCATCGGCGTCGACTTGCGTGAAGGAGTGTTGCCGGGCTTCGAAGCGCGCGGTGAAGGGCAGCCAGGTATCCGGACGGGCGGTTTGCGACCCATCCACCAAACCCGCTCCGCCGGCGCCGGTAAGCACATAGATGACGCCGCGGGGGTCTCGAATGGCTTGGCCGGGGAGACGCTGTTGAGCCCCGAGGGGCGTGGGGTAGGGGTCGGCCGCGAAGCGAATCGGATGGGTGCGCTGGTAGTTGTGGACGTGGCCCGAGAAGACGATGGCCACGCCTTGGGCTTCGAAGATGGGGGCCAGCACGCGCAGGCGCTGGTGTTCAGCGTGTTTGCTGGAGGAGTGGAAGGGCGCATGGTGAAAGACGACGAACTTCCAGGGGGTGCGGGCCTGGGCGAGGTCGTTTTCGAGCCATTGGCGGAGGTCGGGGCGGGTCCAGTCCATGACGTGGTTGGAGTCGAGGATGGTCCAGTGGACGGGGCCGAAGTCGAAGGAGTAGTTCGCCGCGCGGGGAAATCTGGCCCCGGCGAGATCGGTGAAGGCCTGGCGATCCGCTGAGGGACCTTCGAGGGCGACGGCGTTGTTCGCCGGGCCGTTGCGGGGCGGGCTCCAGACGTGGAAGTAGGCGAGGCAATCGGGTTGTGAGAGGTTGGCGCACTCCTCAAAATCATGGTTGCCGGGGGAGGCAGCGCTGATCCGCGAGCGAAAAATGGGCGCTCCGGTGTTGGGCGAGGCCTGCGGCGAGTTGAAGATGGAAAACCATTTGCTGAAGTAATGTTTTAACCGGCCGTTGGGGTAGACGATATCGCCGGGCACGATCACGGCATCGGGCTGGGTTCGATGGAGTTGATAAGCCACTTGGCGCTGCCCCGCACTGCCGGCGCCGGGGTCGCCAACGACGGCGAAGCGCGCCGCCGCCGCCTCAGGCGGGGCAATCGCTTTACCGCGGGCGGTGAACACGGGCGTCCCGTTGCGCAGCACGCGGTAGTCGAATTCGGATCCGGGCGAGAGTTGGTCGAGGTGCGCTTCGAAGAGGCGAAACGGAGGCGTGCCTCGCAGCACCACCCGGCGATCGTCCAGCGTTTGGGCGGCGCGCCAAGCGCCGCCGGCGGATTGGTGCTCCAGCGTCCAAATGGCAACGGAATCGGGCGCGTGCCAGACGATGCTCAGCCGACCAGGCGCCGGATGCGGCCCCAACTGCAGATAGGGCTCGGTGACGAAAGTGGCCTGCGCAAAGGTGGCCAGTAGGGTAAGCAGCAGCATGTTAGAACGCCCGGCGGCGATGCTCCGCCGCAATCTGCGCCACTACCCACAGCCAGACGCAGGTGAGGCCGACATTGATCCAGGCAAATTGCGGAGTCGACAGCTTCAGCACTTCGGAGCCCAAGTAAACAATGCCCGCCTGCAGCACATCGCCGGACCGCATAAAGAAAGTGTCGATAGCCGCCTTGGCCTTATACTTCGCTTCGCGCGAAGTCGGCAGGAAGAGCGCCTGGCGAGCCGTGTTCTGAATCGAATAGTCGGTAGCGTTTTCAAAGGTCTTGGCCACGCGGACCACACTGAGGAGCGGCACTAAGGCCAGGATACTGTAACTCATCAGCGCAATTACCGGCAGGATAAACAACGCGCCGCGCACGCCCATAAATCGAAACAGCCGGGAAACGAAAAATGCCTGAAGAATGGCGCCGGCGAGATTGACCCAGCCGAAAAACTCGCCATAAAAAGCCCCGATATACTGCTTCATCGCCGCGCCTTGATTCGCCGCGCCAGCGGTGGCGGCTTTGGCCGCGTCGACGACGAGATTGCCAAGCAGATACTCGCCCGAACTATTCACCACGTTTAGCAGCACCATCAGGATGGCAATCCAGCGGAGGTAGCTATCGGAGAGTACCAGTTCAAAGCCGCCACTGTTACCGAGGGGTTTCTCGGCCGCCGCCGTCCAAGCTTGGTCAGCGCGGGAGGCTTCCAGGCGATCGACGGCGTAGACCAGGGCGGCGCAAATTAACAGCACGCCCGCGCCGAGTAGCATCAGCAAATAAGGATCGGAGCCTTTCACAATTTGGCCCGCCGCTTGCGCGCCGAGCCACGCGCCCAACGAACTGCCGATGCCGATAAAGGGGAATAATCGCTTCCCTTGGGATTCGGTGAATAAGTCGTTCGCAAAGGCCCAGACCTGCGAAATCACGAAGACATTAAAGATCCCCACCCAGACAAAAAACGCGATCCCCTCGCGCGCGCCTTGCCGTCCGGCCAGAAAAAAGAGCACTAAGTGCAGCGCGAAAAACAACATTACTCCAGTAACCAGCCGCACTCTTTTGACGCGGGAAGCCACCCAGCCATAAGCCGGCACCACCAGGAGCAACAGAATCGCCTGCAGCGCGGAGGAGTAACTCTTGATCTGCGCGCCACCTTCGCTTAGAATCAACGACTCGCGCGCCGTCTTGAGTAAGTAGTATCCGCCCAACAAAAGAAAGACATTCAACGTCAGCAGGATGGTGGTGACGCCCTCGCCGGCGCGAATGTCGGCGAAGATGGAGAGGAATTTTTCCAGCGGACTGCGCGGCTTAGCGCCGACTTGGGTGAACGAAGGAAACGAACGCTGCGATCGCAGTTCCGGCTGCGACTGCAACTGTTCGCGGGGTGTCACCAGGCACGCTCCACGCCGACGATCGGCGTCCCCTCCCGGCGGCGCAGATAGACGAAGACTTTCTGCTTCGGTTGCGATGGGCGGGTCAGTTCCGCCAGTAAGTAGCCGGTCTCGCTAAAGGCGGGCACCTGGGCGGTGGTGGCATTGGAGATGGCGGTGCGCTGCTCAGATGGGTTATCGAAATGATGCCACTGCACGCTTACGGAACCCGCGGTGCCACTGAGATCCTCCCAAGCTAATTGCCTATCGCGCACCGCAAAGCGATCGAGCGGCAGCACCCGGGCGAAGAAGGCCTTTCCGATCTTGTCGCGACGGGCGATGAGGACCTGCGTCACCCACTCCGCTGCACGCGGGTCGCTGTACTCGCCGGTTTCGACGATCGCCTTCAGGTCGGCGTCGGTGAGCGACATCACCTGCTTGGCGGCCCAGAATTCGTCATCGGGCAAGGCATTGCGGAAGGCCGGGTTGGGATACTCAGGCACCCACCGCTCGGGGTCGAAGGTCTTCGCTTCCAGGCGGCCCACCGAAGGCAGGTGGGGGTATTTGGCGAAATCGACGTAAGAGACGTGTAAGCCGAGCGAGAAGAAGTTCTTCGCCGCTTCTGACCACGAGAAGAACGGCAGGCCGGAACGGACGCTGTTGGCCTTGGTGCTGGCGCTGCCCAAGGTGGAGCCGAAATCGAGCAGATAGTGCCGGATGAAGCGGAGCCCATCTTGTTGCACCGTGATGTCGATGTTGTTGATGGCGCGCGAGTCTTCGTGGCCCAACCAGGCGCAGAAGACCTGCAGGGCGCGTTGGTCGCGGCGATGTTCGTGCGGCACCACGTCGTTGGGGTCGTCCGTGCGGCTGCCGAAGTAGCGCGGCGGCCCGATGGGTTTACCAGGCAACGACAGCGAGGCCGTGCCGCGATACCGGCCATCGGCCGTCTTGGGAACCTTCAGCAGAATCTCGTAAAGGTCGCGTAAGGTCATCTTGCGCTTCTTGCCGGAGGCGGTGGCCAGTTCGACATCGTCGCCCAACTGGAGCTGATCTTCCTTGAAGTAGATGAGGTAATTCTCCGGCACATGGTAGCCCATCGCATAGAAAATCTTCGAACTAATGCGATCGGCGGCCGTGGCCATTTCCGGGTTCGAGAGCGGATCGAACTTCACGAAGTATTGTCGATTGTCCGCATCCAGCATCCGGAAGCCGGGCGTCACGCCTTCGCTCTTGACGCCGAGAATGGTCCACTTACGGCGCGTGGATGGGGCCGTGGAGTTGCCGGGGCCCCGGCGTAGTTGGTCGGGCGTCATGCGCTGAAAGAAATGCCGCGGCTCCCACCAGGCGTTGTCGAAGGGATTCTCAATGGTATTGATCCCTTGCGCCCGGATCGACGGTTTTTTGCTACCGGGCGGCGGTTGGCGCTCGCCGAGATCGGCGAATTGAAGCGAGAAGAGGTCGTAGACGTCGCTCAGCTTACGCGCCTGCAAAGCACCCACATCGCGCGGCTGAGGTTCGCGCAGAATGGGGTCGTCGTCATAGAATTTGCGCGCCGAGGCGACGCCGGTAAGGAGGACCAAAAAGAGAGTGAATCGGGTAATCATCGGGTAGCTCCTTAAAACACTGGCTGCGAGATGGCATTGCCAAAGCGCGGTCTCGCAAAAACATCGTTAAACTTAACCCAGACCTGGAAGCCCTCCCGGCTGAAGCCCACATCCACCCGCAGGAAAGTGGCATTGCGCGCGTTGCCCCGCAAGCCGAAGCCATAACTTTTTTGGAGGTTGGCGAAGTTGAGTTGACCGCGCCGGGAAAAGACCTTGCCCGCGTCCACGAACAAAGCGCCATCCAGGCCGGCAAAAATCTCCCAGCGATACTCGCCGTTAAACATCACCATATCCCGGTCACTAAAGCGGAAGTTGCGAAAGCCGCGCAGATCATCCGACCCACCCAGGATTGGCTGCAGGTAGAACGGCGCCACCTGGTTGCCATCCGCTTCCGTCAAGACTGTTTTGGCGCGCAGCGCGAACACCCTTGAGCGATTCAGAATTGGGATAAACTGCTGCACTTCGGCATCGATCCGGCGGAAATTGTGGACGTTCAGATTCCGGTCATCGAACCACGTGTATTGAAAAAGGAGGTTGCGCCCGGCCTTGGCGGTGATCGGATTGTCCCGCGTATCATGCTGGACAAAGACGCTGTTGCGGAGGAAATTGGTCTGTCTTTGAATCCCCGGCGATTGGGCTTCGGTGAAGATGCGGTCGGCGGAGATAAATCGGCGGTCGTTGCCCGGGCCGACGTTGATCCACAGGCCGCCAATGGTGCCGCCGATGGCAAGCCCGCGGACCGGGGTGAAGACGGCCGAAGCTTCGGTGGAAGTATCTTCCAGCCGGTAGTTGGCGCGCCCGCCCTTGGTGGAGTTCGGCCCCGGGCCATAGTAGTTAATGCTGCCGTAGTTGCGATGGACGGTGTAAATGTCGAGCGAAAGTTTGTTGGTCCCCACGCGCGGCAAAGTCCATTGGTTGTCGATCTTGTAATAGCCGCGCGTCGAGACCTGGGCCGCCGTACGAAACTTCAGGAGACCTTTGAACAGGTCTTCGCGCGAATACTCCGGGCCGATGGCGAAGCCGCCTCCGGTCACCATATTGCCAAGCTTGGCGCGAACGCCATTAAAGCCTTGCGAGAAGCGCTCCAGCAGCTTCTCGTCCTTGAAGCGGCTCAGCAGGTTTTCGGCTTTCGAGACTTCGTCGGGCTTTAGTTGCGCCGCCTTTTGGGTGCGGGCTTTCTCAATCTGCGCCGTGCGGGTCTCCTCCTGCGCCGGTAGTAAAACTGTGGCCGTGACCCCAAGGACGATCTTCCAGACTCGTATTGACATGTGTTCTCCGTTAGATGTCCGATCCCTCACCAAAGATTCCTACCCGGATCAGGAAGCGGGGAATTTCTCGCGAGAAAACTTTAACTGCAACATCGCTTGCGATTGCATCAGACGGTCCAACGCCTCTTGCGGGGCGGCGTCACTCTCGGGCCTGGGCGAGCCTTCAATCACGTCCCACAGCCCGGTGCGTACGCTCACGGGCAGCACGCTCTCCAGATACTCGAGCGCCAGGCCGCGCAACTGCCGGTCCTCGGTATGCAAGGCGCGGAAGGCGATCTTCAAGGGTTCGCGAGGCAGCACCAAAGCGAGCAGT
>Ga0163144_10013174_pt1 | contig 17293 bp, 17 predicted proteins | sample OliLak19BULKMAT1_FD_123175 | JGI IMG/M metagenome (GOLD analysis project Ga0163144, IMG submission 123175) | Freshwater microbial mat bacterial communities from Lake Vanda, McMurdo Dry Valleys, Antarctica - Oligotrophic Lake LV.19.BULKMAT1 | ecosystem: Environmental > Aquatic > Freshwater >... | reverse complement strand
CGGCCGGGCGGATGCCGCGCACCTGGCCCAGGCTGGCCACGCCGTTGGCGGTGGCCATCACCTGGCCCTCGATGATCGGTGCGACACGGACCACGCCGGGCAGCGGGCGCAGCTTGTCGGCGCGCATGTCGAAATCGGTCAGCACGCGCTCGCGCGCCGACTGCACCTGCAAATGCCCGTTCAGGCCGATGATGCGGCCCAGCAATTCGGCGCGAAAGCCGTTCATGACCGACATGACGATGATCAAGGTGGCGACGCCCAACCCGATGCCGGCCAGCGAGAACCAGGCGATGATCGAGATGAAGCCCTCGGCGCGCCGCGCCCGCAAATAGCGCAGCGCCAGCATCCACTCGAACGGGGCAAAAGGCATCGATGATCTCAATTCAACGGTACGAGGGAAAGGTCGGTCCTGGCGAAGTCGCCGCCGATGCAGAGCAGCGGTTCATCGACTGACTTCGCCAGCGCGTAGGAAAAGCAGTCGCCGAAGTTCAACGATGCGGGATGCCGCCCCTTGCCGTAGCGACGAAAAGCATCCTTGGCCCGACTGTACAGATCGGCGTCGAAAGCGACGATCCCAATACCGGCGCTGGACAAATAGGCATCCAGGTCCCGTTCGCCAATTTCGCCCTTCTTGCGCAGCATGACCACGGCGCATTCGACCGCCGTTGGGGCCGCAATGCTCAGAGTCTCAGCGGCGGCCATGATCGCAATCAGGTCATCGACCAGCGGCTCGCGAAGCAGAATCGCGACAATCGCCGACGTATCGACAACCATCAGGTGGGCAACCCGTTTTCGTCGTACCCCAGTATCTCGTCGGCGGAACGTGGGTCGAGGTCGGGCAGCGCGGCGCAGTGACGGGAAATCTCGGTAAGCCGATCGACAAGGCTTTGCCGTTCCGCACTTTCCTTTTTCAGCCGTTCCAGCCGTTCGCGCAAGGCGATCACGACTGCCTCTGCAATGGGTTCCTTGGCGACGGCGGCAACCTCGGCCGCGAGGCGGTCGGCGTCGGGATGGGCGATGTTCAGGGCCATGTGTAAGCTCCGTTCAACCCAATATAGTACCGCTGGCCAAGAGGGATAAGCCCCCTAGCCCGCGACCTTCTGTAACGCCGCGTCGGCGGAAAGCTCGTGCTTCTCGCCGCTGCGGCGGTGCTTCAGCTCGACGGTGCCGGCCTTCACCCCGCGCGGGCCAACCGTCAGCTGCCAGGGCAGGCCGATCAGGTCCATGGTGGCGAACTTGGCGCCGGCGCGCTCGTCGCGGTCGTCCAGCAGGGTTTCGACGCCGGCGGCTTCCAGCTTGCCGTACAGCGCACTGGCGGCGGCGTCGCACTCGCCGTCGCCCGATTTCAGGTTGATGAGGCCGACCTTGAACGGCGCCACGCTGTCGGGCCAGACGATGCCGGCATCGTCATGGCTGGCCTCGATGATGCCACCGACCAGGCGCGACACGCCGATACCATAGGAGCCCATCTCGACCGCCACGTTCTCGCCGCCGGGGCCGACGACCACGGCGTTGAGCGGCGTGGAATATTTGGTGCCGAAATAGAAGATGTGGCCGACCTCGATGCCGCGCGCCGACACGCGGCGATCCTCGGGCAAGGCGGCGAAGCGGGCCTCGTCGTGCTTTTCGTCGGTTGCGGCATAAGGCTTGGTCCAGCTATCGACCGTGGGCTGCAAGTCGGCGCCGTAGTCCACCGCCTGGCCCAGCACGTCGCGCTCAATGAGGTCGCGGTCACAAAACACCGCGCTCTCGCCGGTATCGGCCAGGATGATGAACTCGTGGGACAGGTCGCCACCGATCGGGCCGGTGTCGGCGGCCATTGGAATGGCGCGCAGCCCCATGCGCGCGAAGGTGCGGAGATAGGCGACGAACATCTTGTTGTACGAGCGGCGCGCGCCGGCCTTGTCGAGGTCGAAGGAATAGCTGTCCTTCATCAGGAACTCGCGCCCGCGCATCACGCCGAAGCGGGGCCGCACCTCGTCGCGGAACTTCCACTGGATGTGGTAGAGCAGCTTGGGCAGGTCGCGGTACGACTTGATGTTGTTGCGGACGATGTCGGTGATCAGCTCCTCGTTGGTCGGGCCGAACAGCATCTCGCGCTCGTGCCGGTCGGTGATGCGCAGCATCTCCTTGCCGTACACGTCGTAGCGCCCGCTCTCGCGCCACAGGTCGGCGGGCTGGATGGTCGGCATCAGCATTTCCTGGCAGCCGGCGGCGTCCTGCTCCTCGCGCACGATGCGCTCGATGTTGCGCAGCACGCGCAGGCCCAGCGGCAACCACGAATAGATACCGGCGGTGGCCTGGCGCACCATGCCGGCGCGCAGCATGAGGCGGTGGCTGGCGATCTGCGCCTCGGCGGGATTCTCCTTCAGCACGGGAAGGAAATAGGTGGAGAGGCGCATGGTACGACCTTGGCGGTTACTAGGGGACGCGCTGTTGTAGGCAATGCATCCCGAGCGTGCAATGCCGGGGAATTCGGGCTTTTCAGCGGCAGGAATAGCCGACGATGGCGCCTTGCGGCGCGGCCAGATCGGCGCCGTTCAGCCTGGCCTGCCCGGTCAGCGGATCGATCGCCACGCGGCCGACCAGCACGTCGCTATTGGCCAGCGCCGCGCCAGCGGCGGGGCCGAGCGTCCGCTTCAGGTCGATGCCGATTTCGGCCGGCAGCGCGGCGCTTGCCCCGGCGGCCGGTGGCAGATCGGCCGGCGCAACAGGGCGGCCATTGACGTCCACGCCGGGGCGGTAGGTGACGTCATCCGATGCCTGGTGCGCCCGCAACGGGACGCAATCGCGAGCCGTGACGCGGTCGTCGATACGGATGATGTTCACCGGCGCACGGTCCTGCGCCCAAGCCGGCCCAGCGGTGAACAGACACAATGAAAGCCAGAAGCCGCGCATGCAGAAGGCTAACGCCGTGCCTGTTAATTAAGTCTTTCGCGCCAAAAAAAGACGCAAATTGCGGTTTTCGACGCAGATTCAGGATGACGGGGTGCGACGTTTTGGCTATAGATAGCGGGCGCAAAAAAAGGGCCGCCGATACATGTATCGCGGCCCAAGTCTTGGGAGGAAACGCTATCAAGCGTTAGCGAATGAGCGATCAACGCCCGTTCACTGACTAAAATAATAATGCTGCGATGCGGTATAGCAAGGCCCGAAAGGTGCCTTGCTATTTTTTTGCCTAAAAAGTGGCATTTTTTGTCGCGACTTTCAGGTATGCCCATAAATTAAGCGAGGGCCGGTGGAGCGGAAATTGCTCTAGCCTTGAGTGAGTGCGCGAAAATCCAGCAAGTCGTTGATGGCGATGAAGTAGTAGACGCCGAACAGCAGCGCCGCGATTGCCGTGGTCACCAGGAACTTCATCAGCACGCGCGGGCGCACCGGCGCAGACGTGGCGCCGCCCGGCCCGCCCGATTCCCCAGCCTCCTCGGCTGTCCGCACGCCGAACGGCAGCACGCAGAACAGCACCATCCACCAGAGGATGGTGAACACCATTATGTTGGAGAACGGCGACATGGGCGGCGCTAGGCCTGTTCCAGCTCCACCAGCGTGCCGGCGAAATCCTTCGGGTGCAGGAACAGCACCGGCTTGCCGTGCGCGCCGATTTTCGGATTGCCATCGCCGATGACGCGGGCGCCGGCGGCCTTCAGCCTGTCGCGCGCGGCAAGTATGTCGTCGACCTCGTAGCAGACATGATGCATGCCGCCGCTGGCGTTCTTCTGCAGGAACCCGGCGATGGGCGAATTGTCGCCGAGGGGATGCAGCAGCTCGATCTTGGTGTTCGGCAGTTCGACGAACACTGTGTAGACGCCGTGATCGGGCTGCGGCACGACTTCGGAGACCTTGGCGCCCAGCGTATCGCGGTACAGCCTGGTCGCGGCCTCGAGGTCGGGGACCGCGATGGCGACATGGTTCAAACGTCCGATCATCAGGCCACCTTCTTCTTGCGTTGCTGCGGCTGCGGCGCCCTGGCCCTCTCCTCGCCCAGACGCATGACATGCACTTCCACCGGCGGTCGCCGGCCGCACCAGTCCTTCACCACCCGGCGCGCGGCGCGGCGCGCCGCCTCGGTCACCGCGTCGTCGTCGCGGGCGGCCTTGTCGTTCAGCCGCTCGACCGCCTGGGCCACCGCCTCGGCCACTTCCTCGGCCAGGTCGTCGGCCTCGCCATCGGCGACGCCGAGGATGGTCACGTTCGGATCGGCGACCAGGTCGCACTTGCCGTCCAGCCCCAGGCTGAGCATGACCACGCCATTGTTCATCAGCCGGCGGCGGGCCTGCAAGACCGGGCCTTGCAGCAACAGCAGGTCGCCATTGCCCTGATCGACCGCCAGCCGGCCCGACGGCACGGTGGCTACGATCTGCGGCTTGCCCGGCGCCAGACGCAGCATCTGGCCGTTGCCGACCGCGACCGACTGGGGCACCTGAAGGCTTTTGGCGTAACGCGCATGCTCGGCGATGTGGCGCGCCTCGCCATGCACGGGAACGGCGATGCGCGGCCGGGTCAGGGCATAGATGCGGGCCAGTTCGTCGCGCGCCGGATGGCCCGACACATGAACAAAAGCATCGCGCTCGGTGATCAGTTCGATGCCATCCTCGATCAGGCGGTTCTGCATGGTGGCGATCTTGCGCTCGTTGCCCGGAATGATGCGGGCGGAGAAGATCACCACGTCGCCGCGGCCGAGCGAGACATTGGGATGGTCGCCATTGGCGATGCGCGCCATGGCGCCGCGCGGTTCGCCCTGGCACCCGGTGCAGAGCAGCAGCACCTTGTCCTGCGGAATGTAGCCGATGTCGTATTCGGTCAGGAACTTCGGGCTGTCCTTGAGATAGCCGGCTTCCTTGGCGGATTCCGCCATTTTCAGCAGCGAGCGGCCAATCAGCGCAATCTCGCGCCCGGTCTGGCGCGCCACTTCGGCCGCCGTGGCGATGCGCGCCACGTTCGAGGCGAAGGTGGTGATGGCGATGCGGCCCTTGCGCCCAGCACAGAGCTTCAGCAGGCTTTCGCGCACCGCGCCCTCGGAACCGCTCTCGCCCTCGTTGAACACGTTCGTGGAATCGCAGACCAGCGCCAGAATGCCCTCATCGCCAAGGCGGCGCAGCGCCGCCTCGTCGCTGACCGGACCGACCAGCGGGTCGGAATCCAGCTTGAAGTCACCGGTGTGCAGCACCATGCCGACCGGCGTGCGGATGGCGATCGACTGCATTTCGGGAATCGAGTGGGTGAGCGGGATGGCCTCAAGGTCGAACGGGCCGATGGTCCAGCGGTCCCCGGCATTGTAGATGTGGACCTTCACCTCATCGACCAGGTCCCATTCCTCGAGCTTGCGGCGCAGCACCGAAGCGGCGAACGGCGTAGCCCAGATCGGGCAGCGCAACTGGTCCCACAAATAGGCGACGGCGCCCAGATGGTCCTCGTGCGCGTGGGTCAGCACCAGGCCAACCAGGTCCTTGCGCCGGTCGGCGATCCAGGCGGGATCGGGCACCAATATGTCGATGCCGGGCGTGGTGTCGTCAGAGAAGGTGATGCCGAGGTCGAGCATCAGCCACTTGCCGGCATAGCCGTAGAGATTGAGGTTCATGCCGATCTCGCCGGCGCCCCCAAGCGGGAGGAAGTGCAGCGCGTCACGGTCTGGCTGGGCGGACATTAAAACTCTCACTTGCTCCGGTTGCGCCGGAAAATTTCCAGAAGGCCGATCATGGTGATGTCGGCTTCGACGGCCTCGATGACGGATGTGGCCCCGACGAAGATGGGGGCAAGGCCGCCGGTTGATATAACACGCATCGGCTGGCCGAACTCGGCACGAATCCGGGCGACGATGCCCTCGATCAAGCCAATATAGCCCCAATAGACCCCGGACTGCATGCAGGCCAGCGTATTCGTGCCGATCACGGTCTTGGTCGGCTCAAGTGCTATGCGCGGCAGCATGGCGGTGGCGCTGGCCAGGGCGTCGAGGCTGAGATTGATGCCGGGCGCAATCACGCCGCCCCGGTAATTGCCCTGGGCGTCCTTCACGTCGAACGTGGTGGCGGTGCCGAAATCGACCACGATAAGCGGCCCCGGATATTTCAGGTGGCCGCCCACCGTATTGGCCAGGCGGTCGGCGCCGACCGGCGGATCGGCCATGACCTCGAAACCCAGCTTGCAGTCAGGCTCGCCAATCACCAGCGGCGCAGTGCCGAAATGGTCGGTGCAGAGCAGCTTGAGGTTGAAGTTGGCGCGCGGCACCACCGACGCGATGATTGAATGCCCGATGTCGGCGGGCTTGACGCCCTTCAGCGCCATGAGCTGGGAAAGCCACACGGCATATTCGTCGGCGGTGCGGGCGGCCACGGTCTGCATCCGCCATTCACCAAGAATGCGGTCGCCGTCGAACACGGCGAACTTGGTGTTGGTATTGTTTGCGTTGATGGCGAGCAGCATGGTTCCTTCTCCTACGCGGCCTGCAGCACGTCGCCGGCTGAAATGGTGCGGGCCCGGCCATCGGCCTCGGCCAGGACCAGCGCGCCGCTGGCGTCCAGCGTGTCGAAGCGACCCTCGACCACGTCGTCGCCAAGGCGGACCCTGATGCTCTGACCCAGCCGCCAGGCCCGCGCCAGCCAGGCGGCACGAATGGCGGCGAAGCCGTCGGTGCGCCACGCCGCATACCAATGGTCAACATGGCGCAGATAGGCGGCAAGGCAAGCCGTGGCATCGACCGTGGCGCCATGCGCGTGCAAGGAAGTGGCGGCGTAATCGACCAGCGACGGGTGATTCGCCACGTTGATGCCGGACCCCACGATCACCCAGTCGACAAGGCCGATGGCGCCAGTGCGGGATTCCAGCAGGATGCCGGCAACCTTGGCCTGATCCACCAGCACATCGTTCGGCCATTTGCAGGCGACGGTTGCGGCGGGCACAAAACCGGCAACGGCATCGCGCACCGCCAGCGAAATCACGAACGAAAGCTGCGATGCCTCGGCGGGCGGCACGGCAGGTCGCAACAGCAACGAGGCGTAGAGATTGCCTGGCGGCGAAACCCAGGCGCGGCCGCGCCGGCCACGCCCGGCATTCTGCACGTCGGCCCGCACCAGGTAACGCTCGCCTTCGCCCGCCTCGGCGGCCACGCGTACCGCTTCCTGCGTGCTGCCGATTTCCGCGACGTGGCGGACGCGCCAGCCGTGCGGGACGGACGTGTCTATGGCAGCAGCGCCCTGGCCGCCGCCGCCGCGGCCTGCACCAGCGGCGCCGGCCAGACGAAGAACAGCAGGGTGAACAGCGTGGTGCCGGCCATGACCACGGCCAGTTCGCGGCCCAGCGGTGTCGCGAACTTCTCGCCCGGCGCGTCGAAGTACATGATCTTGACGATGCGGAGGTAGTAATAGGCGCCAACCACGCTGGCCAGCACGCCGATCACCGCAAGCGTATAAAGCCCGGCATTCACCGCCGCGACGAAGACATAGAATTTGCCGAAGAAGCCGGCCAGCGGCGGAATCCCGGCCAGCGAGAACATGAACACCGCCAGCGCGAAGGCCACGCCCGGCTGGTTGCGGGCGAGGCCGGCCAGGTCGTCAATGCCCTCAACCATCTCCTCGCCCCGCCGCATCGCCAGGATGCAGGCGAAGGCGCCCAGCGTCATGGCCAGGTAGATCGCCATGTAGATCACGACGCCGCGCACGCCCTCACCCGTGCCGGCGGCAAGGCCGACCAGGGCATAGCCGACATGGCCGATGGAGGAATAGGCCATCAGGCGCTTCAGGTTCTTCTGCCAGATCGCGGCAAACGCGCCCAGCAGCATGGAGGCGATGGCGATGAAGACGATAATCTGGCGCCACTCCGCCACCAGCTCGCCAAACGGCGATATGAGGGCGCGGGTGAACAGCGCCATGGCGGCGATCTTGGGCGCGGCGGCAAAGAAGGCGGTGACCGGCGTCGGCGCGCCCTCGTACACGTCGGGCGTCCACATGTGGAACGGCACGGCGGAGACCTTGAAGGCGAGGCCGGCGGCAAGGAACACGATGCCGACGATGAGGCCGACCGAGACTGGCACCTGATTTTTGGCGAACCCCTCGGCCAGGGCGGTGAAGTTGGTGCTGCCGGCGAAGCCGTAGATCAGCGAGGCGCCGTACAGCAGCATGCCCGAGGACAGGGCGCCAAGGACGAAGTATTTCAGACCGGCCTCGGTGGCGCGGCTGCTGTCGCGCTTGAAGGCGGCGATGACGTAGAGCGCCAGGCTCTGCAGCTCGATGCCAAGATAGAGGGCGATGAGGTCATTGGCCGAGACCATCATCATCATGCCGACGGTGGCCAGCAGGATGAGCACCGGAAACTCGAACCGCTCCATGCCCTCGCGCCGGATGAAGTCGAGCGACAGCAGGATGGCCAGCGCCGAACCCAGCAGCACCAGCGATTTCATAAAGGTGGCGAATGCGTCGGTTATGAACATGCCGGCCAGGACGGCGCCGGGCGCCACCGGCCGGTTGACCAGCACCAGCCAGGCGGCGACCAGGGCGGCGATCGCCAGCCACGAGATCAACCGGGTCGCGTCCTGGCGGCGGAAGGCGCCAAACAGCAGCAGCGCCATGGCGGCGCAGGCCAGCAGGATTTCCGGCAGCAGCGGAGCGAACTGGGCGAAAGTCATGGCCGTGCCCCTACTGGACCAGCAGCGCCAGCTTGGCGGTCGCCGCGAGCGCCGCCTGGTGCTGCTTGATGAGGTTTTCGACCGAAGCGGCCATCACGTTCAGGAACGGCTGCGGCCACACGCCCATGAGAATGGTGAGCGCCGCCAGCGGCGCGAACAGCAGTTTTTCCCGCGTGTCGAGATCGAGCATCGCCTTGAGGTCGTCCTTGGCGATCTTGCCGAAGATGACGCGGCGGTAGAGCCACAATGCGTAGGCGGCGCTGAGGATTACGCCGGTCGTGGCCAGCATGGCGACCCAGGTGTTCGACTGGAACACGCCCACCAGGATCAGCATTTCGCCGACAAAGCCCGAGGTGCCGGGCAGGCCGACATTCGCCAGGGTGAACAGCATGAACACGGCGGCGTATTTCGGCATGCGCTCCACGAGGCCGCCGTAGCGCGCGATCTCGCGCGTGTGCAGCCGGTCGTAGACGACGCCGACACAGAGGAACAAGGCGCCCGAGACGATGCCGTGGCTCAGCATCTGCAAAATGGAGCCCTGCACGCCCTGGGTGGTCAGGCTGAACGCGCCGATGGTGACGAAGCCCATGTGCGCCACCGAGGAATAGGCGATCAGCTTTTTCATGTCCTCCTGCATCAGCGCCACCAGCGACGTGTAGATGATGGCGACGACGCTGAGCCCATAGATCAGCGGCGTGAAGTAGAGGCTGGCGTCGGGGAACATCGGGATGGAGAAGCGCAGGAAGCCGTAGCCGCCCATTTTCAGCAGCACGCCGGCCAGGATGACCGAGCCGGCCGTCGGCGCCTCGACATGCGCGTCGGGCAGCCAAGTATGCACCGGCCACATCGGCACCTTGACCGCGAACGAGGCGAAGAAGGCAAGCCACAGCCACTTCTGGGCGCCCGGCGCGATCTTGGTCGTCATCAGGGTTGGGATGTCGGTCGTGCCCGCCTGGAAGTACAGGTACATCAAGGCCAGCAGCAGCAGCACCGAGCCGGCCAGGGTGTAGAGGAAGAACTTGAAGGTGGCGTAGATGCGCCGCTTGCCGCCCCAGATGCCGATGATCAGGAACATCGGAATGAGGCCGGCCTCGAAGAACAGGTAGAACAGCACGAGGTCGAGGGCGCAGAACACGCCGATCATCAGCGTTTCCAACACCAGGAACGCGATCATGTATTCGCGCACGCGCACGGTGATGGCGTCGCGGCTGGCCAGAATACAGAACGGCATCAGGAACGTGGTCAGGATGATGAACAGCATCGAAATGCCGTCCACGCCCAGATGGTAGTTGATGCCCGCCGCCAGCCAAGCGTGCTTCTCCACAAGCTGGAAATCGGCCGTGCCGTTGTCGAAGCGCAGCCAGATCAGCAGGCTTATGGCGAAGGTGATCAGCGTGGTCCACAGCGCCACGTTCTTCACGTTGCGGTCGGCGTTCGCCGACCCCGCCGGCACAAACAGGATAAACAGCACACCCGCCAGCGGCAGGAAGGTGACGGTCGAAAGAAGGACGCCGTTCAACATCGCCTAATGCGCCATTAGGTAGAAAAAATAGGTGACGAGCAGCGCCACGCCGACCAGCATCGCAAAGGCATAGTGGTACAGGAAGCCGGTTTGCAGGCCCGAGGCGCGGTGCGCCACCCGCACGACGAAGGCGGAAATCCCGTCCGGGCCGAAGCCGTCGATCACCCGCCCATCGCCCTCCTTCCACAGGAAGCGGCCGATCCACTTCGCCGGGCGGACGAAGACAAGGTCGTAGAGCTCGTCGAAGTACCACTTGTTCAGGAAGAACTGGTAGGCAGGCCACTGGCGCTGGGCCAGCTGGCCCGGCATTTCCGGCCGGCGGATGTACATCTGGAACGCCACGGCGATGCCGACAATGCCGGCCACAACGGGCGACAGCTTCACCCACAGCGGCACCTCGTGCATGGCGTGCATCGCATGGTGCGTGTCCAGCACCAGGATCGACTTGCCCCAGAATTGCTGCCACCCGTCGCCGATCATCATCGGCGCGAAGGCAAAGCCGGCGAAGACCGCGCCGAAGGCAAGCACATAGAGCGGCGCCAGCATCACGAACGGGCTTTCGTGCGCATGCTCATAGTCGTGGTGGTCGCCGCGGAAATGGCCGTTGAAGGTCATGAACAGCAGGCGCCACGAATAAAAGGCGGTCAGCACGGCGGCGAGCAGGCCTAGCGCGAAGGCATAGCCGCCGACAGTGGAGTGCGCGCCGAACGCAGCTTCCAGCACGGCGTCCTTCGAATAGAAGCCGGCGAAGAACGGCACCCCGGCCAGCGACAGGCTGCCGATCCACATCAGGATCGCGGTGATTTTGATCGGCTTCCACAGGCCGCCCATCTTGCGCATGTCCTGCTCGCCGCCCACGGCATGGATCACCGAGCCGGCGCCGAGGAACAGCAGCGCCTTGAAGAAGGCGTGGGTGAACAGGTGGAAGATCGCCACGGGATAGGCCGAGACGCCGGCGGCGAAGAACATGTAGCCAAGCTGCGAGCAGGTGGAATAGGCGATGACCCGCTTGATGTCGTTCTGCACCAGGCCGACGGTGGCGGCAAAAATGGCCGTCGACGCGCCGATGGCGGTAACGAAGTTCAGCGTGGCCGGCGCGTACTCGAACATGGGCGAGCAGCGCGCGACCATGAACACCCCGGCGGTCACCATGGTGGCGGCATGGATGAGGGCGGACACCGGCGTCGGTCCCTCCATCGCGTCGGGCAGCCAGGTGTGCAGGCCAAGCTGGGCCGACTTGCCCATGGCGCCGATGAACAGCAGGAAGGTGCAGACGGTGACGATGTCCCAGTCCTGCCACAGGAAGTGGAAGGTCTTGCCGGCCATGCCGGGGGTGGCGGCGAACACGGTTTCGAAACTGACCGAACCGAAGGCGGCGAACACGCCCATGATGCCGAGCGCGAAGCCGAAATCGCCGACGCGGTTGACGACGAAGGCCTTGATCGCGGCGGCATTGGCGCTGGGCCGGTCGTGCCAGAAGCCGATGAGAAGGTACGAGGCGACGCCGACCCCCTCCCAGCCGAAATAGAGCTGCACGAAATTGTCCGCCGTCACCAGCATGAGCATGGCGAAGGTGAACAGGCTGAGATAGGCGAAGAAGCGCGGCTTCGACGGATCGTGGCTCATGTAGCCGATGGAATAGACATGCACCAGGGCCGACACCGTGTTCACCACGACCAGCATGGTGGCGGTGAGCTGGTCCACCTTCAGCGCCCAAGACACCTCGAACGCGCCGGAATCGATCCAGGTGAACAGCGTGATGTTCTGCACATTGCCCTGCATGCCGACGCGCCAGAACGCGTACCACGACAGGATGGCCGAAATGCCGACGCCGATGGTGGTGATAGCCATGGCGGCGCGGTCGCCCAGCGCGCGGCCGAACAGGCCGGCGATGAGCGCGCCGAGCAGCGGCAGGAAGACGATGAGGTGGAAAATCGTCATCGCGGCCTTTAGCCCTTCATCAGGTTGATGTCCTCAACCGCGATGGTGCCGCGGTTGCGGAAATAGACGACCAGGATGGCCAGGCCGATGGCCGCCTCGCCCGCCGCGACGGTGAGCACCAAAAGCGCGAAGACCTGGCCGGAGAGATCGCCGAGATGCACCGAGCAGGCGACGAGGTTGATGTTGACGGCGAGCAGCATGAGTTCGATCGACATCAGAATGACGATGACGTTCTTGCGGTTCACGAAAATGCCGAGAATGCCCAAGGTGAACAGGATCGCCGCGACGGTGAGGTAGTGGCCAAGGCCGATGGTCAGCATGTCTCCCCTCCCCGCCCTAGATGCCCTGGCCCGGCCGGACCTTGACCAGCTCGACCGAATCCTCGCGCCGGCGGGCCGACTGGACGCCCGCATCCTGGCGGCGCACGCCGGTGCGGGTGCGGTGGGTCAGCACGATGGCGCCGATCATGGCGACGAGCAGGACAAGGCCGGCGCCCTGGAACAGGTAGACATACTTGGTGTACAGGACCGCGCCCAGCGCGTGGGTATTGGTCACCTGCGCCGCATCTGGCGTTGGTGTCGCGGCGGCGATGAGCTGGCCCGGCGCGGCGACCGAACCGATCACGATGATGACCAGTTCGATCAGCAGGATGGCGCCGACCAGCAGGCCCAGCGGCAGGTATTGCAGGAACCCCTGGCGCAGTTCGACGAAGTTGATGTCCAGCATCATGACCACGAACAGGAACAGCACGGCGACCGCGCCGACATAGACGATGACCAGGATCATGGCGATGAACTCGGCGCCCATCAGCACGAACAAAGCGGCGGCGTTGAAGAACGCCAGAATCAGGAACAGCACGGAATGCACCGGGTTCTTCGCCGTCACGACCATGAAGCCGGCGACCACGGTGATCGCGGCGAACAGGTAGAAGGCCAGTGCCTGGATGATCATGCGGTGAAACTCCGAGACGCCCCCTAGCGGTAGGGCGCGTCGGCCTCCAGGTTGCGGGCGATTTCGTATTCCCAGCGGTCGCCGTTGGCGAGCAGCTTGGCCTTGTCGTAGAACAGTTCCTCGCGCGTTTCGGCGGCGTACTCGAAGTTCGGGCCCTCGACAATGGCGTCGACCGGGCAGGCTTCCTGGCAGAAGCCGCAATAGATGCACTTGGTCATGTCGATGTCGTAGCGCGTGGTGCGGCGGCTGCCGTCCTCGCGCGGCTCGGCCTCGATGGTGATGGCCTGGGCCGGGCAGATCGCCTCGCACAGCTTGCAGGCGATGCAGCGTTCCTCGCCGGATTCGTAGCGGCGCAGCGCATGTTCGCCCCGGAAGCGCGGGCTAAGCGGACCCTTCTCATAGGGGTAGTTCACCGTCGCCCGCTTCTTGAACATGTAGCTGAAGGTCAGCGCCATGCCGGAGACGATCTCCTGCAGGAACAGGGCGCGGCCGGTGCGGTCGAGAAATGCCATGGGCGGCCCCTACAGTTTCGGCAGCTTGTCGAACGCCAGCAGGAAGCCGGCGACGGCGACGAGATAGGCGAGCGAGAACGGCAGGAACACCTTCCAGCCAATGCGCATGAGCTGGTCGTAGCGGTAGCGCGGTAGCGTGGCGCGGATCCAGATGAAGACGAACATCAGGACGAACACCTTCAGGATGAACCAGACCGGCCCCATCCAGACAACGTTCAATGGCCAGATGTCGATTGGCGACAGCCAGCCGCCGAGGAACAGGATGGTGGTCATCCCGCCCATCAGGATCATGTTTGCGTATTCGCCAAGGAAGAACAGGGCGAAGGTCATCGAGGAATACTCGACCTGGTAGCCGGCGACGAGTTCGGCCTCGGCCTCGGGCAGGTCGAACGGGTGGCGGTTCGTTTCGGCAAGGGCCGAGATGAAGAAGACAATGAACATCGGGAACAGCGGCAGCCAGTACCAGTTCCAGAAGCTGCCCGACTGGGCGCGCACGATGTCGGACAGGTTCAGCGAGCCGACGCAGAGCAGCACCGAGATGATGACGAAGCCCATCGAGACCTCGTAACTCACCATCTGCGCCGACGAGCGCAGCGCGCCGAGGAAGGCGTAACGCGAGTTCGACGCCCAGCCCGACATGATGATGCCGTAGACGCCAAGCGACGAGATGGCGAACAGGTAGAGGACGCCGACATTGATGTTGGCGATAACGAGGCCGTTGCCCACCGGCATGACCGCCCAGGCGATCAGCGACAGCATGAAGGTGACCATCGGCGCCAGCAGGAACACCACCTTGTTGGCGCCGGTGGGGAAGATGGTTTCCTTGAAGATCAGCTTCACCGCATCCGCCCAGGGTTGCAGCAGGCCAAGGGGCCCGACCACGTTGGGGCCCATGCGCAACTGCATGGCGGCCAGCACCTTGCGCTCCATCAAGGTCAGGTAGGCGACGAACAGCAGCAGCGGCACAATCAACGCCAATATCTGCGCCACGATGATGCCGCCGGGCAGCAGGTATCCGTCCCAGAAACTAGCCATGGGTGCCGGTCGCCTTGTGGTCGGCCCCGTGCGCCAGGGCGCTGCACTCGGCCATGGTTTCCGAGGCGCGGGCGATGGGGTTGGTCAGGTAGAAATCGTCGATTGGGTAAACGAAACCGCTATTGCCGTTGATCGTGCCGGCGGTGGCGAAGCTGCCCCAGGCGGCCGGGGCCACGCGGTCCACGCCGGCGAAGTGCGGGGCGATTTCCAACATGCGGCGGCGAAGCTGGCCAAGGTTGTCGTATGGCAGCTTCTGACCAATCGCTTCGGACAGGGCGCGAACGATGGTCCAGTCCTCGCGCGCATCGCCCGGCGGGGCCACGCCGCGGCGGCCCAACTGCACGCGGCCCTCGGTGTTCACCCAGGTCGCGTCCTTCTCGGTATAGGCGGCGCCGGGCAGGACGACATCGGCGCGGTGCGCGCCGGCATCGCCATGGCTGCCGTGGTAGATCACGAAAGCCTTGCCGAACTTCGTGGTGTCGAGCTCGTCGGCGCCAAGGAGGTAGACGACCTTGACCGCGCCGCTCTGCGCAGCCGCCTGGATGCCGGCGACGTCCTGCCCGCCCTGCCCCGGCACGAAACCGAGGTCGAGCGCGCCAACGCGGGCGGCGGCGTTGTGCAGCACATTGAAGCCGTTCCAGCCGTCCTTCACCAGGCCGCAATTGTCGGCGATGGCCTTGGCGGCGGAAAGAATGGCGCCGCCGTCAGGCCGCGCCAGCGCGCCCTGGCCGACGATGATCATCGGGCGTTCCGCCGCCTTCAGCACGTCGGCGAAGGGATGATTGCCATTGCAGATGGCGGCGACGGTGGTGGGCTCGTTGCCCAGCCATTCCGCCTTGTAGGTAAGGTCGATCTGCGGGCCGATGGCGGCGATCCGCACCTTGCCGCGCAGATAGCGCTTGCGGATGCGGGCGTTCAGCACGGCCGCTTCCTTGCGCGGATTGACGCCGATCAGCAGGATGGCGTCGGCCTTTTCGATGCCGGCAATGGTGCTGTTGAACAAATAGGCGGCGCGCGTGCCCGTCTCCAGCTTGGCGCCATCCTGCCGGCAGTCGAGGTTGGGGCTGCCCAGCTTGCCCATCAGGTCCTTCAGCGCGGTCAGGCTTTCGCCGCAGGCCAGGTCGCCGGCAATGGCGGCAACCGCATTGCCCGACACGCCGGACAGCGCCGACTTGATCGCGGCGAAAGCCTCGTTCCAGGTCGCGGGCGCCAACTTCCCGTCGCGGCGCACGAACGGGCGGTCCAGCCGGCGGCGCTTCAAGCCATCGACGGCGAAACGGCCCTTGTCGCTCAGCCACTCCTCGTTCACGTCCTCGTTCAGGCGCGGCAGGGCGCGCATGACTTCGCGCCCGCGATAATCGACGCGGATGTTGCTGCCCACCGCGTCCATCACGTCCACGCTCTCGGCCTTGCGCAATTCCCATGGCCGGGCGGCGAAGGCATAGGGCTTGCTGGTCAGCGCGCCTACCGGGCAGAGATCGATGACATTGGCCGAGAGTTCCGAGGTCAGCGCCTTTTCCAGGTAGGTCGTGATCTCCATGTCCTCGCCACGGCCGATGGCGCCGAGCTCCGGCACGCCGGCCACCTCGGTAGCGAAGCGGATGCAGCGCGTGCAGTGGATGCAGCGCGTCATCACCGTCTTCACCAACGGGCCCATGTACTTCTCTTTGACGGCGCGCTTGTTCTCGTCGTAGCGGCTGCCGCCACGGCCATAGCCCATGGACTGGTCCTGCAAATCGCACTCGCCGCCCTGGTCGCAGATCGGGCAATCCAGCGGGTGGTTGATCAGCAGGAATTCCATCACGCCCTCGCGGGCCTTCTTGACCAGCGGGGTGTCGGTCTTGATCACCATGTTGTCGGCAGCCGGCATGGCGCACGAGGCGATGGGCTTCGGCGCCTTTTCCTGCTCGACCAGGCACATGCGGCAATTGCCGGCGATGCTGAGCCGCTCGTGATAGCAGAAGCGCGGAATTTCCTTGCCGGCGATTTCGCAGGCCTGCAGCACCGTGGTGCCCGGCTCGACCGTGACCTGGATGCCGTCGATGGTGAGTGTTGGCATCGCCTACTCCGCCGCCGCGGCGTAACCGCCGCCATTGGCCGCGATGCGGCGCTCGATCTCGGGCCGGAAGTGGCGGATCAGGCCCTGGATCGGCCATGCCGCCGCATCGCCCAGCGCGCAAATCGTATGGCCTTCGACCTGGTAGGTGACTTCCAGCAGCATGTCGATCTCGTTCTTCGCCGCCTCGCCCTTGACCAGGCGCTCCATCACCCGCCACATCCAGCCGGTGCCTTCGCGGCACGGCGTGCACTGGCCGCAGGATTCGTGCTTGTAGAATTCCGAGAGGCGGGCGATCGCCTTCACCACGTCGGCCGATTTGTCCATGACGATGACGGCGGCGGTGCCAAGGCCGGACTTCTGCGCCTTGAGGCTGTCGAAATCCATCAGCACGTCGTCGCAGATCGACTTCGGCAGCAATGGCACGGAAGCGCCGCCGGGAATGACGGCCAGCAAATTGTCCCAGCCGCCACGCACGCCGCCGGCATGTTTCTCGATCAGTTCGCGCAGCGGGATGCCCATTTCCTCTTCCACGTTGCACGGCTGGTTCACGTGGCCAGAAATGCAGAACACCTTGGTGCCGACATTGTTCGGCCGGCCGATGCCGGAAAACCATGTGGCGCCACGGCGCAAAATGGTTGGCGCGACCGCGATGCTCT
>Ga0163144_10013171_pt1 | contig 17296 bp, 13 predicted proteins | sample OliLak19BULKMAT1_FD_123175 | JGI IMG/M metagenome (GOLD analysis project Ga0163144, IMG submission 123175) | Freshwater microbial mat bacterial communities from Lake Vanda, McMurdo Dry Valleys, Antarctica - Oligotrophic Lake LV.19.BULKMAT1 | ecosystem: Environmental > Aquatic > Freshwater >... | reverse complement strand
TTCCATCAACATTCCGTCACCGTTGGAGGAGATTCTCATACTCTCTGCTCTCACCGCAGTCTGTATCTTTGCAGTGAAATCCAAACCTGACCGTTTTCTCTCTCTTGCGTTTGGGCTTATCATCGGCGGAGCAATCGCAAATCTCATCGACAGACTTCCCGATGGACTGGTGACTGATTATGTCGCGGCTGGAACATTCCCGGTCTTCAATGCGGCTGACTCCTGCATCACGATTGGCGCTGTTTTACTCCTCGTGGAAACATGGCTAAAACGGCCGCATAAGGTCTAAAAAGGCTTATTTCCAGCAAAAGCGGTTTTCCGCTATACTCTCCCGAGCATGAGGATGAACCAAACCACGACTCCTCCAATAAAGGAGCAGACCCTGGCATCCAACGCAGCTACGCACTTTGCGAGTGAAGTGATGAATATGCGCACAACTTCCGACGCTATGAACATTCAGTATCGCATCCAAGGCGGACGTCCGCTCGCCGGCACGGTCGATATCAGCGGCTCTAAAAATGCCGCACTCCCGCTCATCGCGGGCTCTGTTGCATGCAAAGGAACATCGGTTTTTACGAATGTTCCGAGACTTCGTGACACCGAGACAATGTTTAGCATTCTTCGGTTCCTCGGAGCTGATGTGAGAGTCGACGGTACGACAATCACGATCATCACGGATAACGTCGTCAGCAAACCGATCCCTCACGATCTTGTGAGTAAGCTTCGCGGCGCCATGGTTCTTTTTGGGCCACTACTTGCGCGTTTCGGCGAGGTAAAAATGGCATACCCAGGCGGATGCCTCATCGGCAAGCGCCCAGTGAATGCGCACGTTGAAGCCTTCCAGCAAATGGGCGTCGAGGACATCAGTACGGATGAGAGATTGCATCTCAAGGGATTCCCGAAAGCTGGACATGTTGTCCTCCCAGAATTTTCTGTGACCGCGACAGAGAACGTTCTTCTTGCTGCTGGCATAACAGAAGGAGTAACAACTGTTGAGCTCGCTGCAGCAGAACCGCATGTGCAGGATGTGTGCACATTTCTCGTTGAACGAGGCATTCAGGTTGATGGCATTGGTTCACACACGCTCACCATTCATGGCAAGAAAGGTCTTTTGCAAGGCGCAACTCACTCCGTTATACCGGACTATCTTGAAGCTGGATGCTTTCTCATTGCCGGCATTGTGACGAAGGGAAAGGTCACCGTTCGCGGCGCAGACCCAACCCACCTGACATCATTCCTTGGCGCTCTCCGTAGAGCTGGTGCTTCCTTTACCGTAGCCAAGAATGGCGAAATTACCGTGGATGGCGCAGCATCGAAACTGAAGGCAACACGCATCCAGACGAATATTTTCCCAGGCTTCCCGACTGATCTCCAGTCTCCGTTCGGCGTGCTTCTAACACAGTCCGAAGGTGTCAGTAGAATTTTTGAAGTGCTCTTCGAGGGACGCATGTCGTATCTCTATGAACTTGAGAAAATGGGCGCAAAATTTGAAATCCTCAACTCACACCAAGCCATCATCATCGGACCATCTCAGCTCCGAGGAAGACAAGTTGCAAGTAACGATCTCCGCGCTGGAGCAGGTATGGTCATCGCAGGGCTCTGCGCAGAAGGCGAGACGGTTGTCACAGACGTCCATTACATCGAGCGCGGATACGACCGCCTTGAAGAAAAGCTGCGTTCGCTCGGAGCCGATATCGTCAGGGAGCAAGCCTAAAACAGGCTGTTTCTTCCTTGCGCCAAGTCCTCTATAATCCCTCTCGCAATGATTACGTTCTCCGCTTCAGAAGGCTCCGCATGTTCGGTTGCTACCGACTCCGCAAAGTTTGTGGTTTTTCCAGCCAAGGTGCCGAAGGACACATGGTGTCTTTTAAGTCATCCAGAAGAAGTTCTAGAGAATAAAAAAGCAGTCAGTTGGCCAGGCGAGTACGACTTTGGCGGCGTGACGGTTCGCGCTGTCGGGCAGGAAGCAGGTAAGCAGGTGTCGTACGCATGCCACACAGAAAATATCCGTATCGCTTTTGTGGATACTCCAGTCTTGGACTGGGCTGATACCGAAATCGAAAAGCTTGGCGACGTCGACGTTCTTGTTCTCGCTGCGGACAACCCAAAGAAGATCACGCCGTTCATCGAAGCTGTTGATCCACGCGTCATCATCCTCTTCGAGGTAAAGGGTGGCGATCTTGCAGGTACGGCCAAAGCGTGTGGCGCAAGCAGTGTCACGGCTGTCTCAGAATTTAAAGTAAAGCCAAGCACGCTGCCTTCAGACTCCAGGCAGGTTGTTGTCCTGAAGTAATCGGACTCATGATGATGTATCGTAGGGCCGCTTCGTGGTCCCGTAGTTCAATGGATAGAACGACCCTCTCCTAAGGGGTAGATGCAGGTTCGACTCCCGCCGGGACCACCACTGTTCTCCGCCCGTTTGCATGGATACACAGTCACTCGTTCCGGAAATCTATTGCTCAGACCTCGCCCAGTCTCTGAATTTTTACTGCGACGTTCTCGGCTTTTCTGTGGTCTACGACAGACCTGAGGCGAGGTTCGCCTTTCTTCAGCGAGAAGGCGTGCAACTCATGCTTGAAGAATTCACGGAGAAAGACAGGAAGTGGTTAAGCGGACCTCTTAAGAAGCCATTCGGTCGCGGCATCAATTTGCAAACGAGCACCACCGCCATCGACGAACTGCATGAAAGATTGGAATCGAAAAATATTTCCCTCTTCATGGATATCGAAGAAAAGTGGTATCGCCGGGCACACGATACGGTCGGGAACCGGCAGTTTGTCGTGCAAGATCCGGACGGCTATCTACTGCGCTTTTCGCAAACCATCGGGACGAAGCCGAATGCCTAAAAAAATGAAAATCTGACATAGTAAATGGCGCCGGCTCTTTATTTTGCGTGCATTCTGCTTCCCCATGAAGCCCGGGCCTGATTGAATGCGGTTTATGCAACTCACTATCCCCATCATCGGTGCTCTCGTTCTTATCATCCTCATCGCCAACATCCGAATTGTGGAACAGAACAATGTGTTCGTCATCGAATTCCTCGGAAAGTTCCGCCGCATCATGGATGCAGGCCTCAACTTCAAGGTACCGTTTCTGGAACGCGTTGCGGCCAAAGTAACACTCCGGCAGCAGAACTTCGCGATTCGCGGCAGTTATCCGTCCAAGGACAAAGTCATTGTGGATGTCGCGACAAACCTCATCTTCGCGGTGGATTCAGGCCCGGACGGCATCAAGAAATTTACGTATACGCTCAGTAACCGCGACCAGTCGATCGGCGCCATCATCGAGAACTCGCTCCGCACCTATATCGCAAAGGAGACGCACGAAGGCATCCTTGAGAAGAAAGAGGAGCTCGCAGAGCACATCCGCAACGACCTTGAGGAACAGTTCTCTGATTGGGGTATGACGATCTCTAGTTTCCAGATCACGGAAGTCACGTTCCCGGCGACCATCACACAAGCGATGAGTGAGGTAGTAGCCTCGGAACAGCTTAAGAAGGCAGCCGCAAACAAAGGTGAAGCGACGAAGATCCAAGCCGTAAAAGAGGCTGAAGGCGAAAAGGAGCGCAAGCGCCTGCAAGGCGAAGGTATCGCGCTCGAACGCGAGGCGATTTCTCAGGGTTTAAAAGAATCCATCCAGATTGTGCGTGGTGCTACAGGGCAGAACTCAGCCGAGATCTTGGCTCTCCTCACGCTCACGCAGTACTTGGATACCCTTAAGAGCATTGGGCTGACCGGTAACAGCAAAGTCATCTTCATGGACACGAACGTCACGAAAACCACCGACCTGATGCAGCAGCTGATGGCATCGTTCGAGACGAGCGTGGACCCTAAGAAGAAGGCTTAAAGCGCGAGCGACGACGGTGAGGAATACTGGGAAAATAACTTACGAGGAGGCAGTTGTTTCAGAATCAGTTTTCTTACTGCTCTTCGGCTTCTTTTTCTGAATGAGTGCGGACATCTGGTTCGTAAACTCTGGAAGCCATTCATCGGTACCGGCAACTTTTTTAAGATCGGCTTCTGAAATACGAAGCGTTGTACCGACAATGCGCCACTGCGCACAGACGTGGAGAAGCTGCATGATTTCAACAGCCGTCACTCGTGGAGCTAGTGCGACAACAATATCGCGCCGATTCGCCGAGACGTTGTCCATCTTCACGCGAACAACACCAGCTCTGCGGCAAGCCATTTTGAGGCGGATAACTTGCAGAAGGTTTACAGCCTGCTTCGGCAGTGGTCCGTACTCTTCGCGCAGGTCTTCTTCAAATTCGGCGAGAATCGTTTCATCTTCTGAGCCCGCAAGCTTTTGATACGCGCCGATCTTCTCCTGCTCGTCAGGAATATAGTACGACGGCAGCAGTGCCTCGAACGGTAAAATGATTTCGATCGTCTGCGGCAAGCCATCGTCATCACCCTTGCCTCCGGCTTTCATGTCTTCCACTGCGGCTTTCAAGAGCCGTAGATAGTGGCTAACACCGACGGTCTGCATATTCCCGGATTGCGACGCACCAAGAATTTCACCGGCGCCGCGGATCTCAAGGTCGCGCATGGCGATCTGGAATCCGGAACCAAGTTCGCTCGCTTCCACAATCGCACGTAGACGTTTCTTCGCATCATCTTTCAGACGCTGCGAGTGGTACAGGAAATACGAGTACGCCTGCACCGTTCCGCGTCCGACACGACCACGAAGCTGATACAGCTGCGAGAGACCAAACTTCTCGGCCTCATTCACAATGAGCGTGTTGGCCCTTGGAAGGTCGATACCATTTTCGATAATAGTGGAGCTGACGAGGACTGAGTACTTACCGCTCTTGAAATCCACGATGCGCTGTTCTAGAAGCTCTGGCTTTAGCTGTCCGTGGGTCACTACGCAGGTTGCCTGTGGCACCAAGGCTCTCAGCTTCATCGCAAACGCATCGATTGTCTCAACGCGATTGTGAAGCATGTAGACCTGCCCACCACGAGCGATCTCTTTCATGATCGCCTCACGCACAAGTGCATCAGAATATTTGCGCACCTCGGTGATAATGGGGAGACGACCAGGGGGAGGTGTTGTGATCGTCGTAATGTCGCGCAGCTTATGCAAACCAAGGTTCAGAGTGCGCGGAATCGGCGTTGCTGTCATCGTGAGGATATCGACCGCAGAGCGTAGATCTTTGAGCTTCTCTTTTTGCTTCACACCGAAACGCTGCTCTTCGTCAATGATGACGAGACCGAGATCACTAAACTGAATATCGTCTTGAAGTAGACGATGCGTACCAACGATGATGTCGATCTTTCCTTCGCGCAGTTTTTGGAGCGTCTCATTCTGCTGCTGCGTTGTGCGGAAGCGCGAGAGCATATCGATGCGCACGTTGAATCCCTCCATACGCTTGATGAGGCTTCGGTAGTGCTGATCCGTAAGAATCGTAATAGGGGAGAGGAATGCGACCTGTTTCCCTCCTTGCACAGCCTTAAACGCGGCACGCATCGCAACTTCCGTTTTTCCAAATCCAACGTCTCCGCAGACGAGGCGATCCATAGGGTGGCCGCTTTCCATGTCTTTTTTGATGTCTTCAATAGCTTTGATCTGCCCCGGCGTTTCTGTATACGGGAAGGCATCATCAAATCTCTGTTGCACATCACTATCATCCGGGAATGAGTTACCCTTGGCCTTCGCACGTTTGGCGTAAATTTCAAGGAGTTCTTTTGCAACCTTCTGCGTTTCTTCGCTCACCTTCTTCGTAATCTTCTTCCACTCCGACGAGCCAAGGCGTGTGAGTGTCGGCTCCTCACCTTCTTCATGTACAAACTTACTAAGCTTGTCCGCCTGATCCACCGGAACAAACAGCTTGTCGTTCTCAGCGTACGTGATTTCCAAGTACTCGCGCTCCACATCGTCCACCACCTTCTGCGTCATCCCCTCGAAACGGCCGATACCATGTTCCATATGCACGACGAAATCTCCCACCTGAAGCGATGTAATGAAATCAAGCGCTAATCGCTGTACAGAGCGCTGTTTCGCCTCTTTACGGAGTGAGAAAATTTCACGATCAGTGATGAGCGCACACTTCAAGTCTGGGTTCTGGAGTGAGTGTGGTAAGAGCTCATCTTCGCCGGCAGGAACGATCGTCACTGAACCGGATTTTCGCTCCGGAGAGTCCAAAAACTGGATGCGCTCTTCCGTCAGAACCCCTTTCAGGTCATCGGCACGCTTACTCACAATGATGAGTGTCCAGCCTTGCTGTAATTTATCCTTCACATCGTTCACGAAGTCCGGAAGTGTGTAAAACTTCAGCACCGACAAATAGCGAAGGTGAACGTGAACATCTTCGTCTTCTGGAAAACTTGTGAGCTTCACAAGATCACACGTTGCAGGCTTTTCCATATCTTCCTGCTCATCAGTCACGAGTACCGACGTATCAGGAAACTGCCTTGAAAGCGGCCTTGTCTCGCTCCATGAGAGGGGATAAATAACGATGGATTTCTGCTTCCCTGAACCATCTTCTGTGTCGACACGAATCTCCTCCACTTTGCCGAACGAGAAGCTAATTTTGTACTGCCGACTCTCGCCAACCGGATACACATCAAGCGTGTCACCAACCTTACGATATTCCCCAGGGGAGAGATGTGTGTCGTCTGAATGGTCATAACCAGCGTCGATGAGTGATGAGAAAAACGCCGTGAAATCAATATCTTCTCCGACCTTGAGAATGACGGCGTGCTCTTTAAATTCTTCAAATGACGGCATTTCCGTATCCCATGTTGCGCGGTCCATCACCGCTACACCCTCACCCTTCATAAGCTTCACTACCGAGGACACATCGTCAGCTGTTGGCTCCTCGCCAAACGTCACACGAAACACATCTTTTGTGCCGAAGAAATTCATCCAATGTAAAAGCCCCTCCACTCTCTCATCATTCTCGGTCACGACAACTGCAGGTGTAGGGTGTAGGGTCAGAAGATGGCTAGTAATCATCGCTTTTGCGGTTTCATTGGAAAGACCTGAAATTGTCAGGGCATGCTTACTCCTCAGAAGCTGACTAAGCTCCCGATGAGTGGTCTCACCGATGCAAATGGATGGAATCATCACTCTAAAAAAGGAGTGTCGGTCGTGCGGAGATCTTTTTCGCTATCGAAATGCCTCCCACACCCTCTTCTATTGAGTCTGGTGGGGATGCAAGACCTCCTGCAACTATAAATAATCTACATCATTCCTCGGTCATGCGCAACGGCATGATGAGGTGAAGGTAGCTGTGATCTGCTGGGATCTTAAAGACTGCAGGATGCATCTTATCCGAAATTTCGATGAGTACCTCCTCGGTGTCTAGGCGTGCAAGGAAATCAATGAGGTATGTTGATGACACAGCGATTTTATTATCCTGACCTTCGACCGCAGATGTGATCGTGGATTCATCGCGTCCGATTTGGGTCTGCTTTGTCATAAGATGAATACCCGACGTATTGAATGTGAAGGTGATGTTGTTACTCTGTTCTTTTGCAAAGTAGTGCATGCGCTTCACGGCACCAAGTAAGTCTTTAATATTCACCACTGCTGTTGTGTTTTTCTCTTTTGGCACAACTTGGGCGTAATCCGGGAATTTACCGTCAATAAGCCTACTTACAAGCTTTGTGTGAGCTAGATGCACCTCAATCTGTTGAGAACCTAGGTGAATATCTACATTTTCAACAGACGTCTTTTTCTTGCCATTTTCATCTTTATCTTCAGCCTCACGACCACGATGAAGTGTGATGACGCCTTTCAATTCATCAAGAAACTTTGCTGGAATAATACATGTCACATCACTGATAAGATTTGGGACATCAATCTTATATTCAGAAAGGCGATAACTATCTGTACCAACCATGGTGATTTTTCCTTTTTCCATCTTCATAAACACACCAGAAATTACCGGTCTTGATGTGGTCCTTGCACATGCAAAAGTGACAAGGTTAAGGGCTTTAAGAAGCGGAGAAATAGGGAGATTTACTGTGACGTCTTTCTGAATACCGACAATTGTCGGAAACCCACTCGCAGCTTCACCAGCAATCACCGCTTTTGCACGTTTTGAGTGAAGTTTTAATTGTGTTCCTTCACTCGTCTCAAGAATGATTTCATCATCTTGATTGTATTGAACAAAGTTAAGAATTGCTTTTGCTGGCACCGTAATCAATCCCTCGTTTTCAATCGACACCTCAAAACTTGTCACAATGGAAAGTTCAAGGTTTGTTGCTGAGAGTGTGCAACGCTTTCCTTCAACGGCGATGAGAATATTTTGAAGAATGGGAAGTACTTGTTCTGTGCCAATTGCCCTACTCACAAGCTGTAAGCCTGAGAGGAGATCCGCTGTTTTGCATGAAAACTTCATAACCGGATTGAAGACGAAGCAGTTCTATTAATCAAGTATTTCCTAAGAACAAAAACATCTTCTACACATATTAGTTTTTACTAGTGAGTAATGTAATGTAAATAAATTATTAACTTCATCATCATCATAGGCTCTTGATCTTTTTTCATGATGATGACGAGATCATCGGGAAAAGAAGTATTGTCTTCAATTTGTGTTCACTTTTTTTCTGTATCTGCCTGCGAAAATGACATTTTTACTGAACACCTTATGGATGTGGAAATCCTGTGGATAACAAGTGGATAACTCCTCTACCGACCGCAAGAGTCCATCACGCATGATAAGAGGTTCTCTGCTAGCCAAAGCCGGGAAGTGATTGTGCACAACGAGGGGCTCTTCGGGAAACGGTATAGAGAACCTTTCCACAGTGGGGAAAACCTTACGGTAGTTTTTTCCTCATATGCTCACGAGTTTTTGCGTCCGCCGTCTGTGACCTATTTTCACGGATCATCATCTTTCCTACGTTCTCCATTTTTACAAAAGAGCCGTCAGGGATATCTGCGGTGACAAGTGTTGCGGAATTGATAAAAGATCCTGCGCCAATTTTCACGCCAGGTGCAAAACAGGTGTGAATTCCAGTCCGACACCCAGAACCCAAGACCACCCCAAATTTACTGAGTCCCGTCGAGATGCTTTCATGAGAAACGGCCGAAGAAATCTCACTTTCATCAAGGCGAAGATTGCCCGTTGTGGTTCCGGCACCGAGAGAAATATTGCTGCCGAGCACCGAGTCGCCGAGATAGCTCGTGTGCGTCCACACGTCGTCACCGATGACAGAGCGCGCTACTTCCGTGTTATAGCCGATAACACAACGCTTCCCAACAGAGCTTCCGCGCACCAGTGCGTTATTCGCGATGATCGAGTCATCGCCAATCGTGCAGGGCCCCATCACGGTTGCGTGAGCGAGTACTTTCACATTTTTTCCGATGACAACTGCGCCTTCGATCACAGCGGTCTTGTGAATTTTTGCCGTTGTATCAATCTTCGGTTTGCCGTTTTTGGGCAAGAGAATGGGCAAAAGTGACAGAAGGTGCCATGGGTACTTCACAGGTTGCCAGACGCCATCGTATGCCACTGCTTCGTATGGATGAGACTCAAAAAGTCCGTGCAGTGCGACCTCGTAACCGTCATCTTTTGTTGGCTTCACATGCTTCAGTGCTGCCAAAAGTTCGGCGCCCGACATGTGGACGTGGGCAACGATATTCACAAGATCACTTGGCTCATTTCCTGCCCCTGGCTTTTCCACGATGCCGGTGATTCGCCTCCCCTTTACCGTCAGATAGCCGCCCGGGAAATAGGTGGAGACTTTGCGCGCAAGGATGAGTCCGCCTCGTGTGATGCCCTTCGAACGCTTCAGAAGGTCTTTGTATGCTTGGACATCGATCACATCGTTACCACTAACAATCATCACATGCTGGTCTTTGCAATGAGGAAGAGCGGAGAGAAGCGCGCCGCGCATACCGAGCTCCAAGTTCTCCTGTTCAATGACAGTGAGTTTCGGGAACATCTCCTCAAACTCTGCTTTGTTGTGCTCGCCACCGACGATGAGAATGTCTTTGAGTCCTGCTGATTGGAGCCGCTGTATCTGCTCGTGAATCAGCATTGTTCCTGCGATGGGGAACAGTGTTTTTTCAGAGAGCGGCCAAAAGCGCTTCGATCTGCCAGCAACGATGAGAATGGCGATCATGTGCGATTCAGTATACACCGACTTTTAGGCTAGATACAGCCTCTATTCACCATTCCAGCTCAATATCGCCGAGTTCGTCGGTTCGTTTGATCTCGCTACCAATTGTCATCAGGCGCGCCACAACATCGGGATGTGGGTGGCCGTAAGAATTGTTTTTCGCAACTGAAATGACGGCGATGGACGGCTGTACTGCGCGTAGAAATTCGACGGTGGATGACGACTTACTGCCATGGTGAGGAACTTTCAGGATGTCGGCTTTCATATCGACATCAGCTTCTATGAGTGTTTTTTCAACGATGCTTTCCATATCTCCAGTGAACAGCACACGCTTTCCCGCATGCGTGAAGCGCAGCACGAGTGATGCATTGTTCTCATTTTTACTGAAACCGTTCGGCATGCGCTTCGGCGGCCACATGACTTCGAGTGTGCTCTCGCCAAGCGCCAGTGTGTGGCCCGCATACATGGTAACGAGCGGCACGCCGTGTGCTGAGGCACTCGAGAGCGTGGAGGCATAGATGCCAGAATTGTAGATCGTTCCAGCGGTTACAAGAGCACCGACAGAGTACCTACGGAGCACTTCTGGAAATGAGACCATGTGATCACTATTTGGGTGCGAGAGGATGAGCATATCGATGTGGCGGTCGAAAAACGGCATGTATCTGCCAAGTTTCTCGAGTGTCGACCAATCCGGTCCACCGTCGATGAGGATGCGCGTGCCGTCGCCAAGAGTCAGAAGTGCACTGTCACCTTGTCCGACGTCGAGAAAGACAATATGTGTTTTCCCATCCGGCTGTAACAAAAATTCACGTCCTCCGAGAGTGATCAGGAGGACCGTCAGCACGCCGAATACCCATGCAATCTTTTTTGTCACACTGAAAGATTACACCACCTTCTTCTTCCTGCGACCTACAGCTCCGGCTCCCGCTACGGCGGCGACACCAAGAAGGCCGATACCGGTTGCAGGGAGATCGATCACTTTATCGATACCCGAGGACTCCACGTTATTCGTGCGAGATGCAACCTTGATACCAAATTTTCCAGGAGTGATGCCGCTGTACTGCACAGTCGTTTCGCTGTTGCCTACTGCGGAGTTCCACGAATACGGGCTGCCGTTTTTGGATGTGTACAGCGAGTAGTTTTCTGCGTTGGGAGAACCGATCCAGCGTGCGATGACGTTGTATGATCCATCCTTACGAAGGACTGCAGAGAGGCCAAGATTCGACGGATTCAGCGGAGCCTGCGGAGGACGCTGGCCGTACCCAGTTGGCGGTGTGACGGCTCCTGGAAGGCTTGGGTTTTTGCCATAGGCTTGGCCCGGCTGAGCTGGCTTACTTGGCTCTGCTTTTATTGGCGTCCTAAAACGCACCTGCGGTTCGCTGGGTGTTACATTTGTACCATCGGCTCCAGGGATAGGAGAGAGGAGTCCCAGCACATATTCCGTATCAGGAGACTGCGGTGCCGTCGTTATGAGAATAGTCTTGCCGCTTATAGTAGTGCTAGAAGCGGGGAGCACGGTGCCACTCACCGTCGTGATGAGGAAGTAACCCGCGTTCACGATTGCGTCAGTGCTTACTTCTTTTGTGAATATCACCAGAACACCCGTTTCCGTGACTGCCTGTACCGATTCGATACTCATCGGTACTGCTGTGCTCGTTGGGTTTTCACCAGACGGCATGGACTCAGCGGAGCTTGCAGGGCTCTCGCTTGCTTCCGACGAAGCGACAGAAGAAGTTTCGGATGACGAAGAGGAGGCCATCATCGACACAGATGCTTCGACCATTGCCTCTGTTTCAAAGCCTTCACTTTCGTTGCTATCTTTATCTACTGCCAAAATACCGATGTAGATTTTTTCAGACTGCAGTGGCATCGATGTAAAGTTGTAGATCGTTTGTGCACCGACTGTTTGCTCAAAATCATCATAGTTACCACCGTTTCCAAGAATAGATTCGTGGCTATAGTAAATGCGATAACTCACTGCGCCAGATACAGGTGCCCAGAGTACACTGATCCGACCTTGGGATGACGTCGCCTGAATGTTTGTAACGTTACCAGGTACCCCTGCTGCAAAGGCAACCCCTGCAGAAAGAGACAGCGCAAGAGCGGTAAAGGTGAGTGTTTGTTTGAAAGACATCGGATCATTATATCATTTTTTACCTTTTTCTTCAATATCCCTCCGTTTCTTACGAGAGAGAATGCTACTTTTGTAGACATGTGGCTGTAGGGCTCCTGCACGCTCCCAGTGGCACGATAATTGGTCAAAAGAGATGCCAGGGGGGAGTTTTTGATCGTAGCCAAAAAGTAAGAGATCAGGCTTTTGTGCGTGAATAGGCTCCAGAAAGTCCTTTGGCGAACCTGGAATCACAGTGATGTCTGGAAAGGCATGCGCCAGAGCAGCTACTCTTTCCCGAAGAGACTGGAGCGCTGGGCGGCCTTTGATTGTGTGAACCGTCGGGTCAGTCCCCACCACCGCGACAACAGCGCCTCGTGCCTTCGCTTGAGTCACAAGAAACCGATGACCTTCATGCAGATGGTCGAACGTGCCGAAAATCATCACCTTGGTCATACCTCGATCTTACCTCAACTATTGAGCCTGGAGATCGATGGCGTAGAGCTTTTTCTCATCAAGGACGTAGAGACGCGTATCTTCAGCATCGACGAACAAATCTTTCAGACGCCCAACTTGTTCAGAATCAAGAACATACTGCTTGAGGTAGAGAGAGTCACCGAGCTCACCGTCATTCGTGGTCACAACCACACGCTTGCTCTCTGGATCAAGGAAGTAGAAGTTACCATTGACAGCGGATTTGAAGATTCTAGTCACTCCGTTGAGTGCGCCCGGAGGCAAGTTACGAATGTTGAACGTCTGCTTTTCACCACGGAGAAGCTTCACTACTTCGCGCTCGCCAGCCTTACCGCCGGATGCGGACGTATCCCTGAGTACGTAGACCGGACCTGTGATTGTCATATCAAGTGCGCCGGACATGTCACCGTTTACATTGTACTCAGCAGGTGGACCGTAGCGGCTCGCCAGACGCTCGTATTTATAGATCTGCTTGCGCTCCGGTGCGAGGACGTACAAATAACGAAGATATGTCTTTATGTCCGCCCCCGTGATCCACCCCGCTGTGTCTTCCGTCTTCATCGTTGTTGGTTGGCCGTTTAAGATTTCGATAACGCTGTTGCCTGTCGTCATGAAAACTTTGCTCTGGAAGCGCGGGAAATTATCGCCATCAAGGATGAGTTCTTCAGAACCAAGTTTGTCCGCACTCTCCACGGTGTTCAGCGACACGCTATAGAGGTTCTGACGATCGTAGACAAGGAACTCGCCGTTACTGAGTCCGATAAAGCCTTGCGCCAAAATGTCAGTCTTCTTACCGCTCAAGTTCGCCATCACGCGTGGGGGAGTAACGCGGATGACGCGATTCATTTCCTCGCGCTTGGATTTGATCCTATCGAGAAGTTCAAGAGCTTCACTGCGGTAGAGGCCGCTTTCGTTCGTCATCACTTCACGAGCGCGCTGTTCGGCGCGTTCGAGAATCGCATTTGCGCTATCTGCCTCACCAGCTAGTTGCCTCGTTTCGGCGGTCGAAATATCAGCGTTGATCTGCTTCACGAGAGTTGAAAGTTCGCCCTTTGTTTGGCTTCTCTGGCTCGAAAGCGTGAGTTGTACGAGCATCCAAATAATCAGAAACGCCGCAGCGGAACCAGCGAGCAGAAGGAGGTGAGCCCTGCGTTTGCGCTCTGGGTCATAGAGGTCTTTCAAAAATTGGCTGATGCCGTCGGTGAATGAAGAAGACGTCTTCTTCATTTTTCCACTTGAGCCGCGAACACGTGTGAAGAGTTTGGACCAATCCACATGGTTCATCACACCACTCACACTAGAGAGAAGCGATGCAGCGTTTCGGTCTTTACTACGATTACGGCGAGACGTTATAACCGGACGATTTACTTCGCGCGGAGAATCTTCGTCGCCAATAGTTCCGGCGAGTGCGATGTGCAAGATGCAGGCAGCTTCTTTTTCCGCAGCAAGCGTCTGAACAATCGTTTGTACGGCAGTCTCTCCTCCATGCTGTACGGTCTGCGCGAGCTGAGCAGGTGTCATGGATCTGAGGATTCTCGTTGTGGCGATGATGAAGTGATCCCTGCCTTGCACGGGTCCGCTCACAATGTGCATGAAGGCCATTGGAGGCTTAGCGCGCGCGTATTCTGTGATTTGGACAGCTGTGCCGTCTCTGATGACATAGGCTTCTGCGCGCCCGACGTGCGAAATGTGGAGCGTACCGTTTTGCTCAAGAAGTCCGACGACCGCGTGGACATCTTTCACTGCTTCCGAAAGAAGGAATCCTTTCAGGAGTCCGTTCAGTTCCTTGAGCGCACTCTCCAGCCTGTCGTACCCGTCACCTTCTCCTTCTAGGACTGCATGTGTCAGCACGCTCGTGCATTCCTCGCGCAGATTATCGCTCCCCGCGGCGCGGCCTTCACTATGGATTAATAGAAAGACACGATCACCCTTTTCGTCGCCTAAAACGACCGGCACCAGAACGGTACCTTGCGGGGCCTTCGTTTGTCCTTTCCATACCTCTATCTTCATACAGTACAGAAGGCTACATGGGAGCTCGTAGTGTCGCAAGATTCTTGAGCTTCCCTCAAGCGCGAAGCATGATCTTTTCGGCAGAGGCAGTTATGCAGATTTCGCAATTTCTCTTTTCTCCGACGTCGCTACTTCGAGTGCATATCTGGTCCAGAGATGGCCTACGATGACAAAAATGAAGGGGTAATAATTTGTTGATTATAAGCCAAAAAAAGGTCATCATGACAAATGAAGTACTTGCTATCCCACCCACTTGGGAGTACGATGAAGTCGAGGGTTTTCCTCAGTTCAATTTTTTTCTTCCAATACACAGATGAAATCTGTTCATGAGTGGGTCAAGAAGGTGGTGACAAGTGGCGAAGTGCCGCCGGCCAATCAACCAACAACAGAACCACACAAAGTTTCTACTCCCGCTTCGTCGAAGCCTGCCCCCGTGCACACGCACACTGCGAAGCCTCTTACTCCGCAAGCAGCGCCTGTCAAAGTGCTCGCGACTGCGCCCGGAGGTAAAGGCCTCAAACTCTATCCTCTCGGAGGATTTGAGGAAGTGGGTCGCAACTGCTTCGTCATCGATGTCGACGGCGATCTCTACATCATTGATCTCGGCCTTCAGTTTCCTGAAGAGGACATGCCAGGTATCGACTACCTCATTCCCGATCTTTCGGGTTTGCGCGGAAAAGAAAATCGCATCAAGGCGGTCATCTTCACACACGGTCACTTGGACCACATCGGTGCTGTGCAGCATGTACTACCGAGCCTGCGGTTTCCCCCGTGTTATGGCACAAAGCTCACCATGGCGTTTGTGAAAAAGCGTCTTGATGAAGAGAAGCTTACAAGCCAAGCCAAGCTTCATACCGTTGCGTTTAATGCGCCGCTTCAGCTTGGGAACGTGAAGATCGAATTCCTCCGCGTGACACACTCCATCCCTGACTCTGCTGCGGTTGCGGTGCACACGCCGTACGGCACCATCGTTCACACTGGTGACTTCAAGTTCGATCTCACGCCGATGAATGAGCCGCCAGCCGATTTCCAGCGCCTCGCTGAACTCGGTGACGAAGGGGTGCTCGCCATCATCGCGGACTCGACGAACGCGACGAAGCCGGGGAATGCTCTCTCTGAGAAAGCGATTTCGGCGACACTGTTCCAGCTCATGCGCGACGCGAAAGGAAGGCTCATCATTTCGACCTTCAGCTCGCTTCTGAACCGTTTGCAGCAAGTCATTGAGCATGCCAAGACTCTAGACCGCAAGGTGTATGTGTCAGGGAGATCCATGGAGACCAACATCGAGATCGCGCAGCAGCTCGGCTACATCTCCGTGCCACGCGGCATGATTCGCAAAGTCGGTCCTGGGATGGATAAAATTCCAGATCGTGAAATGTTGATCCTCACCACCGGTTCTCAGGGCGAAGAGCGCGCATCGCTTGCTCGCATGGGGCTCGGTGTCCATCAGCATATTCGCGTGAAGAAGGGTGATACGGTGATCCTCTCGAGTAACCCGATCCTCGGTAACGAACGCGCGGTTGCCAAAGTCGTGAATAACTTAAACCTTCTCGGAGCGAAGGTGCTTACGAACCAAGAGCTCGCGCTTCATACCACGGGTCACGGTTACCAAAATGATATCATGCTCATGCACCGTCTTGTCAGGGCTAAGCACGTCATTCCGGAGCATGGCGAACCGTACATGAGAGCAGCGCACGGCGATCTCGCTCGTTCCATTGGCTACGAAGACAACCAGATCCATCTCCTGGTGAACGGCGAAATCCTCGAGTTTGATGCTCAGGGTGCAGCTCGTAGGTCCAAGCATAAGCTTCCGGCCAACGACATCATCATCGACGGTCACAGTCAGGGCGCTGAGGGTGCTCGGATCATGGACGACCGCAAGATCATGAATAATGCCGGTATCTTCGTCGCTGTCCTCAAGGTCTATGCTGAGTCCATGCGCCTCGTCTCAGACCCACTCCTTCTCTCCCGTGGATTCGTCTACGGAACGGAGATGATGAGCACGAACAAAGACGCTACCGCGGTTATCCGCAAGGCGTACGAGGACGCGCTTGCACGCGGCACGAAGGATATGAAAGAGCTGAAGCGCGAAGTCACAGGCGCTCTGTTCCGCTTCTTCCGTCACAAGCTTGATCGTGAACCGATGGTCATGCCTATTATCATCGAGGTATAGCCATGACACATGCGACATAGCATCTCTCGTCTCTCGTCTCTCGTCCGCGGGATGGTGATCCAATCATCATTGAGGCCTAAGACAATTCTGATCATTACCAGAATTACTAACATCGCAAAAAACAGCCCGTCTCCAAGTGGAGGCGGGCTTGTCGTAGGTGACTCAGTTTGGAAGGGTGTTTCTGAGGCAAAAAAAGTAGGCGCTCGTTTTTTCATACTCAGCGATTACTTCTTCGGACTGTCCATGTGACCGCGAAACCGATGCCAAAGAAAGCGTCGACGCCCCCTGAACCGACGAAGGAAAAGCGTGCACATCTCAAGTGGTATTACTCAACCCAGACGCCGAACGATGACGGGGTCTGGGGGCCGGACGCCAGTCTCATCCGGATCAAACAAGGCCCAGAAGGGTAAAGACGAAGTCAGACTCTATTGATGAATTAGTCAACGACTTTGTGTACAC
>Ga0163144_10013170_pt1 | contig 17296 bp, 18 predicted proteins | sample OliLak19BULKMAT1_FD_123175 | JGI IMG/M metagenome (GOLD analysis project Ga0163144, IMG submission 123175) | Freshwater microbial mat bacterial communities from Lake Vanda, McMurdo Dry Valleys, Antarctica - Oligotrophic Lake LV.19.BULKMAT1 | ecosystem: Environmental > Aquatic > Freshwater >... | reverse complement strand
GTTCGACACGTACGGCGCCACGGTCCGCACCCTGCGCGGGTTCATCGCCTCGTACCACGACCTGATCGCGGCCGTCCGCGACGTCATGCTGCCGAACCCGGACATCCGGCCGAGCTAGGGCTCGACGCGGTCGCCCTTGTACTCAGTGATCGGCGCGTCATAGAGCTCGCCGGCCCGGGCGAGCAGAGCCTGGACGTGGGGCGTCTCGCGGTGGGCGGCGTGGTGCGCCGCTGAGGCCCAGATCTCGTCGAAGAACCACTGGCTCTGGACGCCGCGCGTGCGCTGCAAGTCGTAGCGGATGCAGCCGTCCTCGGAGCGGGTCGGTGCCAGCATCGCGACGAGAGCCTCGCCGAGGGCCTCGTCCTGCCCCGGCCGGGCCTGGAAGACGGCCACGACCGTGAGCTCGCGCGGATCAGCGTTGGGGTCCAAGACTCGCGACCGGCTACTCGCCGGGCTTGGTGGTGGTCGCGACGACTTCCTGCTTCTTGCCGCTGTCGTCCTTGTCGGCCGCCTCGCGGGCCTTGGACCAGTCGCTCTTGAACTGCTCGATGCCCTTGTCCGTGAGCGGATGATGGACCATCTGCTGGAGGATCTTGAACGGCAGGGTCGCGACATGCGCCCCCGCGAGCGCGGCCTGGGTCATGTGCAGCGGGTTGCGGATCGAGGCCGCGAGGACCTCCGTGTCCAGGCCGTGGATCTCGACGATCTCGGCGAGTTCGCGGATGACGATCATGCCGTCCTGGTTGATGTCATCGAGCCGCCCGACGAACGGCGACAGCAGGCTGGCACCGGCCTTGGCGGCGAGGAGCCCCTGGTTGGCCGTGAAGATGAGCGTGCAGTTGGTCTTGATGCCCTCTTCGGCGAAGCGACTGATCGCCTCCAGGCCGTTCTCGCTCATCGCCACCTTGACCACGATGTTCGGGGCGATCTTGGCGAAGTGGCGGCCCTCGGCCAGCATGCCGTCGACGTCGTCGGCAACGACCTCCGCGGACACGGGGCCGGACGTGATCGTGCACACCTCGCGCAGGATGTCTTCGTAGCTGCCGCCGACCTTGGCGTACAGGCTCGGGTTGGTGGTGACGCCGTCGAGGACGCCCCAGCGGGCCACGGTCCGGATCTCGTTGATGTCCGCGGTGTCGAGGAAGATCTTCATGGGGTCGTCGCTCCTATGGGCTGATGCGAGGGCGATTCTACGCCGCCTCGCGTGTTTCGGGCCGATCGGCACGGTCCGTTAGTGCCGCATGACCCCCGCCGCGACCTCCATGGTGGGCGATGCTGGCCAGCAACCACAGGAGGAAGGGACTCATGAACCACCCCACGCTCGTCGGGGACGGGGCGCGTCGACCACGCCTCGCGATCCCCGCGATCATCGCGATCGCCGCCCTTGTCGCCGCGTGTGGTGGGGGTTCCGCCACCCCGTCCACAGTCCCGACGGCGGCACCCCCGGCCGCGACCACAGTGAACGTCACACTCCAGGAATTCGCGGTCGTCCCCGACACCGCGTCCGCACCCGCCGGCATGATCACGTTCGTCGCCACGAACACCGGGCCTGAGGACGTCCACGAGCTCGTCGTGATCAAGACCGACCTTGGTCTGCTCGACCTGCCGACCGACGACGACGGCAAGGTCCTTGAGGACGGCGATGGCATGGAGGTCATCGGGGAGGTCGAGGACGTCGAGGTCGGCGCGACCGAGGAGTTCAGCCTCGAGCTGGCCGCCGGCAAGTACCTGCTCATCTGCAACATCCTGCAGACCGAGCCCGACGGCTCCCTCGAGTCCCACTACAAGGAGGGGATGGTCGCCACCTTCGAGGTGACCGCTCCCTGACCCCGAACGGCCGCGAGCGATCGCGGCCGTTTCATTGCCGGGCTCGGCATTCGTGCCGGGCTCGGCGTTCATGCCAGGCTCGGCGGAGCGCCCGCGCAAGGATCGCGGCATCCGATGCGTCATCGCCAGCCGGCGTGTGCATTCGATGCACGCATCGAACCGCCGGAGCGCGAATCCCGTGCTTGCCGGGCGGCGAGCACCGGCATTGCGGCATCTGATGCGCTGTCTGCGACGCCGCGGTGTCGGGTCACGGCGTGCGAGGTCGCGTTTGCGCCATCGGATGCGCCATCCGCGACACGGCGAGGGGTCGCAGGTCAGACTGCAGCGCCGTTGCGTGCATCTGATGCACACGGCTGAGATCGGGCGCGGCGGGCGGCTAGCGGCGGGCGGCTAGCGACGGTCGGCGGGCGCGGCGAGCGCCGACGGTCGGCGGGCGGACCCTCAGCCCGGGGTCGCGGACTCCACGACGTCAGTCGCCGTCGTCACCTGGGCCTCGGCCGGATCCGCCATGACCGGCACGCCCGCCGACTCGGGCCGGGCGTGGAAGACTGGCTCGCGGCCTTCGCGCACGGCGATCGAGGCGTTGACGAAGCCGTCGAACAGCGGGTGCGGTCGCTCAGGCCGGCTCTTGAACTCCGGATGGAACTGGCTGGCCACGAACCACGGGTGATCGGCCAGCTCGACGATCTCCACGAGGCGCCCGTCGGGCGACTGGCCGGACAGGATCAGCCCGGCGCCCTCGAGCGTCTGGCGGTAGCGGTTGTTGACCTCGAAGCGGTGGCGATGCCGCTCGTAGATGACCTCCTGGCCGTACACCGCGGCGGCCTTCGTGCCGGGGGTCAGACGCGCCGGATAGAGGCCCAGGCGCATGGTGCCGCCCTTGTCCTCCATGTCACGCTGGTCGGGCATGAAGTCGATGACGGGGTGCTCGGTGAACATGTCGAACTCGGTCGAGTTCGCGTCCTGGCTGCCGACGACGTCGCGGGCGAACTCGATGACGGCGCACTGCAGGCCAAGGCACAGGCCGAGGTACGGGATGCGCTGCTCGCGGGCGAAGTGGGCGGCCAGGACCTTGCCCTCGATGCCGCGATGGCCGAAGCCACCTGGGACGAGGACGCCGGCCGCACCGGCCAGCCGCTCCGCGACGTTGTCTGCGGTGAGTGCCTCCGAATCGACCCAGCGGACCTTGGCGTCGACGCCGTGCGCCCAGGCGGCGTGGCGCAGCGCCTCGGTGACGCTGAGATACGCGTCGGGCAGCTCGATGTACTTGCCGACGAGGGCGATCTCCAGGGCCGGCTTGGGCGCCTTGATGCGATCGACGAGGGCTCGCCAGGTGGTCAGGTCCGGGGCGATCTCCGGGTCGCCCAGCGACAGCTCACGGACGATGAGCTTGCCCAGGCCGAACTCCTCGAACTGGAGCGGGACCTCGTAGATCGTGTCCGCCGTCTCAGCCGGGATGACCGCTTCGGGCGCGACGTCGGTGAACAACGCGATCTTGTCGCGGATCTCGTCCGTCACCGGATGGTCGGAGCGGAGCACGATGACATCGGGCTGGATGCCGATGCCGCGCAACTCCTTGACGGAGTGCTGCGTGGGCTTGGTCTTGAGCTCGCCGGTCGCGGCCAGGGCCGGCAGCAGGGTCACATGGACGTACAGGACGTTGGCCCGGCCGACGTCCTTGCGCATCTGGCGGATGGCCTCCAGGAACGGCAGGCTCTCGATGTCGCCGACGGTCCCGCCGACCTCGACGATGACCACGTCCGGATCGCCGTCCCTCGCGACCCGCGCGATGCGCTCCTTGATCTCGTTGGTGATGTGCGGGATGACCTGGACGGTGCCGCCCAGGTAGTCGCCGCGACGCTCCTTGGCGATGACCGCCTGGTAGATGCGGCCGGTCGTGACGTTGCTGAGCTGGCTCAGGTTGGCGTCGATGAAGCGCTCGTAGTGGCCGAGGTCCAGGTCCGTCTCCGCGCCGTCGTCCGTGACGAAGACCTCGCCGTGCTGATACGGCGACATCGTGCCGGGATCCACGTTGATATACGGGTCCAGCTTGAGGATGGAGACGCGCAGGCCCCTCGCCTTGAGGATCCTCCCGACGCTGGCGGCGGTGATGCCTTTGCCGAGACTGCTCGTGACGCCGCCGGTCACGAAGACATACTTCGCCATGGGTGAGGGGTCCTCCGGGGTTTTTCTGATGCTACAGAATCCGGGCCCATCGCGCGAATCCGTCGCTCCCCGGTCAAGCCGGGAGCAGCTCGATGGACTCGCGGTGGCGTGGGTTGGGCACATGGGGCGGCGGGTCGGCAGCCGTGCGAGGATGGGCACGCTGCCTGAGCCGCCACGACGACCCGCATGGAGCCTCACCGATGCCGACCTACATTCTGCTGTACCTCGCGACCGTTCCGGTCTTCTTCCTGATCGACCTCGTCTGGCTCGGCCTGGTCGCCCGCGGCTTCTACCGCGACCAGATGGGCTCGCTCATGGCCGACCCGATCAACTGGCCTGCGGGGATCCTGTTCTACCTGCTCTGGGTCGGCGGACTGATCCTCTTCGCCGTCGCGCCAGCGCTGGAGGATGGAGACTGGACTCGAGCGCTGCTCCTTGGCGCCGCCTTCGGCTTCATCACCTACGCCACGTACGACCTGACCAACCTCGCGACGCTACGCGACTGGCCGCTCGCGCTGACCGTCGTGGACCTGGCGTGGGGCACGGTCCTTGGCGGGGTCGTGGGCACGGCCAGCTACCTCTTGGGCCGGAACGTCCTCAGCATGTGACGGCGGGCCGGGCTGTGAGCGTGGGCCGTGGGCGTGGGCGGGGCCGCGGGCGGGCTGTGAGCGTGGGCCGTGGGCGTGGCCGGGGCCGCGGGCCGGGCTGGGCCTTGGGCGGGCCGGGCCGCGGGCGTGGGCCGGGGCCGCGGGCGGGCCGCGGGCGGGCGGCGCCTCGCCCGGTGCCCGTGACCCCGCCCGCCCGCGCCATCGTCCATGTCCGGGTCGATTCTGGCCCCATCAGACGAATCAGGGTATCGGCGGTGACAAGCGGCCCAACGAGGTAGCCGATCGACTGTCGGCGAGCGTGGACGTGCACGCGTGCTCGTGGCGGCAACACATCGGCGACCCGCTATGCGGATCGAAGCCCAGAATCGTATGGCCGGAGCAGAATCGAACGGCGGAACGGCGTCGCGCAGCCGAGTAGCCGCGACGACTTTCGGCGCCGGCCGGATCAGGCTCGGATCGTGATCACCACCTTGCCGTGACTGTGGCCCTGGCCGACATAGGCGAGCGCGTCGGGAACCTGTTCCAGAGGGAACGTGCGATCGATGACCGGACGGACGCGGCCGGCCTCGATGTGATCGAGGACGACGGCGACATCCTGCGCTCGATCGACGGATGCCAGTGGCCGCAGTCGGTGGCGCACGAACCGCGACAGGATCGCGGCCTGTACGAAGCGGTCCACGCCGCCGAGCCAGCGACCACCGGGCGCGGTGGCGACCAGGACGAGCGTGCCGTCGGCGGTCAGGACGCGTCGGAGGTCGCCGATCGAGCGGTTCCCGACGACGTCAAGGATGACGTCAAAGCGGCGTCCAGCGGCCGGAGCGGCCAGAGCGGCCGGATCGGTCGGGTCCTCGGCGGCGTAGTCGATGACGTCGTGCGCCCCCAGGGACCGGGCAAGATCGGCGTTGCCGGCACTGCACACGGCCGTGACCTGCGCCCCCATCGCGACAGCCAGCTGCGTGGCGTAGCTACCGACGCCGCCGGTCGCGCCGATGATCAGGACGCGCTGCCCGGGCCGCACCTCGCCGAGGTCGCGCAGCGCCTGGAGCGCGGTGACTGACGAGGTCGGCACGGCGGCGGCCTCATCCCAGCCCAGCGACGGCGGCTTGGGCACGAGTCGGTCAGCGCGCGCGATGGCGAACTCGGCATGGGCCCCGATCCCCGTCCCGACGACGGCGTCGCCGACGCTGACATCGGTGACGCCCGGGCCGACCGCCTCGACGATGCCCGCCAGCGCCTCGCCACGCACACGGAGCCTCGGCCGGGGCGCGCGCAGGCCGACCGCCGGGCGGATGATCATCGGCTGACCGCGCATCAGGCGCCAGTCCCCGATGTGGGCACCCGCTGCCTGGACCCTGACCAGCACCTCACCGTCGCGCGGCACCGGGCGTTCCACCTCGGCCAGGCGAAGGACGTCGACATCGCCGTAGCGATCCTGGATGACCGCTCTCATCGGTCGGCTCCTTCCTCGGGGTACTGGAAGACGTCCTCGAGCGCGACGTCGAACGTCCGAGCGATGCGGAACGCCATCTCGAGCGTCGGCGAGTAGCGCCCCTGCTCGATGGCGATGACCGTCTGGCGCGTCACGCCGATGCGCTCGGCGAGCTCCGCCTGGGTCATCTCGTTGCGCTCGAAGCGCAGGCGCCGGATGTCATTGGTGACCTGGGTGGGCTTTACCACGTCGACAGCCCGCGGCGGTAGGCGACGATCTTCACGACGGTGCCGACGAACCCTGACAGAGCGAAGACGAGATACATCGCGCTGGCGACCCAGAAGTACTCGACTTCCAAGAGCACGAGGGCGAGCACCCCGAGCATGCCCGCGGCGAGCGCGAGGCCGGTCGCGTACTCGCCATGGTGATCGATGGCGCGGTCGCGCTCGTCCTGCGTGCGGGCTTCCCCCGGGGCGCCGATGACGATCGCGATGTGGGCGACGACCGCTGCGACGACGGCAGCACCGATGGCGCCCAGCAGCGCTACCTGATACTGGATGTCGGCGGCCGGGGTGCGTTGCAGCTGGCTGGCCATGGCCACGACATAGCCGATCGGGAAGATGATGGCGATGACCGCGTAGACCCAGCTGCTCTTCTCAGTGAACGACATGATCCTGGCTCCGATGTACAAGATGTTTGACATGCACCAACGTATATCACGGCTGACATCATGTCAAGTTATCTGTACATCGAGCGCGCGACTCGACAGCGCCAGTAACCTCGCCTGGTCAGCGCGGATGACGAAACAGTCCCGGGCCAAGGGCCGTCGTGCCGATGGTCACGGCAAGTCGCCGCGCAACACAGCGTCCAACAGCGGGGTCGCGTGCGACATCCATCGTCGGCGCGCCAGCGAACTTGAGGTATGCACCTGCGACTCGCCTTCTCCTGCATGAGCGCCCTCGCCGCCTTCCTCATCGGCGTGTCACCCGTCGCCGCGCACGCGCCGTCGGTGATCGAGCCGGGGAACGAATCCCCCGGGACCGCGCACGTCCTGGAGGACCCGACCCTCTCGCGCGCGTTGGGAGCCACGCTGGACGCGGCAGGTGAGGTCGACTGGTACCGGATGGACCTGCGGGCGGGTGATGCGCTCGTCGTCGAGGTCACCGCACCGGATGCCGCGGGTGGGATCGCCACGTCCTTCACCGTCCTCGGACCGGGCCTTGATGCACCGTCCACCGAAGAAGCGGCCGCGCTCGCGAAGGACGTCGGCGTGGAAGGCGCGATCAGCCACGCCGCTGAGGGCGGCGAACGAGAGGTCCACGGCAGCCTGGGCTTCATCGCCTGGGGCGGCATCCGGACCACGGCGCCGGCGGACGGGACCTACTGGATCGCGGTCCGCTCGGCCGTAGACGGCGAGACCGGCAAGTACGTGCTCGCCCCTGGCGTCCGGGAGGAGTTCGGGGCAGACGCGATCGGCGGGATGGCCGACCTCGTCGTGTTCTTCAACGCGCCGTGGCCTCCCGAGCCGGGTACGAACGCGCCGACGGCCGGCGCGGGGGGCACCTTGGCGGCGGTCGTGCTGGTCGCGGTGGGACTCGTTGTGGCTGGCGTGCTGGTCGCCGGACTCAGGCGTAGCCGGCGGGCACGGACGGACGGCTGACCACGGCCTCGCATGCAGGAGCTCGCCGCTCGATGTACCAGGGAGCCCCCTACAGGTGCACCAGACGCGGCTATCGTTCAAGGTCAGAGCCGCAAACCCCGGCAGGCACAGGGCCGGGGAACCGCCGACGAACGCGGACACGACAACGGTGCCGCCGCTCACCCGAATCCAGCCGGATGTCGCGCAGCACCGAAAGCCCTCTGCACTTGCAGTGGCCCAGGTCCAGGTCCGTCTCGGCCCCGTCGTGATCGACGGCTCACGCTATCGCGCTCTTCCCTTATGACCTCGCGTCGTCGCCGGGCGGATCGAGGCGTACCTCCAGTCGGGAGATGCGGCCGTCACGGATCTGATAGCGGTCCTCGCAATCCGTCCACATCGCGGGGCCAGGACCACGGCGGCGCGCTCCACGCGGGTCACTGGCGGTCAGCCTTGAGCGCGCTTCCGGCCCATCATGGCGAAGGTCTCCAGTGCCTCGGGGTCCGTCGTCGTGCCCGGCGCCGCGACCGCCTCCAGCGGGTTGCCCTGGAGCAGGCGCTTGACCGGGATCTCCATCTTCTTGCCGGTCAACGTGCGCGGGATGGCCGGGACCTCGACGATCTCGTCGGGCACGTGCCGCGGTGACAAGGACGTCCGGATGGCGGCCACGATCCGGCCCCGCAGCGCACCGTCCAGCGTGGACCCCGGACGCAGCGTCACGAACAGGGGCATCCAGTAGGCGCCATCGGGCCCCTCGAGGCCGATGACCAGGCTGTCGGCGATCTCCGGCAGGGCATCCACCACTCCGTACAGCTCACTCGTCCCGAACCGCACGCCGGCGCGATTGAGCGTTGAATCGGAACGGCCCTCGATGACGGCCCCACCGGCGGCGGTGAAGCGGATCCAGTCGCCGTGGCGCCACACGCCCGGGAACCGCTCGAAGTAGCTCTCCCGGTAGCGACGCCCGTCCGGGTCGTTCCAGAACCCGACCGGCATGGACGGCATCGGCGCGGTGATGACCAGCTCCCCGGTCTGGCCGGCAGGGGCCGCCGCGCCGTCCTCCCCGAACGCCTCGACCTTCGCGCCCAGGTAGCGGCACGACAGCTCCCCGGCGCGAACGGGCAGCAGCGGGCAGCCGCCGACGAACGCCGACACGACATCCGTCCCGCCGCTCAGCGAATCGAGCCGGATATCGCGCCCCACGGCGTCGTAGACCCAGTGGGATCCCTCGGTCGGCAGCGGCGACCCGGTCGAACCGATGACCCGGAGCCGCGAGAGGTCGTGGGCCCGCCCTGGCTCCATACCGGCCTTGCGACAGGCCATGAGGAACGCCGCGCTCGCGCCCATGTGGGTGGCCTCGGCGCCATCAGCCAGGGCCCATAGCGTGTCCAGGTCCGGATGGCCGGGACTGCCGTCGTAGAGGACCGGCGTCCCACCCACCAGCAGCGAGCCGACGAGGTAGTTCCACATCATCCAGCCGGTCGTCGTGAACCACAGGAGCCGATCGCCGGGCCGAACGTCGAGGTGCAGGCCGACCGCCTTGGCATGCTCCAGGATCACGCCACCGTGGCCGTGCACGATGGCCTTGGGCAGGCCTGTCGTTCCCGACGAGAACAGGATCCAGAGCGGATGGTCGAAGGGCACAGGCTCGAAGGCAAGGTCCGCGACGGTACCGGCGGCGTCGGCCAGCAACTCACCCCAGTCGACCCAGTCATGGCCGGCCAGGCGCGCCTCCGGGTCCAGGTCGCGCAGGAGCACCGTCGCGACAAGGTCCGGTAGCTCGGCACGCACCGCCTCGATGACGTCGCGCCGATCGAAGGCGCGCCCGCCGAAGGTGTAGCCGTCGACGGCGATGAGCACCGTCGGCTCGATCTGGCGTAGTCGATCGACGATGCTGCGCGATCCGAACTCCGGCGCACAGCTTGTCCAGATCGCGCCGATGCTGGCCGTCGCGAGCAGCCCCACGACCGCCTCCGGGATGTTCGGCACGATGGCCGCGACCCGGTCGCCGCGGCGCACGCCCAGCCGCCGCAGACCCGCCGCGGCCGCGGCCACGTCCTGGCGCAGTTCGGCCCACGAGATCTCGCGCAGCGGCCGTCGCTCCGACGCCGCCAGCAACGCCGGCCGGTCCATGGTGGCCTGCGCGAACATGGCTTCGGCGTAGTTGAGCGTCGCCCCTTCGAACCAGCGCGCGCCGGGCATGCGATGGTCAGGGAGGACCTGCGTCGGCGGGGTCGTGAATGGCACGCGGAACCACTCGGCCACCAGCGACCAGAACGCCTCGGGCTCGTCGACCGACCATTGCCAGGCATCGGCGTAGTCACCGAGCGGGCGCCCGACGACAGCCGACGCGCGCTCCAGGAAGGCGTGCATCGTCGACGCGCGACGCTGGTCGTCGGTCGGCGCCCATAGGATCTCGCCTTCGTGGCCCAGCTCGGTCACGGCGGCGGCCAGGCGCCGTCGGGCGGGTCGACCAGACCGTCGCCCCAGACCTCCGGGCCACAGAAGAAGCCATGCGGCGGCGGGGCGCCAGGCGGCACCCTCGCCAGTGAACCGGGCTCGTCGACCCAAGCGGCAAGCGTCGCGGTCAGCCACGTCTCGATCTCCGAGAAGCGCGTCCAGCGCGTGAACGGCCAGCCGGCGTCGATGCAGATCCGCTCCAGGAGCCGCTTGGCGAAGACCGTGTCGCTGTAGCCCGCGGCGTAGCGGTCACTCTCGCCGTCGCCGATGAACAGGACCTGGCGGCCGGCCGCACGGTGGGCCAGGACGCGCGCCCGCTTGCACGTCCCGCACACGAGGCACGTCGGGTGGCCGTTCGGGAACTCGATCGTGGCCCGGTCGATGGAGAACGTGGTCCGGGCGGTCACCACGGGGAGCTCCGGCACGCCCAGGCGCGCCAGCGCCGGCTCGATGAAGAAGCCGAACCCATCCGACACGATCTCGATCGGGATGCTCGCCGCCTGCGCGCGCCGGACGAACGGAACGAAGCCGTCGTCGTGGGGCTGCTCCGCGGCGGTCGCGAGAAGGGCGACCGGGTCGGCCCGGACGAGGTCCATCTCCCAGGCCATCAGCCGTCGCGAACCCATCCGGCCGGCGTCGTACAGGGCCGCGGCCTCTTCCCAGACGCCGGGCACGTGCGCGGCCATGACCTCGTCGGTCACGTCGGTCAGCGAGATCGTCCCGTCGTAGTCGATGAGGATGGCCAGCGGCGGCTCGCCGTGGAGCAGGGGCGGGATCGGCGGGTCGACGGACGTCATCGTCGAAGCATGGCAGGCCGGGTCATGCCGGGCCGCGAGGGCCGCGAGGGCCGACCGGGCCGACGCGCTCCGAACCGGGTCAGCGCCACGCCGGCCACGATGATCACGCCCCCGACGACCTGGCCGGCACGGATCGGCTCACCCAGGAACAGGAAGGCCAGCACGACGGCGAGGGCCGGCGTCAGCGACTGCATGGCCGTGACCCGGGTCGGGCCAAGGAGGCGGACGCCGTTGAACACGATGACGTTGGCAAAGGCCGCTGCCAGCAGGCCGGAGTAGGCAACCGCCAGCACGATCTGCGGCAAGGCGTCCTGCTGGGCCGGGCCGATGGCGCCCGGAGCGAGGAGCTGGCCGATGCCGATGGGGGCCAGCACCGTCGTGCCGCCGATGGTCGCCCATGTGGTCAGCACGAGCGGCGAGTGGCGGCGCAGGACCCGGGCGCCGACGGCCGTATACGTGGCCCAGCAGATGCTGGCCGCCATGGTCAGCCCGTAGCCCAGCAGCGAACCGGTCAACTCCAGCCCGACGCCGGCGGCGATGACCAGGACCACTCCGACGAACGAGAGCACGATGCCCAGCGCCTTCACCGGGGACAGCGTGTCGGCCCGGATGATCACGGCGATCACGGCCGTGAACACGGGGGTGGCGGCGATGAGCAGCGACGAATCCCCGGCCGAGATCGTCTGCAGGCCCACCGTCCACAGGATCTGGTAGATGCCGAACCCCAGCCCGCCGAGGGCCAGGATCCGCAGGGTCTCCGGCCTCGGCAGCCGGATCTCGCCCTCCGTCCAGCGCAGCAGGCCGAGCAGCGCGATGGACGCCAGCCCGTAGCGCAGGAAGGTGAAGGCCACCGGCGGCAGCACGGTGATCGCCTCCTTGACGACGATGAAGTTGCCGGCCCAGGCGACCATCACGCCCAGGACGGCGAACTCGATGAGTCGCCGCTCACGTGCGCTCGACGCGGGTCGGCCGGACAGACCGACGCCCGCCGATCCATCGGCGGGCGTTCGGGGCGCTGGGTCGTCGGTCGATGGCGACGGGCCTGGCCCGTCACTCGTGGCGCGGTCGATCAGACGCCGTCGCGGTCGAGTTCAAGGAGCTCCTCGTCGGCCTCTTCGGTGACCTTGAGCCAGACGAACAGGCCGGCCAGGACGGCCAGCGGGATGACGATGAGCGCGGCGAGGGTGATGCCGAGCGCGACGGCGACGGTCTTGAGTGCCTTCATGGCGGACCTCCTGCGGTGCTGCGAGTACGGATCATGGACTGGGGGTACGGATGGTGGTGGCGCCGTCAGGCGCTGGTCTTGGAGCCGGCTCCGGGGCCGTCGACCGGGTGCCGGAGGCGCGGACCGGACGTCACCATGTTGGTGATGTCCTCTCGGGTGAACTCCGCGAGCTCGTGCTTGCTGCCGGCCTGGCCGCTGAGCAGGAGCCGGACGACGAACGCCCCTTCCTGCTCGAAGAAGAACACGTCCCGCGGCTTCTGCTCGTCCATGTACCGGCCGAGGACCCGGAACGCCGTCTCGTAGAAGCCCGCCTGGTGCGGGGGCGGCGGCGGGGTCCGACCACGCCGTGCGGCGGCTTCGTCCATGAACCGGGCGATGTCGTCGTCGAGGAAGGTCAGCGTCTCCTTGACCTGCGTCCCGACGGACTCCGACCACGTCCCCGTGTTCGCGCCAGACACGACCAAGCCCTGGACGATGAAGCCGTCCGGCGCCTCGACCAGGAGTACGTCCTTCATGCCGCGCTGGTCCAGGAAGGCCCCGATCGAGCGGAACACCTCCTCGAAGTCCTGGCGCGGGCTGCCCTCATAGATGCGCATCTGGGACGCTGCCTCCGATCAGGAGCCCGTGGTCCGGTCCAGCAGCCCACGCTCCTTTGCGCGATGCTCGCTCACCCGGAAGACCCCGATAGAGGCGAGTGTAACCAGCGCCCCGGTCGCCAGCAAGGCACCGACGATGACCAGCGGCTCGGGGCTGATGGTCCCGGTCAGCTGCTGCCACAGACTCCCCTCCCCGCCGATGGACGACGGGCCGGTCGGGAAGACGGCCTGCCGGATGCCTTCGATCCACCAGGTCAGCGGCGTGAGCAGGCCGATCGCCTGGACCGGGTTCGGCAGCACGGCCAGGGGAAAGACGACGCCGCTCACCAGGAACAGCGCCCCGGCGACCGCCTCCGGGTACGACCACGACTCCTGGCGGGTCTGGAGGCAGATGGCGGCGAGCATCACGCCGATGGCCACGATCGCCCCGAGGCCCAGCACCGAGCACGCCACCAGCAGCGGCCAATCGATGATCGTGGGATCGAAGGGCACGCCCAGGACGAGCACGCCGACGGCGATGGTGACCGCCCCGCCGACGGCGCCGACGGCCAGCCGCGCCACGCCTCGACCGAGCAGGATGACGATGAAGTCGTTGGGGCTGACGTAGACGTAGCGGAGCATCCGGTAGCGCTCGCGGTCGTCGAGTACGGACCAGGCCAGGCCGGCGATCCCGGCCAGGACGATGGCCCACAGCGCCGTGCCCACGACCACGAAGGCGCGATAGCCCGGGTCGGCGCCGCCGCTGATGATGTCGAGCATGACCACGAGGATGAGCGCGGCCGAGACCGGCTTGGCCACCGAGTAGATGAAGAACAGGACGGGGTCCGTCCAGTTCGCCTCCATCTGCCAGCCCAGGCGCGCTGCGGTCCGGAACGTGCGACCCACGTCGCGCAAGCCGTGGCCGCGCGTCCGCGCGCGATCGAAGCCGCCCCACTCGGGTGAGGCCAGCCCGGGCGTACCGGGGGTGCGGGGTGGGCCGGGCACGTTTCCAGGCGCGCCGGGCACGTTCCCGGGCGTGGCGGGCACGTTCCCGGGCGCGGCGGGCGTGAGCGCGCTCACTGCCAGCGCACCGACAGTCGACCCTCGCGCCGGGCCATCCGCTCCAGGGTCCGGAGCATCCAGCGCGCAGCGACCAGGAACACGACCGTCATGGCGATGAGGATGAGGATCTCCACCTCCGGCGACGGGGTGCCGATCGGGAACTCGGCGCCGACGAAGGCCAGCTGACGCATCGCATCCAGGCCGACCGCCAGGGGGATGGTGGCCAGGGCCAGCGCCCCGATGAGCCCGAGCCTGGCGACCGGGAAGTTCAGCCCGGACACGAAGTACACGGGTTCGGTGAACAGCTGGGTCATGTGGAACGCCTCGCGACCCCACATCAGGAACAGGCTGGCCAGGATCATGCCCAGGCCGTACAGCGCCGACAGCGTGAGCAGGAAGACGACGCCGAGCAGCAGCCATCGGTCCACCTGGAACTGCACGCCGTACACGAGCGAGGCGATGACCAGCACGATGACCGCCCGCGTTGAGCTCATGACCATGCCCCCGAGGGCCATCCCGAAGAGGACGCTCATGATCGACATCGGGGCCGCGAAGTAGAGCTCCAGGTTGCCCTGGCTCTTCTCCCAGTACAGCTGGCTGGCCATCATCCAGATGACGTTCAACCAGAACGCGGTCATCGCCCCGCCCAGGACGACGAACCCGATGTACTCCGGGGGTGCCTCCAGCGCGCGATAGACGAACACGAAGGCCGATGTCGACAGGAACGGCAGCAGGATCTCGAAGAAGACCCACGACTTCTCGCGGAACAGGCCGGACACGCGCGGATACGCACGACCGCCGACGGCACGCAGATCGGTCAGCAGCTGTTGGCGCGGCGTCCAGTCGGCCGCTTCCTGCGGGCTCGCGGTGTGGCGATACTCGTAGACGGACACGGGTCAGGCGACCCCGGCCGGGGTCTCGGCCTCGGACGCGTCGCGCGCGGGCGCTCCCCCGTTCCGATCTCCACCCGTCCCGTCGTCGGCGACCCCGGCGTCCCCGGTGTCCCCGGCGTCATCGAAACCGCGACCGACGAGCTCGACGAAGACGTCCTCGAGGCTCGGCTCCGATTTCTGGAGGGCGAGGATGTGCGAGCCGAGGCCGCCCAGCGCCCCGACGACGCCGCCGAGCGCCCCGTCATCCTGGAGGGCCAGATTGACCGACACCGTCTGGCGATCGACCGGTCCCCCATCGTCCGAGGCCAGGCTCGCCGACACGACCCCGGGGAGCCGAGCCAGGGCGGCCGGCCCACCGTCGAGCCGGTCGAGCTCGAGGCGGTAGAGCGCTTCGCGCTGGACCCGCTTCTTGAGCTCAGCCGGGGTGCCGATGGCCAGGATCCGACCATGATCGACGATGGCGATGCGGTCGCACAGCTCGTCCGCCTCGGCCATGTAGTGGGTCGTCAGGAGGACCGTCCGGCCGGGCACGGCCTGTCGCCAGGCGAGGACCAGCTGGCGGACCTGGCGGGCGGCCGCGACATCCAGGCCCAGCGTCGGCTCGTCGAGGAAGAGGATCCAGGGGTCGTTCAGGAGGCCGCGCGCGAAGTTCATCTTCTGGCGCTGGCCGGTGGACAGGGTGCTGACGCGCTGCACGCGCTCGTCGCCCATGCCCACGGCATCGATGAGCTCGTCGACCCGACGCCAGCCGTCCTTGCGCGGGAGGCCGTAGAACTGGCTGAACATCCAGAGTTGCTCGCGGACGGTGAGGATCCCGTAGCCCGACTGCTCGCCGCCGGCGACCATGTTCATGATCCGCCGGATCTTCTTCTCGTCCTTCGACACATCGAAGCCGAAGATGTGTGCGCTGCCCTCGGACGGCAGGAGGATCGTGGTCAGGATCTTGATGAGCGTGGTCTTGCCGGCCCCGTTGGGCCCGAGCAGGCCGAAGAACTCGCCCGGGGCGACGTCCAGATCGACGTGCTGCAGGGCGACGACGGGCGTTGGCTTGACGTTGTAGACGCGTCGAAGGCCGCGCGCCTCGATGGCGGGCGGCTGGCGCTCGGCGGACATGGAGACCCCCAGGTCGACGGGCGGTGGAAGGACACGCAGTCTAGCACCAGGGTCGTCGTTGTGGAAGCGTCCCATCGAATGCACGGAAGATAGGCATCGAACACGATGTGCGGCGCGTCAGCCGGTCGTCAGCGCTCCACGTGGCCGTCACCGGCGACGATGCGGCCGGCCTGGATGACCAGCCACGGACCGGGGAGACGGCACAGTACGGCGGGGTCGGTCACAGGATCGCCATCGATGGCGACGAGGTCGGCGACCTTCCCGGGCGCCACGATCCCGCGGTCATCCAGGCCGAGGGCCGCCGCGCCACCGGCCGTCGCCGCCCGGATGGCCGCCATGACCCCGATACCGCCCTCGGCCATGCGCACGAGTTCGGTTGCGTTGGTGCCGGGTGGGCCGGAGTCGTAGCCCATGGCCAGGGTGACGCCAGCACGGTGGGCAGCGCCCAGCGTCAGATACGCCTCGTCGAGCTGGCGCTTGGCCTGCTCCACGAGTGCCGGCGCGAACTCGCCCTCGAAACGCTCGGCGAGGTCGTGGAACGTGGACAGGGTCGGGACCAGGACCGTGCCCGTTGCGGCCATCCGGTCCAGGAGGCCCGGCTCGCGATGCAGGCTCAGGCCGTGCTCGATGGTGTCGGCTCCCGCTTCGATGGCCAGTCGCGCGCCGGCCAGGCCTTCCGCGTGGGCCGCCACACGGACGCCCATCCGATGCGCCTCGTCGACGACGGCCTGGAGCTCCTCGGCCGTCATCTGAGCCGGCTCCGGATCCTCGCGCAGGACGGATCGAGCGCCGGTGGCCATGACCTTGACGTAGTCCGCGCCCCGGCGGAGCTGACGACGGACCGCCCGGCGCATCTCCCACGGCCCGTCGGCCTCCTCGTACATCGTCGTGAACAGGCGACCGCCGGGGGCCGTGGCGGTGACGATCCGGGCGCACGACAGGATGCGCGGCCCATCGGTCAGCCCCAGCCGGATCGCCTCGCGCAGGACGAGGGCCTCGTCATCGAAGGCGCCGACGTCTCGGATCGTGGTCAGGCCAGCGCGCAACCAGGCCCGGCCCGCCTTGGCCAGGACGAACCAGCGCAGCTCGTCGGCGCGTGGCTCCTCGCCGTGGAGCGGTGGCGGCGGCCCGAAGCCAGGGCTACGTTCCGTGTCGCTCAACGCGTGGACGTGGGCGTCGATCAGGCCAGGCAGGATCGTCCGGCCGGCCAGGTCGAGTGCGCCGTCGGGCACGCGCTCGCTGGCGGCGTCAGCGATGGCGTGGATCAGGCCGTCGCGGAGGTGGATCGCGACGCGGTCACGCGCTGGGCTGCCTGTGCCGTCGATGAGCCGTACGTTCCACAACGTGAGATGTTGGTCTTCCGCCATGCGGGAATAGTAGACGTTCCGAGGTCGCGGGGCAGCAGCGGCTCCGGCTCGCGCGGCGCGCCGGGGTCCTGCTCGACTGCGCTGATGTCCTTTCTGGCGCGCCGGGGTCCTGCTCGACTGCGCTGATGTCCTTTCTGG
>Ga0163144_10013166_pt1 | contig 17298 bp, 13 predicted proteins | sample OliLak19BULKMAT1_FD_123175 | JGI IMG/M metagenome (GOLD analysis project Ga0163144, IMG submission 123175) | Freshwater microbial mat bacterial communities from Lake Vanda, McMurdo Dry Valleys, Antarctica - Oligotrophic Lake LV.19.BULKMAT1 | ecosystem: Environmental > Aquatic > Freshwater >... | reverse complement strand
CTCGAGCTCGCCCGGCGCGTGCCGGCCGCCCACCTCGAGGCGCTCGTGCTGCACGGCCTCAGTGACACCGCTTACCTGCGCGGAGAGTGGTCGAAGGCGTTCGCCCTCGTGACCGGCGCCTTGCCCACGCTCGACCGCCTCGGCACGCCGATCGAGCAGGCACGCGCCCGTCTGAGTCTGGCGCGCCTGCATCGATCGCACGGCGGCGCCGATCAGTCGCTGGCCGAGTACCGGCGCGCCGAAACCCGGCTTGCGCCGCTCGATCGCGCGCTCGGCCTCTCAACCGCCTGGGCCACGCTCTCGGGCGGTCTGCTGCAGCTCGGTCACTTCGACGCCGCTCTCGCCGCCGCCGCTCGCGCGCTCGCCGTCGCCAGGGCGAGCGCCAACGACGTCGACGCCACCTTCGCGGCACTGGTCGGAGCCGAGACGCTGCTGTCACTAGCGCGTCCGGCCGACGCCCTCGCCCTCATCGACGCCAGTCCGCGGGTGGGCAACGGCCATCGCTCGCTGATGGTGCGGCGTGCCTACGCGCTGTCGTTGCTTGGCCGGCATCCCGAGGCTCTGGCCGCCGCGCATGCCGCGGAACTCATCGAGGGCAGTGTGCTGGAGGCCATTCCGGCCAACCTGGCCACGCTGGCCGAGGTCAGGCGCCGCGCCGGCGAGTTGACCGTGGCGCTGGCGAACGCACAGGAAGCGGTGACGGTGCTCGAACGGCTGCGCGGCAACGCCGTGCCGGTCGACGAACTGAAGGTCGGCTTCGACGACGGCTACCAGTGGGTGCACGGGCGACTGGTGCGATTGCTGTGGGACACCGGCGGGCACGGCGAGGCACTGGTGGCGGCCGAACGCGCCCGGGCGCGCGCGTTCACCGACCTGCTCTCGAGCCGCGATCTGGCTGGACGTCACGTGGCTGCCGAGCCACCCAGACTTGGCGGCATGGTGGCCGAAGCCCGGCGCCTGCAGTCCACGGTGGTGGCGTACTGGACCGACGCCGACGGCGTGCTCATCTGGGCCGTGACGCCCGACGGACTGGTCCGCCAGGCATCCGTGGCGGTGGCCCCGGCGCGTCTGGCTCAGTTGGTGGCTCGCACGTGGAGTCCATCGGAACCGCTGGGCAGGTCCGGTGGCCGCGCGTCGGCGTTTCGCCAGCTCTACGACCTGCTGGTGCGGCCAGTTGAGAGCGCGATCGGCGCGGCGGCTGCCGGCCGCCTCACGCTCGTGCCGCACGGCGCGCTCTTCCGGCTCTCGTTTGCCGGCCTGCAGGGCGCCGATGGCCGCTTTCTCGCGGAGCGCGTGGCGGTGCACTACGTGCCGTCGATGGCCGCACTCATCACACTGGCCGGCGACGAGCGCGCACCCGCGGCCGACGGGCCGGCACTGGTCGTGGCGAGTCCGCAGCTCACGCCGTCGCAGCAGCGTGGCGAGCGGCTGGCGCCGCTCCCCGGTGCCGCCGCCGAGGGTCGGGCCGTAGCGCGCCTGCTGGCGGTGCCCACCGACCGCGTGCTCTCGAATGCACGCGCCACCGAGAGCGGCGTGCGGGCGCGTCTGGCCGGCGCCCGCGTCGTCCATTTCGCCACGCACGCGATGGTCAGCGACGATCGCCCGATGGACTCGTTCCTGGCCCTTGCCAGCGAAACACCTGGCAACAATGGCGACGGGCGTCTCACCGTCGAAGAGGTGTATGGCCTGTCGCTCGACGCCACCCTGGTGGTGCTCAGTGGCTGTCGCACCGCCTCGGGACGCGTCACCGGCGACGGCGTGGTGGGTCTGTCGCGCGCCTTCTTCGTGGCCGGCACGCCGTCGATCGTCGCCAGCCTGTGGGACCTGCCCGATGTGGCCGGACAACGGATGTTGCCGGCCTTCTACCGCGCGTGGGCGCGGCACGGCGACAAGGCGCGCGCGCTGCGCGACGCGCAACTGGCGCTGCTCCGCGATCTGCGCGCCGGACGCGTCGTGCAGGACACTCCGGCCGGACCGATGGTGGTGCCCGCGCATCCAGCGGTGTGGGCGGGCCTCGTGCTCATGGGCGCGCCGTAGCAGCCATCCCCGGCGATTGCCGCTAAGCTTGCAGGCACGCCGCTCCGGCCGTTCCACCGTGTCATCACGTGCCTCATCCCCACCCAGCGTCCTGAGCGACGCGGCCCCGTCAGCGCCCGGCGCCGACGCCCGCTTCGAGGCGCTGGTGCACGACTACGGGCGCCTCATCCGGCATGCCGTGCGCCGTGTCGGCGGCGCCGCCACGCACAACGACCGCGACGACATCGAGCAGGTCGTGCTGCTGGCGCTGTGGACCCACCTGGCCCGTGAGCAAACCATCGACCACCCCGCCTCCTATGTCTACAGAGCCGCGGTGCGCGAAACCGTGCGTGCCGTCGCCCGTCTGCGGGCGCGGGCCGAGCAGACCGTGGCGGGCGGACTCGACGAGGTGCGGGCGGAGCGTCAGTCGGACGCCGATCGCGGCGTCGAAGCGCGCGAGCAGCGCGAGGCGCTGCAGGCGGCGCTGCGGACACTGCCAGGCGATCGGGCCCGCGCGGTGCGGGCGCATCTGGCCGGGTTCACCGTGGAGGAGTTGATGCCGGTGTGCGGGTGGTCGTATCAGCGCGCGCGCAACCTGGTGGCGCGTGGCATGGCCGACCTGCGGACCGAGCTGCGATCGCGAGGATTTCCATGACACCTGTGCGTGTGCCGGCGTCCGACTCTGAGCTGCAGGCGCACTATCGCGCCGTGTTGCGCGACCTGCCCAGCGCGGGCGACCACCCGTCGGAGGAGACCTGGGTGCGCTTCAGTTGCGACGAGCTCTCCGCTGACGAGCAGGCCCGGCTGGCGGACCACGTCGTGGCCTGCGCCGAGTGCGCGGAGGTGTTCCGCGCGGTCGGGGACGTGAGCGCCGGAGCCGCCGCGTTCGATCGGGACGCGCCGGTGCGGGCTGACGTGTTGGCATCCGCAGGCCCGGGCTGGCACCGGCTGGCGGCCGCCGCGGCACTCGTGCTGGCGCTGGGCTCGGCGGCGTGGTGGCAGATGGCGGCACGCCGTGGCGCGTCGGTGGCGCAGGTGGCATCGCCGTCAGCCGCGTCGACGACTGCGCCCACCGCCACGCCCGTCCTCCCAGGGGCCACGCCCGCGCCGCTGACGTTGTCGTGGGCCGCCCTTCCGGCCGCGCCGGCCGTGTCGCTGCCGGCCGCGCTCACCCTCGTGGTGCGCGGCGCCTCGGCGGAACGCGAGGCGTTCATGCAGGCCTTCGGTGCGGCGATCACGCCATACCGCCAGGCGCGCTACGCCGCGGCCGCGGCGGCGCTGGAGGGCGTCACGCAGCAGTTTCCGCAGATTGCTGAAGGGTGGTTCTACCTCGGCGCGGCGCGGTTGCTGGCCGAACGTCCGGGCGATGCGGTGGAGCCGTTGCGCCGAGCCCGCGGGCCTGATGTGGTGGGCGACGACGCGCGCTGGCTGGAGGCCGTCGCGCTGGCGCGCGCCGGACGCGCGGACGAGGCCGCGACGGCGCTGCAGGCGATCTGCGGGGGTGCCAGTGCCCAGCGCGCCAGGGCCTGCGAAGCCGCCCGCACCGGGCGCTGACGCCGCTCACTACACTAGGGGCCATGCCCACTGTCGAGACGTTCACGCCGCCCGGCACGCCGACGCCGATTGGTCCATACAGCCACGTTGCGAAGGTGGGCACGGCCATCACGATTGGCGGTACCGCGGCCTTCGATCCCGCCACGGGTGAGCTGGTGGGCGCCGACGTGGCTACGCAGACGCGACGCATCCTGGAGTCGTTCCGCCTGATGCTGGAACACGTCGGGTCCGATCTGCACCACGTCGTGCACGTAAACGTGTTCCTGCTCGAGATGCGCGCCTTCGACGAGATGAACCGCGCCTACGTCGAGGTGATGGGGATGCACAGGCCCGCCCGCACGGTCATTGGGGTTCGCGAGCTGCCAAAGCCAGGCGTCTTGCTGACGATGAATCTCACTGCGGTCGCGCGGGACGACTGACACGTGACCAGCGGGAAGCGCGAAATCCGGGTCCAACCTGCGGCCGTCGGTGCCGCGCGCCCTTCGCGATAAGATGCCTGCACATGAGCGGGCCGCTACCACCCACGTCCTCGGCGCTGTCCGACGACGGCCATCGCCCCTACTTTCTGTGGTGGACCGAGGCCAACACTCGTGACGTGTGGGGGTTCGTGAACCCCACCCAGATTCGGGCCTCCGGGCATCTGCTGCAACTGCCAGCGTCGCCCTGGCCGCCCCAACAGGCACGCAAGGCGCCGGAGTGCTGGCCTGGCTCCTGGCGCAGTTTCCACTGGAGCCTCTGCCGGTGATGTTGGTGCCCTTCGAGGTCGACGAGCTCCGCGCGTTCCGAGACGCCTCGAGTGAGCGGTTCCGACGCGCGGCAACGCCGAGTGAGGCGAGCGACGACCATGGCGGCAAGTAGCTCGTCAAGCGGCCCGTGGCGCAGAGTGGCCTCGGCCGTCGCGATAGTCGCGGCTGCGCTCGTCGGGCCTTCGGCAGAGCAGCCAGCGGCCGCCATCGTCATCGAGAAGAACGTCGCGGCGACGATGCGGGACGGCGTCGCGCTGCGCGCGGATGTCTACCGGCCCGCTGGGCCTGGGCGTCGGCCCGCGCTGCTGCAGCGCACGCCCTATTCGAAGAACCCCGAGTCGCCCACCAGCCAGTTCCATCGGCTGGCACAGGCTGGTTTCGTGGTGGTCGTGCAGGACACGCGCGGGCGCTACATGTCGGACGGCGTGGCCGTGCCGCATGACGAAGGGGCCGACGGCTACGACACCATCGAGTGGGTGGCGCGCCTGCCCTACGTGGACGGCCGCGTCGGCATGTTCGGCGGCAGCTACAGCGCCACCGTGCAGCTGCTCGCCGCGCCGCTCCGCCCGCCGCACCTGGTGGCGCTCTTTCCCTCCGCGTCGTACGCGAGCCGCTACGACATGGTGTTCCAGGGCGGCGCCTTCTATCTCGGCGACGGCCTGAGCTGGAGCCTCGGTCAGGGGAAGGACGTACGCCGGCGCCTGCTGGAGCCGAACGCGGATCGTGATAGCGAGCTCGGCCTCTCACCCGAAGAGCGGAAGCAGCTCCAGTCCGAGTGGTACCGCCACCTGCCGCTCAACACCACCGAGGCGCTGCAACTGCGCCGCTACTCACCCGGCTACTTCGACCTGCTGCAGCATCCGTCCTACGACACGTTCTGGACGACGTTCGACGTCGCCGCCAGGCACGGGCAGTTCGAGGTGCCCGCGTATCACCTCACCGGGTGGTACGACAGCCTGTTGAACGGCACGCTCGCCAACTTCAGCGGGCTGCGCGCCAACGCGGGCACGCCGCGCGCGCGGACGAACCAGCGGCTCATCGTGGGGCCGTGGACGCACGCGCGGCCCACCGCGGGCACGACCAAGATCGGCGACGTGGACTTCGGAGCCGACGCCGGGTTCGACTCCGAGGGCCTGATCGTGCGCTGGTTCCGCCACTGGATGCCCACGCCGGCGGCCGTGCCGGCAGCCGTGGGTGGCGAAGGCACGTCGGATATTCCGGTGGCGCGTCCCATCGACCGGTCCGCGAGTCCGACCACCGCGCCCGACTGGCCCGGCGCGCCCGTGCGCCTGTTCCTGATGGGCGAGAACCGCTGGCGCGACGAACAGGAGTGGCCGCTCAGGCGCGCGCGGCCGACCCCGTTCTACCTGCACAGTGACAACGGCGCCACCGGGCTCGACGGCGGCGGCCGGCTCGATCGGATACCGCCAGGCGCCACACCCGAGCGTCCGGACACGTTCATCTACGATCCCGCCACCCCCGTGCCCACCGGGCTCTTCGGCGCCTACTCGCGCATGCCGGTGGACCGCCGCGACATTCAGAAGCGCGGCGACGTGCTGGTCTACACCTCGGCGCCACTCACGGCCGCCCTCGAGGTCACGGGTCCGATCACGGCCGTGCTGTGGATTGCGACCACGGTGACAGACACCGACTTCACCGCCGCGATCAGCGACGTGCAGCCGGACGGCACGGCCCGCGCGCTCACCGATGGCATCGTGCGCGCGCGTTACCGCCGCAGCAAGACCACGCCCGAATTGCTCGTGCCTGGTACTCGCTACGAGGTGCGCGTCGACGTGGGCGCCACCGGCAACGTCTTCCTGCCCGGGCACCGCATCCGCCTCGAGGTCTCGAGCAGCAACTTCCCGCGCTACGACCGCAACCCCAATACGGGCGCGCCGTTTGGCACCGATGCCACGACGGTGACGGCGCGGCAGACGGTGTTTCACGAACGCGACGCAGCGTCGCATCTCATCCTGCCGGTGATTCCGCGATGACGTCTACCCGGTGCCGGCGTGCGCGCACGGTGATGGTGATGGTGGTGGTGGTGGCGACGGTGACCGTGACGGCGGGCCTCGCGTCGTGCGCGCGGAGCGAGGCGCCGGCCGGCGAGGCCCCTCGGTCGCGCGTGAAGCTCGGCTACACCGCGGCGTCGTCGCAGGCGCAGCACACGCTCGAGACCCGCTTCCGGGCTCTCGTGTCCGCCGATTCGATGTCGGCGCTGCACCGACCGCTCACGCAACGGCCGCATCCGGCCGGGTCGCCCGGCACGCGCGAGGTCGTGAAGTACCTGCAGCAGACGCTGAGCGGTTTCGGACTCGACGTCGCCACGCACGAGTATCAGGTGTTGCTGGCGCAGCCGCGCAAGATCTCCATCGCCATGACCGCGCCGTCGCGCCGCGAGCTGAGTGTCGAGGAACCCGCCATCCCTGAAGATCCGACGTCGTCGCATCCAGAGCTGAAGGGCGGCTACGTGGCCTACTCGGCGTCGGGCACGGCCGCTGGACAAGTCGTCTACGTGAACTACGGCCTGCCGGCCGACTACGCGGAACTCGCCACGCTCGGCGTGTCGCTCGAGGGACGCATTGCCCTGGCCCGCTACGGCCGCAGCCACCGCGCCGTGAAGACCCACACCGCGGAGCAAGCGGGCGCCCGCGCGCTCGTTCTCTACAGCGACCCGGGCGACGACGGCGAGGCCAAGGGAGAGGCATGGCCGAAGGGTTACTGGCGCGGCGAGCGGATGCTGCAGCGCGGCAACGCCAAGTACTCGTGGTTCTGGCACGGCGATCCGCTCACACCCGGCGTGGGCGCCACGCCAGACGCGCCGAGAATCGACGAGCGCACGGCGCCAACGCTGCCGAAGATTCCGGTGGTCGTGCTCAGTTGGGGGGAAGCGCAGCATCTGCTGGCGGCGCTCGGCGGTCGCGACGCGCCAGCGAACTTCCAGGGCGGACTCACGAGCCCACGCCTCGGCGCCCGCGCCCGACCAACGCCCTACAAGGTCGGCCCTGGTCCCGCGGCGGTGACGCTCACCGTGGACATGGACCAGAAGCTCGCGCCGATCTACGACGTGGTTGCGTCGATCAAGGGCACCGCCACACCCGAGCGCACCGTGCTGTTCGGCACGCACCACGACGCCTGGACCTTCGGCGGCGTCGATCCCGGCACCGGCGCCACTGCGCTGCTCGAAGTGGCGAAGGCCTTGGGCCAGCTCGCCAGGAGCGGGTGGCGGCCCGCGCGCACCATCTCGTTCGCGTTCTGGGACGCCGAGGAGTTCGGCCTCGTGGGCTCGACCGAGTACGTGGAGGATCAGCGGGCGCGTCTGCAGGAGCAGCTCATCATGTACGTGAACATCGACATGTACATGAAGGGCCGCTTCGACCCGGGCGGTGTGCCGTCACTCTCGGCGTTCGTCGCCGACGTAGCGAAGGACGTGCCCGAGGGCGCCACGACCGTCTACGAGCGGTGGCAGGCGTCGGAGCTGGCGCGTACGCCCGCAGCGCGGCGGCCGGCGGAGGCCACGTCGTTCGTGCCCGATCTGAAGCCGCTCGGCAGCGGCGCCGACTTCGTGCCGTTCCAGGATCATCTGGGCGTGCCTACCATGGCCATCGAGTTCATCGGCGACAACGGCTACGGCTACGGCACCTATCACACCAACTACGACTCGCGCGCGTATGTGGAGAAGATCGCCGACCCTGGTTTCGCACAAGGCGTGTTGATGTCGCAGGTGCTCGGCACGATGGCGCTGCGCATGAGCGAGGCCGATGTGCTGCCGTTCCGGTTCGCGCACTACGGCGAGAAACTGCTGGACGCGGTGGACGCAGTCACGGCGTGGGCGACCGATGCCGGCATGGCGGTGGACGTGAGTCCCCTGCGCAGCCGCGCCGAAGCCGTGCGGGTAGCCGCCGCCGCGCTCGAAGGCGCCATCGACGGGCGGTTGGCCACCAGTGGCCTCGCCGCGCCGGTGCGGGCCTCGCTCAACGATCGCCTCGCCCGCATGGAACAGCGCCTGGCCGATGACGACGGCGCGCCCGACACCAAGTGGTACCGGCATGTGTTCTACGGCTGGAACATCTACTCGCTCTATGACGGCCAGCCGTTCCCGGGCCTGGCCGAGGCGCTGCGGGTCAAGGACGCCGCCCGCGTGACCCACGAAGTGGGCCGCATCGAGCGCGCGCTCGACCGCATGGTCGCGGAGCTCGGCGCGGCCCGTCTGCTGGTGCAGTAGGTCCACGGGCTCGAGCCGGACCTGCGTTCGCGTTGGCCCCGTCGCCACCGCCTGCGCTGCGCTCAGGCGAGGGCGAGCACCTGCCGGGCCAGGGCGTGCGCCAGGGGGCGCGAGTCGTTCAGGCACGGCAGGTGCCTGGCCGCGAGGCCGGGCTGAGCGGCGAGCGCGTCCCGGCCCTCGAGCTCGCTCTCGGCGTTGTCGGCCAGGAAGCCGTACGGGTAGTAGACCACCCGCGTGAAGCCGCCATCCACCACCTGCTGCAAGGTCTTTTCGATGGGCGGCTCGGTCCAGCGGCCGCCTCGCGTGTGGTTCAGCCAGCCGTTAGTCACCAGTCCGAAGTGCGGCGACAGGCGTTCGGCGATAGCCGCGCGCAGCGCGTCGGTGGCGGCCAGACCGGTGTCAATCGGCGTCGGCGGGTCGAGCACCGTGCCGTGGGCCGCCAGCACCAGTGCCACGTCGCCGCCGCGCCACGGTCGGTCGCCGCCGGTATGCTCGAGCACGTGCGCGGCCGAGAGGTCTGCCAGCACGTCGCAGGCGAGCGCGTCGAGCACGCGCACGCCGCGGGCCGCGGGTGATTGCGCTGCGGTGGTGCGCGAGAGCGCGTGCGTGAAGGCCGAGTCGGCGGCGTACATCGGTGCCACCCACACCGGCTCGCCCGCGGGTAGCGCGGAAAGCACGTCGGCGAGCAGCGGCTGCCGGAACTCGTAGGCCACGTGCACGCGCCACGGCCCGCCGTCGCCTTCGGCCAGGGCATCCTGCAGCCGCGCGGCCTGCGCCGTCGTGATCGGCTCGAGCGGCGACGCGTAGCCGCTGGCCTTCCACGCCCGGCTGCGGCCGCGCGCCCGCGCCAGCGCAATCATCGGCACGAGCGGCCGGGGAATCGGTGCCACCGTACGCGTCAGTCCGATCAGGATGCGCCACGAGTAGACAAGTTGTTCGACGAAGGCCGGCGTCGGCGGCTCGCCGTAGGTGACGAGCACGACGTGTTTGCCCGGCCCAGCGGTCATGCCTGGCGTCGCGCTGGCAGGCGCGCTGGCCGTCATGCCGGCGCTCATGCCAGCACCGTTGCCGGGGGTATTGCCGGAACCGTGACGGCGGTCCGTGGCCGTGCGCCGTCCCACACCATCTCTGCCAACTCGTGCGCCATGATCCGTCCGCTCCTCACCGCGTGGTTGAACGACACGCCGTCGTACGACGTGCCGCAGACGTGCAGGCCGGGGTGGCGCTGCACCTGATGGCGGATGGCCGCCCGCCGCTCGTCATGCCCGACCGTGTACTGCGCGATGGCGCTGGGCCAGCGGAACACCGACACATGGCGTGGCTCGGCCGCGATGCCCATCACGGCCGCGAGTTCGGCGCGGGCGCGCTCCACCAGATCCTGCGGAGACAGGTCGACCACCTCGGGCCGGCGCGCCCCACCGAGGAACACGCGCAGCAGCGCCGTGCCGTCGGCCGCCCGTCCTGCAAAGAGCGACGACTCCCACACCACGCCAAGCGTGGCGAGCCCTTCCGGTTTGGTCACGAGGTAGCCATAGCCATCGAGGGCACGCGGCACATCGGCCGTACGGTAGCCGAGCGCCACGACCCCGAGGCCAGAGTATTCGATGGCGGTCAGCCCGGCCGCCAGTGCGGGATCGAGCCGCTGCAGCATCGGTGCGGCGGTGCGCGCCGGCACGGCCAGCACCACGTGGTCGGCAAGGACGATCGCGCCGTCCTCGAGCGCCACCCGCCAAGTGGCGCCAGTGCGGTCGATCGACTGCACTCGCGCGCGGCACTGCAGCGCGGGCCCGAGCCGGTTGGCCAGCGTGGTGGCCAGCACGCCCAGCCCGTCGTCGAAGCTGAGGAGCTTCGACGGGCCGGTGCGCTGACCGCGGCGCGCGAACATCGCGCGCACGAGGCTGCCGTGCTCGCGTTCCATCTCCGCCATCTGGGGGAACTGCGCCCGCACCGACAGGCGCCGGCTGTCACCGGCCGAGATGCCCGACACCGCCGTGTCCACGAGCATGTCGGCGGCCTCGGCGCCGATGCGCCGCGTGGCGAAGGCGTGCACCGTCTCGTCGACGCCGGCCGGTGGCGCTCCGGCAAAGGGCTCGGCCAGCAGGCGCAAGCGGCCTCGCCACGACAGGGCCGTCGTGGTCAGCAGCGAGCGCGGGCCATCCGGCACCTGACACAGGCGTCCGCCGCGCACGATGAAGCGCCGCCTGGCCTCGGGCCGCGCCTCGACCAGGCGCGGTCCGAGGCCAAGCGCCTCAATCAAGGCCATCGTGTGCGGCTCGCGGTTCAGGAAGCCGTTGGGGCCGGCCTCGACCAGAAAGCCGTCGGCGCGCGTCGTCTGCACATGACCACCGGCCCGAGCTGCGCCATCGAGCACCCGTAACAGCAGCGGCGCCTCGCGCCGCTGCGCGTCGGCCTGCAGCGAGAAGGCCAGCGCCAGTCCGGTGATGCCGCCGCCGACCACGACGACCCGCGGGGCGGCCGTCATACCGTGCGGCTGAACACGGGCGAGGCGCCTGCCGTGCGCGCCCGCAGGTAGCGGTCGAACACCATGCACACGTTGCGCACGAACAGGCGGCCCACCGGCGTCACCTCGATGGCATGCGCGTGCGCTGTCACCAGGCCGTCGCTCACCGGCGCGTCGGGCCCGTGCAGCTCGGCCAGTTCCGCGGCGAAGTAGTCGGCAAACGTGATTCCGAAACGCCGTTCGACCTCACCGATGTCGAGATGCCCGTTGCACATCAGCTCGGTGATCACATGACGGCGCACGCGGTCGTCGGCGTCGAGCGCGTAGCCACGTTCGGTCGGGAACCGTCCGGCGTCGATGGCGGCGTAGTACTCCGACAGCTTCTTGGTGTTCTGCACGAACGTGCCCTGCACGTCGCCGATGCCCGACACCCCCAGGGCCACCATGTCGCGCGCCGACTGCACGGTGTAGCCCATGAAATTTCGGTGCAGCGACCTGGTGTCGACGGCGCGAGCCAGTTCGTCGCTGGGCAGGGCGAAGTGGTCCATGCCGATCTGCTGGTAGCCGGCGTCGGCGAAGGCACGCTGGGTGAGCCCCAGCAGCGCCAGCTTCACGTCGGCGCCCGGCAATGACGCCTCGGGGATGTGCTTCATGTGCGCTTTCATCCACGGCACGAACGCGAACGAATAGGCAGCGACGCGCTCGGGCCGCAGCGTGAGCACCTGCGCGAGCGTGCGGGCGAAGCCCTCGCGGGTCTGATACGGCAGTCCGTAGATCAGGTCGAGGTTGATCGAGGCGTAGCCCAGCCGACGCGCGTGGTCGACCAGCGTCTGCGTGAGCTCGAAGCTCTGCACGCGGTTGACGGCCTCTTGCACGGTGGGATCGAAGTCCTGCACGCCCATCGATACGCGGTTGAAACCGAGCTGGCGCAGGCGTGCCAGCTGCTCCGCCGAGGTGACCCGCGGATCGATCTCGATGCCGATCTCGGCGTGTGGCATGAAGGTGAAGTGACGCGCCAGGCTGGCGAACACGGTTTCGAGCTGGCTGGCCGAGTAGTAGGTGGGCGTGCCGCCGCCCCAGTGCAACTGCGACACGAGGCGCCGGTGCGGCAGGTGCGACGCCAGCAGGTCCACCTCGCGCGCGAGGTAGCCCAGATACTGGTTGGCCACATCGCGATGCCTGGTGATGACGACGTTGCAGCCGCAGAAGGCGCACCGCTCCTCGCAGAACGGCAGATGGACGTAGAGCGAGAGCGGCGCGTCGGCGTCGGCGTCGGCCCGCGCCAGGCTGTCGGCGTAGGTGTCGGCCGTCACCCCGGCATGGAACTCCACGGCCGTGGGGTACGAGGTGTAGCGTGGGCCCGGCCGGTCGTAGCGCGCGAGCAGGGCGGCCGGTGCGTCGGTGGTCACGGGGTGCATGCCGGCAGCCTCTCGTCGGTGGTGCGCGTCGTCGCCGTCTGCACGGCAGCAACCAGCGCCTCCACGCTCGCGATCGGTGTCTCGGGCAGGATGCCGTGGCCCAGGTTCATGATGTGGCCCGGCCGTCCGGCCACCCGCTTGAGCACGTCGAGGGCCAGGCGCGACACTTCCTCGGGCGTGGCGAAGAGCGCGTGCGGATCGAGATTGCCCTGCAGGGCGATGCCGGGGCCGACGCGCGCGGCCACCACGTCGAGGGGCGTGCGCCAGCACACGCCGAGCACGTCGGCGCCAGACGTGGCGGCGTGCTCGAGCAGATGTGGGCTGCCGTTCACGAAGTAGATGACCGGCACGCCCAGGTCGGCCACGCCGGCCACGAGCGCTTGCACCCAGCGCAGCGCGAAGGGCACGTAGTGGGCCGGTGCGAGCAGCCCGGCCCACGAATCGAAGATCTGCACGGCCTGGGCGCCAGCGGCGATCTGCAGCCGCAGGTAGTCGATCATCGCGTCGGTCAGACGTTCCAGCAGATGCTCCAGCGTGGCCGGTTCGCGGTAGAGCATCGTCTTCAGCGCGCCGAACCCTTCCTTGCCTTCGCCTTGCACCAGGTAGGCCGCCAGCGTGAAGGGCGCGCCGCAGAAACCGATGACCGGCGTGCGGCCGTCGAGCTCGCGCCGCAGCAGGCGCACCGCCTCGGCCACAAACGGGGTCACTTCCGCCGCCGGGCGGCGATCGAGCGCATCGACCTGCGCGCGCGTGCGCACGGGCTCGACCAGCTTCGGGCCGGGATTGAAGGTCATCCGGCAGCCCAGGGCCTCGAGCGGCAGCAGGATGTCCGAGAAGATGATCGACGCGTCGAGGGGGAAGCGGCGCAGCGGCTGCAGCGACACTTCCACGGCCAGCTCTGGCGTCTTGCACAGGGTGAGGAAGTCGACCTGCTGCCGCACCGCGCGGTACTCGGGCAGATAGCGGCCCGCCTGCCGCATGGTCCACAGCGGCGTACGGTCCACCGGCTCGCGCCGGCAGGCTCTCGAGAAGCGGTCGTTCATGCGCGGGCCTCGATGAAGGCGGCGCGGGCCGCCGCAATGGTGCGATCGATCAGATCGTCGTCGTGGGCGGCCGAGAGAAACGCCGACTCGAAGGGCGACGGCGGCAGCAGCACCCCGCGCGCCAGCATGGCCCGGAAGAAGCGGGCGTGCGCCGGCCGGTCGACCACCGCGGCGCCATCCCAGCTGGTCACCGGCGCAGCCGAGAAGAACACCGTCCACATCGAGCCGACGCGCTGCACCGACACCGGCACGCCGGCATCCCGGGCGGCGGCGGAGAGCGCGTACTGCAGCCGCGCGCCGCGGCGCTCGAGCGTGTCGTAGAGATCCGGATCGGCGTCGATGGCATCGAGCGTGGCCAGTCCGGCGGCGACAGCGAGCGGGTGGGCCGCATACGTGCCGGCCTGGTAGACCGGCCCCGACGGCGCCACCTGGCGCATGAGCGACGCGCGCCCGCCGAAGGCCGCCAGCGGCATGCCGCCGCCGATGATCTTGCCGAGCGTGACCAGATCGGGCGTCACCCCGTAGCGGGCGGCCGCGCCGCCGCGAGCCACGCGGAAGCCCGACATCACCTCGTCGAAGATCAGCACCGCGCCGTGCCGGGTAGACAGCTCGCGCAGGCCCGGCAGGAAGCCGTCGGCGGGCGGCACGCAGCCCATGTTGCCGACCACCGGCTCGACAATCACTGCTGCCACATCGCCCTCGGCCTCGCCGAAGCAGCGCTCCACGCTGGCCAGATCGTTGAAGCGGGCCACGGCGGTGTCGCCGGCAGCGCCCGGCGACACGCCTGGCGAATCGGGCACCCCCAGGGTGGCCGCGCCCGAGCCCGCGCTCACAAGGAACATGTCGGCGTGGCCGTGATACCCGCCGGCGAACTTCACGATCACACGACGGCCGGTGGCGGCCCGGGCCACCCGCACCGCGCTCATCGTGGCTTCGGTGCCGGTGACGACCAGGCGCACCATCTCGCAGCCGGGCACGCGGCCGACGACGCGCTCCGACAGCGTCACTTCGTCAGGCGAGGCCAGGCCGAAGACGAGGCCCTTGCGCGCCGCCGCGCTGACCGCCCGTTCAATCGCGGGATGGGCGTGGCCGAGCAGCGCCAGCCCCCAGGCCCCGATGTAGTCGATGAAGGCCCGGCCCGCCGTGTCGCGCACGATCGCGCCCTGCGCCTCGACGATGGCGAGGGGCGGGCACTGCATCGCCGCGAACGCGCGCACCGGGGAGTGCACGCCGCCGGGCGTGACGCGCTGCGCGCGCTCGAACCACGTGTCCGGCGCGATGGCCGGTGCGACCTTCATCGCCGCGCCTCCGCGTGCGCGCCGGCCGGCCCCTCGCCGGCGAGCGCCCTCGCCAGGTCGCGCGCGAAGTAGGTGATGACCAGGTCGGCCCCTGCGCGGCGCAGCGCCAGGCAGGTTTCCGCCATGGCGCGCGGCAGGTCGATCCAGCCGCGGTCGGCCGCCGCGTGCAGCATCGCGAACTCGCCCGACACCTGGTAGGCCACGACCGGGACGTCGACGCGCTCGCGCACCGCGCGGATGACGTCGAGATACGGCAGGCCCGGCTTCACGATCACCAGGTCGGCGCCCTCCTCGACGTCGGCGACCGCCTCGCGCAGCGCCTCGCGCACGTTGGCGGGATCCATCTGGTAGCCACGGCGGTCGCCCGCGCGCGGCACCGAGCCGGCCGCGTCCCGAAAGGGCCCGTAGAAGGCCGACGCGTACTTCACGGCATACGACACGATGATCGTCTGCGCGTGTCCGGCGCCGTCGAGGGCCGCGCGCATCGCGGCCACCCGGCCGTCCATCATGTCGGACGGCGCGACGGCATCGGCCCCGGCCTGCGCGTAGGCCACGGCCGCGCGGGCCAGCAGCGGCAGCGTGGCGTCGTTGTCGACGCCGCTCTCGTCGAGCACGCCGCAGTGGCCGTGGTCGGTGTACTCGCACAGGCAGACGTCGGCCCACACGGGGAGCGACGGCACGTCGCGCTTGATGCGGCGGATGGCATCGGGCACCGGCCCGTCCGTGTGCCATGCCGCCGTGCCGCAGTCGTCCTTCGCCGCCGGAATACCGAACAGCAGCACCGCGCCGACGCCGAGCGCCCCGAGCGCCGCCGCCTCCGCCGCGGCCTGGTCGGGCGAGAGGCGCGCGTGTCCGGGCATCGAGGCAATGGGCTCTCGCACATCGAGCCCGTCGCACACGAAGAGCGGCGCCACCAGTTGCGCGGGCGCCAGGCGCGTTTCCTGCACCAGCGCCCGCAGGCCCGCCGTGCGGCGCAAGCGGCGGCCGCGGTGTACCGGGAAGCTCACGCGCGGACACCCCAGGCCGCCGGCGACTCGAGTCGGGGCGTCTTGTCGAAGGCCGCCAGGATCTCGCCAGCGCCCAGGTCGAGAAGCCCGCGAGCGAGCGCGTGGCCGAGCGCGTCGGGATCGGTGCCGCTGCCCGAGAGCCGCACAGCGCGGGGCGTGTCGAGCGCAAACACGCCGGCCGAGAGCGTCAGACGCCGGCCGTCGCAGGTGGCCGTGGCCCCGACCGGTACCGAGCAGCCCCCGCCGAGCGCATGCAACAACTGCCGCTCGGCCGTGACCGCCCGTCGCGTGTCGGCATGGTCGAGGGACGCGAGCAGGCGGCGCAGCGCCGTGTCGCCCTCGCGGCACTCCACGGCCAGCGCCCCCTGCGCCGGTGCGGGCAGCATCACATCGACGGCAAACGCCTCGGTGATGTGCGCCTGCAAGTCAAGCCGCTCGAGGCCCGCCCGCGCCAGCACGATCGCATCGAGCTCTCCGCTGCTGACACGGCCGACGCGCGTCGGCACATTGCCACGCAGCGGCCGCAGGTCGAGGTCGGGCCGCAGCGCCCGCACCTGCGCGGCGCGGCGCGTGCTGCACGTGCCCACCGTGGCGCCGCTCGGCAGGGTGGCGAGGGTCAGGCCCTCGCGCGCGCACAGCGCGTCTTCAACCGGGCCGCGGACGGGCACGGCCGCCACGACCAGCCCGGCGGTGGCTGCCACCGGCAAATCCTTGTAGCTGTGCACGGCGACGTCGACGCGGCCGTCGAGCAAGGCCTGCTCGAGCGTGGCGGTGAAGAATCCCGTGCCCTCGACCTCGGTGAGCGGCACATCCGTGATCTGGTCGCCCGTCGACACGATCTCGACGATCGCGACCTGCAGGTCGGGCGCGTGCGCAGTCAGACGCCCCGCGATGTGATGGGTTTGCCACAGCGCCAGTGCACTGGCGCGGGTGCCGATGCGGACTACCGCCACGGCTGCCCTCCGAGTTCGCGTGCGCAGCCGCGCTGCAGGCACTGCGCCCGCGCCAGATCGAGCAAGGGCGCGGCGCTCTGCGGCAGGGCCGGCTCGGCGCACCGCATGGCCTCGATCCGCCGCCGCAGGTCCGACATGACCGGACGCAGCGCGTGACGCCGCGCCCACCTGGTGAGGTGCGCGAGCTCGCGCCGCACCACCGTTTTCACCTTGGGGATCTCGAGCGCGCGGCGGCCGTGCTCGTCGGCGACGTGCGTCTCGAGGGCCGACAGGTTCACGTGCGTCACGCCCGGCGCCTCGCCGGTTTCGACGGCTGGAGGCATGCAGAGATCCACGATCACGAGTGGACGGCTCCGACGAGCGGCCGCCGCCGCCCGCAGATCGCCAGTCAGGATGAGCGGTGCGGGTGTGGCCACGGCGCACATCACCGCGTCAGCGCGGCACAACTCGCTCGGCAGGCCGTCGAGGCCGACGGCCTCTGCGCCCACCGCGTGCCCCAACTGCTCGGCGCGCGCCAGCGTGCGATTGACGACCACGAGCTCGCCCACCCCGAGCGACCGCAGGTGGCGGGCCGCCT